>WNGL01009474.1_pt1 | contig 11297 bp, 9 predicted proteins | sample 5400591 | NCBI WGS metagenome assembly WNGL01 (sample SAMN13153377, study PRJNA577476) | soil metagenome | isolation source: 80 cm soil or saprolite under Garry oak tree replicate 1 | place: USA:California | collected 2016-06-15
CCGATCCGCCCGAGGCGCGCGAGCAGGTCGAGGCTGATGGCAGTTACGATCATTGCAGCCAGGAGTGGTTCCTCAAGTTGGATGCCACCATCGAGGAGGTAGAATACCGCCGCGAACAAGGCCAGAAACCGAAGTTGCCGCTTAAGTTGCTGGATCGCATCAACAGTCCGGAAAAGCTGCGGGCTTATTTGGACTCGCTGCTCATCTCCGACGTGTCGAAAACGGGTATTGATAATCGTTTCGAACTCAATATTGCCATAACCGCCATCGAACGGTTCATTGTTGGGCATGTGGGGGAGGTGTACGACTTCCGTCCCGGGTTAAAGCAGGCACTGTTCGACTACCAGGACGCTCACTGGCAGGACCCGCAGACGGGCTATTTCGGTGGCTGGTATCGGCTTGCGGACGGCGCGGTTCGTAAGACGGCCGATCTGAGCATCACCTTCCACATCGTCTCCTACCGGCACCACACCATCCAACGGGTGCCGGAAATGATGCGTACGACTCTGGCGTTCAAGAACCAGGAGTATCCGTTCGGTTGGCTCGAAGAGGGCCATCCGTCGAATCATCACAATTACGACGTGGTCCGCTTGTTCCGCATCGGCTGGCCCAAGCTGGATGCGGCGCAGCGCGACCTGGCTCGCGCCGAGATGCGCCAGATGCTGGACTTTTGCCTGCGCCAAACCATGAACCCGGACGGCTCGTTCAAGATGATGGACGAAGACACCGTTGGTTCCTCGTTTTTATTTCCGGTTTCGCTGCTCAATGAACTGGGTTATTTCCGCCCTTCGTTGCGTTTCTGGACATGGGACTCTTTTCCCGAGGCGATAACAGTGGCAGAGCGCATCGAGCACCGCATCAAAGCAATGCGCTTGACGGATACTGAATCAGCAAAGGTCCTGCACCGCTTCGCGGAAGCTCGGCGCGAAAGATTCGCGTGGAGACTCAGCGGAGTTGTCATCCTGTTGCTGGCGGTGCGGCTCGGGTGGAAATTGCTGCGGTGGACGAGAGCCCGAAAAGCAGTCTGCGTGTCGAGCAAGCCATAGCGGATCGCCCGTTCCCCCAATTCGGGGTCAGCCTGTGCCTTGCTTGTAAATGTTATTGATTGACGCCCTCTAACGTTCCTCCCGTGCCTCCAGTTTGGCGATGGCCCCCAGGATCTCATCGGCGACCTGCTGATAAATCTCCTTGAGCCGCGGCTTGGCGCAAACCCTGGCTTCTGCGCGCAGTTGCTCAAAGCGCATGGGTTGGCCGTACTTCACCATGACCCGGCGCGGGCGCGGGAATCGCATGTGGCGTCCGTAGGCTTCGAACGTGCCGAAGACCCGTACGGGCACCAGCGGGGCATCGGATTTGATGACCGTCAGGCCGATGCCGGATCGGGCCGACTGCAGCTTGCCATCGCGGGTCCGTGTGCCTTCGGGAAAAAGAATGATCGCGCCGCCGTCGAGCAACCGATCCAGGATCGCCTTCAAGCCCCGAGCGCCGCCGCCCTCGCGATCCACCGGCACCACTTGCCAATTGCGCAAAACCCAACCCATGACTGGAAATCGGAACAGGTTCTCGCGCGCAAGGTAATTGATGCCGCGCTTCAAGCCGGCCCCGACCAGCGGCGGATCCAGGAAGCTGGCATGATTGGAAGCCAGAATGACCGGACCTTCCGACGGCACGCGCTCCGGGTTATACACCCGCCAACCAAAATACAGCTTGAAGACGGTTCGGAAAAAGCACCAGCCGAGAAAATATACCGGGTTCATGGGGTAGAGCTCGGAGGTCGGAAGTCAGAGGCCAGAAGCTTGGCAGAGACTCCCGGCAACTTGAAATTTTCAATTTTCAATTTCCTGTTCCGCCAGGCGCTGCTTTATATCCGCAATGATCAGGCCGCTGGTCTGGTCCGAAGTCATTTGTGAGTTGTTGATGACCTTTGCTCCGAGGGCGATCATCAGCGGCGCGGCGGCCCGTTGGCTGTCCCGCTGGTCGCGCGCGGCCAGGTTTTCCTCTATGCCCTCAGCCGCGCGGCGCCGCGAGCGCTCCTCCAATTTGGCATCGAGGTAATACTTGAAATCTGTTTCCGGAAAAACATTCGTGCCGATGTCGCGGCCTTCCATTACCAGGTTGCCGAACTTCACGCACTCGCGTTGCTTTTTCTTCATCCAATCCCGCACCTTGGGCACGGCGGCGACGTGCGGCACGGCTTGGCTGACCTCCGCGGTGCGAATCTCCTGCTCCGGAAAATAACCGTCCACCAGTAAATGGACGTGATTCTCGACGCACTCCAGCGATGTCTTCCATTGCCGGCAAGCCGCCGCGACGGCCTGGGGATCCTGCACATTGACGTTGTGTCTCAGACAGTACCACGCCAGCGTCCGGTACATCGCCCCGGTATCCACCCGCACGAAGCCCAGCGCCTGCGCCACCAGTCTGGAGTTGGTGCTCTTGCCGCTGGCGCTGGTGCCGTCGATCGCGATGACAATCGGATGCTTGGTTTTCGTCACGCCACGACTCCCGAGGAGTTACAGGGTTACATGAGTTACATCGTTACATGAGGAAAGCTCTCTGTGTGGCACGTCCTGCCCCACGGTAACGACGCAGCCATGTAACCATGAAAGGGTGTAACCAACTACTCGGCAAATAATTCCTCCAGGTTTAATCGCCTGCCCGTTTTCGCATCACGGATCTCGACGCCAAGCCCGCGCGGCGGCAACGCCGCCAATTTCTGGAAAAAATTCGGGAATGTCTTCTTCACGCAGGCAGGATTCTTGATTTTTATGCCTGAAACTTTCAACCCCAGAATAGCGAAACACATCGCCATGCGATGATCGTTGTAAGTTTCAATCTCAGCGCCGTGAAGCTTCCCGGCGGACGGCAGAATGGCCAGTGTGTCCTCCTGCTCCAAAACTTCCGCGCCGCATTTCGTGAGCTCGGTCCGGAGCGCGGCGACCCGCTCGGACTCTTGAAGGCGAAGGCGTCCCAAGTCAGTTAGTCGGACCATCTGTCCTATGAACGGCGCCAATACTGCTGCCGTCATGATGCTATCGCCGAGGTCGCGCCGGCGGGAGACCTCACCTGTTTTGGTCACGAACATGCCGTAGGGCATAAGTTCCGTGTCAACCCCTCGCCCGGTTGGCGCCGCGCCACCGAAAAGCATTTGTGGGAAACCAGCGTCAATTTGCCATCCGCTGTTCGGCCAGTGGGCCACGGAGACCGTTGTGAGTTCGGAATCGGAAAGGCTGGCGTTTGGCGCGCCTCCAGTTCGTTCCTCGCTCGCGAGCGCTTTCTGGAGGGCTTGGGCCAGCTCTCCGGTTTGCAGCAGCCATGCTGCGGCCAAAAAATAGCTTCCACTCGAAGCGTCCGGCTCGATTTGAAACGAACCGCCCCCGGTCGGGAACGCCTTCACCAGGCCGCGCGTCATGTCCACATAAGGTTGTTCGAGCTCGTTAGCGCCGCTAATCCCGACGCTCCAGCCTCCACGGCCCCGGCACAGTAACAAGGCCGAAGCAAACTGCGAGCTCTCCTCAATGGACACCTCGCATCGGCCCGCCAACGGCCCTGCCCCGTGAATCAGCGCCGGTAAGCGGTCATTGGGAGAATCAAATCTATAGCCCAGTTCGCGCAACGCCCGGAACAGCGCTGCTTGCGGTCGCTCGTGCATCCGTGGTGTGCCGTGGAGCCGGTACACTCCTTGTCCCAGGCAAACCAACGCTGACAAAAATCGCGCTGCGGTGCCTGAGTTCCCAACGAAAATTTCCAGCGGCTGCTTCGCTGTGCCTGCATTGGGAATCCTGCCGCCCAAGCCCTTGACCGTAATCGTCCGGTTGCAGAACTCCCGCGGGTCAGGCTCAACCGCGACGTTAAAACTAAGCTTCCTTAAGGCCTCGACCATCACTTGCGTGTCCTCGCTCCACAGCGCCCCAAGCAAAGCGGTCTCACCGTCCGCCAATGTTGCAAGGATCAACGCGCGGTTGGTGATGCTCTTGGATCCCGGCACCGTGATCTCCGCGCGCACAGGTTCGGTCAGCGGGACGATTTCGATCACATCGGGAAGCGCCACAGCGTATCAGGGGTTCAGGTCCCATCTTCCATCTTCCATCTTCCCTCCCATCTTCCATCTTAGGTTCATTCCGGCGAATTTGAGGCGGCTTTCCTGGCCCACAGGTCGCGGCGTTGCTTGGCCTGCTCGAAACATTTCGCGATGGCCTCATGGTTTCCCCGTGTCAACGCGCGCCGGAAATCCTTTAAGTCTCGCATGAAACTGTCCAGCGCGCGCGTCAGGTTTTCGCGGTTGGCCAATGCGATGTCGCGCCACATCTCCGGCGAACCGGAGGCGATGCGCGTCGTGTCACGAAATCCGTTGGCGCACAGCGCCGCCTGTTGCTTGGGCCGGCGGGGGCTAAGGACGCTGTTGGCAAGCGTGGCCGCCAGCACGTGCGGCAGATGGCTGGAGCGGCTGGCTAAATCATCGTGCGCTTCCGGCGTCAGCCTCAACAGACGCGAGCCAACCGATTTCCAGAGACGCCCCACCCGTCGGACTGCGGCTTGGTTGGACCGCTGCGTAGGGGTGATGACGCACACTGCCTTGAGGAACAAGTCCGCGTGTGCAGCCGCCACGCCCGATTTTTCCGCGCCGGCCATCGGATGGCTGCCTACAAAATGCGCGCCGGCCTTTGCAATCAGCCCCTCTAAATCCCGAACCACGCTGGCCTTTACGCTGCCAACATCAGTTACAATCGCGCCGGGCGTTAGCGCCGGAAGCATTTGTTCAACCAGCCAACGCATCCGGCCAATCGGCGTGCACATGACAATTAACTCGGCGCCTGCCACCGCCTGATGCAAATCGCGCGTGGCCAGATCGACTGCGCCGAGCCGTTGGCATTCCCTGATGCTCGCCCTCCGCCGGACAAGGCCGACGACGGACCCGGCCAGGTGTCGGCGCCTGAGTGCCAGCCCAAGTGAGCCTCCCAGCAAGCCTATCCCAACCAAGGTGACTCTCTTCCATTGCACCTGCCAAGTTTCGGGTTTCGCGTTCCACCTTTCAAGTTGCAAGTGGGAAAGTCGGCAACAAAAGCGCCAAGCACCAAATGCCAAGCTCCGGAACAAACACCAAAACTCGGCCTCCAGACGGACTGCCGCCCACCGCAGGCGTGGCGCTGCTCAGTGTTTGGTTTTTGGACCCGCTCTGATGCCTCGAGCTTGATGGTTGGAGCTTCCTCGGCCCTTGGTTTTTGGAGCGTGTCCCTTCACACCCACTGCGCCGCCTCGCGCACTCTCTCCAAAATCACTTCCGCGATCTGCGGATGGCTGCCCACGCTTGAGGCATACCAAACCAGCTTGCCTTTTCGTTCCGTCGGGTTGCGCCAGGGCGGCTGCGCATCGTGCAGCCGTTGCCGAACGATGCGCTCCGGTTCGCCGAGCATTACCGGAATGTCCTGCTGCGTGTGCAGCCCATCGCTGATGAAATATGGCACCAGAACGATGTTCCTGGTTTGGGCCATGCCGTAGCACTCGCCCAGGCGCGGCTCTTCATCCAGAAAGACGCCGTGAACGCCGGCGTAAAGATTTAAGGCCCCAATCCGCTCCACCTGGCGCTCAATGGATTTGCGCGAGTTTTCGTTTTTATCAGTGCCGTGGCCGGCGATGAACAAAGTTGTATCCTGGGGCTGGGGGGCGCGCGGGAATGGGAATCTCTCCACAACCTCTCGGGCGCGCGCAAGCACCACTGCAGTCATCGCGTCATGCGTGCCGAGCGGTTTGCAGTAAAATAAAGTTTGCGCGCCGCGCCGCCGCACGCGTGAGAATTCGCCCTGCCCAGTGCGGAAACCCAACTCGCGCGGGATCGCTTCCTCAGCGAAATAACCCTCGCTGATGAAGAGGGGCACGAGGAACACGTTCGCAATCTTGATGGCTGACAACACTTCCGTCACCCGCGGTGCCTGCTTCCAAAAGGCCTCGCGAACTTCGGCGAAAGCGCTTCGAGTACGCAGTTCACCCGCCTGCTGGTAAACCGGCGCGGCTGAACCGGCGTTGCGCGTCGAGCCATGCCCAAGCAATACCAACGCAGCACTGGAAAAGTCTTTCTGGCTCACTACCAACGGTTAGCCCAATACCTCGCCAACGGCAAGCGTGCCAGGCCGGCCAGGTTCTCCCCTCTTCCGTCCGCGCCCGTCGCACTGTGGTGGCACAGAAATTCCTTGTCGCGGGTTGACCGCGAACAATATCGTGAATTTGTCACCGATCACTTGCGTCTGTGAAACATCACATGAAGTTATTTGCACTGAGTGCCTGCCATTGGCGACTTGCTGCTCTTCTGGTCGTCCCGATCCTTGCCCGCGCCGAGCCGCCACATTGGATTTGGCACGACAACCAGGGCGCCGCCATAAAGCCCGACGAAGTCCGTTACTTCCGAAAAACCTTCCAAGTGGATGCCCCCCCGACCAAAGCCCTCTTGAGCGTGGCGGCCGATGACGAGGCCATGGTCTATCTCAACGGCAAGCAAGTCGCCCGTCCCAAAAGTTACCAGAAACCCGCCTTTGAAGACGTCACCGCCGAGATTCGAAAAGGTGAGAATGTGTTCGCCATTCGTGGCGTGAACCTCGAAAGTGACCAGGCCGGCGTCGTCGCGGTGCTCCAACTCAAACTCAGCAAGCAACACACTGACTTCGTTATCACCGACACGACCTGGCTCAGCTCCGACAAAGATGAGCACGGCTGGCGGGACCTGGACTTTAACGATGCGGCCTGGACCAGGGCCGTGAGCCGGGGAAAACTCGGCGACCAGCCCTGGGGCGACGTGTTGAAAGCGCCGCAAGCGACGCCAGCCGAATCTCTAACGGTGTTGCCCGGTTTCAAGGTGGAGCTGGTCCATTCCGCTGAGATCGGCGAAGGCTCGTGGATTTGCATGGCCATGGATCCGAGGGGCCGCTTGATTATCTCACCACAGGCCGACAAGCAGCCTTTGTTGCGCTTCACACTGTCCCGCTCCGGCGAAGTGACCAAAATTGAAAACATCCCGGCGCCGGTGCATCAGGCCATGGGCCTTCTCTATGCGCATAATAGCCTTTATGTCAACGGCCACGGCCCGAACGGCACAGGACTTTACCGGCTCGTTGATGCCAACCACAACGATCAGTTCGATACCAACGAAATTCATTTCTTGAAAAGGTTCGAAGGCGAAGGCGAGCACGGCTACCACGCCGTGGTTCAGGGACCGGACAAAATGATCTACGTGATGAACGGCAACCACACCAAGGTGCCTGAAGGCATCGCGCCAAACTCACTGCACAAGAATTACCAGGAGGATTTCTTGCTGCCGCGCCAATGGGACCCCGGCGGCCACGCGGTCGGGATTCTCGCCCCGGGCGGTTACGTGGTCCGCGCCGATCCGCAGGGCAGGAACTGGAAGCTGCTCCTGGCCGGCTTCCGCAACGCTTACGATTTCGATTTCAGCCCTCAGGGCGAGATGTTTACTTTTGACAGTGACATGGAATGGGACTGGGGCGTGCCGTGGTATCGACCCACGCGGATCATTCATTGTGTTAGCGGCGGCGAATACGGCTGGCGCTCCGGCTCCTCCAAATGGCCGGAATACTACCCAGACAGCTTGCCACCCGTGGTGAATATCGGCATCGGTTCGCCCACCGGAGTGAAGTTCGGGACCAGGAGCAACTTCCCCCAGAAATATCGCACGGCCCTGTTCGCCTCGGACTGGTCTTATGGCCGGATTTTCGCGGTCCACCTCAACCCCCAGGGCGCAAGTTATGGAGCCGACTACGAGGTCTTCCTCAAAGGCAAACCACTCAACCTAACCTCGCTCCAATTCGGCAAAGATGGCGCGATGTATTTCATCACCGGCGGGCGCGGCACCCAATCGGGACTTTACCGCGTTAGTTATGTGGGAGGGACCTCCGGCGTGTCCGAAGCGGAAACAGACTCGGCGCAGGACCGGGTCGCAGCCAAAGCGCGTCGGTTGCGCCGCCAACTCGAGTTCTATCACGGCAGGAAGGACCCGCGCGCCATCACTTTTGCCTGGCCGTATTTGAACAGCGACGATCCGTTCATCCGCCACGCCGCTCGCATCGCCATCGAATGGCAGGATGTCGGGTTGTGGAAAGGCCGCGCGCTGACCGAGACGAATGCCAACGCGGGCCTCACCGCCCTGCTGGCTCTGGCCCGCAGCGGCGCCAAAGACACTCAACGCGATCTGCTTCTGGCTTTGAACCAATTCCCTTTCGACTCTCTGTCGCTCACGCAGAAACTGGCCAAGCTCCGCGTGATCGAACTGAGCTTTAGCCGCCAGGGCAAACCGGTCCCGGCTCTGGCGAAACTGGCAATCGAAAAACTCGATTGTCTTTATCCCGCCGACAACGAATTGTTGAATCGCGAACTGTCCCAACTGTTGATCTTTCTTGAAGCGCCCGAGGTCGTGACCAAAACGCTGGCTTTGCTCGACCAGGCCAAAACGCAGGAAGAACAAGCCCATTACATTTTTCATCTGCGCAATTTGCAGACCGGCTGGACGCACGAGCAGCGCAAGCATTACTTCCAGTGGTTCCGCTTCGCGCAGGAAGCCAGCAAAGGCGAGGTCAGCTATCCGGAGGGTTCACCCTATCTGGTATGGGCGAATCAGCAAAAGGCCAGTGAGCGCCACCCGCCCATTTTGCTCCGCTGGTTTAAGGAAGCCGATCGTGAATACGGCGACGGCGCGAGCTATCCGAAGTATCTCGAGGCCATTCGCGCAGATGCCATTGATGCGTTGTCCGAGGAGGACCGTCTGGCCCTGGGCAGCCTGGTCGATACCAACTCAGTGGCGGCCCTCTACAAACTAACCAAACCACGCACCTTCATCAGAGACTGGAAGATGGCGGACCTGGACGCGTCCCTCGACCTGGCCTCACACGGACGCAATTTTCAAAGCGGCAAGGCAGCCTACAACGACGCCCAGTGCATCCTCTGCCATCGCCTGGGCAATGAAGGAGGGTCGGCCGGGCCTGAGCTCGCTTCAGCCTCCAGCAAATACACCCGCCGCGACATCCTGGAGTCCATGCTGGAACCCTCAAAAGTCATCTCGGAGCAGTTTCAGAATGTCACCATCATCAAAAAGGACGGCGAGGCCGTGACTGGCCGCATCATGGATGAGAACGCTCAGAGAATCGTGGTGCAACCCAACCCTCTGACCCCTGACCGCGAGGAGATTGACAAAACCTCCATCGCCGAACGCCGCCCCTCAAAGGTGTCGCCCATGCCGGAAGGGTTGTTGAATCAATTCACCAAAGAAGAGATTCTGGATCTGCTGGCCTACATCGAAGCCGCCGGCAAAGAGATGGCCGCCAATTTCAAGAAGTAATTGTCTCCGGCCTGGCGGATTTCTCGAGGCTCGGGCCAGTCGGCGTGCGATTCAGTTCGGTCCAATACATCTCGAATCGCTGGATCATGTTCGCCATCTGCTCAAACTCCACCGGTTTGACCAGGTATGAATTGGCGCCCAACTCGTATGCCCGATCCACGTCGGCCTGGACATTGGAGCCAGTGAGCACGACGATGAGAAGCCGCTCCAGGCCCGGCGTCGCGCGGACCCATTGCAGCACGTCAAACCCATTCATGCCGGGCATCTTGAGGTCCAGCAACAGCAGAAACGGGAGTGGAAAACGCTCGCGGTCAGCGTAGATGCCGCGCCCGCTTAAGTAGTCGGTGGCTTGTTCGCCATCGTGCACGAATTTGAGGGCGCGATCGAGGCCGGCTTTCCTGAACGACCGTTCAATGAGCTGCAGGTCGTTGGCGTCGTCTTCCACCAGCAGGATGATTTTGGCAGTTGCCATAGCTGCCCATTAGTACATTAAGTACAGTACAACCGTTTTTGTGCTCATAATGGCAACCCAGCAGGATGGCAGGATAATTTTGGCAGTTGACAGAGCTGCCCTGCTGTGGCCGGCCATGCCGGTCACGCTGCCTCCCAATCCGGGGTCTTGTTGACGTCCACCCAGTACCTCCCTAAGCGCTCGACCAGGGCCATCAGGTCTTCGGTCGCGTGCGGCTTGACCAGATAGGAATTGGCGCCCAAATCATAGGCATGGTTAACGTCGGCGGTTTCCCGCGAGGACGTGAACACGACCACCGGCAGCCGCCTCAAGTCCGGCTTTCCTTTGAGCCAGCCGAGCACGTCGAACCCGTTCAACCGGGGCATCTTCAGGTCCAGCAGCAACAACTGCGGCAGCGGGTACACCGCGCGGTCTGCGAACGGCGGTTCCCCGCGCAAATAATCGATCACCTCCTGGCCGTCCCTTACGAAGTGCAACGAGATGGAAACCCCGGCTTTGGCAAAGGCCCGTTGCAAAAAAAACGCGTCCGTCGGGTCATCTTCGGCGACCAATATGCTTCCGATTTCGCTCATGGGTTGCTTAGCACTGATCTTAAGAGGTTTTGCATCCGCTTTCAGCGGCTTTGCGGCACATGGCGGTTAAAGCGCTCATCCAGCCAGCACTTTCGCACATCGTCAAGCAGCCGCACCAAATCCTCGTAGGCATGTGGTTTGACCCGGTAATCGGAGACGCCCAGCTCACGGCTCTTGTCAACGTCCAGATCATGCTTGGAGGAGGTGACCACAACCACGGGCAAAGTATCGAACTGCCGATGGGCCCGCAGCCAGGCCAGCACGTCGAAACCGTCCATCAATGGCATCTTCAAATCCATCAGCAGCAAACCGGGCAAAGGAAATTTGTCCCGCTGCACGAACCTGCCGCTGCCATCCAGGTACTCAATTGCCTCTTGGCCGTCGTGCACGATGTAAATGGGGTTGAGGAAACCGGCGCTATCGAACGCGCGCTGCATCAGGCAAATATCATTCTTGTCGTCCTCAACCAGCAGAACTGGGACCTGATCCAACATAGACTTTAACTCTCAGCAATCACAGTTGCTCTCTTGCTCAACCGCCCGGGTGCTCGCCGGATTTCGAGTTGGAGTCCAGCCAACGGTCGTGAACCTCCGTCACGATGGCCATCAACTGTTCGAATTGCTGCGGTTTGACCCGATAGTCATCGGCTCCCAATTGCCGCGCCTGTTCAATGTCCCTCTCTTGATTGGAGGAGCTCAGCACGATCACCGGCAGCCGCTGCGCTGGCGGTTGGCTGCGCAGGGAGGCCAACACATCGAACCCGTCCAGCAACGGCATCTTCAAGTCCAGGAACAGGATGCACGGGAAGGGATGCTCCTGGCGGCTGGCATAGGCCCCTGCGCCCCGGATGTAATCAATCGCTTCCTGACCGTTTTCGACAACCACCAGTGGATTGCGGATGCCGGCTTTGGCG
>WNGL01014798.1_pt1 | contig 11296 bp, 13 predicted proteins | sample 5400591 | NCBI WGS metagenome assembly WNGL01 (sample SAMN13153377, study PRJNA577476) | soil metagenome | isolation source: 80 cm soil or saprolite under Garry oak tree replicate 1 | place: USA:California | collected 2016-06-15
CCAACTCGGTCACGTTGATCGAGGTCCTACATATCTGCGAACCTGCAATCATCCGATTCTTTCTCGATCGTGGCGCAGATTTCATCACCGGAGAGCCTTTTGCTTTTGCCTTTCGGGACAAAAATTCGAACCGCTCTCGAAAATGGGCACTTGAGCAGCTTGCGTCTAGGTACAACCGCGACGAAATCTATCGGTATATCTGGTCAGAACCGATCCAGCGAGGCGCGAAAAGATATGGCCTGTCAGATGTCGGACTCGCCAAGGTCTGCAGGAAACGCAACCACTCCCAGACAACCGCGCTTCCGGAATTGTTGACTTGAGTTGATATGAAGTTATGAAGCCTCGATCTCTTGACTAAGCGCGAATTCGCTTGTGATGAGTGAGCCTTGCGTGCAAGAGGCCACAGCCGCTTCGATCGCAGATACCTCCTGATCGCTGAGCTCGGAAAACGCTGCGCGTTTAGCTTGCGATAGGCGGCCTTTTTTTTGGAGAATTAGCCGTACCAGCAGTGAAGCCCGACGATCCGGCATATCTACTACTTCCATAGTCGCGCTAATAGAGGTGCGCCGTCTCATTGTTTACTACCAGCGATCCAACTTGAAGCAAGTCGTATTCTATAGAGGATGAAACGGATTGGGAAAAGCCTTCAAGCACTTCGTCATAGCGGTGACGGTCACGCATCATGACGGCAGACACCGGGAAGAGCAATTGGCTGGGCGTGAACCGGGAACTGGCGAGTTGCTGATGCACAAGAAAGCGATGAATGCGCCCGTTGCCATCCTCAAACGGATGTATAAACACAAACCCGAATGAGGCCACTGCCGCCGCACAGATCGGATCGATATTGGAGCCGCGTAAGTTCTCCATCATTCGCATCCATCCGTTCATTAGGTCGGCGAGGTCGTCCGGCTTGGGACAAACATAGTGGACATGTTCTCGGAAATCACTCATCGTCTCACCGATGAAGCTCTGAACTGTGCGCCATCCAGTAGCCGCGTAACGAGGATCGACGATCGCATTCTGAAGCCGGATGAAAGCTTGCGGATCAGAAGTGTCAAAGTTGGCTGCCCCGGTTAGTGCAGCCACGAAGCGCTCAGTCCGCTTCGCGCTAGGCACTTCGCCCTCAATCGCGAAGGAGGACTTCGTCTCCTTGGTATATAGATAATGTACGGCCCTAGTTAGAATCGTTGGTTCGCAGCTCTCCACCAGGGACTTAGCCTCCAAGTCGAGTCCTGCCGCCATCGCTCGATTGAGCGCATCTGTTTTACGGATAACCGGACAGTAGGTTTGATCGCCCAGCAGATTGTTGTTGACTCTTTGTCGTCGTATCTTTCGAACTGGTCCCGTCACATGCAGTTTCGGATCCAATATGTTCACGTAGCCAGTGGGCGGCACATCAGGAGCGTCGAGAATTTTGCCGGTTAGAAACTCGTATAGAAACCAAGCTCGACGAGCATAGGCGCTGGTCGGTTCTTGCCTTATCCACCCCTCCAACACGTCGCTCTCAAGCACCTTGAAGAGTGCGTGATAAATACTCAGGTCGATAGGCTCATACCGTAATGCGAATTTGATGTTTCCAATGAGGCCTTCAGGCTCGTAGCCTGGTGGATAGTATTCCTTTATAACGGCACTGGTAACACTGGTCTTTCTGGCACCCGATCGACACCATGACTGAACTGTGGGCAGTCGTACTGGAAGCTCCCGAATCAACGCCATCAGGCCGATAGGGATGACGGTTGGGTTGGATGCGATACTCTTATCGGGCATGTGACACTCTTATTTTTCGCTGCGGACTATGCGAAATCGTTATCGGCTTTCTACCCACAAGCGTCCGAAAGGACGATCAGGTCTGCGAATATCTTATCATGCTGGCTAGTTGGTGTGAATTTATTAACTCTAGGGAGTTTGGTAAGCCGACTAATCCTCCAAATATGGTAAGTATGCATACTATATTTGGAGGTAAGGATATGGCTTGGGAAAAGACACATAAAATAATTGTCGGCGATCAATCTTCATCTTTAATTCGTCGCGCGAAATTGTAGCTACCATGAATCCTAAGTCTCCTCGTTCGAAAAGGTCTCTATTTCTTGCGGCCGTTCGTTTCAGCTTTCTTCGGCCCAGAAGATCCAGCGCGCACCGTTCTTATGTTTCTCACGGGAGGCCATCAAACCGTGTTCTTCGAGACGAGTGCGCGCGCCGCGGTACATATTTGCGAACAGGCACGGAGTGAGGTCAGTTAATTTCCAACCTTGTTCTGAAAGTCCGGTTTTGCGAAATGCGCGTTCCATCTTCTGGTGTTTTTTTTCAAATAGCTTGACCAACTCTTTACTCATCTCTTCGCATAGCGCCCTAAACTCCTCACACTCATCCGCCTTGAACACAGGAAAGTTTAGTTCGTAGTAGCGTTCAGCCGGATGAATTTTTTCCCAATCAACGGCTTCACGCAGCAGTTCACTACGCAGCATGTCAGTGACATGAGTGTGAACACTCGGAGCGGACAGAGAAAGAGCTTCCGCAATCTGAGTGATCGTATTCGGACCTTCGGCCAAGACATTTAGAATCTGCTCTTTGGTTCCGTTTGGCAGCAATCTGTTTTTGGTGATCTCGGCCCACGGATCGCTGTACGCTGTAGGCTCCTTCTCTGGATGAGACACACTCGCACGGAAAACGTAGTCCGTTGAATCCTTCAGGTACACTCATAATTGTTAGTAGCAGCGGTCGGCTTTCTAATTAAAAGGGGAACGCGTTTTCGGGAGGGCCAACAGGGATTATATCAGTGTTTAATTTCGTTCCTTCCGGGAGAAAACTGATGCTCTCAAAATAGACACTTTCTTAACATCTCTTCCTCATCCGGGTCTTTACAATTTCATTTTTAGGGCATACCCTAATAGCGTTCCGTATAGAACTTTCTCTCAAAGAAGCCCCCTTCACAGGGTTCGCGGGCACACACACGCGACCCGAATAACAATGCGGCCTCGCCGCCGCGATCCCCTGAATTGAAATTTACGAGGAGGTAAAAATGAACCGTCAACTCACGAAGTTCTGACCATAGGCGACTGGGCCGGGCCACTGCTTGAGCGATTCATTGCAACGAAGGAGGAGATCGATGCCGGAAAAGGAGACGCTCGAACGAGCGGAAGAGGACAAAGAGGAAGGAAAAGCCCCGAGTACTCAAGCTGGAGAGTTTGTCCGTGAAGAAATTGAGCATGTGCGGGAAGGGAAGCATGGCGCTCGATCGACTAAGCAGGCAATTGCCATTGGTCTATCAAAGGCGCGACGCGCGGGAGTGGATTTGCCGCCGCCCAAAAAAGGATCAAAGAAGACGCGCAAACAGGCAGCTCGCGACGTCCAAAAAGGCAAGAAAAAGGGTACGAAGAAATCGGCAAAGCGTTCGCGAGCGACTTCGCGAGCTCTGAAACGTGAAGGGAGCAGCGCGGCTTCGCAGCGAGCACTTTCGCGGCACGCGCGCAAAGCTGCAAAGAAACGTTCGCCCGCTTCGCGATCACGATCAGCGAAGAAGGCGGCCAAGACGCGAAAGAAATAGTTTCAACGAAATAGAACTGCTTGTGGCTGAGGAGGAGCTGAAAGATGAGACGACAACTATTGGCATTGTTGATGGCGGGAGTGCTGGCGTCAATTTTCATAATTTGCGCCGCCGCCAAGCGGACGGTCACCGTCGAGATGAAAAACGGCCAGGGCGAAAGCATCGGCACAGCCAGGATCTCGCCCGTTTACCGCGGCGTACAAATCGTGCTGGATCTGAAGAATCTTCCACCCGGCCAACACGCAATTCACATCCACCAGATGGCGAAGTGCGAAGGGCCGGCGTTCGAAAGCGCCGGACCGCATTTCAATCCTGGTGGTAAGCAACATGGAGTGCGGAATCCGATGGGGCCGCATGCGGGCGACATGAATAACTTCATGGTGCGCGCGAACGGCACCGCCCACGTCACTCTTACCGATCCACGCGTGAACCTCAACACGTTATTCACCGACGGTGGCACCGCGCTCGTGATTCATGCTAAAGCCGATGATATGAAGACTGACCCGTCGGGCAATTCCGGCGCCCGCATTGCCTGCGGCGTTATCAGCCAATAGAGATGAACCAAAGAGGACGAAGGAAGAGAAGGAATATTGGGAGTGCGGAAACCGGAGATCAACTCAAGGTCACACGAAGGCTTTGGGAGGCAATCGCATGGATGAGAACATTAGGAATGATAGGGCTCCTGTGCGCCTTACCATCATGCTCAAAACCGCCGCAGGCGCAGAACGCGACTAATGATACGCAGTCCGCAGCGACTTAGCATACCCAGGTTGGCAAGTTGAGAAAGAACTTCTGAAACCGTTTGAACTTTCAAGCGTATGGTGGGATCAGAGCCTCCCGTTTTGTGAATATCATCATCGGCCAGATCGACACAGAGTCGTAGGCCTCCTGCATCAACAATGAAAAGTGTCCCGCCTCTTCTTCCGTAATCGGAAAGCCAAGCGCGTTGACCCAAAACTGCCGCACACGATCTAAATCACTGATCGTTATCGCAACAAATGAATATCGCTCGAACATCATGATTTCGCGAGCCTCTCAGCATCGGTATATAAGCTGTTCGATCAGTTTCGTTCAGCAATATACCAGAGTCTCGACCTTAACAATTCGTTTGCCATCAAAGTGTGAGCGTTGAAAATCAGTTAATATCCAACCATGAACCTTAAGAACCATGACCTTGATCTCGCAATCTCCGGAATCGCCGCAGCGATCGGCAAGCCCGCTCGCATTCGCATCCTCAATTGCTTGCTCGATGGGCGTGCGCGAACCAGTACTGAGCTTGCCGTCGTGGCTAACGTTACTCCGTCAACGACTAGTGTGCATCTGAATCGACTCAAGACGGAACGCTTGGTCGAAGTTCTCGCGCAAGGCAAGCATCGCTATTACAGTTTGCGCGACGCCGACGTTGCTCGTGCGTTGGAAGCATTGAGCATAGTTGCCACTGGCCCGCGTGAAAGGTTCGTGGCAAATACCCCGAGTCGCCTCGTGATGGCGCGGACCTGTTACGATCACATGGCCGGCAAGTTGGGTGTGATGCTTCACAGCCGCTTTAAGGCAATGGGATGGTTGTCAATTAGTTCGCGCAAGGGCAATTCCTGCGACCTCACTATCGATGGAGTGAAAGGATTCGAGTCGTTGGGAATTGACGTGCAGGAAACGCGGGCGGCGCGCCGAAGATTTGCATATGAGTGTTTGGACTGGAGCGAGCGACAGCCTCATCTGGCTGGAGCGTTGGGTGCCGCTCTCTTAGAAGTTGCGCGAAAAAGAAAATGGGTGGTTGAGGACTTAGACAGCCGGGCCCTGAGTATAACCAGCCACGGACAAGGCGAGATACTTAAGCGGTTTGCCATTCAAATATGAAGGCTCAGGCCCCGCGAAATCATTGTAACTCCATGGCTCACATTAAAAGCTTTGGAAAGCATAAGCCACGGTTGCACAGTAAAGACGCTCAACGACGCCTATAGCGGCCAAGACTCCTGATTCGGGAGGGTGTGATCAAAATTGAGGTCCGAAAACGTCCAGAATTTTCAGCGGAGTTGTGTATCCTTAAATAGTATTCTATGAATATTGATCCTCGGATTTGTTCCCAGGCGCGATTATCGCGCGATGCGCGGTTTGACGGCCGTTTCTTTATCGGGGTGAAGAGCACCCGGATTTATTGTCGACCGATCTGTCCCGTCCGCACTGCCAAAGAACAAAACGTACGTTATTTTCCTTCCGCCGCCGCCGCTGCGGAAGCCGGATATCGTCCTTGCATGCGATGCCGACCGGAATCGTCGCCGGGCACTCCGGCATGGTCGGGAACATCGACAACGGTGTCGAGGGCCTTGCGTCTGATCAGCGAGAGCGCATTGGAGGAAGCTGGAGTGAACGCGTTGGCAGCGCGTTTAGGTATCGGCTCGCGACAGCTAAGGAGACTGTTCGTGCGGCACCTCGGCGCCAGTCCGATCGGCGTAGCGAACACACGGCGATTACATTTCGCTAAGAAGCTCATTGACGAAACCCATTTGCCGATGGGCCAGATAGCCATCGCGTCAGGATTTGGAAGCGTTCGTCGTTTCAATGCCGCTTTTCGCAAAACTTACAATCGGACGCCAAGCGAGATAAGACGCTTCGCACATCTCGCTTCCAAACAACTTGAGCATGAATACCTGTTTCGTTTGCACTTTAGACCACCGTTTCAATGGGATGCGCTCTTGGATTTTCTCGGGCGCCGTGCGATTCCCGGCGTCGAGTCGGTCGAGGATGGTAGTTATCGCCGCACAATTTCGCTCAATGGTGATTCGGGAAGTCTGGCGGTCTCAATTGATGAAAGCGATTCAGCTCTTCAAGTTCGCATCTCCTTTCCCGATCCGCGTTGGCTCTTTCTGATCATAGAGCGAGTGCGTCGCATGTTTGATCTCGCTGCCGATCCAAATGAAATCGCGTCGCTGCTTGCGAAAGACACGCTGTTGGCAAAACGAGTCGCGTTGATCCCAGGCTTGCGCGTGCCGGGTTGCTGGGACGGTTTCGAACTCGCGGTGAGAGCGATCCTCGGTCAGCAGGTCTCAGTTGCTGGAGCCAGTACGCTCGCCGGCCGCTTGATTCGGACTTTTGGCACTCCGATTATTGCGACTCCTCCGCTGAACCATCTTTTTCCAACTCCAGAGGTTCTCGCGGTAGCAGACATTGTTCGAATCGGTCTGCCGAAGAAACGTGCTGGAACAATTCGCGCTTTTGCGAAGGCCGTGACTGAAGGGCGAGTCGCTTTTAGTTCGGTTGCGAATGTCGAAGATTTTCAGACGCGCCTTCGCGAGCTTCCGGGTATAGGGGATTGGACCGCGCAATACATCGCTATGCGAGCGTTGGGCGATCCCGATGCTTTTCCGGCGAGCGATCTTGGTTTGCTGCGAGCGTCGTCACTTGGCAACCAACTCGAACTAGCGGAACGCGCTGAAGCGTGGCGACCGTGGAGAGCCTACGCAGCGATGTACCTGTGGAAAAGTCCTACTGAAGGCAATCTCACGAAGCAACCTTCGACCAAACACGTTCCAACACTTGCTCGAAGTGCAACGGTTTCAGGGTGAGGAGCAATGAGGGCTGAGAACCAAAACCCGGGGACATGAATTGATGACAACTGAAATGGAAATGGATACGTCGGACAAAGCCAAGTTAGAGCGGCTTAATCAGGAGTACGTTGACGCCTTTATGAATACAGACATTGATTGGTATCAGGAACATCTTGCCGAAGACTTTGTCTGCATCGAATGGGATGGTTCGATAGTATACAAGCAAAAGTTTCTCAGTAACGTCGCCCGCGGCCCTGAGGTTGCCGACTACAAGCTTGAACAGGTAGATGTGCGCGTTTACGGAGATGCAGCGCTGGTGCAAGCCACGGGGCTTTGGACTCGTCGAGATGGATCGAAAGGCATGAGTCGTTACATAGATGTTTACGTCAGGCAGGAAGCCAAGTGGAAGACGGTCTCAGCGCAGATTACTCGAACTGCCGGCATTGGAGTGCGCGGACCTTATAAACGTCCGAAATAAAGACCATGAAGGATTTCATTCTCCTTTCAGCTCTCCTTCTCGTCCCTGGCGCGACCGCCATCGCTCAGAACAACCTGCCGCCGGAAGTGCGCGAGATGGCGCGTAAGGTGATGATGCCGGTTGTCTACAAAGTACCGGGCACGGACAAAGTAAAGGTGATCTCAAACCCGAAATATACCAAGAGCGACGATCCGAACATCTTGATGGATCTTTACCTTCCGCCTGACATTTCGCCAACAGAGAAACGTCCGGCGGTGATTTTCATTCATGGCGGGGTGAAGACACAGTACACACTGAAGGACTGGGGCATCTATACAACCTGGGGCCGCTTAGTCGCCGCTTCTGGTTTTGTGGGCGTGACATTCACTTATCGGCTCGAATATCCGAACAAGTCTCTGGAGAACGCCGCCCAGGATGTGACTGCCGCTATCAACTACGTCCGTGCGAATGCAGACAAATACAACATCGATAAGGATCGCATCTGTCTGATCGCTTATTCAGAAAATATCCCGCTCTCTTTGATGAACCATCCGCAAGGCGTTCACGGATTCGACAACCAGAACGACGACGAACGGTCGCGCGAGATCATTCGGAACGCAATTGCTTTCATGCAAGCTCATCTGAACCCGACCGTGAAGTAGGAAGTAATGTACGACCCTGTTGAGGAGTAGAAATGAAACGATCGCAAATTGATCCGATGCCGCAGTACTACAACTACTACATCAATCTGGTAGCTGACGTTGAGTTGTCAGATGCGTTCGATCAAAGCATCAGGCAGTTGGATGAATTGAACCGGGATCGGTTGACTAAGCTCGATGGCCAAACGTACGCACCCAATAAATGGACAGTGAAAGAAATTCTTCAACATGTGATGGGGTTCATGATGATCGGCCACCAAATTCATCACCTTAAAGTGATCGAAGAAAAATATTTTCCATTGCTTCAACCAGCGCCAGCGGAACTAACGAACACGAGTCACTAAGTTCGCTCACCCGGCGACGAAATCTGCGCGCGCGACCAACACGAGGCTACCGATGAAAATGACTTGCTTTATCCGCTATCAAATCGATCCGTTCCAGCGCGACGCGTTCAAGCAGTACGCCGAGAATTTCATCATGGCGCAAACCAAACGCATTATTCTTCGTGAAGAGCGAACGTTCTTGGAGATAGGCGGAACATTTGGATTGCCGCCGCAAACGAATGACCGAGGGCCGAGTGATGAAAGTTCTAAATTTGCGGACCTATCTTCTATTGTCTAGCTTGGTTGTCTTCATGCAACCGCTTAACGGATTCGCGCAGTCGAATTCGGACGCAGCGAAGACAAACCAAACTCTCAAGGAGCGAGATGGGCAACCCGACTTTGATTTTGAGATTGGCACCTGGAGGACTCACCTAAAGCGCCTCTTGCATCCTTTGACTGGCTCTACTAACTGGGTCGAATACGATGGCACTACTGTCGTTCGAAAAGTTTGGAATGGCCGCGCCAACATTGTGGAACTCGAAGTCGACGGCCCGGCAGGTCACATCGAAGGTCTGAGTCTACGTCTATACAGGCCGCAATCTCACCAGTGGAGTCTCAATTTTGCCAATAGCAGCGCCGGCACGTTGAGCCAACCAACGATCGGTGAGTTCAAAAACGGTCGCGGCGAGTTCTACGATCAGGAGACACTCAATGGCCGAGCGATCTTTGTCCGATTTGTCGTTTCGGACATCACCTCGAATTCATGCCGGTTTGAACAGTCATTCTCGGATGATGGGGGCAAGACTTGGGAAGTAAACTGGATCGCGACCGATACACGGGTGAAAGACGAACCTGGACAGCAGAATTCAGACGCATCGAAGACAATTCTTCAAGCCAGTCCCGCGAAACAGGATGGGCAACATGATTTTGACTTCGAGATGGGTCATTGGAATATTCATCTAAAGCGCCTCTTGCGTCCATTAACTGGCTCTACTACCTGGGTCGAGTTTGACGGTACTTCAGTCACTAGAGCGGTTTGGAATGGCCGTGCTGAGCTTGAGCAATTCGAAACCGACAGCGTTGCCGGCGGCCACATCGAAGGTTTAACTCTGCGTCTATACAATCCCGAATCCCGCCAGTGGAGCCTCTATTGGGCCAACAGCAAGGACGGCGTCATCGTCGCGCCGCAGATCGGTGGATTCAAGAATGGACGCGGTGAGTTCTTTGGCCAGGACACGTTGAATGGCCGGGCTATTCTTATTCGGTTTGTTTGGTCGGACACCGCCACGAGTTCGCCCCATTTCGAACAATCATTCTCGGATGATGGCGGGAAGACTTGGGAATTAAACTGGATCACAAACCAGACGCGGATGAAAGATTGATCTGATAAAGCATGCCAAGAGCGATGTGCATCGTCTCGATATCGAATTGCGGAGAGAAGGTGACTAAACCAACGAATCAGCGAATCGGGTCAAGCGACATCACCGCAGCAAGAACAGACCGGTTGCCCCGTGGTGGCGACGAGACTGCTTTCAACACAGGATAGACAAGTGACAACGAAACTCGACGTAACAACCGATGAATCTCAGATCCGGCAGCGACTGGAAAGTTGGACCGAGGCACTACGCTCCAAGGATATCGATGGGCTTATGTCCCATTACGCAGAGGACATTCTGGTGTTCGACATCGCGCCTCCTCTGCAATATGAGGGAGCAACTGCTTATAGAAAAAACTGGGCGGATTGGTTCCCCACGTTCCAAGGTCCGGTTGGCTACGAGATTCGCGACCTGAGCATCACTACGGGCGGCGACGTGGCCTTTTGTCACAGCTTCAACCGGATCACTGGAACGAGGACCAGCGGAGAGAAAAGCGACGTCTGGATACGTGCGACCGTTGGCTTCCGCAAGATCGGCGGCGAGTGGATGATCGCCCATGAGCATTTCTCGGTGCCAATGTACATGGAGCCACCCTACAAAGCGGCGATCGATTTGAAGCCGTAGCCTTTTGTGTTGGCGCAATAGGTTCTTTCAAACTGGAACCAAGAATCGAAGCCCCCCAAACCGACTCTTTACAACCCGTCGCTTTAACCAGGATCGTACAGCGCAAAGATACTCTCCTCAACAACCTGAACAACTGCTTGAAATTTCAGCCGTGGATTAAATGTAGTGTCTTATTGGTTTTGGACTTCATCAGCCAGCCAGCCTCCAGGAAAACACACGGCGCAATGCGACAGGTAATACCTATAACACTGCGCCGTTGTCTTTCAACCCAATGTCTCACGCCGCTAGCAACGCGCGACAGTCAAGCCGATGTGGACTCATTCTAGTTAAGTGTGAAATGCGTCGTCAAGGGAAGCGCGAAATAAAACAAGGAGCAGAGAGAGAGAATTACGAATCAAAGTAAAAGCGGTTGGTGTCACGAGGCCTCTCGATCTGCCACGAGCTGATCGCGCCCGCACCTTGACACGGTAGGGGTCTGGGGTTCAAGTCCCCACGCGCCTACCAACATTCCCATCCCTATCAATAAGTTTGGTTTCGTGTTGTATAAATCTAAAAAAGTTCTTGACAACAATCCGACTTCGGAGTAAATGCTTTTGTCTGGGCATGCAACAAAGTCCTTCTCTTCTGTTACCCGGTCCCGTCCTAGGGTAATTGTGGCGTAGCGCCCAGAGTCTTCTCTGGGGTGCGTGAATGTTCACACGCGTTCGTTCGCCTTGGTAATTTTTTAAGCGCCGAGTATCCCTGTCACCGTTCCTTGCGAGACGAGAC
>WNGL01041180.1_pt1 | contig 11295 bp, 11 predicted proteins | sample 5400591 | NCBI WGS metagenome assembly WNGL01 (sample SAMN13153377, study PRJNA577476) | soil metagenome | isolation source: 80 cm soil or saprolite under Garry oak tree replicate 1 | place: USA:California | collected 2016-06-15
CCTCGACGAGGTCACCGCGGTCGTCAGATCCGGAAGCGGTGCCGTCCTGATCCAGACGGATCGCCCGGAGGACTTGCACGGCAGCCATACCGGCCGCGGATGGGTCTACGTGGTCATCGGTGACGTCGACGCCCACTGCGCGCGGGCGAAGGCCGCCGGCGCCGGCCTGCCCGGGGAACCCCACGACTACGGTGACGGCTACCGCGGGTACAGCGCCCGCGACCTCGAGGGGAACCTGTGGAGCTTCGGCACCGGCCCAATTCCATAGCACCGGCCACGACCGGGACTCGTCGCCTTCGTCATCCACGCAGGCGCGACGATCCCGGCCTGCGGCGTAGCCGCGTCGCTCGTTTACGAGATGCTCGGCGATCCACGGCCGTACTGCACCGGCCCCTCCGCGCCCGGCGGGGCGGTGCCCTTGGTCCGGTGCCGGCAGCCGCACTCCCGCTCGATCAGCTGGTGCTCGGTCACCTCCGCCGGTACCGGCTGCAGGTCGAAGACCGGCGGCGCTCCACCCCGGTGACCGGCCGCCCCGCCAGCCCGGCCCCGCACCGGCCGCGGCAGCCCGGCTCATGCCGATCTCGCGGTCCTGCCCGGCCACGGCCACCTGCGCCAGTGTCGTCCCGTCCTGCCCGTAGGACTTGGGGCCGCTCTTCTTCTGCAGCGTCCCGCGGCGGCGACTTATCCGGCCCTTCGCTGGACGGCGGCCTGGACAAATTCCGCGGCGTCTGCCTGAGCCGCGACTCACGCTCAGCGATCCGCTCCCGGGCCTGCGCCAGCTTCCCGAGCGCCCGCTCCAGCGCAGACTCAGACTCAGCCAGCTCCGCGCGCAGCGTTGCCACCACAGCCGTCAGCACCTCATCTCCGGCGCCTACATTGACCACGGCGCTTCAGGTTCGCAACGATCGTGGCGACGGCGTGAAAGGGGCAGGCCTTAAGCGCGACTTCCGGTGGTCAGGTCGAAGCCGCGCGTCACCTGTGCGTATTTGCCCGGATGAACTGGAGCACGGCGTTGCGGACGCTCGCATAACCGGCCGGGGGGTCGACCGGGTCGACTCCATGGGCGGGGCCGCTGACGGTAACCAGGGGCTTGTCGCGGGCCGCTGTTGCGGCACGAACCCGCCGGATGTCCGCGGCGAACTCGCTGTCTTGCTGGCCGTACCCGAACAGGACCGGGACGTGCACCCGCCGGGCGGCGCCAAGCGTGTCCATGCCGGCGAACAGGGCCGGGCCGGACAAGTCGATCACGGCGGCGATCGACCCGCCGAGGTGACCGGCGGCGGCCATGACGGCGGTTCCGCCCATCGACGCGCCCATCAGGACGACCTGCCGGGCACCGTCCTGGCGTGCCCGCCGTGCCGCGGCGGCGACCTCGCCCGCGTAGTCGCCGTCACCGGGCGGGCTGGCGCCGTGTCCGTCGAAGTCGAAGGCGATGACCCGGAAGCCAGCGGCGGCAAGCGAACGCGCGTAGGGCCACCACTGGCACAGCGAACTGGAAACCTGGTGAGCAAGGACCACGGCAACGTGCCCGGTCCCGATGGCCAGGGCCGCCAGGCGGTCGGGGCCGGCCCGCGCAGCACGAACATCTCCCGGCGTTCACCCGCGCTCAGGCAGTACCAGTCCGCGGCCCCGGGCTGGGTCCGCGTTGCCGTCGGCGCAGGCGCCTGGGCGGCAGGGCGGTGCGCGGCCCCGCCACAGCCGGCCAGTGCCACAGCCACCGCCAAGCCAAAGCAGGCCAGCAGGGGAAACCTGCGGCGGATCTCCGTGCCCGCGCTGACACGCCGGCGCCGCGCACTCATGCGGTCCCGTAGCATCTGCCGGCCACGGACAGCACCGCGCTCACCAGCACCGAACACCTTGAAACAGCCGACGGCGGCGCGGGCCCATAGCCGGGCCAATGCCCCATCGTTGGCCGGAACCGGCACCCCAATGGCACCTTCCTGCCGCGGGTGCCTGTCAGCGCCAGGGCACGCTGGAGGTCCCTCGGCCGATATGCGCCCGCGATAAGAGACCAGCATGACGTCACCGCGGGATGTGTTGGTCAGCATGCAACGGCCTCCGGTTCCTGTCTTAGCGCCTTGCTCCGGGGTCGCGGGTCTCCTGATCCCGGAAGCTGGAGCGCTCCGGGCGATCCGCCGGGCGGTCACAGGGTCGGCTGGAACACCATGGCCCACACCACCGACAGCAGCAACACCAGGTTGATGCCGTACAGCGCCGCCGCCCGCCGCTGCAGCGTGCCCCGCCGAGGGCTCTCCTGCATGCTGCCAGCGGCGAGACGGCGCAGCTCGGCGTTGGTCCCCGGATCATCGTCGCCCCCAGCAGCAGGGACAGGAAGACCGCGGCAAGCCCCCACACAACCCACAGATCGCTGAAGTCCAGGTGCATTTCCTGCACCAGGATCAGGCCGGTGACCAGGACAACCGCGGCCGCGGGAGCGATCACCGCCTGGCCGTAGACCTCCGCCAGCCGAAGCAGCGGCGCCACCGCCGCCCGGTCGCGGCCCTTGCCCAGCCGCACCTGCAGCGCGTTCACCGCCAGCACGCCACCGACCCACACGATGGCGCCCAGCTGGTGCAGGAAATGAAGAAGGTTCTCGACCGTAAACACCCGCCCGCCCCCCGTGCCACACCGATGGGGCCTGCCAGTGACCGGGCGTTCCCCATCGCGATCCGCATCACCATGGTGACCTGCCGTCGCGCCGTATCCAGCGTGGCGTGCTGCGCTGGCGTCAGGTCCAGGTCCACCGCGGCCAGGCTTTCGTCCAGCCGGGCCGGTGAAGAGGCTCCGGCCAGCGGGATCATCGGGATCTCCCGCCCATCCAGCGGCATAGACGCCTGCATGACGACCGTGCCCATCGTCCCTCCTCGGCTGTCCAGTCGGGTGAGCATGCCAGCTCGGTCAGACCCCGCCTGGCAGCCGCAGGCCGGTCACGGCGCATCGGTGGGTCTGCGGGTAATACCGTTACGCGGCCGCGGATTCATCGGTGGCGCACCATGGCTGGCGCCGTTTCCCGCCTGGTAGTGTTCTAGGCTCCGCCGGATGGCTGCTACCCCGGCGGTGAGCGGCCCGGGCGGCGGCGAGCGCGGTAAGCACGGTGAGGGCGTCGGCTCGCTGATCCTGGGGGCCGCCGACGTCGCCAGTCGGCTGGCGGCCGTGCGACAGGAGCGGCTCGAGCTCGGGAACCAGGTCAGCGGGATGGCTGTCCAGGCGGGCGGCAATCTCGATGAGGACCTGTACCGGCCGGTCCGGCGAGAGCGGGTGCGGGCCGCTGACCTGGCGGGGCCACGGGCCGGACGTGAGGCCGCGGCAGCAGCTGCTTCCAAGTTCTCCGGCCGGACCAGCACCGGCTGATCAGGGCCATGATCGCTGATCTTGGGGCGCGCGGCGGGCCTAGGCCTGGGCAGGGTCTCGGCGTGAGGCCCGGCCGGTCCCGGAATTTACCAGGCAACGGCTTCCGGGAACTCGCCGGCCGGGGTATACACCCAGAACGGCTTGACCGTGCCGCTGGCCAGGTCGACCTGGAAGGTAGACGGCTGGTAGATGGCCCAGATGAGCAGCTGGCTCCCGCCGATCGCCAGGCCGGGCACGTAACCTTGGGCGTTTTCCCAGGTGTGCAGCGTGCGGAGCAGGGCGCCGTCCGCCGGGCGGTAGGCAGCAAGCGTGAGCCGGTTCGGCTGGCGGCTGGACTCTGCGGCGACGTACATGGTCGTGCCGTCCGGACTGAGGACCGCCGATACCACGTCGCCGCTGCCGCGAGCCGCGAAAACCCTGCGGCTGTGCGCGAGCACGCTGCCTGGCGGCGAGCTGGTCGGCATGATCCATGCGCCTGCGGTTCCATGCACCGGAGCCAGCAGAGCCGGTGGGTATGGCAGTTCGGCATACCCGAGCTCGGTGCCGTCGGCCGTCAGCGACACGCTGGCCGGAGAGGTGTTCTGCGGCATGTTCCACCGCCTGACTGTTCCGCCGGCGACGACCCCGATGGTGCCCGGGCTTCGCGGCCCGGAGCATTGCACCGATCCGTACGCCACCATCTGGCCGTCCGCACTGGCGGCCAGCGACGTGAGTTGTCCCGGTATCTTGGGGGCGTTCAGCGGCCTGAGCCCGGCTGGCTTCCCGCTGGCGGTGAGCGTGAGGGTGTAGAGCCGGATAGCGCAGTTGCTGCCGCGAGATCCGGCCGCCGCCACGAAGGTCGTGCGGCTGCCGGTCGCCGCGACCGACTCCCAGTGCGTGCCGTGCGGTGCGGGCACGAATCCCAGGACGTGCCGGGTTCCCGCGGCCTGCACCACTAGCCGCGACGGAGCGCTGTCGCCGCCGAAGTAGGGCTGCAGGACCACGAACGGTGGCGCCCCCGGGATAGCCGGGGAGGTGACCGGACCGGGGCCCGCATTGCGCAGCAGGTGCGGCACCGCGACGGTACCGCCGATGACGGCGGCGACGGCCGCCGCCGCCGCTAGCGGCACGAAGGTGGTCCACTGCCGCCGACCCCGGATACCGCCGGACCTCCGCTGGTCTCGGGGCCCTGGCAGGACCACGGCCGGGCGCACATGCTCCGGACGCACGGACCGTGCCGCCTCCTGATAGGCGTCACGCAGCAGGTCCTCGATCCCGCTCACCGTTCCTCCTCGAACTGCCGGGCCAACACGGACAGGGCACGGGCGGCCGTGGACGAGACGGTCCCCCTGGCCACGCCGAGGATCGCGGCGATTTCCTGCTCGCTGAGGTCCAGGTAGTAGCGGAGCGCGAGCACTTCGCGCTGGCGCCGTGGCAGCCTGGCCACTGCGGCCAGCACGGCACGCCGGTCCGCGCGCTCCATGACCGCCGATTCCGCCGACCGCCCCGGTACAGGGCAAGAAACGCCTCCTGGACCACGTCCTCGGCCGTGCCCTGGTCCCCGACCAGCATCAGCGCGAACCGGATCAGGCCGAGGCCATGCGCCCGGTAGAGGTCACCGACAGCATCGGCCGCAACGGTATCGGACTGGACAGGACCCGTCATATTCATAGGACGCCGCGCGCTACCGAAATGCTGAGTGCGGACCCAGAATGGGGCCAAAGCCGGGGCGTTGGCAGGACCGGCGTCACCGGAACCGCCGGGGCCAGCCGGCCGAGGGTGCTGGTCTGGCCGCTCCGTGGTCACGGCCGGCCGGTTCGTCCCCGGCGAGGCGGTCAGGCATCCGGGATCGACGGCGCGGCGGCTGATCGCTGCAGGGCCTGCACGACCAGGCGGATCTGCTCCAGGTAGTCCGTGCACCCGTCACATCCGGCCAGGTGCTCGTCCATCGCGGCGCGCTGCTCGGCAGGCAGCACCTTGTCCAGGTAGTCGGCCACCAGCTCGACCAGCTCCTGGCAGGCCAGACCGCCCTCCGCGGCGGCTCGGGCCGGAGGCCCGGTCCGCGGCGGCCGCAGCACGGGGACGACCAGAAGGACCGCCACCACAGTGGTGGCGCCGAGGATGGTCCAGGCCGACGGGCCGACCCCGCGCGCCCGGGCCAGCCACCCGAACACCAGCGAGAACGGCAGGAACAGCAGCCAGGACATCGTGCCGACACCGGACGACACCCCGGTCCGGACCGTGGACGGCACGGCGTCGTGCAGCAGCTTGCCGACGTGGATGGCGATGACCGCTAGCAGCAGGGCCAGCGCGACCTGGGCCAGGATCACCAGCACGAGGGACCGGCTCAGCACCAGGCCGAGCGCTGCGACCGGCCCGATGAAAGCGAGCGGCACCACGGTGCCGGCACTCCCCAGCCGCAGCCGGCTCACCAGGTAGCCGCCCAGCCCCAGGGTGGAAACCAGCGCCGCCCAGTACGGCCCGTAGATCCCCGGAGCCGCGTGCAACGCGACCAGCCACAGCGGCCCGAACTCGAAGACGGTCTGCGACACCACCGACGCGAGCGCCGCCAGCAGCACGACCAGCAGGACGGCCCGTTGCCGCGTCATGGCCCTGACCGTGGTCGCAACATGCTGGCGCAGCGCGACAGGCTCCGCGGCCCGGTGCAGCCGGGGTTCGTCGAAGCGCAGGAACGCGGCCACGGCGAGCAGCATGAACGGCAAGGTCGCGAAGTAGGTGAAGCGCGCCGACGTCCAGCCGGCCAGGACGCCGCCGCCCAGCGCGCTGAGCACGAAGGCGGCGCTCTCCACCATCCGGACCCGGCCGACCCAGGTTTCGTAGAGGTCGTTCGATCCGGTTTCCTCGAGCACGACGTCGTAGACGACACTGTCGATGGTGCCGGAGTTCACCGCGAAGTACACGCCGAGGATCATCGCGGCCGCGATGTAGGTCGGCACGTTCCGGCTCAGCCCGCCGAGCAGCGAACTGGCCGCCAGCGCCGCGGTCGCGGCCACCATCATCAGGCGGCGGCTGCCGCGGTCGGCCAGGATCCCGGACGGCATCTCGAGAAGGGGTACGACCGCGGCGTACGCAGCGGCCATCACCGCCACCGACCCGGCATCGAACCCGATCTGGGACATGAACAGCTTCTCGACCGGGACCCACAACGCCATCCCCTGCAGCCCGACCGCCAGCTGCAACGGGCGGAGCCGCCGCGCGAGGGCACGCGGCGTCGCGGCGGCGGCGACGCCGCCGCTCGTCACGCCGGGCCCTCGCGGCCCAGCCGCGCCGCCAGCCGCTCCCGCAGCACGGCCCAAGCCCGGTTGCGGACCGCCCGCTGCTGTGTGCCGGACAGCCCGAGCCGGGCCCGGACCTCACCGGGCGGCCGGCCGGCCCCGTCGCGTTCCTGGATCACGGCCCGCCAGGTTGGTGGTAGCTCGGCCACCTCCCGCGCCAGCGCCTGCTGTACCGCCGGGTCGTCTGCGGTGACCCGCGGCCACGGCGGCGGGAACGCGCGCCAGTGCCGCGGGTACGGCTCGCCGGGCCCCTGGAACCGGCGAGGATCGACCGCGGGCGTCTTCGGATACCAGTGCGCCCAGCGCGCGAAACGGTTCTGTCGCTGCTCGCCCCGCATCACTGTGTCGGCTACCGCGCGAGACAGCCACCCCTTCACGTGGATCCTCCGGTGCACCGACGCGGGCAGCCCCGGTGTGCCCGCGTCGTTCGTCCGGACGTCGCCATCGTGTCCTCCGGCGCGGCTGCGCTGCGGCTGAGCAGCACGCCGGCGATTCCCGTTACCGCGAGTCCGGACATGCGTCCGGCCGGGATGAGCCACACCGCGGGCTTGATGATGAGGCTCAGGGGGCTCAGCACCCCGGCGATGGCGGCGACCAGGCCGGCGGTGGTGAGGTGGTCCGGCAGCCGGGCCGTGTGGCGGCCGGCCAGGGACAGGCAGCCGACCAGCGCGCCGAACGCAGCTGTGTGCACCGGACCGCCGGCCAGGAAGATGCCGCGATGCACCGCGACCTCCGTTGCTTCGCTCTTCGCGCCGCCGGTGAGAGCGAGACTGAGCAGCGCGGACGTGGCGAGCGAGCCGGCTGCGGTAGCGCCGGCCGCGCGGGCCGATGTGCGCAGCACAGCCGGGTTCGTATCGGAGCCCCGGACCAGGTCGGCGGCCGTGACGGTGAACCGCGCGAGGGCGGCGGCAGAGCAGAGTTGCCCGGCGATGCTGACGCGTGCTGCCCGGGCGTTTCCCCGGAAATAACCGCGGATGGCGGCAGCGGTCGCACCGGGGCGCGGGTAGGGGACATCGGCGATGGCGATCCCCGCCACGACACCGCCGATGAAGGCGATACCGGCCAGCGGGCCGCTGAGCGCACCGAGATCACGAGTCGTGTCCGATGCGCGTCCCGTCACGTGTCCTTCCCGCGGCTCGGTCTTCCTGCCCCGGCAGTCATCCCAGAAGAACTGGGTCTGTACGTAATACCGCCGGGCACCGGTGGATTCGTCGGTGATGCGTCCGCGGGCTAGGGCTACTGGGGCAGCTTGTCCGGGAGGCCGAAGCGCGGGAAGATCTCGGGCGTGCGGAACGCGGTGATGGCGATGATGCGGGTGCCCTGCCACGACAGGACGTCCAGGGCGGCCGGGAGGTAGCCGCGCTGCTGCGGGTCGAGCTTGTAGGCGGCGAGGGCAAGCTGCCCGTTGGCCCGGGTCGGCAGGTACCGCAGGCCTGCCGGGGATCCGGCGGGCATGAGCCACGACCTGGACAGGGCGTCGCGACCGCGGCACCAGCCCGGATAGGGCGGCATCGCGAAAGTCGCATCCTCGGCGAGCATGGCGACGATCACATCGACCTGTCCCGCTTCCAGGGCGTCGGTGAGACGATGCGCGAGATCACGGAGCCGGTTGTCGCCGAACGATCGCATGGTTTCCTGCTGGCTCTGGCCGGGAAGCCGGGCCCGGAGGGTCTGGCGGGCACGCTGCAGGGCGCTATGTACCGATGCGGGCGTGGTATCGAGCGCTCCGGCCACCTCCTTGGCCGAGAAGCCGAGCACGTCGCGGAGGATGAGCACGGCGCGCTGCCGGGCGGGCAGATGCTGCAGCGCCGCGATGAAGGCCAGCTCCACGGCCTCGCGTTGCTCATAGCGGGCCTCGGGCGAGGCGTACCCGTCCGCGATCCCCAGTCGCTCGTCGGGGTAAGGCTCCACCCAGACTGGCTCCGCTACCGGCTGCTGGGGCTCATCGCCGCCTAGCTCGGCCGGGGGTCCGTAGTCGGCCGGAAGCCAACGCCTGGGCCGCCGGGCGATTTCGTCCAGGCAGACGTTGGTCGCGATTTTGTACAGCCACGGGCGGAGCGGCCGGCGGCCATCGAACCCTGGCAATCCGCGCCAGGCCCGCAGCAGGGCGTCTTGCCGTGCACCGACCCGAGCAGCCGGTAGCAGTGCGCGTGCAGTTCGGGCCGGTAAGGCTCCACCAGCCGGCCGAAGGCGTGATTCTCGCCGCGGCGGGCATCCTCGATCAGCGCCCGCTCACCGGCGACGGAGCCGGCCGAGGTGACCACCATGCGGCGAAGTCTAGATCTACCTGACCACCCACGTGGACGACCGGTCGCCTATCCCCGATGAATCCGGGGGAGCGCAGGGGACGGCGCGATCCCCGAACAGGTCGCCGCCGACCTCGGCATCAGCCGCTCCACGCTGTACCGGGAGCTGCGCAAGCAGCGCGAGGGCGCCGCCGCAGAACGGGTCGTGCGGGAAAGCTGATCAGCGGTCCAGGCCGCATCCCCGCAGGTCAGCGATATTCGTTGTTTTTCTGCGATTACCACGGGAACCCCTGGCAGGCCACCCAATCCTCAACTGGGTCAGGACCGCGAACCCGGCCGTTACCGGTGGCCAGTCCCAGGTTCCCGGGCGGCACGTACGGGATCGGGGCCTCGCCTGGCCCCGCGGCTGCTAGGTGCGCCGGCTATCTGCATGTGAGCGGCCTGCGGCATCGAGGCCAGGCTGTACCGGAGGGGCCGCTGCACCTGGTGCAGCCCGCGGCGGCGGGCCCGGGCTGGTGTCCGGCGGAACCGAACCCGTCCCCGGACCGGTGTCCAGGACGGGGAGCTCAGGTCGCTGACGTTTTTCCCGGCTGCCGCCCGCGGTCCATGAGCGCCATGAGCCCGGTGGCGAGAAGATCGCCGGGAAGCCCGTCCGGCTCGGTTAGCTCGTCGAAGGCCAGGCCGTTGACGAGCGCGGTGACCAGGATGGCCAGCTGGTCGGGCGGGGCCACTGGCTGGAGGTGGTGTGCCGCGATGCGCTCGGCCAGGACACCGGCCAGGGCGTGCTTGAAGTTCTGGCGCCCGGCGGCGAAGCGGGCGCGGAACCTGGGGTTGCGCGCCGCGTAGGTCACGAAGTCGAACAGCAGCAGCCGCCACTCGCGCTGGCGCTCGAGCGTGCCGATGACGTGGCTGAGCTCGTCCTGGAATGACCTCCCGGGCTCGGCGCTGCCGGGGCGGGGAAGGGCGCTGGCGAGATCATGGATGAGTTCGGTCCTCCACTCCTCCAGCAGGGCGAAGAACAGGTCCTCCTTGTTCGCGAAGTTGTAGTAGACCGCGCCGTTGGACAGCCCGGCTTCGCGGGCGATTTCCTCGATCGTCGCGCCGTGGTAGCCCCGCTGGCCGAAGACCGCGCGCGCCGCCTGCACGATGCGCGCCCGGTTGGCCTGGCGCTTGTCCTGCCGGGTCAGTCTCCTCGCGGGCATGGTGCCGGGGATGTCCTTGCTGAAGCTCGGTGGCGGATCCCGCTGGCGGCTGCTCGCTGGTCGCCTTCACGGTGCAGCGCGGGGCTGGCACCGCAGGGTGCGATCAGGGCTGGCGCCTGCTTGCGGCCTCCACGCTACCAGCGTACAGTTCTCCGAGGAATCGCTCTTTTCAGAGGCTATGCTCCGATAGCCTCGAAGGAGGCGGCCAGCGTGCACTGCGCACTCTCGCCGGTGCCTGTCTCGGCGTGCCTGGCGCGCGATGTCCGGGATGTCGCCGTCAGGGATCTGCGCCGTGGCGGAACGCGCGGGCAGGAGCATCCCAGCCGGAGACCTTGCCTTGTCCTTGCTGGCGGAAGATGATGGCGAGCCGGCGGCTGCTTACTGGCGCGACGATATGGGCCGGGCCGGACTGCAGGCCGCGGCGTGGCTGGCTGCTTGTCGCCGGGGATCGGGTGGCGGCGCTGGGAGATCAAGACGGCGGCGGCCGCCCGGCTGCGGACGAGGTGGTCAGCCTGCCTGGCTGTCACGTGCTGCCGGGATTCGTCGATGTGCATCTGCACCTGACCCAGGCCGCGTGGTTCGGCCAGTCCTGCGACGGCTCGGGCTGGCAGAGCCTGGCTGAAGCCCTCCGGGCGATCAGCGCAGCGGCCGGCGCGGAACCGGCATCCGGACCGGGTCCGGGCTGGCTGCTTTTCTGGGGTGCTGAGCGCTGGCGGTGGCCGGAGGGCAGGCTGCCGACAGCGGCCGAGCTGGACCAGGCGGCACCGGGGCGCCTGGTCCTGGTCAGCACCGCGGACATGCACCGCGGCGCGGTGTCCTCGGCGGCCCTGGCCGCGCTCGGGCTGGACGGCCAGCGCCGCGCCCGCGAGCTCGGCGAGGATGTGACCCGTGACCGGCGCGGCCGGCCCACCGGCGAGCTGTGGGAGGCGGCCTACGCTATCGCGCTCCAACATGCTCTGACCGAGCTCGCCGCCGTTCCGCTGGCAGGCGACGGCGACCGCGTGCAGGCGGTGCTGGCGGCCGAGGCCAGGCGGTGCCTGCGGCTGGGCATCACCCATGCGCACGACCCGTTCGTGCCGCCGGGCTGGCACGAGCAGATGGTCGCGTTGCGCGGCGCGGTGCCGCTGCGGCTGTCATGGGCGACCGGGTCGTCGGCGGGGATGCACTGCCGGCCGGCAGGCCCGGGCCAGGCGCCGTGCGGGCCGTACGGCGAGGCGGCGG
>WNGL01009478.1_pt1 | contig 11294 bp, 6 predicted proteins | sample 5400591 | NCBI WGS metagenome assembly WNGL01 (sample SAMN13153377, study PRJNA577476) | soil metagenome | isolation source: 80 cm soil or saprolite under Garry oak tree replicate 1 | place: USA:California | collected 2016-06-15
TAGCCGAGGCCTACTGGGATCTTGAATGGGAGTTGCAGCAACAGGGCTTCGACTACTGCTACGACAAACGCCTCTACGACCGGCTCCGCGAGGCCGATGCCGGCGCGATTCGCGCGCATTTGGCCGCCGGCCTCGACTATCAGGACCGACTCGCGCGGTTCCTCGAGAACCACGATGAGGCCAGCGCGGCGGCGACCTTCCCTTGGCCGCGGCATCAGGCAGCTGCCATCGTCGCCTATTTTGCGCCCGGCCTGCGCTTCTTCCATCAGGGCCAGTTCGAGGGCGCACGCGTCCATCTGCCGGTACATCTGCGCCGCCGTCCGGTCGAGCCCCGCGATCCCGACATCGTCGCCTTCTACGGCAGCCTGCTGGCGGCGCTGAGGAGAGGCAAAGCGTTTCGCGAAGGCGGCTGGTCGTTGATCGCGCCGCAGTCGGCTTGGGCCGGCAATCCGACCTCAGGGGATTTCGTCGCCTATGTCTGGCGTGTGCCCGACGGCAGCAGCTATGTCGTCGTGGTGAACTATTCGGACCATCAGGGACAATGCTATCTGCGGCTACCCTTCCCGGAGCTCGCGGGCACGCGCTTTCGACTGACGGACGAGATGAGGAACGAGGTCTACGAGCGCGACGGCGACAGCCTAGTCGGCCGGGGCCTGTACATCGATCTCGGGGGCTGGCGCTACAACGTCTTCAGGCTGGACCGCGTCGACACTTTCTGATGCGGTTCCAGTTCAGGCCGCCGGCGCACCGGCCCAGCTCGCAGCAGCCAATTCGCGGCACCTGCACGACGATTTCGCCTTCACCACCCGCGACGGACTGATCCCGGAGGTCGGCAGATTTGGCGGTCCTGCTCTACGAGATTGCCGGCGAGAACCCCTCATTTGGCAGCGGTCTTGCGCAGCGAGCGCACATCGCGGCTCAGAGCTGACCATGAGTCGTTCGTTTCGGGTGGGTTGGCCGAATTCTTCGGCATCGGCTAATTCCATCGAGCCGGCGTAAGGCACTCAGCCGATCGCTAACGTCCGGAATGGGGTCAGACTGAGAAAACCCCAGATCGAGCAAGCGCTTGCCGGAATGCCCTCAATAGCTGACATAAGCCGAACCGCGGCGTTGCATGGGGCAGGGGAGTGGGGTTCAGAGTAGGAAAGTTGTGTGCCAATCTACTCAGAGTACGTAGCATATTGATTTTACTATATTTTTTGGCCATAACAATTTGAACAGGGGACGGTGATCGGGTGCGGTAAGTAGTGCCGGTTCGTGATGATCATCTTGCCTCAACCTCCTTCCCGTTAGGTACCTTTGCGGCACGGCAAGTCACAACGGACATAGACAAATCATCCGACCAGCATGTCGTGTTGGAGCAGATAACCAAATTCGCGATAATCCCCACTTATCGAGAGCAACCTCGGCACTCATTCGAGCGTCCATCTCGGGCTCAACCCGCACCCACAATTGGCCGACAAGCATGCCGCTGCGTTTGACGATCTGTGCCATGCCAAAATCGCTCGCTAGAACGATGAACCAGTGCTTCCGCACGTGCCGCGGGACGATCGTTCTTTGGCGAGGTCGGACGCGAGCGGTGACGAAGGAATCAGCCTGATCGATTGGCGGCGGCCGCTCGACATAGTTCAATGTCCTGGTCCGTGCTACGGTATTCTCGGTCCAAAGGGACAAGCGGACATGACCGGAAGCTGGATTAAGGCGGTTGTGTTGGGCTCCGCGGTCTTGCTTGCGGGAAGTCTCGGCAGCACTTGTGCGCAGGCCATGGGTGATGAGCCGCCGGCGGGTGAGACAGTTACCCAGTACCTAACCACGGCGATACTCGAGATGATATTTCCGGGCGCCGAGAAGGTCGGGGAGGTCGGTGGCATCCCCCCTGCGGCTGCCGTGTACAAAGGCGGTCGTCAAGTCGGTTATCTCTTCTCGACCTGGGACATCACGCAGTCGAAAGGGTTCTCCAACCGACCCTTGATACTCCTCGTGGGGCTCGACCTCGGAGGTCGCATCACTGGCGCGCGGGTCGTGCACCATACCGAGCCGATCGCCATCCTCGGGCTGCGCGACGAGGACTTCCATCGCTTCGCGGAGAACTACAAGGGACTAGATATCCGCACCGGGGTCGACGTCGTGATCAAGCTGTCGTCCTCCGTGCTGGGCCAGGAGAGCTTTTCCCAGCGCGCGGCGCCTGGGATGACGGATGCAGCCAAGGTAGACGCGGTTTCACGCGCGACCACAAGCTCGGTGCTGATGAGCGACGCGATCGTGCGCGGCGCGCGCATCGTCGGTCGGAGCCGAGGCGTCCTCCCACCAGTCGGCACGCGCGCCGCGCATCTCGACGTCGACCGGTTCGCGTCGGCCGACTGGCCGGAGCTGGAGGCCGCCGGCGCGATCGGTCATCTACGCGTCTTCTACAGCGACGTCGCCGACAAGCTGGGCGAGGCGGGCGCGGCGAAGGGCACAGGTGGAGACCCGGCGGCTACGCCGGACGCTGTCCTTGTCGATCTCTACGTCGCACTCCTCACACCCGCCGGCATCGGCGTCAACATCCTCGGCAAAACCTGGTACGACCAATACACGGCTGGCCGCGGCGTCGACGATCAGATCATGCTTTTCGCCGCCAACGGAGGCTATTCGTTTCTCGGCGACGGGTGGGAGCACGGCGACGTCCTCGACCGGATCGAGATCGTCCAAGGGGAGAGGACAATCCGTCTCCCGGTGAGGCAGATAAAGACCTTGCCGTTCGTACACGCGGAGAAGCCGCCCGACCTGACGGAGCGGGCGCTGGTCTTCTTCCCCGGCCGCGGAGAGTTCGACCCGACACGCCCCTTCCAGGTAAAGCTGCTCGTAGCCAGCGCAACTGCAGCCGGCCGGCGAGGCTTCGCCAGCTTCGGTCTGCCTTATCATGTGCCGGACGCCTACGTTCTGCAGGCCGCCGCCGACGCGGCGGGGGGCCGCGAGCCAGATAAGGCGAAGGAAAGTCGGGCCGACGGTCCGCCTACGGCGACCGGGACGGGCGTCGACTGGAGGGACATTTGGCGCGGTCACCCGGTTAAAATCACCGTCCTCGGGGCGGCGCTGGCCACACTCACGGTGATCTTGTTCCTGCAGGACTTCGTCACGCGCCGTTCGCGCCTGCATCGTTGGATCCGCATCGGTTTCCTAAGTTGGACCCTGGTCTGGCTGGGCTGGTACGCCGGGGCCCAGCTCACGGTGGTCAATATGATCGCGGACATCCACGCCTTGTTCACGGACTTCCGATGGGACTTCGTTCTGGTCGATCCGCTCATCGCCATCCTCTCGGTTTTTACGCTCGCGGGACTGTTCCTGTGGGGGCGCGCCGTATTTTGCGGCTGGCTCTGTCCGTTCGGCGCGCTCCAGGAACTGGTCAGCATGGCGGCGCGGAGGTTCAGGGTCCGGCAGATCAGCATTCCGATAGCGTTGCACGAGCGGCTAATCGCCGTGAAATACCTGCTTTTTCTGAGTCTTGTGACCGCCTCGTTCTTCTCATGGGATCTGGCCATGAAAGGGGCGGAGGTGGAGCCTTTCAAGGCCGCCATCATCCTCCGTTTCATGACGGAATGGCCGATGGTCGTCTACGCGCTCGCGCTGACCGCCGCCAGCGTCTTCGTCGAGAGATTCTACTGCCGCTTCATGTGCCCGCTCGGCGGCGGCCTCTCGATCTTCGGCCGGGTGCGCATGTTCAATTGGCTGAAGCGGCATCCGGAGTGCGGCACGCAATGCCGGATCTGCGAGACTGTCTGCCCCGTGGGCGCGATCAAGCGGAGCGGAGAGATCGACATGAACGAATGCTTTTACTGCCTCGACTGCCAAGTCACTTACTCCGACGAGTCGACTTGCCCGCCCATGATCGCGCGCCGCAAGCGCCGCGCCGAGCGGCCACCGATGATGGGCAAGGCGGCAGGCCTCTCGACCCGGACCGCACTCCAGGAGGAGGGGCGCTGAATGCCCGCGAGCAGCGAGCGAATGGAACATCCAGGCCCGGCGAGGAACGTTGAAGCGTCCAAAACGCGGGGCATGCTTTCACGCCGACGGGTCATCACCATTCTAGGCGCGGTCGCTGGGCTGCCGCTCCTTCCTTCCGGAGACCAACCGAAGAACGCGATGCGTCTGCATCGATGGCGGGGCACGGCGCTTGGCTCCCCCTCCTACATCCTGCTCCACCACCCCGACCGCGGGGCCGCCGAGCGGGCGGTCGCCCATTGCGTCGCCGAAATCGAACGGCTGGAGAAGGGGTTCAGCCTGCACCGCGGCGACAGCGAAATCGCACGCCTCAATCGCGATGGATGTCTTGAGGCTCCATCCCATGACTTGCTGGCGCTGCTTACGGAATGTGAGCGCTTCTCTGAACTGAGCGGTGGCGCCTTCGACGTCACGGTGCAGCCGCTGTGGAACGCTTACGCGGCGCATTTCTTCGGCTCTCAATCCCCATCGCCGGAGGGCCCCGGGCCACGGGCCATCGAACGGGCCCTGGCGCTCGTCGACTGGCAAGGCGTCGACGTTACGTCCCGGCGCATCGCCCTGGCTCGACCGGGGATGGGTTTGACGCTCAACGGGATAGCGCAGGGCTATCTGACAGACCGGATCGCGGACATTCTTCGCGCCAATGGCTGCGACCGGGTTCTCGCCAACATGGGCCGAAGTGAGATCCGGCTGGTCGGCCGCCGCCCGGACGGACAGGCATGGCGAATCGGCCTCACCGATCCGCTGGCACCCGGCCGGGTCGCCGTTACGTTGGACCTCACCGACCGGTGCATCTCCACCTCGGGCGGCTACGGGACCAAGTTCGAAGCCACGGGGCGGCATCATCACCTCTTCGATCCGACCACCGGCAGGAGCGCCGGACACTACATCGCCGTCTCGGTCGTCGCTGCAAGCACGATGGTGGCCGACGCGCTGTCGACAGCGCTCTACGTGACGCCGCCGGACCGCGGCGCGCCGTTACTCGCGGCCTTCCCGGACGCCGCGGTCCTGGCGACCCGGCCTGACGGATCGCGGCATGAGGTCGGCGGCTGATCAGCTGCCGGTGTCGGGCGATGCGAGGCGCGCACTTCTGCAATTGTCACCAACCACCCACGGGCCTATGCTTAACCACAGCAGGAAATGCTTGGTCTGATGACGCACCTGGTCGCCGAACCCGCATGAGGCAGTGCGGGACGACCGGAAACTGGCATCCCAAGAAGCCCGCGTCACCAGACCTCCGACAATCTGCTCAGCCAAGTAATAAGACGGCGAATATCGCCGGAACATAAGGTCGTCTCACGGACACCACCAAGGGAGAGAAACCTATGGCAAGTTGGCTCAGCGAACGAGAGCAGCGCTTGGTCGCAGGCGCTGAGACGGCGTCGGCCGACACTCCGATCCCAACGCAGATCGTGTCGAACGGCGAATATCTGCCGCCGCCTCAAAGCGAGATCCAGAAGCGCGTCGAGCGGCGGACGATGGAGCTCGCCGACGAGAACGGCAAGCGGCTCGGGCTCGACCGTCGGAAGTTCCTGCGGACGAGTTGCGGCATGGCCGCGGCCTTCCTTGCGATGAAGCAGGTCTACGGCGTCAACGTGTTCCAGGTCGAGGAGGCCGAGGCGAGCGAGCCGGAATTGATGCTGGCGCGCGCGCAGAGCCTGGCCGGACAGTTCATCCTCGACGACCAGACCCATTTCGTCCGCGACGACTTCGCCCACAAGGAGCTTCTGGGGCTCGGCGAATTCGCGGCCGAGCATTGGAACCCGGTGCTGAAGAAAGAGGGCGTCACTCTCGCCCGGTACAAGTTCCAGAACTACATCAAGGAACTCTATTACGACAGCGACACCACGATGACGCTGCTCAGCGGGGCGCCGTTCGACGATCCGACCTGGTGGCTGCTGTCCAACGAGGACATCGTCAAGGCCCGCAACGTGATCAACGACTTCGCCGGATCCCGGCGGATGCTCGCCCATACCGTGATCACACCGAAGCAGCCGGGATGGACGGAGGAGGTCGACAAAGCGATCGCCGTCTACAAGCCCGATTCCTGGAAGTCCTATACGATCGGCGACCCGCTCTCGCCGTCCAAGTATCCGTGGCGGCTCGACGACGAGCAGGTGATGTATCCCTTCTACGAGAAGGCGGTGAAGGCGGGCATCACCACGATCTGCATCCACAAGGGCCTGCTGCCGCCCGACTACGAGAGCTCCTACAAAGGGGTCTGGGAATATGCGACCTGCTGGGACATCGGCAAGGCGGCCAAGGATTGGCCACAGATGAACTTTGTCGTCTACCATTCCGCGCTAAGACCTTTCCTTGAGCTGCCCGATCAGGCCTGGGCGGAATTCGAGGCAAGCGGCCGCATCAAGTGGGCCAGCGACCTCGCCGAAATCCCTGAGAAGTTCGGGGTGACCAACGTCTACGGCGAGCTCGGCACGTCCTTTGCCAATTCGGCGGTGGCGCATCCCAAGTTCTCGGCGGCCTTCATCGGCACGCTGGTCAAGGGCCTGGGGGCGGATCATGTGGTCTGGGGCAGCGACACGCTGTGGTACGGATCGCCCCAGTGGCAGATAGAGGCCATGCGCCGGCTCGAGATTCCCGAGGACATGCGGAAGAAATACGGCTTCCCAGCGCTCGGTGGTCCCAACAGCGCGACCAAGCAGCTGATCTTCGGCGGCAACTCGGCTCGGCTGTACGGCCTCAACCTCAAGGCGGCCGAGAACAAGCCGATGCCGGCGTATTCGGAGGACCGGCTGGCCAAGGTGAAGGCCGAATACGAGCTCGCGGCGGGCGAGCCGTCGAACCGGCGGTACGGATACGTCCGAACGGCGTAATCGGTGGGGCGGCGGCCTTCAGCGGCCCAACGGGCCGCGCTCCCCGGGGCGTGGCCCTGCGGCCGCCGTCAGGTTGAGGGTTGCGCGCCATTGGTCGGAAGCGCCGGCCGGCGTCGCCCTCAACGGACCTGTGACGCGCAACCGCGGGGAACCATAGAGCGCGGGCGCAAGCGACCTCTCGCGCTCGCCCACGTCGCCCGACGCAGCGCGGTTTTGCCTTGCGCGGAAACCAAACGCTTCGAGGGAGGAGGAAATGAAGTTCCGGAGGTCTGGACGGGCGGTGCCAATCGGTCTTCTGGTCAGTCTCCTCGCGATGTCCGCCGATGCCGCGGACATACTCACGTTGCATGCGACGTCGGGCCAGTTTCTCCTGGCCGGCTTCTACCCGGCCTACATCGTGTTCTTGAAGGGGCTTGACCCGGCCACGACCAAGACGGAGTGGGTCGACAAGCCGTACAGGGCCGCCCTCGACATTAAGGAGGGTCCCGAAAAGGGTCAGAGCGTGGCGGTGGAGCTGGTCCCGACGACTCCAGCCAGTCCTAACCCGCAGTGGTGCAGCACGGAAGGCGGGGAGAAGTTCACCGGCGGTGGCCTGACGTGCGTGCCGGGGTCGGCGGCGAAGGACCAGCTGCGCTTCCGCGTCAGAGCACTCTACGCCGACGGACTCCCGGCCGCGTTCTCAGGCCGCAAGGTGGCCGAGTATCCCAACCTTCCCGGGCGGCGCGAGAACGAGGTGCTCGGGCCCTTCGACATGCACATCCTGATGAAGGAGTGAGTTGGCGCTGGAGCGTCCCGGCCAGCGGACGGAGAAGTCACGGTTTCCTGGTGCCGCGCTGGCCAGTGGTGCCGGAGGGCTGGGAGGAGAGCATGAGCTGGCTGATTGTGGCGGTGTTTGCGCTCTTGTGTCTTGGATCCGGAGCCTTGTCGGCGGAGGAGAAGCGCTACGGCCCGGGGTTGGCCGACGCCGAGATCAAGATCGGCCAGACGATGCCGTACAGCGGCGCGGCCTCCGCCTACGGCGCCATCGGGAAGGCGGAAGTCGCCTATTTCGCCATGATCAACGACCAGGGCGGCGTTAACGGGCGCAAGATCAAGTTTCTGACGCTGGACGACGGCTACAGTCCGCCCAAGACGGTGGAGCAGATCCGCAAGCTCGTCGAGCAGGAGCAGGTCCTGCTGCTGTTCCAGACAATGGGCACCGCGACCAACAGCGCCATCCACAAATACGTCAACGACAAGAAGGTGCCCCACCTGTTCCTAGCCTCCGGTGCCTCGCTTTGGGCCGACCCACAGCATTTCCCTTGGACAATCGGCTGGCAGCCCGACCTGCAGACCGAGGGCGCCATCTTCGCCAAGGACATTCTGAAGAGCAAACCAGACGCCAGGATCGCCGTGCTTTACCAGAATGACGATTACGGCAAGGACTATATGAGGGGCTTCAGGGATGGCTTTGGGGACAAGGCGGCAAAGATGATCATCGCCGAGGTCTCCTACGAGTCGACGGATCCAAACGTCGATTCGCAGATCGTTACGTTGCGAGGGTCCCTTGCCGACACCTTCTTCAACGTCAGCTCGCCGAAATTCGCCGCGCAAGCCATCCGCAAGGCCTACGACATCGGCTGGAAGCCGCGCCAATACCTCACGAGCGGATCGAGTTCGGTGGCGGCGGTATTGCAGCCCGCCGGGCTCGAGAAATCGATTGGGATCATCTCCGCGGGATATATCAAGGACCCGACCGACATCCAGTGGCATAAGGATCAGAGCTACAAGGATTGGCTGGAGTGGATGAAGAAGTACAATTCCGACGCCGACATCGCCGACCGTTTCAATGTGTACGGCTACAGCGCTGCCCAGACCCTCGTGCAGGTGCTGAAGCAGTGCGGCGACGATCTGAGTCGGGAAAACGTGATGAGACAAGCCGCCAATCTCAAGGATGTGCAGCTGCCGATGATGCTGCCTGGAATTCTCATCAACACGAGCCCCACCAATTTCCACCCGATACGCCAGATGCAGTTGCAGCGTTTCGATGGTGAACGGTGGGTCCTGTTCGGCGGCATCATCGGTGGCTGAGCCTGTGATCGATCCACGGGCCAAGCCCCCAGCAGGGGAAATCGTTACCAATTCGCGGGCGCTCGACGGCATCCGCGTGCTCGATGCCACCCACGTCATGGCCGGTCCGTTCTGCACCTATCAGCTGGCTCTGTTGGGCGCGGAGGTGATCCGCATCGAGCCACTGGAAGCCAACGATCCGGTCCGTGCTCACGGCCCCGATGCCGATCTCAATCGGCGGCGCATGGGCACGTCGTTCTTGGCGCAAAATGCCGGCAAACGGTCGCTTGGTCTGAATCTAAAGCATCCCGAAGGTCGAGCGATCTTTCGGCGCCTGGCGGAGAGTGCCGATGTGGTGGTCGAGAACTTTCGCCCTGGGGTGCTCGACCGGCTCGGCCTCGGTGCGGATGCGTTGCGCGCGATCAATCCACGCCTCGTTTACTGTGCCATTTCCGGATTCGGTCAGGACGGGCCTCTAATGAATCGTCCTGCCTACGACCACATCATCCAGGCGGTGAGTGGGATGATGGCGGTGACCGGGACACCCGCGAGCGGCCCGATGCGCGTGGGCTTCCCTGTGACCGATTATGTTGCCGGCCTCCTCGCTGCCTTTGCCGTGGCGATCTCTCTATTCAAGCGCGAGCGGACCGGAGCGGGAGAGACGATCGACGTCGCGATGTTGGATGCCGCGCTGATGATCATGGGGCCGTTGTTGGCGCAGGCGTTGATCGCGGGGCACGATCCTCCACCTGCCGGGAATCTGCCGTTCGGCGGGAGTCCGTTCTCCGGCGTATTCGCCACCGCTGACGGCCTTCTCGCCGTCGTTGGCAGCACGCCGAAACAATGTATCGGGATATGCAAGGTACTCGGTCGGGCGGAGCTCATAGCAGATCCCCGGATCGTAGATTGGCAGAATCATCCAGAACTCGGGACTGAACTGGGACCGATACTCGAAGCGACGTATCGGTCCCGCACAGCCGAAGAGTGGGAAGTTGCGCTGGCTGGCGCCGACGTTCCGGCCGGAAAGGTTCGCGGACTGCAGGAAATCCTGCATCACCCGCATCTTTCCAGTCGTGATCTCCTGCTCGGGATCGACGGTGTGCCGGGCATCGATCGGGACATCAACGTACCGAACGTTGGATTCAAGCTCGGCGGAAAGATGCAATTCAAGATGCGACCGCCGCCTCGGCCGTCCGCGAACACGCGCGAGGTACTACTGGAACTCGGATACGGAGAGCCAGAGATCGAGGCGCTCGAGTTATCTGGCGCAGTCAGTCGTTCGCCTTGAGCGCGTGAGAGATCCGTGGCCCGGGTCGGTCGCCGGACGCCCCATAACGCATTGCCAGTTCGCCACTGGCTCGCCGAGGGACGATATAGCGGCGACAGGCACCGCTCGGCAGGTCGTCGAAGCGCTGATGCAAGTCAGGGCCGGACTCTAACTCTCCGTGGAGGAAAATCTCAGGGGCAGGTCAGCGGGGGTTCCGATACCTGCACTTACGATCTGTTGTCATCCATTCCTTCCCTGGCTGATCCCAACAGGACTGTCAGGGACGAAATCCGCATCTTCAACGAGGAGAATAAGAGCCACTCCCGATCAAGATTGGTCCGAGCGGGAGCCCAGGATCCGTCATAGAAAAGGCCCCGCCGGTTAGGGCGGGGCTGAGTTCAGCGCGGGGCGTCCGAGGGGGGGTAGATGGACGGCCCGGCTGACAGGCGTAGTAACGTCCTGTCGAGGACGTTTTGTCCCCTGGTCAAGCGTGGTAGCCCCATCCCCCTGGCGATCTCGCGTTGCGGAGGAGCGCTGAGGGAGTCCGTCTCCGTGCGTATCCGCGACGAATTGGCAGGATGCTTGCCCCACGCCGGAGGCCGGTTGGGGCGACATCTGAGCCTATCCACTGATTTCCACACTGACGGCGGCCCAGCAAGGTCAATCGGAACGAGACCGACGCCAATGACGAGCGGGCGTATACCGGGCGATCCAAATAAGCATATCCGGCGTCGCTTTGCGCACGCGGTGGCATCACGCGCGCGTGAGATGACCGAGATTGTTTTTTCGTCCAGTATCATCTTGACGATGCGGAGCCAACTGGTCGGGCCCACGCCACAGAAGGTACCCATGAGTAAACTCATGCTGTTGGCCGCGCTGACCGCTCTCGGAGTCGCGTCGCCTGACTTGGTCCGGGCGGACGATGAACCCGTTGAGACCCAGATAGTGGACGCGATGAACAAGGCGTTCGGTACGCATCCTGGGTTCCGCGCAAATCACGCCAAGGGCGTAGTAGTCGAGGGTAGCTTCAAGGCATCTCTCCAGGCGGCAGCGCTGAGCAAGGCGGATTTGTTCAACGGCAGCACGATCCCGGTGACGGTGCGCTTCTCCGATGCGACGGGCATACCGAACCTGCCGGATGGGTCTGACGCGGCCAATCCGCA
>WNGL01009479.1_pt1 | contig 11294 bp, 9 predicted proteins | sample 5400591 | NCBI WGS metagenome assembly WNGL01 (sample SAMN13153377, study PRJNA577476) | soil metagenome | isolation source: 80 cm soil or saprolite under Garry oak tree replicate 1 | place: USA:California | collected 2016-06-15
CACCCATTCAATATAGATTTTTATGGGTGTGCCCGGTGGCATTTGTGGATCTGCGTGGTAGCGCCCGAAGTAGTTCGCGAATGCTTTTTCGCTTATAACCATAAGTGCTTCCAAATCCGCTGGGTTCGCGCGACGAATCGTTAACTGTTTGTCTCGTTGCGGAGGATTAATTTCTTCGATTGGCGCGCGCGAAAAATCGAAGATGAAGTCCTGCAACGTGTCCATAAGCAGAAAGCCGCGCTGCTCCAAAGCGTGAACTACGGCCACCTCGTTAGACTGCACCTTGCAAACCACGCATTGCGTACCGCGATCGCCGAGACTTCGCGTGAGCTTGTCGATTAATTCATGAGAAATTTCCGCCCCCTCAAGAGCGTCACGTGTGACGGCCAGATGCTCCACTGTTCCGATGTGCCGTCCGATGATTTGGCTGTCCCAAGGGGAATCATTATATACGATGAATCCGGCGATGGTTCCCGAGGCGATCCACGCAAACGCGATCGAAGATTCATCCGCCAAACTCTGGCTGATTTCATCCAACCAGTAAACGCGGCGCTGGTCGGAATTTAGATGATGTAAATGAGCCAGGGGAACGTGCGCAAGCCGCGGTAACGCTTCATGCAAATCATTGATCGCCGTGAGATCCAGCTTTGCGATCATTAGTGGCTTTGTATCTTTGAGTTCTCCGCTTTAGAGATGTCGCGAACAGCGTAAGCCGGACGATTCATCGTCCGAAAATGCATGCGCGCGAGGTACTCGCCAATCACTCCAAGGGCGAATAGCTGTGCTCCGGAAAAGATCGCAATGATTGAGGCGAGAAACGGAAACCCTGGGATACTGCCCTCCAGGGAATATCGCCCCACCACGTAGATAAAGACACCCAGGCCAAATAATGTGAAACCAAAACCAACTAGACTGGCAAGCTGTAGAGGCAGCGTGCTAAAGCCGGTCATCATATCAAAAGCGTGACGCACGAGCTTCCCGAAAGTGTAGTTGGAGGAACCTGAGGAGCGCGGCTGGAAAGCAACTTTCGTCGCGCCAAAGCACGTTGTTGCCCAGGTGAGTAGCACGTCGATGGAAACAAACGAAGTCTGATAGCCGGCGAACGCTTCGCGCAATTGCGTGCGAAAAATTCGGAACGCACTCACGTTTTTCGCCACCTCGCTACCTACGGCAGCACGCAGCGCGAGCCGGGTGATACCGGATGCGAGCGCGCGCATGAGTCCGTTCCGCTCCGCTTCTGGTGCGCCATAAACCACATCGAATCCCTCTTCCAATCGCGCCAGCAGCCGCGGAATTTCTTCGGGCGGATGTTGCAGGTCGTCATCCATGGTTACTACCAGGTCATATTTGGCCGCGCGGATGCCGCAAAGTAGCGCATTATGCTGGCCATAGTTACGCATCAGGTTCAGGCCTCGCACCACGGGCGATCGCGAACATAATTCCGAGATCCTCTCCCAGCTTCGATCCCGGCTGCCATCATTAACGAGGATAACCTCGTGTTGCGCCGAGATGCGCGGCAACACTTCCAGCAAACGCCGACACAACTCGCCGATGGAAGCCTCGCCGTTATAAACCGGCGTGACGACGGAAATGGAACACCGCTCGTGAGGTTGCACAATCTTCGGAGAAGCCTCGGAAACTATGGGACGACTTGGATTTCGTCAAAGCGTCGCCCTCGAGCAGGCTCCCTTGCACCGTAAGCCCGGGAAACGGTGCCGCGGCAACCTGTCGGGTCATTCGACGCCAGGCCTGTAGCCGGTGAATTGTGCGACTGAAACGTCTTCGAAATGGCTCACCGGTCCGGGCGCGGCAATTGTTTCGGTCTTTCCTTGCTGTGCGTGATCCAGCAGGAGCGTTGTGACCTGTTGGTTCCACCAGAATAAATATGATCCCAACCACCATCCGGTGCGCATTTCCGACGGCAGGGGCGGAAGCGGAGTTGGCCCGGGTGGAAAATTCTGTGAACGCGCCATGCGTATGCTTCCCACCACCCAAACATGGTTTCCGTTGGCCAGAGTGTTGGTTATCGCATCTAATACCGGAGTCATCGTCTCTGGTTGATTCATTTTCGCCATTACCAGATCGTTGCGATGCACCTCGTATGAATCGATGGGAGGTACACTGAGCCATTGAGTCTGGCCGCGGTAGTACCGGTTAAACGTGATACCCTCCCAGGGTTCCTGGAGCACGATGAGGTCGCCGGCTGAAGCGTTGTGGCCGAGAAAATCCGCAACCACATCCACATTGCTCCGACGCGTGTGCGCTTCCACCCACGCCGGCGCAGCGTTTAACATCAGCATCGTCATCAGGAACCCAATGCGAACCAGCCCCCAGGGACGCAGCGCCGGCCAGTTCGCAGTTAAGATGCCGTCAATGGAAATAGTGCAGAGGACCAGGATTTGGATGTAATGCCATGGGTGCATGAAAAACCGCAGTCTCAGCAGGAACGCGGTATACCCAATGACTCCGAGAATTATGCTAGTGACACAGAACAGCGCCCGGTCGGCCCGCCCAGGGTTGGCACTCTTCGAAGCACCCTCCGGGTTTGCCGTTTGCTGTACACGCGTTCGTTGCAGTATGACGGCGACCATGATGCCTGCTAACAAAACCGCGATCCAAATCCACATCTGCGGGCCGTTGGCACTGTCCGGGTTGGCACTACTCCGCGCGGCCAGAGCGTTGCCCAGGCCATTCCAAAGGGTTGCCGCGTCAAAGACCGGCGAACGTATGAGCGACACGTATTTCGAATCCTGGTGGATGATCGGAAAATAAATCAACAAAGATGCGCCGGCGACAAAACCGATGCCGGCCATCGTCCAAATCATTTTCCACTGTCGCCGCCGGATTGCGACCAAGGCTCCAGCGGCCAGCATTGCGCCGAGAAAGATCACGTCATAATAGACACATTGGGCAAACAGCAGGCTGATAAAACCCGCTAAAATGATCCGCGACTTCGTCGGAGACTCCACGACCCGCCAGATCATGCCGAAGCTAAGCACCAGCAGGCAGCCCCCCAGACCGTAGGCGCGATTCGCTCCCACGATAAAAATGAAAGCAGGCAAACCGCCCAGCAACGCGATACTCAAAGTTGGCGCGTGTCCCCCTATCCAGCGCTGGCAGAGCCACAGTGAGGTCAGAAAGAACAAACCAACAATCAGCCCCAAAATGCGGATGCCTGTGTCGCTGTCGGCCAGCCCCAACATGCCGCATCCGCGTACTAGGAGCGGGTAAAGCAGCGGAAATGATTCAAACTGCAGGTTGTGCCAGATGACTCCGAGCGAGGGCATGTGCGCCAAATTAAAGGTGTTGGTCTCATCACGCCACAGCGGCCCGGCGTTCATCGCCGTCAGAACCAGCAGCATGGCGGAGAAAGCGGTACCAATCAGCGCTGCTGCAGTTTCGATCCGAGGTTTCGGTATTAGCTTCAATGACATGCGTCTTGAGATTGAGCGACGGAACTGTCGCCCGTCAATTAATTCCACGCGCGCGTTACATGTTGCGTACGCAGGGTGCAAGCAGCCGTAGACGTGACGTCCTCGTCGCGTTGTACAGATGATCTACGAAGGACCCTGCTGTCTCACCGCGTTGGCGCCAACCCGGTGGAATGATTTCGGCCGGAGCGCTTGACTGTCATTGACGCTTCACGATTCTTGGCCACGAACTATTTATGGCGCGTCTTCGACACTTCGGCCAGGCAACGCCGGTTCTCCGTTATTTTAATTGGGCCATTGCCGCTCTGGTAACATTGTGCGCAGCGTATTTGCATGTGCTTTTTTTTCTGAATGCCGGAGGACTGTGGCGGGACGAAGTCGATCTTGTCAATTTGTCCCTTTTGCCGTCGGTTTCGGAGGTCTGGCAAAACCAGCCACATGATTCCTGTCCGATTCTGATGCACCTCGTTGTGCGCGCATGGTCGGCTGCGGCCAGCCTCGGAAATACGGACCCTGGTTTGCGTGTCTTAGGTTTGTACGTCGGGTTGTTTTTGCTGCTGGCATTTTGGTTTGCCACTTGGACGATGCGTAACGGCGCGCCGCTGCTGGCCGTAACACTCGCGGGCTTGAATGTGACGATCATCCGCGCGGGAGATTCGCTCCGCGGTTACGGTCTGGGCTCAGCCCTGGCGGTGCTCACGCTGGCAGTTATCTGGCGTTTAGCCTGCCGTCCGAGCCTTGCAGTTTTCTCCTGCGCGGTGGCGGTAGCAGTTTTAAGTGTTCAGTCGCTTTACCAAAATGCCTTTTCGCTATTCGCCGCGTGCTGTGGCGGATTTGTGCTATGCGCCGTGGAACGGCGGTGGCGCGACACGCTTCCAATTTTCGCCGTAGGAGCCGCTGCAGCAGTTTCGTTGCTGCCTTACATTCCGTTGATCGCGGGTGCGCATTGGTACGTCATGTACAAGGCTGGTTTTCGCTTTTCACGCGGATGGAACCAGCTCTCTGAGGCGACCGGTTCCCCGCTGACGTTTTTCGCGTGGGTTTGGGTTGCACTATGGATAGGCGCCGTGGTAGCGGCAATTTGGGTCCTTTTTCGGCGCCGGGATCGTCTTCAACAGCATGCCCGGGGCCTGATTTTATTTGCGGGCACCAGCCTCGTTCTTGGAGCGGCAGGTTACGCTGTCTTTCTAAAGCTGGCGGAGCTGCCCACGTGGCCGTGGCATTACGTGCCGCTGATGGCTTTCTCGGTAGTCTGCCTTGACACGATACTCCTTGCAGCATGGCGTTGGGCGGGACCTGCCGCGATGATCCTGGCGGCGTTAACGATTTCTGCGGCCTTTCTATTCGAGCTGCCCGCGGTGAAATGCCGTCAGACGAACGTAGATCTCATCGCCGCCCGTTTTTCCAGCGAGGCGGCTCCAAACGACTATGTGATCGTCAATCCATTCTTTTATGGCGTGACGTTTAAACGCTATTACAAAAGCGCCGCGTCGTGGACAACACTTCCGCCATTGGAAGACTACACACTACAGCGCTTCGACCTGTTTAAGGCAAAGATCCAAACAAAGGACCCCATCGCGCCCGTAATCGAGCGGATTACTTCGACCCTTCAATCGGGGAATCGTGTCTGGCTGGTAGGGCACATGACGTTCAGCCAAGAGCCGCTCCCGGAAATTCTCCCGGCACCGAATAATCCGTGGGGCTGGGACACTGGGCGTTACTCGTACTACTGGGGTGTCCAGGTAACTCAATTCCTTTCAGCTCATTCCCAGCGCGTCGCTGTGATGACGGCCCCTTCCACGAATTGCGTCAATCCATTTGAGAACCTGCCGGTTGTCGTGATGTCCGAATGGAAGCCGTAACGCGACGAATCCTAGCGGGGTTTAAAGAATGTTGTAGCCACGGCGCTATGTCGCCGTGCTGCTGGGAGCAACAGTGCTGGGACGCCTCGATACAGCGAGGCGGCTACAGGATTTTGAAATAGTTTTCAGTTCGTTCCTAAAATCAGGATCGGTCAGAATATCGATCTCCCCGTTTTGCTAGTGGTGCCGCGCGAAAAAATTTTGCAAGATCGCAGCGCGTTCTTTTTCGGTCCGCTATCGTTGCGGGCTTAATTGCGCCTGGGCCTGGCGCAAACCCGCAGCCGCAGCGTTCAACTCTGGGTTGAGGCGCAGCGCTGCCTCAAATTCCAGAATGCTCTCCTGGGCTTTCCCAGATCCAAGGAAGGCTAACCCCAAATTCGCATGGGCCCAAGCGCTACTGGGATTCAAGCGCAGCGCTTCATGAAATTGATCGATAGCCTCCGGCATTCTGCCCAGACGCGCCAGGGCGAGTCCAAGATTGTTCCGAATGTCCGCGTCTTTGGGTGCTAATTCTACCGCGCGGCGCATTTCATCGAGAGCGGCTTCGTTGTGGTTCTGCCTCGCCAATGCCATGCCCAGCAGGTCGTGCGCTTTAGCCGAGTCCGCCCGCGAGCGGATTGCCGCCTGGGCATATTCGATGGCTTCCGGCACCCGGCCCTGGTGAAAACGGGCAACGCCCATGTACAATAGCGCCAAGTAGTCATCGGGTTTGATTTGCAGGGCCGTCTCAAAATGCGCCGCGGCTTCGTCGAGCCGGCCACTCCTTTGCAGCGCATACCCCAGACTGTCTTCTACAGCGGGAGTAGGTGGGCCCACTGCGAGGGCGTGCTCAAATAGGGTGAAGTTGTCACGCCAGCAATGAATCTGCGCATTCGTAAGAGTAGCAAGAACCAGCAGGACCACGCCCGCTATTGCTGCACTCAGCCACGGCGCAACGCGTCGCCTTTCCGCGATGTCTGCTAACCCGAACACGATCGCAATCAACAGACCGATTGATGGAATATAAAAGTAGCGGTCCGCCATGGATTGCCCGCCAACCTGAACGAGTCCGATGACGGGAACCAGTGTTCCCAGAAACCAAAGCCAGCCTACGATAAGGTATCCCGAATGCTTTCGGGATTGGAAAAAACAGAACACCGTAATTCCAATCAAGAGCAACGCTGCCCCGATGACTTGCCAGGCCGGTATGCCCGCCTGTGGGAATGGGTAAAACAGGGCAAGATCATGCGGCCAGAACGCGAGCAGCAGGTATTTCACATACGAGACAAGCGCGTTCGACAGGCGCAGCGCAATAGGAAACTCGGTGAATGTGCGCACAGCCCCTCCATGAGATTGCGAGATGGATGTGACAACCGCGGACGCCGCCACGAGAGCGAACAGCGGGATTTTCTCGATGATAAGCTTCTTTACGGTCATCCCGAGCGAAGTCGAGGGACCCCGTGTTGTTAGCTTTGAAGTTTTTCGGCGGGATTCCTCGACTTCGCTCGGAATGACGGCAGAAAATCGCCCCAACGGCCAGTAATCGAGCAGCAACATGACGAAAGGCCACGTCACCAGCATCGGTTTGGCCATCACTCCCAGCGCGAGCGTGATGGCCGTCCACGCGTAGCGCCTGACCGAAGGCGCCTCCGCGTAACGCACATAAGCGATCAGCGACAGCAAGCCGAAAAATGTGGACAAGGTGTCCTTGCGTTCAGCTGCCCAGGCGACTGATTCCACGTGCAAGGGATGAAGCGCGAACAGCGCTGCCACCAGCGCGCTCGACCATCGGGCGCGTGTTGTTGCCAGCAAAAACCAGAAGACAAGCAACGTGTTTGCCACATGAATCAGCGCGTTAACGAGCAGATGCCCACCTGCAAACATGCCGAAGAGTTGGCTGTCGATCATATGTGCGATCCACGTGAGTGGATGCCAGTTCCCCGAGTGAAAAGTGGTAAACGCCCAGGCAATCCCGCCGAGGGTAATACCGCGATTCACCATTGGGTTCTCCTCGATATATCCAAGGTCATCGATGGTGATGAACTGATGCCCGATCACTTGCGCATAAATCCCAAATGTCGTGATCGCCAGACCGGCGGCGATGAGCCCGAATGTGGTAACGCGACTGACATCGAAAGCTCCTTGCTCGCGAAAACTTTCGGAGTTTGGGGTTCCTCCGTTCGCTGCGGTAAAGCCGATAGCTTTTTTCTTTCGCGCCGTCCGTTTAGCCATGCCACTTGCGAGACTATCAGATAGGCTTGAGGGACAAAACGCTCAAATTGTTTCGTAAATTGTCGCGTGGAGGCGGTTGATCCTGGCCGATCCAAAACCACGCGATAATGTCGCCTTCGCGCAGATCAAGCGCTCGATAATGTTCGCGCCAAAGGCGCTGTCTCATGGCCAGCCTGGGGCAACGCCCCAGTGTTTGTGAAATGAAGAAACCCACAAGCGCTGAAAGCGCGATTCACGTCCGGCACCAGTTCGGCTACCGACTAGATTGAAACGCGCTTTCAGCGCTTGTTTTACATGGTGAGCTGAATTCCTGGGGCGATGCCCCAGGCTTCCAGATGAACGCCGCGCCTTTGGCGCTAAAGGCTCCCAGCGTTGATTATCATCACGGCAGCTCCTCGAGCCAGCCCGCTCGGATGTTGTGGCCCACTTCCTCGATGACAGAACCAAAGACAATTTCAAGTCTGCCATCGTGAGCCTGCCGCTACAGCAAAAACAAAAGCCCCCAGCCAGACTTTGTAGCCGGCATCGGTGATGCCGGTGGGAGGAGCACGCAACGGAGCCGGGATCATCGATCCCGGCTACAGTACAAACAAAAGCGCCCCGCCGAGGCGGGGCGCTTTGAATTAATTAATCTAAACTAAACGATCCAGCTTCGCGTATCAGTTATAGATCAACGTGCCGGTGGGATCGCCAGTAGTGGGACCGCCCGTCGGATCGCACGTGCCGCCTGAAAAGCATTTTATGCCGATTTGGGTCTGAAAGAGGGTAGAAGTTGGCCAGCCCGTGGTTGTTGCCTGACCTTCCTTGAACACGGCTGCGCTGCCACCCTTTTGGATTATAATGAACCCGTTTGTGCTGTACGGGATCTGCGAGGTCGAGCCGCTCAGTGCTGTGTTATAGTCGTAGTTATGGCTCGTGGCAAAAATCGCGTTCGACGGAGCCCCGTCAGTGAAAGGATAAACCTTCAGAGCAGCGCTCCCACTGCTAAACGTGATCGTGTCCGGGTTCCCGCCATTTATGATAGCCCCGAAATTACAGCCAGGCGCGTTCAAAAGCTTTAGAAAGTCGCCGGACTTCAGGTAACCCTTTCGGAGCAAAAAGACGTTGCAGTAATCGTTCAGGCTAGCCGTGTTAAGGTTTCCACCTGCGATGAGATCACCAGGCCACGCTGAAGTGGAGTCGCCAGTTGCTGCGCCGTCATTGGACATGGAGAATGCAGCCAGATAAAGCTGGCGGCCATTGTTCATGGTGCCGGTCATCTGGGCCTTCTTCAGCGCCGACGTTAACGCGGGCACTGCGAGTGCGGCCAGAATTGCGATAATCGCAATCACGACCAGCAATTCAATCAGTGTAAATGCTGATATAACTTTTTTAATTTTCATAGTTGGTTTTTTAGCTGCAGTTGTTCTGAGGGTGTTTGGTCTCAGAGGGTTTGGTTTTCGGATTGTTCCGCCTTGGCACAAGGCTTGGGCGGAACGAGTGTTCTGGGGTTTTGGGTTTCGGTTGTTGTTTGGTTTGTTCTCAGGGTTTTGGTCTGAGAATGAGGTGGGCTTATCGCAGTCTTCTCAGATGAAGTCAACAATTATTTTTTACTTTTTTGGGCGGTACCAAGAATTGCACAGTCTTTGACGAGATACGGTGAATAGGGGCCGCACCCTGATAGGAGCCACCGACCCCAACTCGCGAAACCCTTCGGAGTTTAGGTGAATCACCCCTATCATTTCACCGCCCGCCTCCGCCACGGCTACGGCGTGGCAGGCAGAGATCGTAGACGGCGCAGATGTTGTAGGGCGTCTGTGTCAGACGCCATTTTGGGACGACAACCACGGATATCACGGATGACACGGATGGGTTGGAGAATGACCCGCTTTCGCCCCGCAGTCGCAGGACTACTGCGAAGGTTTTCGCCCACCACTCGCCACGGCGAGCAGGCTTTGGGCAAGCTGAGCGGGCGGCGTGGCAGCCCAATGCCGAATGTGGGATGACAAAGGAATGCTCGAATGACGAAATCAAATCCGTGTAATCCGTGGTTCACATCTCTACTTCGTGTCTATTCGTGGTTAAGGATTTCACCGCCGAGGTCGCAGAGAGAGGGAGAGGAGAACCACGAATGACACGGATGAGCAGAAATGCCGAATGGTGAAGGAATGACGAAGTCCGAATGACGAAGAAACTGACGACGGCTGCGCTAGATCAGCCGGTTGTATTCCTCATGAGTGCCAATCCATTCCCAAAGGAAAGTGTGTTCTACGAACTTTCCCGTCGCTCGGTAATGAGCTCCAATCCGAACGGACCAATTTTCGCCGCTGACCTTCTTGAAGTTAAGCGAGGGGTGAAAGGGATCCCCCTGCCAGAGACGATAATTCTTGCGAGCCAACGCGCTCACGGCTTCCGGCAGCCTGTAGTAAGCTTCCCAGAACTCAGGGCTGCCCGCGCTGGGGAAGGTCACGCTTCTTCCTCAAACATGCGTTCAAGTGGGTCGCAGCGCTCGGCCTTGAAATCCTCCACGGCGCGGCGGTTCATTTCATCGAACTTTCCCGCCGCTGCGTCCGCCTTCATTTGCTTGTCCCACTCGTCATCGGGCAGGCGAGGATACAGCTCTGCCATCAATTCGCAGTATTCCTGCGGCGAGAGCTTGGCGATGGCTTCCTTAATTTCGGCGACGGTGGACATGAACAAACATTACAAAAGAGAACCGGCCGGGGCAAGAGCGGCGACTTCGTGACAATTCCCGCAGAAGCCCACGGATAGCACGGATGCTCGGAAATAGAGGAGAATTGTTATCCTATCTTCGTGAACTCGGTGTTCTCTGTGGTGAGCGTGTCTTAAGTCGCTCCGTTCTCTGTAGTGAAAATTGAATGAACCCTCACCCTTTCCTCTCCCTTGCGAAGGAGAGGCGGATCAATATTGCTCCAACCGCTTTTTTTAAACGTGCAAACGCGCCCGAGTTGCCTCAACAAAGATTCATGAACATCACCAAAAATCTCGGAATGCTTCTGCTCGCCATCTATCTGATCCTTGTTGGAATCACCACGCTCTTTCACATTGGTATTCCCGCGATCGTGACCGGAGTCCTGGCGCTGGCAGCCGGCATTTTGATCCTGATCGGCAGGTAAAAGGTCGGAGAAAATGACGAAACAAGAGAGACCGCGAATCACCCGCCTTCGCTTGGCTACGGCGAGGCAGGCGCGTATACACGCGAATAGGAACCCGGGAATTTTCTGCTCGGTTTCGCCAAGCTTCTGCAATGCGGCATGTCTTCCTGTAGTTTTGGAGCGAACCCAAGCGCGAGACGAAAAGCCGCGCGAGGACGCCCGGCCCCCCCCAAAGGCACTCCGTGCGAAGCCTCTTTTCTTGATTCGCGTCAATTAGCGTTATTCGCGGGCAGAAAATTCTTCGCAAGCTGAGGCACCGCCTTTGGCGCTAACGACGGCACATTCCTACAGAACGCCGACCGCTCGTGAGATGAGCAAGATCAAAATGGTGAGCGAGATCAAAATCTGAATCATCGCCAGGACTTTCGCCCAGCGCGCCAGCAGCGGCGCATCGGTGGGGCCAAAGGTTGAGCTCTGGGTGAAAGCAACAAATAGATAATCGACGAAACGCGCCCGCCAGCGCGCACAGGCAAATTGGGAACGCTCATCGTGCGGTATTTGCATCTGCGGAAAAAGGAAGCTGGTGCTGCCGAATTTGTTTTCCGTGTGGCGCCGAGTTGGCCCGCCGCCGTCCAGTCGCCAATACCAGAGAGCGAACACGATCACATTGGTTAGCCAGAGCAAGCCGCCTGAAC
>WNGL01014377.1_pt1 | contig 11293 bp, 8 predicted proteins | sample 5400591 | NCBI WGS metagenome assembly WNGL01 (sample SAMN13153377, study PRJNA577476) | soil metagenome | isolation source: 80 cm soil or saprolite under Garry oak tree replicate 1 | place: USA:California | collected 2016-06-15
TCCGCGCCATCGGTCTTTGGACGCAGATTCCGCGTGCGCTCCGACATAGACTCGACGCCATTGCCGTTCGCGCCATTTCTAATTTGCTGAATCAGCGGCCAATGGGAGAGCAGGTCCCTGAGCACAGCTTGCCTCCACAGAGATTTCGCTACGTAGGCTTAGACGATGTTATCAGGAGGGAAGTTGTCGTGGGCAGTAGGTCTGCTTAGTCTCGTTCAGGCCGACATTTTCTGGGGAGTGTGCAATCCTCATCGCCGAACGAAGTCATAAATCAGCCCGGTCACTGAAATCAGGATCATGGAAATGAAGATGAGATCCAGACACTTGTCTCTGAGACCGGTCGGGAGTTGGGATCGCACTGCCATCTCATTTCCTAAAGGGAAGTTTGGTTGACACGGACGAGTGGCAGCAGAATCGGTGGCGAAACCATACCTGTGAATTCTTAGCAGCGCAATTCCACTTTAGTAATCAGGGAGAGTGTTACCGGGAAAGTTAGGTTGAAGTTGGAGAAATGGCGCGCCCGGAGAGATTCGAACTCCCGACCTACAGCTCCGGAGGCTGCCGCTCTATCCAGCTGAGCTACGGGCGCGTAATTTTAGTTTACATCGGAACGGAATGGTGCGTCGCAGTTGGCGAAGGCGAGGAAACCCACAAGGTGAGAAAAAGCACAAAACCAGCGGCCAGAGCCAACCCGAGCAAATTTAAAACGTGCGACACGGATGCGTGACGGCCGCTAAACTGGCCAATATCCCAGTTTCTGTTCAGTTCACCGACGTCTGCTGCCGCCGCGATCTCCGCGATCGCCGCCGCGTCCTTCTCCAGCGCGTTCAGTCTTCGGACGAGCTTCGTTCACATTAATGGTACGCCCACCAACCTGAGAACCGTTGAGGCCGGCAATGGCCTTCTCGCCCTCCTCGGCATTCGCCATCTCAACGAAGCCGAATCCGCGTGAGCGTCCAGTATCGCGATCGGTCAAAATGCTGACCCGGTCCACTTGTCCATAGGGCTCAAATATCTGTCGCAGCTCATCTTCCGAAGTGTTGAAGCTGAGATTCCCAACGAAAATGTTTTTCAAGGTGCCCTCTTTTCTCGCGTTGCGAACCGAGGCGAACAGTCCAGCAAACAGAAGGCGGTTTTGCCGGGGTGCGCAAGTGCGCGGAGAGTATAGCAAATCCTGCAACTTCGGCAAGGAGATTCGGCTCCCGGCGGGACCGTAACCTCCCCCTTTCGAGGACAGAAGCTCTGTTCGACTTCCGAACCAATACGACGGTAGATAGCGTACGAGAGGAGTGGATGTTCAGTAGCTTTCGGCTCTCCAGTAGCCTTCTCTGGAATAGCAGAGTTCGATCGCGCGGTTCTTGGGATCGTGGCGCTTGCCGCAATTTGGACAGGTCAGGTATCGCGTTAAGCTGGTGCCGCCCTGATCGCAGCCCTCTGCGATGGAGAAGTTTGTGCCGCAACTGCATGGGATTAAGTACACGCGAATTTCTCCAGCCTTAACCATATTGCGGAAATCCCCGAATGAACATGTAAACCTGGACGCCCTCGTCGGGGTGCGCGGACGACGGCAGTCCGCCCCTACACTAAAAGCTTCCTGCTTTATAAACCACTCTGCCACCAACCATGGTTAGCAAAGCTTCGGTCTTCCCGATCTTCAGTGGATCGACTTTGAAAATATCCTGCGAAACGATGATTAGGTCCGCCAACTTACCAGGCTCCAGGGAACCCTCAGTTTTTTCACGATGTCCCGCGAATGCCGCATTCAGTGTGTAGCCCTTGATTGCGTCGACAAGGCTGATGCGCTGTGCCGGAATCCATCCGCCCTTCGGTTCTCCCTCCGTTGTTTGGCGGGTGACTGCGTTCTGCAATCCCGGCCAGGGACTTAGAGTCACAATCGGCCAGTCGCTGCCAAAAGCCAGCACTCCGCCCGCGGCCTGAATGCTGTGCCATGCCCAGGCGCGTTGGGAGCGCTCGGGTCCAGCATTGGGTGTCCAGGCTTTCAGCGTGTCATCGTCCGGATACGCATGCAGCGGCTGCATACTGGCAATGACTCGGAGTTGTCCAAAGCGCGGGATGTCGCTGGCGGAGACTGCCTCGACGTGTTCGATTCGATGGCGAGCATCCTTGGTGCCATTTTGTTTCGCGGCATTCTCATAGGAGTCGAGCGCGAGGCGAATGGCGCGATCACCAATGGCATGCGTAAAGATTTGAATTCCTCGCCGGTCGAGTTCAGCCACGAACTGCTTGTACTTGTCAGGATCCCACAACAACTGACCAGAAACCGAGGGATCGTCCGAGTACGGCGCCAGCATCGCAGCGGTGTGAGTCTCAATTACGCCGTCGAGAAAAAACTTGACCGAACCGGCCGCCAGCCAGTCATCGTGGTATCGCTCCCTTGCTTGAACAATCTCCTTTATTTGGCGTTCGCTGACTTCCGGCGGATCAACTCGGTAGGCCAGATAAAAGCGCAACGTCAGCTCACCGTTGCGACGCAATTCTTCTAACAAATCAATCTGGTGCAGATCATCGCGGCCGGCTGATTCTCCGCCGAGCACATGAACTCTCACCACTCCCAAGCGATTCGCATGCTTGATACCGGCACGTAGAAGCTCTAATTTCGCCTCGCGGCCCAGTTCTGGGATTACGCGCCGGACTAGCGCATCGGCGGCATCTTCTTTTATTGCTCCCGTTGGCTCGCCGGTTCCGGGATCACGCACAATCGTCCCGCCAGGCGGATCGGGTGTGTCCTTGTTTATATGTGCGGCAGCAAGCGCTTTGCTGTTCGCCCACCAACTGTGGCCGTCGTAACTCTCCAGATATACCGGGCGGTCAGGAATGATCTCATCCAGATACTTCTTATCGGGGAGACCGCTCGGCGCGAATATCGGATACATCCAGCCACGCCCCAGGACCCATTCATCCTTTGCATGCGCAGCCGCGTAGGTCTTGACTAACTGCTGGATTTCGGCGACGGTTTTCGCTTCATCGAGATTCACTTGTTGCATTGCCGTCGAACCATCCAGGAAGTGAACATGGCAATCAGTAAAGCCGGGAAACACTAGACGACGCTTGGCGTCGATGACTCTGGTTTTCGGGCCTCGGTAATGTGCGATCTCGCGATCGCTTCCAACGGCCACAATCTTGCCATTACGGATCGCGAGCGCTTGTGCCCAAGGATGTTGCGCATCAACCGTGTAAATTTGCGCGTGCAGTAGGACGGTATCGGCAAATGGCCGTGAGGTTTGGGCGGCGACGAAACAGGGCAAAAGCAGTGCTAGCGCACATCGCCAAATCCATCGCAGAATTGTTGGATGAATAATCAGTTCTCCAGTTTTGATTTCATCAAAATGTAGGCGGCGTGTTAACCCATAAAATCAGTGTCTCGACACGACCAGGATTTCTCCATTTGTGCGGTACAGCGCTTTCGAAATAAAAACTGTCTCCCGATTTCAGTTGATATTCCTCGCCGCGGAGAGAGATTTCCATTACACCCTTTAGCACATACAGAAACTCCTCGCCCACGTGGGTGTAAGATTCACCACTTCCGGCATTGGGCGCGATGCGGAACAGATGCGGTTCCATGACTGTGTTTCCCCAAGCGAGCAATTCCATACGAACGCCGGGGCCTGCATCAAGGATCTTGCGAGCGCTCGGCTGAACGAGATGCTTAGTCGGTTTGGCAGTGTCGTAGAAGTCGAGAATATTAGTTTTGTAATAGCGCGCGAGTTTTCGCAAGGTGCTGACGGATGCACTCATCTGTGAACGCTCGAGAGAGCTGAGAAATCCGACGGAGACTCCGACCGCTTTGGCGACGGTTGCTAGTGACGTATTCCGCTTTGCGCGCAGTTGGCGCAAACGCGCGCCCAACGCGCCAGCGGTGCCATCACGCACCGGCTGCACCAAGCCCTCGCGTTTCAGTGTCTGCGCGATCGCCGGAGCATTCATGCCCCGGACTTTGCGCAAAAAACTTGCGCGCTTCAGCAAACGGACATCATCGCGGGAATACAGACGGTACTTACTAGCGCTGCGCCGAGGACGAGCCAGCCCCAGGCTTTCCCACATGCGAATGACGGTCGGCGAAATGCCGACCAGCCGTGCTACGTCTCCAATTTTCAGATAATCGTTGTTGTTGCCCGAGGACATTGACTTGTATGGGGCGGGACCTCGCCCGCCGGGAGGGGCCAGAAAGTTTCCACTTGACAGCGTTCTTCACTCGCTACTAACCTTCTAACCTTACCGGATTATAGCAAGGTTTGTTTCGAGCGCAACTTCTGTCTGAAACGAATACTTCTGGCTCAGAACTTTTGGAGGCGTTGCATGTCTTCCCCCACATCGCGTCGCTCAGCTTTTTGTCTCGTGGCCGCAATTCTCTTACTTTTACTGCCAACTCTCGGTCAGAGCACCGGCGGCCGCATCATTGGCCGGGTCTCGGACTCGACCGGAGCTGTGGTCACCGGTGTCCAGGTGACATTAATCAATGACGCGACCGGCGCTGGCCGTGATACCAAGACTGACCAGAGTGGCGACTACACTTTCGTGGAAGTCGTGCCCGGCAATTACCGAGTGGAATACACGCTGCAGGGCTTTAAGAAGTACGTCCGCGCGAATGTGACGTTGGAAATCAACCAAGTCCTCACCCTAAACGCGATACTGCAACCCGGGGCCACTCAAGAAACAGTGGAGGTTACGTCGGAAGCGCCGCTGGTGGACACCACGAGCACCCAATTGGGCGCTGTTGTAAATGATCGCGCTATCAGCCAACTCCCGCTCAATGCCCGCGATACCTATCAATTTCTGCAGTTGCAACCCGGCGTTACGTCCACGGTGGGATCTGGAAACCAGATCGTTTACGGAAGTGACAAAGCAGGTTCGGTATCAGTCAATGGCGGACGAGGTCGCGCAAACAACTTCAGCGTGAACGGTGGCGATGCCAACGATCAGTTCGTAAACCTGCCGACGGTGCAGCCCTCGCCGGACAGCATTCAGGAGTTCCGTGTCCTGACCAATACCTTTGACGCAGAATATGGCCGCAATTCCGGTTCGGTGGTGAACGTGATCACGAAATCGGGAACCAACGCGTTCCACGGCAATCTTTACGAGTTCTTCCGCAACGCGAAGCTCAATGCCAATCCTTATTGCCTCCCGGCTGTAGATGGTGTTTCTTGTGACAAGCCGCAATTCAATCAGAACCAGTTCGGGGGAACGCTCGGTGGACCGATAGTCAAAGACCGGACATTCTTCTTTACTTCGTATGAAGGACGGCGTGTCCGTGAGGGGATCCGATCGCCACTCGTGTTCGTGCCAACTGCAGTGGAACGTCCTAGTGTCAATCAGCTTTACGCTGATTTTTCCGCAGAAACACCTTTCCCGGGTGCCCTGGACAGCGATTTCACTTTGCAACAACGTTCGGGATGCGCTCAGGCCATCTTGAACCAATCGGGCGTTGCTCTCGCTCCTGGAGACCTCTACAGCACCGATCAAAGTGGTAATCCGGGTATTTTTACCGATGTGGCGAACAACCGAGAGAACATTATTCCGCTTGCTTGCCTGGATCCCACTGCAGTTGACCTCCTGCAGTATGTTCCAACGCCGGCCAACGGCAGCGACAAGCTTGTCACTACGCCGGTGCAGCCGGAGCGCGGTGACCAATTCACTCTACGGCTTGACCACCGCGTTAATAACCAGCAAAACCTCAGCCTTTATTACTATTTCGACGATGACCACCTGGTCTCCCCATTCGCGCAGTTCCAGGCTGCGGGCGCGAATGTGCCCGGTTTCGGGTCTATTACCAACATCCGTTATCAACAATGGAACATCAGCCATACGTGGACTATCAGCAACTCAACAGTTAACGAATTTCGCTTCAACTACAACCGTGAGGGACAGAGAACCTTCCAGCGTCCCGTCTTCACAACGACAGTACAGAATTCCTGCCCACCCGCTCCTGCGTGGCTCACGAACGTTACCGGCCCGGTACCCTGCTTCTCAGACCTTACGCAGGCGAATGACCTGGGCATTCATCCCAATTTAGGCCCTGAATTCGAAGGACTCCCGTTCATACAGGTGAGCGGCGGGTTCACCATTGGAAATAACGGAGAGGGTTCACTGCCTCAGGTAGGCAATTCGTTCCAGTGGTCAGACAATGTCAGCAAGGTCGTTGGAAAACACTCGCTCAAGTTCGGCGGCGACGTTCGCCGCCAGCGCTTCGATCAGACGCTCTATTTCGATGTCAACGGCGAGTTCTTTGTTGACGAAACTTCGACCAGCAGCACTCTTGGGGACACGGCATTTTCCGACTACATGCTAGGATTCCCGGGTTCATATGGCCAGGGATCGGCGCAGATCGAAAACGTGAGGAGCACCGGGCTGTATCTATTCGCGCAGGATAGCTGGAAAGTCAGACCGACTCTGACGCTCAACTACGGTCTGCGGTGGGAACTTAATACTCCCATTGCCGATATTAGTAAGCATGTGCAAACCTTCCGGCCTGGCCAAGTTTCAACTGTTTACCCATGTCAACTCAGTACGAACACCATCGTCTATTTCCAAAACTTAGGAGTCACGAGCCCAGACTGCGATAACACGGGAGTCGTTCCAACAGGTTTGGTTGTACCTGGAGACGCAGGCATACCCAACGCTTTGACACAGACGTACTACAAAGCTTTCGCCCCGCGCATCGGAGTAGCTTGGAGTCCCGGAAGCTCTGGCAAGACCAGTATCCGAGCGGGTTGGGGACTGTTCTATAACCCAATTGAGCAACTTGTCCTCGAACAATTCAGTGCCGAGCCGCCCTTTGGTGGAAGCACGTTTCCCTTCAATACAGGGTTCAACACTCCTTTTCAGGATCAGGGCGGGGGCTTTACCTACCCCAATCCATTCGGCCTGCCTTCTCTGTCTGGCGTTAACGGTATCCTGAATCCGCCACGCAACCAGCCGGTGGACTGGTCTCTGTTCCGGCCAAACACGCTGTTCGGGCAATTTCAGCCGCACATGCGCAGCCAGTATTCGTCGCAATACAATCTAACCGTTCAGCGCCAGTTGACGAATGACATGAAGTTCGAGATTGGTTACGTCGGCTCTCAGGGGCATCGGCTCTTGGCAACCCACGACATCAACTACGGAAATCCCCAGACTTGCCTCGACATCAACGATATGCTCGGAGCGGGAAGCTGCGGTCCGTACTTCGCCGATAGCTTCTTTTTTATTCCTCAGGGAACAGTAACCGGCCCGAATGGATTTCATATTCCTTACGGGCCAAACGGCCCGACTGTAATTCCACCAAATACTGCACTAGCTACCGACATCACGCTTGTGGGGCTTCGCCGATATTCCTCACCCCAGTGTGATCCTTCGAGTGGAAACGGCTGCCCGATAGATGGTATTCCAGTATTCAGCAGCATCTTTACCCAGGACACGATTGCTAATTCGGCCTATAACTCTTTGCAGATGTCGCTCGATAAGAGGTTTGCTCACGGCCTGCAGTTCACCGCTGCCTACACTCTCAGCAAGTCATTTGATGAAGCATCAAGCTTCGAAGGCATTCTGAATCCAATTGATCCCCGCATCAGCCGTTCTTTGTCCGCGTTTGACGCGCGGCACCGGATCGTCTTGAGCTACTACTGGGATCTGCCTCTCCGCAAGTACAGCGGCTTTACTGGCAAACTCCTGAATGGCTGGGCCGTTTCTGGTATCACTACCTTCCAGACTGGATTCCCCATTCGAATCAGCTCACAAGCAGACAACGAGCTGATGTATAGCTTTGATTTCGAACTACCAGGTGAGCCTGCGCAGCTTGCCCCGTTCCATACCATGAAGCCGCAGTCGAATGCTAATTATTACTTCGATCCCAACAGCTTCACGGAGAACGCAACCAGTCCGGTGTTCGATCAAAGCGGGAACGTAATCACCTGCGCGCAGCAGCCCGGGTTTGGTTGCTATGACCCGTCGTTGTTGGGAACCCTCGGAACCGCGAAACGTACGATCTGTTGCGGGCCGCACCTCAGCCAGAGTGATTTTGCCATTCTGAAGACAATTCCGACATCCGAAAACACGCACGTTGATTTCCGGGCTGAGTTCTTCAACATTTTCAATCACACACAGTTCTTCAACCCGGATGGAAATACTTCAGATGGTAATCAGTTTGGGCAGGTTTCGCAGGTTCGCGATCCGCGGCTTGTGCAGTTCGCTCTAAAGTTTTTCTTCTAGCTGAATCCCCGGATGGCTATGCCATCCGGGGCAATCTAATGGCCGTTCCGCGGCTTGAGAATTCTCGAGGACCACGATGTACCCCGATCTGCAAAAAGAACTAGACACATTCGTCCGCCGCACGCCCAAGTCGGCGGACGCGCACAAGAAAAACCTGAAACGCATTCCGCTTGGCGTGGCTAGCAATTATCGCGCCTACGATCCGCATCCTATCTTTGTGAAAGATGCCGGCGGCAGCAAGTTCCGCGATCTCGACGGCAACGAGTATCTTGACCACAATCTGTGCTTCGGAGCGCTGATGGCAGGGCATTGCCATCCTGCGGTGATGAAGGCCGTCGAAAAACGTCTGAGCTCGGGAACCATGTTTGGAATGCCGCATGACATGGAGTGGGAGCTGGCGGAAGAAATCTGTAATCGCTTTCCCATTGAGATGGTTCGTTTTGGCAACAGCGGAACTGAGGCGACCATGCATGCCGTCCGCCTCGCCCGCGCTGCCACTGGCCGTGACAAGATTGTGAAGTTCGAAGGCGGGTATCACGGCCTGCACGATTCTGCGCTGGTCAGCGTAAAACCACACGCGCCGGATTTCGGAGACATTCACGCTCCCACTGCGGTTCCCGGCGGACTCGGCGTGCCTAAAGGAAGCCTCGCCAACGTCGTCGTGGCGACATTCAACGATCTGGCTACGGTTGAACGCCGCTTTAAAGAAAACCCTGGCGAGATCGCCGCGATTATTCTCGAGCCGCGGCGTCGCCCCCGATATGATTTGCCTCGCGAAATCCATAGGTGGCGGTTTGCCGCTGGCAGCTTTCGGAACGCACAAATCAGTGATGGACTTGATTTCGCAACACAAAGTCTTTCATGGGGGGACTTACAACACGAATCCGGTTTCCATGGCTGCGGGGCTTGCGACGTTCCGCGATGTGCTTTCCCGCGAAAATTACACACACATCGAGAAGCTCAGTAAGAAACTGACAGATGGCTATCGTCAGACGGTTTCAAAATCCGGATTGCAGGCTTACGTGATCAGCGCGGGTGCGAATGGCGCCCTGATGTTGTACCCGAATGAAATTCGTAATTACCGCGACTGGCTTGCCGTGGATGCGGACCTGTGGCGGCACTATTGGTTTGGCATGGTCAATCGCGGGGTGATGCCGCAGCCCTACTGGTGGGATGAGCAGTGGACAATTTCAGTGCAGCACACCGACCCGGATATTGAGAAGCACCTTGCCGCTTTCGCCGACGTTGCCCCGGCTCTCGCGAGAGCTCAGCAGGAGCGCTCCGCAACGGTAGTCGCGCACTGATTCTCGATTGTAGAGACGTAGCTCTGCTACGTCTCAGACGTTGCAAGCAACGTCTCTATGAGGGCCCTTTGTCTGGCGAAAGAGATTCCAACGATCAGCCTCAACTAAAGCGCGTTCTCGGACGCTGGGACCTTGTACTCTTGTTTGTGGTAGCTGTTTTCAACCTGAACGTCGTGCCTTCGATTGCGGCGAACGGCGGCGTAACCATCTGGCTTTGGATTATTTCGATGCTGCTGTTTTTCTGGCCTCAGGGGATTGCAGTCATCGAGCTTTCACACCGTTATCCTGGCGAGGGTGGAGTCTATCTCTGGGCGAAGGAAGAATTCGGCGATTTTAACGGATTTTTGTCGGGCTGGTGCTACTGGACGAACCAGATGCTCTACGTCCCGACGGTTATGCTTTACTTTGTCGGCGTTTCGGTCTATGTGCTTGGTCCCGGCCACGAGTGGCTCGCGGAAAACAAGCTGTTTGCGCTGATCACGTCGCTCGCGTTGTTGGCGCTAATTACAGCGCTGAATATCGCCGGGCTCGGTGTGGGCAAGTGGATCAACAACGCAGGAGCGGTTGGCACGGGACTTGCCGCGGCAGTGCTCATTGGGCTCGGAATCGTGATCACTCTTCGTTTTGGGACCCACTTGAGCCCTGGAGAATTTCGCATGCCGGCGAATTATCATTCGGTGCTCAATTCGTTCGGGGTGATCTGCTTTGGACTGGTGGGACTGGAACTTGCGTCGGTGATGGGAGACGAGATTCGCAACCCCGGCCGCACTATGCCTGGGGCGGTCGCCTGGGGCGGAATCATCTCGGGCGTGCTTTACATCGGTACGACACTCACACTACTGATTGCGATCGGAAAAAGCGACATCAGCATCTTGCAAGGGATTGTGCAGGCTACAGGACACATGGCACAGCGAGTCGGGATAACGTGGATCATCATTCCGTTTGCTCTGATGCTGAGTTTCGCGATTGCAGGGATAGGCTCGGCCTGGACCGGTGGCGCAGCTCGCATTCCGTTCGTCGCAGGACTCGATTCTTATATGCCGAGCTGGATGGGAAAGATCCATCCCAAATATGCGACGCCCCATGCTGCGTTGATCGTGCAATTTGTCGTCTCCGCGGTGCTGGTGGTAATCAATTTCGCAGGTGGAGTTCACGTGCAGGAAACGTTTCAACGGCTCCTGTCGCTGGCTGTGGTCCTGCAGTTGGTACCATTTCTTTACATGTTCGCAGCCTTGGTGAAATTTGGCTGGGTGGGAGACACGAGTAGTCGCTACGGGAGAGTCACGCTGTTGCTTTCCGGTATAGCGGGATTTGTGACGACTTTGCTGGGAATTGCACTGGTGTTTTTTCCCGCGCAGCAGATCACATCGCTGGCTTGGTATGAAGTGTGGATGTTCGGAGGAACGGCGTTCTTCATTGCGCTGGCGGCTTTTTTCTTTTTTGTGTACGGACGCCGCAAGGCGCACCAGCAGGACAACGCGGGGACGGCCGCTCTCGCCCGTCCGGTCGAGCGCAGCTAGACGACTTAAAGATAAGGAGGTAATCATGCCAGCCGGAGTAACATCCGAAGTAAAAACGTATCAGCTCTTCGTCAACGGCGAATGGGCTGAGAGTGACTCGAAGAAGAGCTTTCCGGTTTATGATCCCGCGAGCGAAGAGGTCATCGCGCAGGTTCCAGATGCAAATTCTGAAGATGTGAACCTCGCGGTCTCCGCAGCCAGGGCGGCATTTGATGAAGGTCCATGGGCTTCGACAACGGCGCAAGAGCGGGGCCGCGTTCTGTT
>WNGL01009482.1_pt1 | contig 11292 bp, 13 predicted proteins | sample 5400591 | NCBI WGS metagenome assembly WNGL01 (sample SAMN13153377, study PRJNA577476) | soil metagenome | isolation source: 80 cm soil or saprolite under Garry oak tree replicate 1 | place: USA:California | collected 2016-06-15
GGAGGGGCTCAACTCGAAGATCCGGCTCATCAACCACCGGGGCTACGGGCACCACTCGGCCGCCGCGGTCATCGCGATGATCTACCTGTGCTGCGGAGGGATCACGGTCCGGCTACCCACGGAAAGGTGAGGAGAACCACATTTCTCACCCTGGGGCTCAGTTGCGTTCCTCAAACAAGCGCCGTAACCACCGTGCCGGAGCCCAAGCCGCGATGGCCGGGGATCGGGCGTCCCGTAGTTCCTCTGCGTGCTCCCGCCTGGCCTCCGAATGAAACCCGGCCTCTTGATAGGCTGCGGCCAGCGTCCGATGGAGCTGAGCCCTCTCGTGAGGGGCTTGGTCCCCGGCCACTGCGACTGCTCGGGCATGCCAGAGCCGAGCCCCCTCGAGCAGGCTCGAGCGGCCTGCCTGGCCATCGCGGGACTCCCTGCTCCTAGCCATCCCCACATAGACCATCGCCGTCTCGTTGAGGGCGTTCACGTAATCCGGGTCGAGCTGGATGGCCTTGGCATAGTCATGCAGGGCGTCCTCGTATTGGCCCCGTCGTCTGTGAAGTTCCCCCAGGTTCGCGTACGTCATCTTATTCGGGAACCTATGGAGGGCCTCCTGAAACAGATCCTGGGCCTGATCGAGATCGCCGACCTTCGTCATGAGGACCCAACCAGCGTTGTTGAGGGCGTAGGACTTGATCCGCAGCTCTTCGGGGCTCGCTCCTGGTAGATCGACAACTTTTCGATAGACTTCGATCGCCTCCTGCAGCCGACCCAGGATCTGGTGGACGAACGCTCGAGCGAAGCCCGTTTCCTCGAGATTCTGATTGATCAGGACTGCCTTCGTACTGGCCCCGTCAGCAAGAGACGCTGAGGGCTGCACGGGATACCCGAAGCGGTGGACCCGCTGACGGTACGCGAGGGCCAAGCCGGCGAGCGCCAACGCGCGAAGGTCGTCGTCCTCCGACATCGAGGCGTATCGGAAATGCTCGATCGACCGTTCGTTGTCGGGCTCCCTGTACCGGTTGTAGAGCAGGGTGGCGAGGTTGTAATGGGCGAGTTCGTACCCTGGTTCACCGGCGATGGAAGCCTCATAGCCGCCGATCGCCTTGTCCCTGTCGATCACCTTGGCCGTTTTCAGGAACCGAAGGTGATGGGCGTAGGCATCCAGAAACGCCCTGTAACCCTTCCAGGTCAAAGCGGCGGTCTCGAAGTCTAGGTGGACCTTAGCGATCTGGAAGGCAAGGTCGTCCACAAGGTCGATGAGTTGTCCGGTGGTTGCCATCTCCCGCACGATTACGATCGATCTCGTCGGGCGGCCCGGAAGCCTGAGGCTGGCCGCGACGCGAACTGTGGAGGCGAACTCGTGAATGGCGCCTCGGATCGTCCGCCTGGCCAGAGCGGTCCGGACCCGATGCGAAACGGCGAACAGGGCGTCAGGCGAGACCGTGACGCCGCCGAAACGAATCGGAGGCAGCGCCTCGCCTTCCATCGGTTCGTCCAAAACGAGCTCGATCTTCTCCGCATCGAGCGTCCGATCCGGCCTGGACCGAGGAGCGAGACCCCCCAGGTCGACGAAGCTCGGAGCATCGGTCGGGCTGGCGGGCCCTTGCGCACCAAGGACCTGTTCCGTGAGCGCTGCCCATTCGCGCTCCACGCTCCCCAGCCGCTCGGACAGAATCCGGCTGACCGCGGCCCCCTTCTCGCTTCCCTGGAAGGGGAGAATCAGGGTCTGCCTGCCGATGGTGACCTTCCAGATGGACCGGAGCAGTCCCAGGAACAGGCCGACCACAAACATCAATCCAACTAGCACTCCGGCCAGTTCGAGGATTCGAAGCCCGATCGTGACGTAGTGACCCACGCTTTCCATTAGGTCGGACGACCCGACCGCCCAAGCGGAGGTGACTGCCTGCGAGGGCATCCGTTCTCCCTTCAGCCTCCGTCCACAGCGAGGACTAAGACGGCGACGGGATCTGTGTACTCCCTATGCCTTCGGCTCGCAATGGTGGGCTCGGATCGAAGCACGAGACTCTTGGACCTTCCCGCTGGCCGCCCTCTCGCATGCCCTCCGTGAGCGGCTCTAACGGCTGCCCGTTCTTGCAGGCCATCGTGGTTTGCCTGGACCCGCGCCGTGCCCGGTCGGGGCACGATCGGAACCGGCTCGAACTTCTCACGCAGGCAGTGGGCATTCCAAACGTCGCGCGGCATGGGCTGCAGCGGAACTCCGACCCTCCAGCCATGCTCCTTCGGGCACGTGGCGACACACGACCTACCACGGGCAGATCCTTCCCATGAGCCACACGAACTGATTCCAGCGTCGTATCGGCGACCTCGCGGCCCCGCCGTCGATCGTCAAGCGTGTCCGCGGCTCGGAATCTTCACGAGCTCGTGGCGCCCTCCGTTGCGCCTCTCGCGCTTCGGCTCTTCGTGTGAGTGTAGACAGCAAGGCAGGTCGCGGCGGATGATTGGCGGTGCCACAACGAGGATTTGGCTAGTAGGCCAGACAAAGGGGGCTGAGGCCACATGAGCACCGCGCCTCCATCCTCCGCAGATGTCCACAACGAGAAGGTGGAGCTGTCGGATGGGACTGATGAAGAAGATGTACGTACCGCCTACGACGCGGTCTGTGAAGCCTTCCATCGGATCGAGGAGTTCCGAGGCAAGCTTCTCGCACTCCTTCCGCTCGCCTCGGGGACGGGGATATTCCTGCTATTGAACAAGGATCTTCACCCGGCCCACGATGGGGTTCGGGCCTATCTTGTAGCGGCCGGGCTCCTGGGCTTTCTCGTGACGCTCGGGCTGTTCATCTACGAGTTGCGTGGGATCCAGCGGTGTATCGTGCTCATCGACGCCGGCAAGAGACTGGAAGAAGCGATGAAGATCCCCGACCTGCCGGCCCACAAGAAAGGACCGAAGACCGAAGCTTGGCCGAAGTCGAAGCTGGCCCAAAGGCCAAGCATGCTCAGAGCAGGGGTCTTTCACGAGCCAGACGACTACTTGCGCGGGCACCTCAGTCCCATTGGTGCGGGCTACCCATCACGCTTCGATTCGAACGCTTGTTCGATCTAGCTGTGGGGTGCCCTCCAAAACTGTGGTTCTCTGTAGGTTCTCTGTAGGTTCTCCGTCATCCGTGGGGAACTGGACGACCGCGACACCACGTACAGCATCCGGCCGCTCGGGGTCATCCGCAAGAGGTCCTGCCGTTCGGCACTAGGCTTCACGCTCTCCCGTTGAGCTCACTCCGGGATCTGGGCACGTAGCTTGGCCGGCGTCCACGACCCCTCCCGTGACTTGCAAGAGCGAAAACGTTCGGACCGCCGCCTCCACGAAGAGTGTCGGGTCGTACCGTGGCTGTCGCGTAAAGGTTCCGCCCGGTGGAGGACCGGTGCGTAGGGTGCGTCTCTTGTGGGGTTGGCCGGAGGGGCCGCTTCGGGGTGGTTTCAGGCCCCTGCGACGGCGATCCGGTGTCGGTGGAACTTCAGGAGGTTGTGGGTCGCTGCCGCTAGTCGCCATTCCGAAGGCCCGCCTCCCGGCACAACCGAAGCACCGAGGTGAATAGCTCCGCCAGGGCGGCCTCGTGGCGGGTGCGGAAACGCTGTTCGAGGCCACCCTTGTACCGCCACGCGTGGAGGACCACGTCTCGGACCAACTCCGCAGGGCAGCCCTTCACCAGGTAGGCGTAGGCTCCCACGTGCTCGGCGCTTCGAGTGGGGAGGGGTCCCTCGTAGACCGTCAGGATCACCACCTGGGTGAGAGGCGCGACGGCCTTGATGGCCCGAGTGGCCTCGATGCCTCCCACCCCTGGCATCCGCAGGTCCATCAGCACCACGTCGGGGGGATCGAGCCGCACCAGCTCGACGGCCCGAGCACCGTGGCCGGCCTCACCGATGACCTCGATCCCCTCGGACTCCAGGATTCGGCGCAGGAGGTGCCGGGCCCCCGGATCGTCCTCTACCAGCAGGACCCGAGGCCGCTGATGCCCGGTACCGGCCACTGACGTCCCTTCTGTCTCGTCGTGCGGTGCGGCTCCGGCGGCTGCCAAAGCCTGCTCTCTCGGTGGGTATCGGCGTCCCGGGCCCCTCGGATAACCCCCGCCTTCACATGGGTCCACCATCGGACCTTCCCTCACCATCACGAAGGATGCCCCCTGGCCGAACTCAGCTGCCTCTTCCGGGCCCAACGGATACACGAACGGTCCACCAAGGATAATCACGGCCGGGTGGCTCTCCGTCGCCCCCTCGCCGGGTCGACAGGGGGTTGGAGGCCTCCGGCCTCTTCCACCCTCGCTGGCCTGGGGAAACGCGCGCGGCTCCATGACCCGAACACTCGTTCGATTTAGGCCGAAACGCGTTCGAAAGTGTTACATTTGCGTGCGCTACTAGTGCATTAGGGTGCAATCGAGCCGATCTGGAGGCGTGAGCCACCTCGGCCACGGATTGACGTTGGGTGTAACATCTTGGCGAACCTGACGGACGGAGGGGGCGCCATGGATGCATCTGCCAAGCTTCCTGAGGGTAACGAAGATGCGCCCATCTACGAGATCAGGATTCATAGGCTGACAAAAGAGGAGATGGAGGAGCGAAGGGGGGTAGAACGAAGGCCGGCCCTGAAAGTTATCGGCGCAGCTGGCTGCTATGGCTTGATCAGCTACCTCGCCCTTGGGGAAAGTACCACCCAACCAGATCCGGCACCTTCACCTCAAACGTTCTACGACAGTCCTGAAGGTATATGAACGTTCTGATGGCCCCCAGTGTGGGGGTCGCAGGTCATCCCTTCGGGCGACTCGATATGTGACCGTCCTCGGGCTGATGTCGAGGCCCCGAGTACGTGTTTACGGTACGGAGTACATCCTAAGGGAACCACCTTGGGCCGAGCAGTTGCCGGTCGATCAGTGGCGCTGGCAACCGTTCGATGCGGAGGGAGTTTCCCGACTCACAAGCCCTCTCCTTGGCGACGAGTATTCAATCAGGACAAACTACCAACCGGCCTCCCATGGTCAGCAAGTTGTGCTCGTCTTCAGCTTGGGAGTGCTCAACCCGGGACTGCTTCGCTGGTTCCGAGAGTACGACCTCAAGTACTTCTTCATTGACTTTGAAGACTTCACTTGGCGAGGTACCGTTTCAGTCGGGCTCGCGGGAGACGACCAATTGAGATTGGACTCAGCCTGTCTCCGGCTCTCCGATGTCTCCGCAGTTCTCTGGAATCCTCCATCTCCGGGGGATCTTCCCATCGCCGGCCAAACGCCGGAGCGCAGGCTGAATCGCCACCTGCGGGCCGAACGGTGGATTCAGATCCTCAAGGATCTTCCGGCTCTCCTGCCAGAGCATGCCCTTTGGTTACCGGGGCCTCCTTCAAAGGGGTCCTGGCAGTGGCAGAACAAACTCTCGGAGTACCTTGTGGCTCGACGAGCTGGGTTAGACGTGCCTGACACTATCACCACAAATGACCCGACGGTGGCTCGGGAGTTCATCGAGAAGTGGAAAGGGCGCGTGGTCTTCAAGGAGTTCAGTCACGCCCTGATTCGCTTCAAGACCGAGTTCGTGAAAGGTCTGGGTGACGATCGACTAACCGTATCGCCGGTCACCTTTCAGCAGTACATCGACAAAGAGTATGAGATCCGTGTGGTCGTTGTCGGAGATAAGGTCTTCGCGTGTCGGATCGATTCACAAGCTTCAGAACTCGCCCGGATTGACTGGCGAGTATACGACAATGCCAATGTGCGATGGGACCGCATGCGGCTTCCGCGGCGTATTGAGCGCGGGATCGTTAAGCTCATGCGATCATTGGACCTCCTTTGGGGCTCGGTCGATCTCGCGAAAGCTAAAGACGGGCGGTTCTACTTCTTCGAAGTCAACCGACCCGGGTCCCAATATTGGCTGCTTCCCTATGTTGGATTGGACACAACGAAGGAAATCGCTGGTTACCTTGCTGAGCAATTCAGGCTACACCGCGGTGCCAACGTTCATAGATGAGGCTCTGGAACCGAGCCTACCGGCCGATTTGGCCGGAGGAAGGGGGAGAGGGGACTGAAACGACGTCTCAGTCGAGAATTGCTTGCCGCCAATGACCCCTCCCTCTTCGCAGGAAGAGGGGTTGATTGGGCGGCGACCAGAGATTTCATGGAATGAACCCGGAGGTGTTCAGTGGCTGACACAAATGAGCGGGAGAAGAGGCTGAGACTTTCCCCTGAGATTCTAGCAGTCGGCCTGACGGAGCATGAAGATTTCGCCGGATTTGGTAGGGCCCTGTTCCGGGCTGCGCTTCAAACGGCTCACCAGCAAGGAGGGTCAGCGTCGACGGACCTTGAGATTGAGTGTACTGTCGCCATCAAGGTCAGCCAGAGCGGCGCCAGCCACGAAAAGTCATTAGCGAGAACGATGTGCGTCCGAGTCTGCTATCAGGTCGACAATGCAGCGCCCGTATGCATGACTAGATGCTGGCCAGAGGAGATCTGGGAGGCTCTCACGGAGGGGGAATCAGACTAGAGAACCTAGTTCCGCCGACCCTTGCCACTCGCGGATTCTAGTTCTTCGTGCGAACTGCCACGAGTCCTCGACGAGGTGGAGCCCGTCAAAGCGGAACCCCTCAAGCGTTGCCCGTACGAGGTGCACCGGATTCCCGCTCTCGACGTTCGTCGCTAGCGATAGGTTCGGACCGGTGAACGCCTGATCGGCTTGTGGGGCACCAAAACCTGGTTCGTCCCACCGAGTCCGCCTTCTCGTTAGCATCGCGCCACCGTGCTGTCGCTCGCGTACCTCCTGCTCGTTCGCTTGATCGTGTTGCTCGGCAACGGCTGAACGCTCCGGCAGCTCGAGCTTGAGAACGCGGTGCTCCGCCACCAGGTGAAGGTCCTGCGCCGGACGGTGCGTCGGTCCGAGTTGAAGCACAAGGATCGGGCCTTCCTGGCTGCTGCGAGCAGGGTGTGGGGCACGAAAAACTCTGATCATCAAGCACGAGGACCGCGGTGAGGATCAAGACCCAATCGCTCGCGGACACTGCTTCGAGCCCTATGCTCGATAGCGCTCGAGTCTGGTATCTGGTCGGGTCGACGGTTTCCGGCCGTCTCGCCATCCCACGAGACATGGGGAGCGCGCATCGGGAGGCTGGATCGGTGGGGCGGAGCGCCCAGGACTGCTCCTATCCCACCAAACCAGGATGGCTCGCGGCTCGATGCTCGCGCGCGGGAGGGCCTCGATTAGAAACCCCAACCGCCGACGAGGCGGCGAGTGACCGAGGTTGCTCGCGCCTGAGAACACGTGGTCGCCGAACGCGGACACTATCCGACCCGGAGAATGGACCGTGGAGAGCGGCGGCCGTGGAACGTGCGGCTAGCGCACGTCTTGTGCAACAACATGGACTTCGGCTGGCCCACAAGGATTCGCTCGATGCTCCAGAAGGACCCCACGCTCTCGTTCGAGAAGATCGCCGAGGCCCTGAACATGAAGAAGCGTGTGCACGTGCCGCCCGACGCGGAGTCGTGGACAGCGGAGATCGTGGCGCAAGGCGTACGTCTCGTAAGGCGGGGGAAGGGTAGGCGATGCCGCGGGGTGTTCCCCGTCCTCCCGGTCCAGCAATTCAGTGGAGCGTCCAGGGCCTGCTGGTTTGGTGGAATGGTGCTGGCCGAGCAGGACGAGTGTGCCGTGGCCGAGCGCCGGTACTTCAGCGCGGAGTCGATGGCCAAGGTTGGTCAAATGAAAGGAGGTGTCGCTGGCCCCGCTGCTACCAGCGATCGCGTAGACGGTGAGGATGACGGTGGTCAAAGTCCACCACGTGGCGTGACACGACCGTCTCCGGCGGTTCGCCGTGAAGCCCGCCGTATCAACGCGGAGTGCGATCCGATCAAGGCCAGGATGTCCTCGGCCGCATCAACACACGTCGAACGATGAATCCGATGGCTCCCATCCACCCATAGGAGAGAAACAGGCGACGCCAGGACGCCTAGTCAAGGAGGTGTCCTCATGGTCCGGGGCAAGGCCGGGCCAGCGGCCCGCAGACAGGAAGTCGCTGGGCGGTTCAGGTAACGAGGTCTTTGGGGCGAGAGAGCAGGTCAAGACTATGGTTGGGGACAGTGTCTTCCGTGTTTAATCCCCACATAGCGACGAGCACGGAGAGGATCCGATGGCGACAGCGACCGCGAGCAACGACTGGTACTCAGCCTACGGCCATGTTGCCGGGGTCTCTGGGCATGGCTTCAACGAAGATGACCTCTACGCGTTCCCGAAGGAGGAGCTCGATCGGACGCGTCCCCCCCACGGACCCCGAGTCTGCATTGTGGGTGGCGGTGTCGCCGGGCTGTGTGCGGCGTATGAACTAGCCAAGGCGAACTTCGCAGTCACGGTCCTTGAGGCCTCCAACCGGTGGGGCGGGAGGATCAAGACGCAGCGCTTTCCGAACGGGACCCATGCGGAGCTAGGGGCGATGCGCATCCCTGTCGGGCACGCATGCACCCGAGCGTACATTCGGGAGTTCGGCCTGGCGGAGCGCACGTTCGTGCAGAAGAACGAGCGGGGCCTGATCATGATTCGCGACGTGATCGCGCGGGCCTGCGACGTCAAAGCGGGAGGGCAGATGTTCCCCGGCGACCCTCTCTACGGCGCCGGCCGGCCTGCCTTCGACCTCCATCGTTTCCGCGACATCGAGCTGCCCTCCGGGCTCAGGACCCGGAATCCTGATGAAGTGCTGGAGGCGCTGGGTAGACAGATCGCCGAACAGTTCCGAGGCCGCCCATCATGGCTTGCAGCCTACGGAGTCGAGGATCTAAACACGCCGAAAGTCCGGATAGTGAAGCGCTGCGAAGAGAGTGAGCTGTGGCAATACGTCGCCGGCATCGTCGACCCTCGGGCTCGACCCGCATCTTGGGGGGTCGAGCCGAATGGCCGCGCCGCACCATCCCACTTCTACCTAGATCAGGAGGAATGGGAGTACTTCGGACGTCTGAGCAGCCACCTCTGGCTCGAGAAGATCTCGCTCCTCCAGTGGTTACTCGAGAGCGGGAAGGTCACAAGCGGTCAGATGCTCGAGATCGAGGGTGGCAACGGGCAGCTGGTCGAGCGCTTCGTGCGCCGGCTTCGTCGACTGGGAGCTACCCTCCGCCGCAGGACGAGGGTCGTGGCGATCGAAGTCATCGGGAACGAGGACAAGCGGCTGCTCCGCGTGAATTCGACTGACCGGACCGGCACGATGCACAGCGGGGAGTTCGAGTTCGCTGTCGTGGCCGTCCCAGCGCCGGCCGCTGCCAGGATCGTGTATGTCCCCGCACTCGATCGGGACGTGTACGAGGCTCTGACGAACATCAGCTATGTCAATCTGGCCAAGGCAGCGGTCATGTGCTCCCAGCGCCGCTGGGAGCAGACTCCGTTTCGAATCGCGGGAGGCCCGAGCTTCACCGACCTTCCCGTCCAGCAAGTCTGGTATCCCTCGGACAATGCCCGCCGGGTGGCGCCCCCACCGGGTTGGTTTTACTCGCCGACAGACTCTCCAACCGGTAAGGCAGACACGCGCGACTACGAGTCACCGTTCTGGGAGCCATCCGATCCTGCCCGTTCCGACCGCGCCGGCGCGCTCCTTTCGTACATGTGGGGCGCGAACGCTCGCAGGTTCGCGGCGCTGAGCGACGAGGAGCGGAGAGTGGACGTCGAGAGCAGCCTGGAGCGACTCCATCCCGGCACGCGAGGCGACGTCGTCGACATGAAGTTCGCCACGTGGGACAGTCCCGACTGCGGGGGCGGCGCGGTGGCTATGTTCCGTCCAGGCGAACAACAACGCTACCAGCCCTGCCTGGCCCGGCCCCATCCTGGCGGCAGAGCCACGGCACGCGTGTTCTTCGCGGGTGAGCACCTCGCAGTCATGCATGGCTGGATCCAGGCGGCGATCCAGACGGGCTTGGCCGCTGTCCTCAATATTTTCACGTCCCCCTTGCGCTGACCTACTAGTATGCTAGTATGTCAGCACTGTGGAGGAGTAGCATGAGTCAGACGCATTCGACACCGAACAGAGAGAGGATACGAGACGAAATCGTCGACCTCGCGGTCGCTGGCGAGATCGAGCCGGGCGTTTCGACCTCTGAGAACGAGATTGCTCGGAAGCTTGGCGGCGGCCGCACCCCGATCCGCGAGGGCTTGGCCCTCCTCGTCACAGAGGGCATGTTCGAGCAGATCCCGCAAGTGGGAGTCAAGCTTCGCTCGCCATCCGCCGCAGAGGTCGAGAAGATCCTGGCCATCCGGGCGAGGCTCGAGGGCCTGATAGTCGAAGACCTTGCAGTTGAGGAGGACCCAGAGTCGCTCACGGCCACCGCGGTTCGAACGAACGGTGAGGCGTTGGCGATGGTCGCGGATCGAGTCGCCTTTGGGCGTCAAGCTGCCCGGTTCCACGGTGAGCTCGCTATGGCAGCCGGGTACGAGACTGCTGCGTTGTCGATCCGCACGTGCATGGATCGCCTCCGTGTCTACGAAGCCGTTCGAACCCGCGCGGAGACCATAAGGGCGGACGGACGGTCCATGACTCTGACGGAGGACTTGCGCAGGACGATCGCTGCATTGGAGATCGTGAGAGAGCAATCCGCCATCCTGGCTTCGATCCATTCAGGGGATCCGGTCGCGGCTGGGAATTCCCTGGCCGAGCATCTGGAACGAACGCATCAGCGCCTGGCCGAGGATCCGGGGTCTGGGCGAACACCCGCGCCTAAGCAAGTCGAGGAAACCGCTGACCTGCTGGTGAAGAACGCAGGCGAATTCCTCGAGGTTGGTGCCCATGCTGCAGCAGGGCTAGCCGTAACGATGCTGGCCGGGCTCTGTTTCGAGGCTGGGAAACACCGCGATGCCGCGGTGATCCTTGGCAACCCCATTTCCACGTTTGCGCAGCCACTTGCTGCCAGCGTCGATCTCGTGGGAGGCACCTTCCCGGCTCCCGCAGCAATGAAGACAATGCTGCGGAGCGAACTGGGAGAGGAGGGGCTCGCCTCAGCTTTGCAAGAAGGCCATCTGCTGGACCTCGGCGCGATCGGAAATCTCATCCGCGAGCACTGAGCGGTCGAGGCAAGCGTTCAAGGGGGTCGAACGTTGCGACGCACGACTGCAGCACACCTGGGGCCGGTCCTGCAGCACGGAGTCGCTCGCTGAGATCGCCGCTCGGATGCTGACCCCCCGGCGACTGACGACTGCTCCCTTGTACCGTGGCTGTCGCGAAAAGGTTCCGCCCGGTGGACGACCGGCGCGGAGGTTGTGTTTCCAGTCGGGTTGGCCGGAGGGGCCGCCCCAGGGGCCGTTTCAGGCCACCGCGGCGGCGATCCGGTGGCGGTGGAGCTTC
>WNGL01020367.1_pt1 | contig 11292 bp, 8 predicted proteins | sample 5400591 | NCBI WGS metagenome assembly WNGL01 (sample SAMN13153377, study PRJNA577476) | soil metagenome | isolation source: 80 cm soil or saprolite under Garry oak tree replicate 1 | place: USA:California | collected 2016-06-15
TGGGTGCCCCGCTGCTATCGCTCGTTCCTCGCAGCCGGCTGGTGGGCTCGGAGACAGGACACCCTGCCTCTGTTCCGGCTCATGCACCGAGGAGACTCACTCGCGCGAGCCGCTCGGAGCGTGGAAGAGCTCGTCGATGCACGGGGCGATGCCAACTTGGCACGGGCCGCTCTCGCCCTGGCTCGGCGTGATACGGCCGAGGCGATCCGCCGGTTCCTCGCCTTTCCGGACTCACTCTGTTCCGGCCGTTATGGCTCGCTGTCTCCCAGTCTCGCGCCGCTTCAGATGATGCGGTTCCAGTTGCTGGCAGCGACCGGGCGAGATCGCGAGGCGGTGCGTTTTTTTGATCAGCAGGTAACCATCCCGCTGAACGCCAGCTCTGTGCTGGCCACGCTTGAGCGGGGCCGTATGGCTGAGCGGCTGGCCGATCGCGCCACCGCCATTCACATGTACCGATTCGTCGTCGCCGTGTGGCGCAACGCCGATCCGGAACTTCGGCCTGAGGTAGAAGAGGCCGTCGCCGGGCTCAGACGGTTCGGTCAAGAGCCGCGGTAGTCTTGCTCGCGGCCTCCCGGCAGCTGCTGTTCGGCCGCGCGCCGGCCCACCGACACCCGGATCGCCGCATCCCAGGGCCTCCCTGGTTGGGGTGTCCCATAAAGGAAGCCCTCCCCGCCCTTGCGCCCCAACCCGCGCTGGGGGGATATAGGGGCGCGTGTCCACCGGGGGGTCGCCATGGTCGCCGTGTCCGCTCGTCACCCGCTGCTTCCGCTCGCGCTGATCGCCGGAGTCTTCACGGCGGCGCCTGCGCAGACGCCTGCCCCCGCCCCTTCCGGCGCGACCGCGGCGTGGACCCTCAAGATGAAGGGAGACATCCGCTGGCAGCAGGTCACGCCGGCGGGCGCGCTCCTCGTCTCGACTGACGGCGCGCTCGCAGGGGTCGATATCGAGCGCGGCCAGGTCACGTGGGAGAAACCCGAGCTCGGCGGGTTGCCGGCCGACAGCGTCCGCATGGTCGAGGGGTCTCTCCTCATGGAAGCGGCGCGCCCGGGCCTGTTGTTGGTCTTTGACCCGGTGACCGGCGCGGTCGTGTTCGATTCCCGCCGCCTGAGCCTGGCGCAAATCGTCACCCGCCGCGTGCTGCCACAGAGCGGCACGCTGCTCGTCCACGGGCGGCGCGCGGCGGGGCCTCCGGTGGTGGCACTGTACGACCTCGCGACCGGTGAACAGCGCTGGGCCAACGAGGGGTTGTTCGAGCAGACGGAGCCCCAGAAGAAGGGGCTGGGCGGCCTGATGCAGCGGTTGGTGACTGCTGCGTCCGAGGCCACGGCCCTCGAGGTGCTGCAGGCGGGGCCCGAGATGATCGTGGTCCACACCCTGATGGGTCTCCGGGCCCTGGACGCGCGGTCGGGCGCGGTGCGGTGGTCCGCCGTGCTGCCCACCGCTCGCGCCGGCAACCCCGCGCGACACGTGCGGCTGTTCCCGTCGCTCGACAAGACCGACCGCATCTACGTGGGCTTCGACGATCGGCTCATGGCCTACCGCCTCGCCGACGGTCAGGCCCTGTGGTCCAAGCCCCCGACGATCGACGGCTGGGTGCACGGCATCGTGCAGCACCCCAACGGGATCATCATCCTCCCCGAATCACCGCCCGCCAATCAGGCCACGGGCAACGTGCGCATCGTGAACGGAGTCGTGCAAACGGGGCTCAACGTGGCCCGGTACGAAGACGGAACGACGATCGCCGACAAGCCGCTGCGGATGCGCGGCACCGTGACGGACGCGATGATCACCGGCGGCTCCGCCGTGCTCGCCGTGGACGCCGAGTCGCGCACCTTCGTGAACGTGCTCGACGTGGCGACGGCCAGCTTGCGCTTGAAAAAAGACGTGAAGATCAAGGGCCAGCTCGCCTACGCCGAGCTGAGCCCCGCGGGCCTGCTCTACATCTCGCGGCCCGACGCGGCGACGAACGCCGAAGTGAACGTCATCGATGTCGTCTCGGGAGAGCCCAAGTTCAAGGACGCGATCGAGAGCGGCAAGCCCTTAAGCTCGGGGGACTACAACGCCGCGCGGTACTCCCTGCACCACGCCGTCGAGGGGACGACGCTATACGTGTTTGCGAGCCACGACCACAAGCTGTACGCGGTGGATCGCACCGCCGGCACCTTCCGCGCGTTGGGCGGCGAGATCAAGCTGCAGGGAGACGAGGATCCGGTCGCCATGGAGATCCGGCCGGCAGGGCTCGTCCTCATCGCGCCGCAGAACCTCGTGATCGTGACGCGTGACGGGCAGGTGAAGCAGCAGGTGTACTACCCTGCCCCGCAGCTCCCGGGGCTGTTGCGGGCGCTGTACCGGATCAACTCGGTGCGGGCCGGCTTGTACGGCGCCGCCGCCTCGGCGTACGGCGATGCCTTCGCCCAGGCGTCGCGCAACGCCACCGATTCCACCGCACGGCGCATCACCGGGCAGCTGGCGACCGCCTACTCATCGGGCGGCGCCCAGCTCGCCGGCTATTCGCACCAGGCGGCTGCGCTCGCGTCCAAGCGCTTCAAGGCCTCGCTCGCGGTCCCCGGATCGGTCTTCATGCTGACGCGCGCGCCCGACGGGAACGGCAACGTGCTGCTGCAGATCGACAAGGACAGCGGGCAGCCGCGGTCGCGGGTGGATCTGGGCAAGGAGCGCGAGCCGGTGTACGCGGTGGACGACGTCGCCGGGATGCTGTTCTTGCGGACGGCGTCGGGCACGCTGGTCGGCTACCGGCTGTGAGCGCGCGGTGCCCAGGCACGCCGAATCCGTTGCGAGCGATGTGAGTTGACAAACAGCACTCCGCGCCGCGAGACTCCTCTCTAGCGCGCGTTGGGGCGCCTCCGGTCCGCGGCAAGGGAGTCACTCCCACCCACTCGGGTTCGTAGCAGCGCAGATCGAACCTTCTTCCGGCCTGTCATTCAGCGGACGTCAGGCGTATGGGAGGAAGGTATGCCTCGCCAAGTCACGCCCCGGACCACCCTCGAGAATCTCAAGAAGGAAGCGAAGCGCTGGCTCAAGTCGTTGCGCGCCAACATCGCCGAGGCGCGTGCCCGTCTCGAGCGCGCATTTCCCGACGCGCCGCGCATCCCCACCTTACGCGACGTACAACACGCGCTCGCCCGTGAGCACGGGTTCCCTGGTTGGGCCGAGCTCAAGCATCGGCTGCCGCCGGGCAGGTCATTGATGGAGCGCTACGAGCGCGTCGCCGAGGCGCTGGTTAGGGCCTATCGGACCGGCGAACCCGAGGCGATGCAGGTCATCTGGGATTACTTCGGTCACCTGCGCCGCTGGGATGCGATGCGGCAGTACGTGCGTCTCGATCTCGGCCGCCGCGAAGCGTCGGCCGGTCCGGACGACGACATCAGCCTTGCGGATGCGCAATTCCTCGTCGCCCGCGCGCAGGGGATGGCGAGCTGGCAGGCTTTGGCCGATTTCGTCGCTTCCCTTCCCCCCGGCAAGTCCACCATCGCGGCGAAGCCCCTGACGCTGTTCGTACTGGACGAGCACGGCGAGAAGCAAAGCGTAGGGAACGCGAGGGATTGGGACGAAGTCATCGCCCTGCTCCAAGCACATCGTGTATCGGGGCTCGATGCCCACGGCGAGATGACGGATGCGCAGCTCGAGCGGATCTCGCGGCTCGAGCACATCATCTCGTTGGACCTCGCAGGATCGCGGCAGATCAGCGATCGGGGACTGCGTTTCCTCGCCCGTCTGCCGCAGCTGCGCCATCTCAATCTGACGGCTTGCCCGATTACCGACCGCGGTCTCGAAGTCCTGCGGGAACTGCCGGCACTCGAGTCGATCGCGCTGACGTGGACGCGGATCACCGATGCCGGCGTAGCCCATCTCGCCGCGTGTGACAATCTCCGCACGGTGAGTCTCAGGGGGACGGTGACCGGCGATGGCGCACTTCGCACGCTCACCGGCAAGCGCCAGCTGTCCGATCTCGAATCGGGAAACACCGTCACCGATGCTGGACTCGCGCTCCTGCATGACTTCCCGGTGTTCAAGAGCTGGCACGGCGGAGCGACGGCCATGAGCCTTACCAGTGCCAAGGCCCGTCCCAACCACCTGATGCTGCGCGGCTCGTTCAGCGATAAGGGTCTCGCGCAGCTCGTCGGTCTCGATGGCCTGTTTGCGTTGGATCTCGACAGCACCGAGCTCGCGGTCACCGGCGAGGGCCTCGCGCCCCTCGTGGATCTGCCTCACCTCGGCTGGCTCGGGTTCGACGCCAAGGATGCCGATATGCCGTACATCGCCGGGTTACCCCACCTGCGGTTCCTGATGTGCCAGGACACGGTGGCAGGTGACGAGGGGTTCGCCGCCTTGAGCCGCTCGCGGACCATTCAATACATCTGGGGACGGCGCTGCTATAACCTGCGGAGCCGGGGCTTCAGCGCGCTCGCCGAGATGGCGGCGCTCAAATCGCTGTCGGTGAGCTGCAAGAACGTTGATGATGCGGGGTTGGCGGCGCTGCCGCGGTTTCCCGCGCTCGAGGAATTGATGCCGATGGACGTGCCGGACGAGGGATATCAGCACGTCGGCGCCTGCGAGCGGCTGCAGTCACTCGTGCTGATGTATTGCCGGGATACGGGCGACCGGGCCACCGAGCATATCGCGAAGCTTGCGAATCTCAAGACGTACTTTGCGAGCTACAACTTGATCACCGATCGCACACCGGCGATTCTGTCGGGCGTGGACACGCTCGAGCAGGTGACGTTCGATTCGTGCTCGCGGCTCACGAACGCGGGGGTCTCGAGGCTAGCACGGCTGCCGAGACTAAGAGAGGTGAGCCTGGGCGGGATGCCGAAGGTGGCGGCAGGTGTGGTGCGCGCCTTTCCGCCGCGTGTGAGAATGAGGTACTACGCGTGAAGGGCACCCAAGCTACGGCGCGGCGCAGGTCCGGGCGCGGAGGCATATTCATCCGGTGATCCCGCAAGACGAGAGCTTCGCCGTGGCGCTGGCCAGCCGGTACCGCCTGGAGCGCCCGCTGGGCCAGGGGGGGATGGCCACGGTGCATCTGGCCCAGGACCTGAAGCACCGTCGCAGGGTGGCCGTCAAAGTGGTCCGACCGGAGCTCGCCACGACGCTCGGCACCGAGCGCTTCCTGCGCGAGATCGAGATCGCGGCCGCGCTCAATCACCCCCACATCCTCGCCGTGCACGACTCCGGCGAAGCGGCGGGCGTGCTCTACTATGTCATGCCCTACGTCGAGGGCGAGTCGCTGCGCGATCGGCTGCGGCGCGATAAGCAGCTGCCGCTCGAGGAGGCACTGCAGCTCACGCGGGAGGTGGCCGACGCGCTGGACTACGCGCACCACGAGGGGGTCGTCCATCGCGACATCAAGCCGGAGAACATCCTGCTGCAGGCCGGACACGCCGTGGTGGCGGACTTCGGGATCGCGCGCGCGGTCACCACCGCCGCCGAGGGAACACGGAGCACCGCGTTGACCCTACCCGGGATGCCGATCGGGACACCGGACTACATGAGCCCCGAGCAGGCGCTGGGAGAGCGCGAGCTGGACGGGCGGTGCGATCAATACGCGCTGGCCTGCGTGCTCTACGAAATGCTGGCGGGGCGGCCGCCGTTCACCGGGACATCGGCCGAAGGCGTGCTGCTGCGGCATCTGACGGTCGAGGCGCCGCGCGTCACGGATCTCGCGCCCGCAGTCCCGAGACCGGTGGCCGCGGCGCTGGCCCGTGCCCTAGCCAAGGCGCCCGCCGACCGGTTCAGCGGGATGGCGGCGTTCGTCGCTGCCCTGACGGCGCCCGAAGCCCCGGCGGGCGCGCCGCCGCCCGCCCAACTCACTTCGTTTATCGGCCGCGAGCGCGAGACGGCGACCGTGCAGGAGCTGCTCCAGGGCACGCGGCTCCTCACGCTCACCGGCGCGGGCGGCAGCGGCAAGACCCGTCTCGCCCTCGAGGTGGCCGGCCGCCTGGGCTCGCAGTACCCGGACGGAGTCGCGTGGGTGGAGCTCGCCCCACTTTCGAATCCCGAGCTCGTGCCGCACCACGTGGCCGACGCGCTGGGCGTGCGCCGCGACGGCATCCGCTCGGCGGGAGACGCCCTGCTCGAGGCGCTGCGCGATTGGGATGCGCTGCTCGTGCTCGACAACTGCGAGCATCTGGTCGAGGCGTGCGCCCGCCTGGCGGAGGCGTTGCTCGTTGGCTGCCCACGGCTCCGCATCATGGCCACGAGCCGCGAGGCGCTCGGGAGCGGCGGCGAGCGCACCTGGTTGGTGCCGCCGCTCGCGCTCCCGCAGGCCGGCAAGCCCGTCACCCGCGCGGTGGCGGCCGCGAGCGAGGCGATCCGCTTGTTCGTCGAGCGGACCCAGGCGGTGCGGCCGTCGTTCGAGCTGCGGGACGACAACGCCGTGGCGATCGCGCACATCTGCCGGCGGCTCGACGGGCTCCCGCTGGCCATCGAGCTGGCCGCCGCGCGGGCCCGCGTCCTCGATCCCCAGCAGATCGCCACCCGGCTCGACGACGTGTTCGGGTTGCTCTCCGCGGGTAGCCGGACCGCCGTACCCCGCCACCGCACGTTGCGCAGCACGATCGAATGGAGCCACTCATTGCTCACTGAACCGGAGCGGATCCTGCTCCGGCGACTGGCGGTGTTCGCCGGAGGGTTCACGCTCGACGCGGCGGAGGCGGTAGCGGGGGGAGCGGGAGGGGCGATTGCCGCCGTCGACGTGCTCGACCTGCTGAGCGGTCTCGTAGACAAGTCCCTCGTCGCGCTCGAGACCGAGGCGCTCGAGGCGCGCTATCGCATGTTGGAGACGATGCGGCAGTTCGCGCGGGAGCGGCTGGATGAAGCGGGTGAGGCGGCGGAGTTGGGGCGCCGCCATGCGCTGTTCTTTCTCGCCCGCGCGGAGGCCGCGGAGCCGTTCCTCGCCAACCAGTCCGAGGGGTGGCAGGAGCGACTCGCGGGGGACCTCGGGAACCTGCGGGCCGCGGCCGATTGGTTCGAGCGGGATCGCGACTCCGTTGAAGAGACCCTACGGTTCGCCGCCGCGCTGCACTGGTTCTGGTTCGGGCTGGGACATTACCGGGAAGCCCGCCGCCGCCTCGAAGCGGCGCTCGAGCGGGCCGGCGGCGCGCGCACCCGGGCGCGGGGACGCGCGCTCTCGTCGCTCGCGGCGTATCTGGTGCTCCAAGGCGAGCGGGTCGAGCTCCGTCCGGTGGCCGAGGAGAGCGTGGCTATCCTGCGGGAAGCGGCCGGCGCCTCGGCGGATCTCGTCTGCGCGCTGGTGGGGCTCGGGCAGGCTCGTCTGCTCGCGGGCGATCTGGAACCCGCGGCAGGGCCACGTGGCGCAGGTCCGCAGCGACTTCGTGGCGGCCCGGGCGGCGTTCGACGAAGGCGTCACCCTCGCTCTGGAGGATGGCTTCAACCAGCCGATCGCGCACCTCGCCACGATGCGAGGCCGATTGGCCCTCGCCGAAGGGGACAGCGACGGCGCGCTGGGCTGGTTCGCCGTCGCGCTCACGCCGCTCAAGCGGATGAAAAACCACTGGTCCACGATCATCCTGGTGGAAGACGTGGCGCGGATCACGGCCGAGCGGGGGGATCCGGAGCGGGCGGCCCGCTTGCTCGGCGCCGTGGCCAACTTGCGTGAGGAAGCGGGGGCCGCGCCACTGCCGCTCGAGCGCGAGGCGATGGACCGCCTCGCCGGGTCGCTCCGTGCCAACCTCGGCCCAGCGGCGTTCGTGGCGGCATTCCAGGCAGGGCAGGCGCTGAGCCTGAGCCAGGCCCTGGATCTCGCCACGACGATGGTCGGTGAACCGGCGCAAGCGACCCGGCCGGCCGACGCGTCGGTGCTGCGGGTCAACGCCCTCGGGCCGCTCGAGATCACCGTGGACGGCGCGCGACTCCCCACGACTGCGTGGCGCCACGCCAGGGCGCGCGAGCTACTGCTGTACTTGCTGTGTCACCCGGCGGGGCGCACGCGCGAGCAGATCGGTCTCGCGTTCTGGCCCGACGCCTCGCCCGCTCAGCTGAAGAACAGTTTCCATGTCACCCTGCACCATCTGCGACGTACGCTCGGCAGGCCGGACTGGATCGTGTTCGAGGAAGAGCGCTATCGCATCAACCCGCGCCTCGCGGTGGAGTTCGACGGCCTCCAATTCGAGGCCGAGGTCCGGGCGGCACGGGGGGCGCTCGCCAACAGCGGGGACGCTGCGCCGCTCGTCCGCGCCCTGGCGCGCTACCGGGGCGATTTCCTCGAGGACGCGGGGACAGAAGCAGGCGACTGGGGCCTGGAGCAGCGGGAGCGCTGGCGGCGGCTGTACGACGCGGGCCAGGTCGCGCTTGGTGAGCACGGGTTCAAGGCGGGGCGCTAGGCGTGGGTTTCCTCACGAGGCGATCGTCATCCTCGGTCGTACGCCTGCTGCAGGCCCTTGATGTCGAGCTTCTTCATTTGCAGCATCGCCTTCATGGCCGCGTTTGCCTTCTTCGGATCCTTGTCTCCCAGCATCTTGCCCAAGACGGTGGGAATGATCTGCCAGGACAGGCCGTACTTGTCTTGGAGCCAGCCGCATTGGTCTTCTCTACCGCCCGCAGACAGCTTCATCCACAGCGCATCGACTTCCTGCTGCGTCTCACAGTTCACGAACAAGGATATCGCCGGCGTGAACTTGTATTGCGGGCCGCCGTTCAGGGCGTAGAAGTCCTGACCCTCGAGTTGGAAAGTGCAGGACATCACTGACCCTTTCGGCCCGGGCCCCGCGTCCCCATAGCGCGACACGCGCACGACCTTGGAATTCTTGAAGATCGACACATAGAAGTTCATCGCCTCTTCGGCGTTGCCGTTGAACCACAGGAATGGAACGATCTTTTGCATGGTGCCCTCGCTATGAGTGAAGACTGCTCCGACCCACCGTCGATGCCAACAGGTCGGCCAGCCGGTCGTAGCTCGCCGCCACGCCCTTCTCCATACCGGACTTGAGGACCGCGTCGCGCGCCTCCTGCGACTCGTAGCGCATCGTCTGCGTGAGGGTGGTTCGTCCGCCCTGCTCGACGAGCACGAGGGTGTTGAGGGCCTCGCCCGGGTACCAAGCCTCGTCGAACCGCTCGGTGGTGACGAGCCGTTCGGGCTTCACGATTTCGCGGTAGACGCCACCCATCCCCATCGTGGTGCCATCACGATCGTGCCGCCACACCCAGCGATACGTGCCGCCCACCCGCACGTCCATCTCGCACACGGGCATCGACCAGCCCGGCGGTCCCAGCAGCCACAACCTGACCAGGTCGGGCTTGGTATGGGCATCGAAGACCAGCGTACGCGGGGCATCGAAGACGCGCGTCATCGCGATCTCGCGGTCGCTGGGCGTCGTGACTTTCAGGTTTCCCATTTCTTCTCCTTGGTCTTGAGCTCGTCGAGCAGGGCGTCGAGCCGTTGGAATCGGCCTTCCCAGAACCGGCGGTAGCGCTCAAGCCATTTGGTTGCTTCCCCGAGCGGCTTGGCCTCGAGCCGGCGCGGCCGCCGTTGCGCGTCGCGGCCGCGCGTGATCAGGCCGGCGCGCTCCAGCACTTTGAGATGCTTGGAGATCGCAGGCTGGCTCATCGCGAACGGCTCGGCCAGCTCGGTCACCGACGCCTGGCCTGACGCGAGCCGCGCCAGGATCGCCCGCCGCGTAGGATCGGCGAGGGCGGCGAAGACGGCGTCGAGGCGGCGCGTCGCTTGCATAACTGATAGGTTATATACGCGAGGTCGCGCCAGCCGTCAAGTCCGTCGCCCTGGCTCAGCGGGCGACTAGGAACCAGCGACGCGAATCAGTGGCTGATCGCGAAGAACCACGCGGCGATCACCGGCCCGCGCGGCCCGCGGCCTCCCGGCGCCGGCGGCGGCGACCCCGGCGCCGGTGCGGGCGCGGGGCCGTACTCGGGTTGGAACAGGTACGCTACGTGCTTCACCTGATCCACGCTGATGGTCTTGGCGCCCTGCATCGTCGCGACGGTGGCCACCACTGTGTACTTGTCCGGCGAATCCTGATGCACGACGGTGACGTTGCTGTCGCGCCCGGCTGGGATGTAGATCAGCTGCTGCGATGCGTCCCACCCCAGGGCGTCGACCCCGTCGCCGTTCGCGATCGTCGCCACCACCTTGCCGGAAGCGGGATCTACGACCACGGAGGTCTTGCCGCATCCGGAGAAGATGCGGTTGGTAGCGCGGTCGTACGCGATGCCCGTGGGGCCTTCGCACGGCGCGAGCGGCCACGACGCGAGCACCTTCATCGCCTTCTCATCGATTACCTGGATGGTGCTCTTGCCCTCGTTGTTGACGAAGATCTTCCCTTTTCCATCACTCGCGGCACCTTCCGGCGCATTGTCCTCGAGGTCGACCCTGCCCACGATGCCGCCCGCCTTGGGCTCGATCGCGACGACGGTGCCGATCGGGCGGCTGTGATTGGTGAGGATGATGCGATCGGAAAAGTCGTCGTACATGATGCCGTCGAGACCGCCAGTGCGAACCGGAATCTTCTTGATCACGGCGAGGCTCGAGAGGTCGAACATCGTCACCGTGGCAATACCGTGCGTGCGCGGCGTGTCCGGAATGTCGCCGAGCACTTTGCCGGTGGCGCCGTTGACCACCATCACGTGCGTGCCGCGGGACACGAACACGCGGCCTGTGCCGGGCTCGGCGGTGAGGTAGTCGGTGCCGCCGTCGCCGCCGATGTTGAACTTGCCGACCTTGAACGCCTGTGCTTGGCCGACGCGCGGCCAGGTCAGGGCAACGGCGATCAGGAAGGTCGGTAACCTCAAAGAGCGCTTCATACAGTCTTCGAGCCTCCTCATGTGAGTCCGAGCACCGCGCGTATCGGCATGGGGTAATGCTATCGGCGTCAGCCCTGGCCTGTCAAACGGCCGAAACCCAAGGTGATCGACTCGACCTCCACACCGTACCGGCCCGGCGCGAGCGCGACGTCCCCCGCGTCCTCGCGCCGCAGCGAGAGCTGCAGCCGCTCCACCCGGTCGAGCCGCGGGCGGTCGCCGCTCCCGCCCCGCCCCGCCGCCGGCCCCACCCAGTAGTTCCACTCGCCGGGGAATCCTTCCGGGAGCAGCACGCCGCGGCTGATAATGAAGGCCGCGAGCGGCAGCGTTTGCGAGCTCCAGGTGCTGTCAACGGGCACCGCGGCGCTCCAGCTCGTGCCGTCATCCTCCATCAGCGTGACATGCAGGATCTGGCGCGCCCCGAGGCCGCGCAGCCGCAGGTGCAACGCGTCGGCCCCGCCAATCGTCTCCTGCCGGGCTTTGATCCGGTCCTCGATC
>WNGL01018871.1_pt1 | contig 11291 bp, 8 predicted proteins | sample 5400591 | NCBI WGS metagenome assembly WNGL01 (sample SAMN13153377, study PRJNA577476) | soil metagenome | isolation source: 80 cm soil or saprolite under Garry oak tree replicate 1 | place: USA:California | collected 2016-06-15
GTCGGCCACCCCGCCGTGGCGGAGTCGGCGGCGATCGGCGTGCCCGACGAGCTGAAGGGCGAGGTGCTCGTGTGCTTCGTCATCCTGCGCCCTGGTCGCGAGCAGAGCGACGCCCTGGGGCGAGAGCTGCAGGACCTCGTCGCGAGCGCGCTCGGCAAGCCGCTTCGTCCGCAGGCGATTCATTTCGTCGGCGACCTGCCGCGTACGCGGAACGCGAAGATCCTGCGTCGCGTCGTGAGGTCGGTCTACACGGGCAAGGACCCGGGCGACCTCTCGTCGCTGGAAAACCCCTCGGCTCTAGCTGCCATCGGCGCTACTAGAAGCTGAGGACCTTGTCCGCCTCCATCGTCAGCCGGACCAGGTCAGGCGGCGTGATGTACATCGCGTTCGGTGTGAGCATCTCGGGCAAGACCCCACGGGCCTCGGCGCAACCTTTTCAAACGTAGACGCGGACGTCCTTGTCGAGGCATTTGTCCAGAAGCTCGCGCAGCGGAGGCACGCCGAGGCCGACGATGTTGGCGATGACGTCGGGCTTGACCAGCTCGGCGTCGTCCCCGGCCAGCGCGACGGCAACTTCAGTCCCCGACGCTTTCGCGCCGTTGACGGCGATGTGGAACGGCACGCTGGCGCGCGTCGGGTTCTCGGGTCCGGCGGCGGTGACGATCAGCAGTCCGGCCATCCAGGAAAGTATGGGCACTCCATGAGGCTTACGCGCGCCGACTGGCTGCGCCTGCTGCTGCTCTGGCTCGGCGGCGTGGACCTGCGTTTGACGATGCTCGCGGTGCCGCCCCTCGTGCCCCTCATCCACCGCGAGCTGCACCTCGACGAAAAGGCGGTTGGCGCGCTGGTGTCGGGCCCGGTGCTTTTGCTGGCGATCGCGGCGGTGCCCGGTTCGCTGCTGATCGCCAAGCTCGGCGTGCGCGGAGCGCTGCTCGCGGGGCTCGGCTCGGTGGCGGTGTTCGGCGCGCTGCGCGGTCTTGGCCCGAGCCTCCCGGTCCTGTTCTCGGCCACGTTCCTGATGGGCGTCGGCGTGGCGGTGACCCAGCCGGCGTTTCCGTCGCTCGTGCGGGAGTGGTTTCCCCGCCGCATCGCCATCGCGACCGCCGTCTACAGCAACGGGATCCTGATCGGCGAGACCCTGCCGACGACGCTGACCAGCCCCGTCGGGGTGCTGCCGCTGGTCCACGGCGACTGGCGCTGGGCGCTCGCGTCGTGGTCGGTGCTCGTGCTTCTGAGCGCGATCGCCATCGCGTCCTTCGTCCCGGCTCGCGTCCGCGACGCGTCGCTGAGGTCGCGCTGGTGGCCCGACTGGCGCAAGCACCAGGCGGTCCGCATCGGGCTCGTGATGGGGATGGCGTCGGCCACCTATTTCGGCGCCAACGCCTACATCCCGGACTTCCTCGAACAGACCGGCCGCCACGATCTCATCTCCCCCACCCTCGCGGTGCTGAACGGCGCCCAGCTGCTGACCGCGCCCGCGGTCGCGTTGTGGCCGAAACTCCTCACCGGCCGCGCGGGGTTCATCGGCTCGGCCGCGCTGATGGCGGTCGCCCAGGTGGGCATCGTCATCACCCCGGGCGCCGGGGTGGTGGCGTGGGCGTTCGTGCTGGGCTTCTCGACCGCGCTGGCATTCGTGGTGGTGCTGAGCCTGCCGCCACGCCTCGCGCCCGCCGGCGACGTGGCGGCGATGAGCGCCGCCATCTTCACCATCCAGTACGCGACCGCGTTTGTCGTCCCGCTGGTCGCGGGCGCCCTCTGGGACGCCACCGGTCAGGCCGCGCTGGCGTTCGTGCCCGGCGTCGGCGCCGGGGTGGCGATGGCCTGGGGCGCGATGTCGCTTCGCATCCCGAGCACTGCCGCCTAGGTGGTCACGCCTGCCTTGTAGTCGCTGAGGATCTCGTTCGCCGCGCGCGCTCCCTCTTCGGCGCCGCCCTCCATGTACCCCTGGAAGTTGGTCGAGCAGTGCTCGCCCGCGAAGTGGCACTTGCCCGTGGTCGGGTTCGGCTGGCGCGCCTTCTCGTAGCCGCTGAACAACGTGTACTGACCGACCTTCCAGTAGGAGTACGACCCGAGCAGGAAGGGGTTGGTCAGCGGCGCGTCAAGCGTCGCGCGTCCATTCCACTGCTCAGTGATGCCCGGGAACAGGGGCTCGATCTGGCTGAGGAACGTCTTGGCGAACCTGGTGACGGTGTTCGAATTCGTCGGGTTGCCCTTGAACGATGCCAGCGGTACGCCACCGCCTGTGTAGTCGACCAGGATCCCGGTCGCGCCGTCCTGCGCGCGCGTGACCTCCCAGGTGTTCTGATAACCGGTGTCCGAATATGTGAGGCCATTGCCAATCCCCCACGGCCCGGGCCCGTACCAGTACCTGGTGTCGAACTGCAGCTGCAGCTTGGCGTTCTTGCCGTAGCCGAGCTGAGTGATCGCCGTCTGCTTGAGTGCGTCGAACCCGGCGTTGCTGTAATCGAGAGTCCGCAGGACGGAAAACGGGATCGCGAGTATGACGCGGTCGAAGTTCTCGACAGTCGTAGTCTTGCCGCTCCTGAGCGTCAGGTCGAACGTGCCGTCCGCTCTGCCGGCGATTGCCGTCAGCGCGGTGTTCAGCTGTACTGCGCCCTGTGGCAGCGATGCGGCGATCGCCTGCGGGAGCTGCTCGTTGCCGCCGACGATGTGGTAACGCTCGTCCGACGCACCGAAGATCAGAAAGTTGCCGGGCTTGGGCGAGAATCCGAGCAGGTAAACCAGGTTTAGTGCGCTCTGCTGCTGCGTGATGTTGCCGTACTCGATGTTGTAGGCGACGTCGAGGAGCTGACCCATCGGGCTGTTGTGCCCGCCAGGAACTCGACTCTCGATCCAGTCATGGACGCTCATCTGGTCGAGGGCCATGCCGGCGTCGGTGAACTGGTTGTAAAGCGTTGGATAGCCCGCGGCGTTCACGTCCTTCTTGACGTTGTTCCATACCGGGTTGAAGTCAGCCTGGGCCTGGGCGTCGGTGTAGTACTTGCCGAAGAAGAAATCGGTGTCGGTGGAGTGGGCCGGTTCGGCGCCGAGCAGGTCGGCGGTCTGCAGCTTGAACCGGCTGGCAAGGCCGAGGATCGTTTTGTGGCCGCTGTCGATCAGCTCGCCGCAGTGCTCGGTCGTCTGATTGTTCAGCCACGACGTGGTGTCGGAGTGCATCCGGCCGCCGACGCGGGCAGACGCCTCGTAGACGGTCGAGGTGATCCCGGCGTCCTGCAGCGTGAGAGCGGCGTTGAGGCCGGCGATGCCCCCGCCGACGATGGCGATTCGGCCCTGCTTGCGGGTCGGCCTGCTGGCCGCCCAGGCTGTCGCCGGAACGAAGGCGGCGCCGGCCGCGACTCCCGCGACCTTCAAAAAGTCGCGTCGCGTGAAGCCGCCTTGCCTTTGCTCTTCTCGAGCTGCCAGCGCATGCAACCGGCTCAGCAGCGGGCTGCGCGCCATGGACACACTCCTCCTGGAGGCGAGAAACGGGGCTCCCAGTCTATTGGGAGCCCCGCCGCGATCACGGGATTGAGACGGCGGCCACCACCTGCTGCTGGTAATGCGCCGGGTTGGTGCCATCGTCGAAGGTGCTGACCGTGGTCGTGAAGTCGGTCGTACCCGACGTGATGTTGCCGAAGTAGTCCCCGATGAAGGTCGCGTTCGGCGAGCAGACGCAGAATCGAAACGGCGCGTTCAGCTGCGGATCCCAGCTGTGCAGGGTGAGCCTGATGTTGTGGCCCTTCGGCGCGAGCTGCGGCGTGTAGAACTGGATGCTCGTGTTGACGCAGTAGTTCGTCGCGCGGTATGGGGGCAAGCTGCCCGCAAAGTTGACGTTTTTCGTGTCGAGGGCCAGGCCCGCGGCGACGGCCTCTGCGCTGCCGGAGGACGGGCAGGCGAGCCGGCGGTCGTAGAAGTTCACGCTGACGGTGCCGTTCGCCGCCACGGCGAGGTTGGGCTGGAACTCGTCCACAGCGCTGACGTTGTCGTTGACGAGCATCGGGGACGTCCAGGTGCCACCGCTGTCATAGGACGCGGTGACATAGACGTTGGCGACTGATCCGTCCTCCTCGTTGTACGCGATGTACAGCGGGAAATTGCCGTTGACGAGCGTCGTCCCGACCGCAAAGGTGTTGTCGATGCCGTCGGTGAAGGTCGTGTTGGCGTAGCCGCCGACGAAAGACGGGAATGGCACCTTCTGGATCGCAGTGGCGTGCGCGGTCCAGGTCTGCCCGCCGTCACTCGAGCTGACGGTGGAGACGGTCATGCAGCACTTGCCGTGCTGAGAGGGGAAATTGGTAACCGACGTCCATGCGGTGCCGTCGGGCGCGACATGCGGAAGGAGGTACGTGTCGCTCGCAGTGTTGTTTACCGTCGGCAGGATCTGCGGGGCCGACCAGTTCGTGTGAGTACCGTCCGGATTTGCGTGCGCAGTAGCCACCAGCGGCTTGCTGTTGATGCCGTCGAAGATCGCCCACATCGCGTAGATCGTGTTGTAGTGCGGGCTCGACGGATTCGTGTCAATCGTGATCCACTGCTTGTCGGGTTCCTGGCCTTTGACCGGGTAAGGCGCTACGAAATCCGGCGTCCCGTTGTGGGTCGTGATCCACTGCGTGGCCGTGGTCGAGCCGTGCGGCCGCACCGAGACCGAGATGACCTCCGCCGGCTGGGTGGGGTTCGGTTCCTTGTTCTGGTTGATCTGGAAGTTATGGGAGCCGTCAGCGTTGTAATAGAACTGGTAAGGCAGGATCAGCTCGTAGAAGTTGCCGTACCCGTCGAAAGCTCCTACGGGGTCGGTGTTGTCGGTCCAGCCTTCATAGCCTGGAATGTGTCCCTGCACGGGCCAGGTCTTGCCGCCGTCAAACGACTCGTAAAAGCCAAGCACGTGGTTGTACCCCTCGGCGCTGGCAAACCACTTGACCGATCCGATCAGGTGGTTGGAGTTGGTCGGGTCGACACGGATGTCCGATTCGGAGTGGTTTTTGGCCAGGACCGAAGGTCCAGTAGCGAAGCCCGCGTTGCTTCCGACCTGGGTCGGGTACTGCGCCGAGGCTCCTGTTTCCTCGCCGGTGTCGGCCCAGGGGCACGGCGTCTCGCCGCTGTATCCGTCGTTAGGGCCCGCGTTGGCCGTGTACGGTGCCTCGGGCCGGTAGCAGCTCGTCCGCTGGGTCGTCGCGAAGACGTTCGTCACCCCGTGCGTGATCCCGCTCATCGCGTACGAACTGTCGGTCTGCGTGCCCTGGGGCGGGCTCGCGGCGACCGACGCATTGGGCGACCCGATCGCGAGAGCGACGAGCACCAATGGACTGGCGAGGACGAGCAATCGATTTCGCCTCATGTGCACCCCCTGATGAACCAAGCGCTGCTTGTCCTTAAGGACACTAGGCGAAGGCGGTTAAGAAATCAACTCGCCACCTCGGTGGGGCTTACTTCCGTTTGAGGTGATACCACCGCCCAGGAAACTCGGGCCTGGGGTTTTCGCCGGCCCACGCGCGGACGATCTCCCAGTCACTACCGAAGCGCTGCTCTACCTCTTCCGCTGTCAGCATGGCGCTGGTCACGAAGTTCAGCCTCCGATAGAAGGCCCAGATGAGGAAGTCGGCGCCCTGTGTGGCGGCCCGCGCAACGCCGCTTGCGTAGGCATCGCGTCTGGCTTCGGGAACGGCATGCAGGCAGCCGAGGTCGAACACGATCGTGTATCCGTCGCCAACGTCGAGCTCGTCCAGCTTCGTGACGTCGCCCACGATCAGCCTCGGTGTGGCATTGGCGGCCGCGGCCTTGGCTCTGGCCGTCGCGATCGCGCGGGGGACAAAGTCGATCGCGGTGACCTGCCAGCCGTGCTGGTTCATGTAGATCGCATTTGTCCCGGTGCCACAGCCGAGGTCGAGCGCCTTCCCGGGCTTTCTCGCGTTGGGGCCCTCGATCAGTTCCTTAAGCTCCGGAGGCGGGGTGCCTGAATCCCAGGGCTTGAATCCGAAGCGGTACATCGCCCGAAACATGAGGCTCATTGCCGTGAGAGTAGTCCTTCAGGCAATTTTCAATGGGTTGACGAAGCCATCGCCTTCTGGTTAGCCTCCTGCCGCGCTCCGTTGTTTTGTCTCGTTTGGCGCAGGAAGTCCGGCACTTCCGCGTTGAGCGTTCGGACATCCGTCATAGGGGGTAGCCATGTTCATATTCCTGACCCGCCTGGGTCGTCTTTTCGTCGGCGCCGTTGCGGTGATTGCGGTGACAAGCATCATCGGCTTCAACACGCTGACCACCGTTCCCGTCGCGTCCCACCACAACGGCGGTACGACCTCGTCCGGCTTGACACTTGTCCTGGTCAACTCAACTGATGGGTTGCCTCATTGGGGACAGCAGATCACGTTCAACGTCTCGACCACCAAGACGACTGAGCCGCACGTGAGCGTCGCCTGCTCGCAGCACGGTGCTGTCGTCTATCGCAACGACGCGGGTTACTACGCAAGCTTCCCGTGGCCGTGGATGCAGACGATGACCCTGTCGTCATACACCTGGACTGGTGGTGCAGCGAGCTGTGCTGCCAGCCTCTACTACTTCAGCGGCTCGAAGACCATCACGTTGACGACTCTCAACTTCCAGGTCTACGCGTAAACGGCGAGCACAAAGATAAGAGGCCCCGGCTCTGACGCCGGGGCCTCTCTGTTTGGCCTACGTCGTTACTACGTCAGTCCGAGATCGTAAGGCCGGACTTTTCGCAGCGGGTCGTACCGGAAACGTTGGGGTCTGACGAGGTGAAGGTCACCAGCCAGGAGAAGTCACCGCCCGGCGAGCTGACACCAAAGCTCGTCTGAACTCCGGCCGTCGAGCTGTCTGCTGGGTTCGAGTAGACAGTTATCGACGTCTGGTAGGTGGTGGTCGCTATCACGGTGTATGACTGTCCAGTCACGGCGGTACCGCCGCTGTCGCAGGTAGCACCGGTGTAGAGCTGGATCGTCAGCGTGCCTTTCAGCGATGCGTGACCGCTTCCAGAGCTGACGGTGGCGGTGTCGTTCGGATACCAGGTTTGAGCGGAGATGGCCGAAGACGTATCGGTCACGGTGAAGCACTCGCCGGCGGTGCTGTCGCTCGAGGCTTTGTAGACCGTGTCCCCGCTGTACTCACCGCGGAAACAGTACGTCCCCACAACAGCGGGTGTGAACGCGCTCGACGTAGCCGTCGAAGTGCCATTTCCGTTTCCCGTCAAATTGATCGGGTTGTTGGTGTCAGCGGTCCCTCCGCTGGTGCATGTGCCGCTCGAGAGGGGCCCGCAGAGGAAGAAACTGACGGTGCCGGTCGGGTCAAGGGTCGGGACGACCGGATCACCGCTGACGACGGCCGTGTCGGTGATCGAGCTGCCGAGCGTGATTGTGCCTGAGCTCGGGGACGTAGTCGTCTTCGAATTCAGTTTGGCCACAGAGAAGCACTCGGCGCTGGTGTCAGTGAAGTTCACCGGACCTGCGTAGTTCGAGTCACCTGGCCACTCGGCACGGAAGCAGTAGTTTCCTACCGCAAGGGGATTGCCTGACGTGTTGACATTCGGGGATGTCGCACTGTTTATGCCGTCTGTCGGAGTGCCATCGTTGACGGGCATTGTGCCGGTCCCGATGTTGGTCCCACCGGCGGAGCAGTCCGGGTTCCCCGACGCGCTCGGACCGCAGAGGGTCAGCTGGGGAACTAGCCCCGGTCACCGTGATGGTCGCCGTGTCGTGTACGGCAGTCTGGCCAGGTACAACGCTGCCGTTGGTCGACGCCTGGGTCGTCATGTTCGGCGTGCACTTGCCGAAGCTGCCCAGCACGAAGTCTTTTAGCGTCGCCGTGGTCGACGTTGACGATCGGCTCTCCGCAGCAACGCTTGAGAAGCACTCGCCCCCGAGGCCGAACGAAGACAGGTTGATTCCAGCCTCGTAGAACTCGCCCTGCTGGTAGCTGTGGTTGCCGCTCTTGTCCGTGTAGTCGCTGCTCCACGGGACGACCGTCCCATTGCTCGGATTGACGATTCCGCAGAAGGGGTCGCCGGTGTTTGGCGTGGGGTTCGCGCAATTGGCGTTCGTCGAGGTTGACTGGGTGTGTAGGTTCGCGTCGGCGCAGAAGCCGGCTGGCTTGTTGGTTGCTGTGCATGTGGGGTCCCACGTGTAGACGGTGATCGTTGAGGTGGTACCGCCGACGCTGAAGTCGCTAACCACTAAGACGTCACCGGGCTGGTGGGCACCACTGAAGCTCCCATCCGCATTCAGACCAACCTTGCCCTTGAAGAACCAGAAACCGTTCTGGGCGTCGCCGCTGTTGTCGAAGCGGTCCAGGCCGAAGTAGATGACCTCGCAGGTGGCGCCGCTGCTCGGACAGGTTGTGGCCGGGGTAAGCGAGTAGCGCACTGCGAAGGCGTGGAGCAGGTTGTCCTTAGAAGGCAAGCCGCCCGCCCCGTCCTTCCAGTTCCAGCTGCTGATCAGCTGCGGGTCCTTGGAGCCGCCACCGGTGAAGATGGTGGCGTTGATGGTGCACGATTGCGACGCGGTCAGGCTCGTGTCGCAGGTCCACAAACCAGCTGTGGAGTTAGTGGTGTTAGACGACGTGCCGCAGATGCCGGGATTGGCGCCGTACTGGTGACAGACCTTGTCCCAGTCATCGGTCGCCGCGGGCGCCGGCGGGCTGAGCGGCTGCGTAGCCGACGAAGCGTCCCCATCGAGTTGAAAGACGCCGGTGTCGTGGACGGCGTAGGTCGGCGCTGAGAAGACGACGACCAGCATCGCCGCTCCAAAGACCGCGCCGATCCCCGAGGCCGCCTTCCGCCTGGTGGCGACGAAGCCTCGGCGGCGTGATGTGGTCTTGTCCTTCTGATCCAAATGCATTCCCTCCCTAGACGTGGCCCGCAGCCATCGAATATCGGCTGCGAGGTTGCTCGGACCTATCTCAAGGTCCGTAGACGTGCGACAGCGACTCCGGTTCTCGGCTTCGCTTGTCAGACAGCTGTCCAGACTGCCGGGCGGGCGGCTTACCTCTCCCTTCGCTTGTTGACTCTTCTGCCCCGTGATCGTGAGGGGCGGCAGTCTCAGGAGAAATGGGACAAACGTCCCATCGCTGAGCGATGTAAGCGTCGCCGGCAACCGGGAAAGCGCGGTTAGGAACGGATGTCGAAAATATGGTTTGAGTCGAGGCTGAGCGCGAAGGAGGAGAGGGCCACCGGCGCGCTTGCGCGCCGGAGTCTTAGACATGGCGACGTCCCGTCGCCCGCTTGAGCGGAGACGAGCGCAGCGAGTCGAAGCAAAAGCGCCACCGGCGCGCTTGCGCGCCGGACATTCGAACATGGCGGCGCCCCGCCTCCCGCCGGTTGAGCGGACACGAGCGCAGCGAGTCGAAGCAAAAGCGGGAGACGGGACTCGAACCCGCTACCTCAACCTTGGGAAGGTTGCGCTCTGCCAGGTGAGCTACTCCCGCGCGGCAGACAACCGATTCTAGAAGCCAGCGACGAAGGCCTCAATTGACCGGTTTGCGCAAAACGGGCGCGTTCGCGTCGCGAATTTGAGCTGTTTTGCGCAAAACGGGCGCGGGGCTAGGTTTCGACCACCGCCTCAGCCTGCGGCGCCGCCTCCGCAACCACCGACCTCACGAGCGCCGAGTACTCGTCCACCAACCGGTTGGTGTGGTCGGCGGAAGTCGTCGACGCGATCACGTAGTACTCCGGCCGGTCCGCGTCCGGCGCCACGAGCACCCAACCCCCATCGTCGACGAACACCTTCACCCCGTCGGTCAGGTCGACCCGGTCCTTCAGGTGCCGCTCCATCATCGTCCTCATCACCCTGCCCTTGACCTCCCACGGGCAGAACACCACCGCCACGCGGTGCGTCACCTCCGGGATGCGAGTACGCAGCGCGCCCAGCGACGTGCCGGTGTGGGCCAGCATCTCGAGCACCCGGGCGATCGTCGAGATCGCGTCGAACGAGATCGCGAAGTCCGGCCAGCAGTAGCCACCGCCACCGTCCGACGCAAGCACTGCGTCCGCGTGCTGCGCCGCGCGCAGCACCGCGCCCGGCGTCATCTTCGTCGGCACGAACCTGCTTCCCAACTCCTCGGCGATCATCGAGAACGCCAGCGACGAAGACGCCGGCCCGAGCACCATGCCCGGCTTCGCCATCAGCGCGAGCCGGGTCAACACGGCGAAAGCCGCGTGGTGGTCCAGCACCGACCCTGTCTCGTCGACGATGAAGCACCTCTCGCCGGGCGAGTCGATGAACACGCCCAGCTTCGCGTTCACCGCCGACGTGATCACCCCGATCTCCGCCAGGTGCGCCTGGAACGACGGCTCGTCCTGCTCCATCACGATCTCGGCCGGCGCCGCGTTCAAGGGGATCACCGTGCAGTTGAGCTCGCGCAGGATCTGCGGAAGCACCATCGCCGCCGCGCCGTTGTTGTAGTCGATGACGACCTTGAAGGCGGCGCCGCGCACGGCCTCGAGGTCGAGCTTCGCCAGCATATCCTCGAGGTAGCGGTCGATCTGCTGCTCGCGCCTGGTGATCCGTCCCATCTCGTAGTGCGACACGCGGCGGATGTCCTCGCGGAAGAAGAGGCCCTCGAGCTTGCGCTCCGAGCGCTTGTCGACGTCCAGGCCAAGGTCGTCGAAGATGCGCACGTCGCCCGCCCGCGGGTCCACGGGCGAGGTCTGGACGTGCACTGCTGAGACGTGGTTGTGGCGCGCCCAGTAGCGGCAAACCGGCGCGGGCAGCACCGACAGGTCGATGACGTTGGACCCCGCGGAGATGATCCCCGACATCAACGCCCGGCCGATCATCCGCGCCGACCGCGTGTAGTCGCGCGAGAACGCGATCTCGGTGCCCTTCGGCGTCAGCGCGCCTATCGCCGCGCCGAGCCGGGACGCGAACTCGGGCGTCAGCTCGATGTTGATCAAGCCGTTCAGCCCGTACGAGCTGAAGAGACCGCGCTTCCACGAGCCTGCCCAGATGATCGACTCGTGCACGGTCGCGCCCGGCTCGACCTCCTTGTTCGGCCAGATGCGGACATTGGCGTTGACCGTCGAGCCGGAGCCGATCACCACGTCACTGCCGATGACCGCGCCTTCCTCGAGCAGACAGCCGTTCTTCACCGTGACGCCGCGACACACGACCGCGCCGCGCAGCCGCGAGTTGAGCCCGATATAGCTGTGGTCCCAGACGATCGAGTTGGAGATCTTCACCCCCGAATCCACCGTCGTGTAGGCGCCGATCACCGCAGGCCCGTTCACCCATGCCCCCGCCCGCACCTTCGCGCCCGCACCGATCAACGCAGGGCCGTCGACCCTTGCG
>WNGL01009486.1_pt1 | contig 11290 bp, 10 predicted proteins | sample 5400591 | NCBI WGS metagenome assembly WNGL01 (sample SAMN13153377, study PRJNA577476) | soil metagenome | isolation source: 80 cm soil or saprolite under Garry oak tree replicate 1 | place: USA:California | collected 2016-06-15
AGCCTGAGCTCCGTCGCCGGCCCCTAGTGCATGGCAAGTCGCGTTTGCCCGATTCTTGAGCCGGTGACGGGTGGCCGGTCCGGGGCCTGGCCGCGCCGGGTACCGTGCGGTCCCAGCTAGCGCCCTGGCCTCCCAGGCCTCACCATTCACCGGAAGCCATCCGGCGTAACCGCCACGATGTGGCATTGTTGCGGTCCTGACCGCCACGATGTTACATCGTGGCGGTTAACCCAGCGCAGTCGGGCGGACCAATGCACTTCTATGCGGCATTAGCTGAGCCGGGCGCACAGGGCGTGCGCTGGGCGAAAGACGACGTGCGGCGGTATGGTCAAAGTCGCCGCCGCGGCAGGGTAAGATCTCTTCACGTTGGTGGTGCGGTCCTCCATATCAGGGCCGCGCGGGGCTGTAGCGCAGCTGGTAGCGCACCTCCATGGCATGGAGGGGGTCAGGGGTTCGAATCCCCTCAGCTCCACAAAGTTCTCGCAGATCAGAGGCGGTGTCGGATCCCCCGCTGATGGTTGCTGTCCAGCTTGGGGAGCCATTGTGGGAGCCAAGTTGTAGGCTTCCGGTATGGCTGGGGCTTCACGCCGTGGCTACGGCGAAGATGGCATCTACTTCGACCATCGGGACGACTGCCGGGACAGCGCTCACCACAAGACCTGTTCGGGCCGGTGGCGCGGGGTGGTCTCGCTCGGTTATGTCGCGGACGGGAAGCGGATCCGCAGGAAGGTCAGCGGCCAGACCCGGACCGAGGTCAAAGACAAGCTCAAGCAGTTGCACTCCGAGCTCGACGCGGGCGTCCGGACCGTCCAGGGCTACACGGTCGAGGCCGCCGTGGCCGACTGGCTGGTTGAAGGCCTGCCGGGCCGCGCCACCAAAACGGTCGAGGTCTACGCCGATGCGCTGCGTCCGTTGCTCGCGGTTGTCGGGAGGATCCCGCTGCGGGATCTGACCGTGCAGGACGTGCGCACCGCGCTGGCGAAGATGGCGGTCACCCATTCCACGCCGACGCTGCAGAAGGCGCACAACTGCCTCACCCGGGCCTTGCGCCACGCCGAGGGCCGTGATCTCGTTCGCCGCAACGTCTCAGCGCTGGTGGACACGCCGCACGGCCGGGAGGGCCGACCGTCGCAAGCCCTGACGCTGGAGCAGGCAGCGGCGCTGCTGGAGGCGGCGGAGGACTCGCGGCTGCACGCATACATCGTGCTGTGCCTGCTGACGGGCGTCCGGTCGGAGGAGGCGCGGGCGCTGACCTGGGACCACGTGGACCTAGATGCCCGGACGATCTCGGTGTGGCGCTCGGTCCGCGCCCACGGTGACACCAAGACCATCCGATCCCGCCGGACGCTAAGGATCCCGCAGATCGCCGTCGAGGCACTACAGGAGCAGCTGCGGCGCCAGGCCGAGGAGCGCGCGAGCGCGGGGGAGTTGTGGCAGGAGCACGGCCTGGTGTTCACCACCACCGTGGGCACGGCGTATGAGTCGCACAACCTGCGCCGGGACTTCCGCCGGGTCACCGCGGCGGCCGGGCTGGGTGCCCGCTGGGTCCCGAAGGAGCTGCGGACCTCGTTCGTGAGCATGATGAGCTACCAGGGCGTGCCAGTCGAGGAGATCGCCCGCCTGGCCGGACACGCCAGCTCACGCACCACCGAAGTCGTCTACCGCCGCGAACTGCGCCCCGTGATCACCACCGGTGCCGAGATCATGGATCAGATCTTCCAGCCGAAACAGCGGCAGGGAGCCCCCGCCGAAGTCGCCGGATGACTCGCGTACGGACCGCACTCTTGAGGACGAGAGGGCGCGCGCCCTTGACTGTCGTGGCGGCCAGCGTCGCGTTATCGGTCATCGCCCTCCGCCTGAGAGATTCCCAAGGTCGGTGAGGAGCAGGCTCAGGTGGCCCCATGTCGGCCGTCAATCGCTCCCGCCTGCCGCGACCAGCAAGTCAAGGCCTAGCTCGTCTGCCTGATGTAGGTCGCGAGGCGGACTCAACGGGTTGGTAAGAGGTCATGCAGACGGAGTGATATCACGCTGAGTGAGAGATGGAGCCGGAGATAACGCGCGCCGACCCGCCGATCTGTACTGGAACAGTCCCTTCAGTCCGATCCGCTGGACGAGCGCAGATCTGGGCAATCTGGGTACCTGACGTTACGGGGCGAGCATGGCAGGATGATCTTGCATGGATTGCGAGGGAGGGCGGGTCGATGGAGCCGGAAATTCCCCCGTTGACGGTCCCTGTGGCGACCCGGTCGTGCATGGAGGCGTTCAGGCTGCCGCTCCTCCGCGAGGGTAAGGCCGGCCGTCCGGCTTGGTTCTCATGGGCCGCGTGATCTCGCAGGCGCCTAGCCTGCGGCTGCTGACGCCGCTGGCTTCCCTTTTGCTGGCCGTGGCCGTGGCCGCGGTCGCGTGGGTGGGTGTGGTGGTGCTGGCGCGCGATATGGGATCGATGCCCGGGACCATGGGACTTGGCGTCGTCTCGTTCATCGCCGTCTGGGCACTTATGATGGCCGCGATGATGCTCCCGTCGGTGACGCCGTTCGCGTCCCTGTATATGCGTACCTTCGGGGATGATCGCGGCTGGCGGCTGGCCGGGTTCGCATCCGGGTACCTGATCGTGTGGATCGCCGGGGCCCTCCCCGCGTACGGGCTGGCCTGGCTCGCCGGCCGGCTCGTGGGGGTTCACCCGGCCGCGGCGACGGTGCTGGCGGTAGCCATCTTCGCCGCCTGCGGCGGCTACCAGCTCACCCCGTTGAAGGACCGGTGCCTGGCCCGCTGCCGGTCCCCGCTCGGGTTCGTGCTGAAGCTGGGCGCCTACCAGGGCCGCACTCGCGACCTGCGAGTGGGGCTGTACCATGGCGCCTTCTGCCTGGCCTGCTGCTGGGCCCTGATGGCGTTGCTGGTTGCCTTCGGGTTGATGAACGTGATCGCCATGGTGGCCCTGGCCGGCTCTGTTCTGGTCGAGAAGACCTGGGTGTGGGGTCCGCGTTTCAGCCGGCTGCTGGGCGTCGCCGCCCTCGGGCTCGCGCTCGCGGTCATTTTCGTGCCGGGACTAGCGCCGGGCTTGCATCAGGCGCCCAGCCCGGGCGGGATGGGGGGTATGTGATGACCGGATCACGGCCGGGCCCGCCGGCTGACTGGCGGGTGCGGGGCTCCTATTTCGAGGCATGCAATTGCGAGGCGATCTGCCCGTGCCGCAGTGTGGGGGGCCGCCCTGGCGGACCCTCCAGCTTCGGGGAGTGCTTCGGCGGCCTGTCCTGGCACATCCACAATGGTCACGCCGACGGCGTCGATCTCTCTGGCCTGCGGGTCGTGATGTCCATCCGCTACCTCGACCGCGTGCAGCCGAGCACCCCGTGGGAGGTCGTGCTCTACGTAGACCACAACGCCGGCCAGGATCAGCAGGCCGCGCTCGCTGACATCTTCCTCGGCCGGGCCGGCGGCACGGTCGCCCGGCTGTACGGCCCGGCCATCGGCGAGGTCTACTTCGTCCGGTCAGCTCACATAACCCTCGAGCACACCGCCGCCCGCAAGCGCATCGACATTGTCGGCTACCTCACGGTCGAGGCAGAAGGCGACGCCTCCGAGCCGGGCGACGTCAGGTGCGGCATTCCGGGCTTCGACCACCCCGGCACCGAACTTCACGGCGACACGCTCCGGTCAACCGACCCGGCGCTGCGCTGGCAGGTAACAGGGCGGCGCCACGCCGCATTCACCACCGACTTCGATTACCGTTCCGGCCCCTGACGTTGCCGTTGATCTAGTCCCGCAGCTGCTCACGGTCCTGATCCCCGGCGAGCAACCGGGTAGCCACCTAGCTCCTTGCGAGCCGTCGGCTAGATACATCGAAACGGCCTGGTCGAGGCGCACCCAATCACGGATGAAAGGAGTGCTCAAAAACACCGATGCAGCCGCTCGCATCAATGAGCGACTATGTGCGGGTCACGGCCCCGCTGCGGTCGCGGCCGCGCATAGCAGGACGTTGGGTGCTATCGCCTGTTGTCCTGCAGGCGGCTTGCCGCTTGCAGGGGCTTATGGCTGTCTTGGCTTGCGGGGAGGATGCCGGCGTCAGTGGCCCGGGCTCGTCGCTCCGGCCCAAAGCCATCACTGTGCCTGAGGCCGTGTTCCGGCACCTGGGGGGCACGCGCCGTCATGTAGTCCGCTCGCCGACGTTGCCAACGGGGTTTAATCCTGCTACGGCGGTGGTCTTGTGTCTAAGGTAGGCAGCACAAGCTCAGGGCAGGGGAGGGGGCATGGATATCCCGGCGATGTTCCGCGCCGCGGTCGCGGAGTTTGACGCCCGCATCCGGCAGGTCGGCGATCACCAGTGGCAGGCCGCCACCCCGGATGATGACTGGGCCGTCCGCGACCTGGTGAATCATGTTGTCAGCGAGGACCTGTGGGCGCCGCCGCTGCTGGCCGGATCCACGATCGCCGAGGTCGGGGATCGTTTCGATGGCGATGTGCTCGGTGCTGATCCCAGGGCCGCCTGGTCCGCGGCATCTGCCGAGGCGGTGCGGGCGGTCGGGGAGCAGGGCGCGATGGACCGGATCGTTCACCTGTCGTTCGGCGATGTCCCAGGCCGTGAGTATGTGCTGCAGCTGTTCGCCGACCACCTGATCCACGCGTGGGACGTGGCCCGCGCGATCGGCGTGGACGAGCGCCTGGACGCCGCGCTCGTGGTGTCCTGCGCGACCTGGTTCGAGACCATGGAGGACGGCTACCGCAGCGCGGGCGCGATCGCGGCGCGGCCGCCGGTACCCGATGATGCGGACGCCCAGACCGTACTGCTGGCCCGTTTCGGTCGGCACGCCTGAGTGTTGCCGCCAGCGCTACAGCCCTCGCCCGCGCCGCCCGGAATTGGGTGATCTGCGCTCGATGTGGTCAGCACGAGCGACCACGGGCGGTAGGAAATATTCGGCAGGGAGACTGTGGATCTGGCCGCTAGCGTCTCGGAGCCGTTCTTACGATCCGTTACAGCCGCCCGCCTTCTTCTCGGAGAGCAAGCCGACAGTCCGACCTGTTCACGTGTCCAGGAAGTCCCACTCGCTGCCCAGGACCCATCGGAGCGTTGCTAGTTTTCCGCTGATGTAGCCGTATTGCCAGGCTTCCTCGTGCCCGGGTCCGATTGCTTCCAGAGCTCATCGCGCCCGTATGCGGCCTCGGCCCGCTCACGGTTTGCCATCATCCCCGCGTGGATGTCATCGGGTAGTTCGCGCTGGTCGTCGCGGTAGGCGATGCTTCGCACGTACCAGACCTTGTCGAAGTACTCCTGTTCGGCCTCGATGATCTCGGCCAGCGTCCGCGGCTCCTCCTCGCCGGTCAGGAATTCGACTTCGGCCTGTTCTTCCAGGTACGCATCCCCGAACTGCGCGAGCAGCACCTCATGCAGCCCTTCTACCTGGTAGGCGTAGCGTGACCGGGTGCCGTCGAACAGCCCGGCCAGGTCGGGGTGCGGCTGGCGGCGGTCCCCGTTCGGCACCGAGAAATCACGGTAGTTGGACGTGACGAACACGTAGATATCCGAACTGTCGGCCCCGGCGATCTGGGAGGCGTAGATCTCGATGAGCAGCGCATCAGCCACGCTGTTCTTATCAGAGATGAACGGCGCCTGCTCACGCAGGCCGCGCTGAACCGCCCGCGCATACTCCGGCTCGGCTGGTACGAGGATCGTCCCGTCCCTCAGCAGTTCGTCGATCTCCCGGAAGTTCTGCGGCGCCGTCGCGTTGACGAGCGGGATGTGCTGCGCGGTTTCCGCGAGCCAGATGTGCTCGTGCTTGTCACCCGCGTACTCGCGCAGCTGGCGAAGCCGGTCAAGGACGCTTGCCGTAACGGCCGACTCCGACCGCGGCCGGTTGCGGTCGAACTCGTCGATGATCAGCGCAGGGACGAGCAACTCCAGCTTGCCCTGGAACTTCAGGACTCGCAGCGGGACGATCCACTTCTGGCCTTCTCGCCGCGTGGCCATATCAAGCCACACGGACGTGTCGATCAGCAGGCGCAGCATGGACCAGCATGCTACGCCCGCAACCTAAATCTGGACTTCGCAAGATCACTCGCAACCTAATCCTGGACTTCGCAACCTTCGTGTCCGGTGACAGATGATCTTCCTTGGCGTCAGCGCCTGACCAGCGGTGAGGAATTTTAAGTGGCGGACTGGGCTCGGGTAAGGGCTGGCGCGGGCGGGGAGGTCCCGGTGAGTTCGCCAGTGGATCTTGCTTGATCATGCGTGCCGCGACGGCGATGGCGTCGGGGTAGACCGCCGCGTGCGTGTAAGCGTCGTGGCCGGTCGGGGTGCCGTAGCGGTGGTTGGCGGTCTGCAGGGTGAGCAGCCGGTGCCTCCAGTGGAGCGGGATGGCTGCTGGTGAGGATGGCCAGGGAGGGATCGCCCTGGCTGCGGCCTGATAGGCGAGCATCAGTTCCTGGGGTGTGCAGCGGCGTAGGAGCCGGCTGGCCTGGTGCTGGGCGGCGATGATCTCCGGGCAGGCGGCGAGGTCGAGGTGGGGCTGGCCGGCGTCACTGAGCCAGATGCCGTGACGGGTGCAGACCTTGCGGTGGGCGGGCAGGTGGACGGGAACGGGCTGGCAGATGCCGTGGCGGGCGGCGCACCGGTGGCAGGCAGTGGTAGCCCGCACGGGGCTGTGCGCGTCGGCGGCGCCGAAAGCGGGCAGCGCGCGGGCCAGGCTGGCGGGGGTGGTGCCGGTGAGGCGGGCGAGCGCGTGCAGGGCCTCAGCGGCTGCGGGGATGAGCATGTGGTGCTGGGCGCGATCGTCGCGGTTGCCGACCTTCGTGGAGAACCAGGAGGGCAGGACGGCAAGTACCTCGGTGAGGGTGAGGTGGTTGGCGTGGGCCAGCCGGGTCAGGAAGGAGATGAGCATCTCTCCGGTGATCGGGGTGACCGATCGCGGCAGGGCCGGCATGCAGAAGGGAAGTCGGGAGGCCCCGGGCAGGCCTTGCGGAGTTTGCTGCCGCGTCTGGGATTGCCCGCAGCCGGATGGGGACAGCAGGCGACGGGTCAGCCCGCGGTAGAAGGTCGAACGGCTTGCCCCGAAGCCGAGCCCGGTTAGCTCGCGGAACAGGCTGGCGGGCCGCAGGTCCGGGTCCTCGGTGAACCGCTGGCGGCAGTAGTCGGCGAACAGGTCGGTGAATAGGCCCGGCCGCGAGACGGCCCGGACTCCGGGTGTCCTGCGCTGGTGCAGGTAGTCGCGGACGGTTTGCGGGCTGTGGCCGAGCTGCCTGGCGATGGCGCGTGTCGGCATCCCGGCCGCGCTCAGGGTGAAGATCTGCCGGACTCGCTCTGGGGACAGCATTGGCCCTGGTCACGTGACGGGCGGGTGCGGGGACTGGGAAGTGATGTCGGCCTCGACGTTGTCCAGGGCCTTCTTGGTGATCTTCTCGGTGCCGTCCAGGACGGCGCTGATGGCGGCGCTGCGGATCAGCCACAGCAGGCTCCCGATCATGCCGTGGGTGCGCCGGTGCAGGTAGCGGCCCAGTCCGGGCAGGGTGCCCGGCCGGTGGCGGTGCAGCCGCAGGCTGTCCTCCACGGCAGCGATCAGCGCGGTCCACTGCTGGTCCTGGCCGAACGGGCCGGTGCGGACCATGCCGAACCGGCCGGCGATCTGTTCCCCGCGGGTGCCGGACAGCAGTCCGGCACGGTCCAGGCTGATTCCCGCGTAGGCAAAGGTGGCCGGGATCCGTTCGGTGAAGTATTTCAGGGTGTCGGAGGCTTCTGCGCCGGCCCGGGTGGCGGTGTTGAGGTTGTGGAGTTCATCAACAGCGACGAGGGTGACGCGGGCGTCCAGGCTCACCCCGCAGACCGCGTCGGCGATGTCGGTGATGTTGGCCCGGTGTGAGAGCGGGAGCCCGAAGAACCGGGCGAACTCCATCGCGATCATCTTGGGGGTGGCCGCGGGCGGGACGGTGATGTAGACGACGGGGATGTCGCCGGCCGAGTGCGGGTGGCGGCGCAGGTGGATCACCTCAACGGTCTTGCCGAGCTGGGTCAGCGCGGTGGTCTTCCCGGTCCGGGCAGGACCGGAGACCATCAGGCCGCACCGCCCGTAGTGGGCGGTCTTGTTCAGCTGGATCAGCCGACGGCCGGAGTTGATGACCTGGCGGATCACCGGGGTCTGGACCACCAGCAGCCGGGAGTGGTGGACGATGCGGTCGTCGTCGTAGCAGGCGCGTTTGCCGGGTTCCAGGCCCGTCCAGATCGCCTCGGGCAGCAGGTCCGGCACCGAGGGCATCTCGGTGACGAAGCCGCGCCAGCCTGCCAGGGTGGTCAGCTGCAGATGCTCGTAGTCACCGGCGGGATCGCCGGCCGGCCCCGGGCGGGCGGCGCGGGTCACCATCGCTTGTCCGCCTCGGCGAACGGGTCGAAGATCGGCATCGGTATCACCGTGGCGATGTTCTCCTGGCCGCTATCGCCGTCTTGGCCTGGTTCACCGCCGGTGCTGCCGGCTGGTGCGGGCCCGGGCTGGATGCGGGCGGCCGGGCTGGCCTTGGTCTGAGCGGCGACGCGCCGGTCCCTGCGGCTGAACCCGGCCAGGCCGTCTCCGCTGGCGGCGGGCCCGTGATGAGCCCGTTCCAGCAAGTCAGCGACCGCGTCGGCGAGTTCTTCCTCGGTCGCGCCGGGCCGGGTGCGGCGGGTGTGATCCCAGGCCAGTTCGCCGAACGGAGCCGCGACGCGGTGCAGTTGCCTCCACAACAGCGTGATCCAGCCGCCCCGCCAGTGGTCACGGACCCACACGCGCGACACGTCGTAGGGATCGAAACGGATCTCCCACAGGTCCTTGCGGTGCCTGACTCCCGACCGCTGATGCCGCAGCGGGTTGAGGGCCTGGTCGTCGTAGGTCCGGTAGCTGATCTTGACGCCATAGGCGTTGATCGCCCGCCAGGTCGCGGGCAGCAGTTCGACGTAGTCCTCGGCCGACAACGCGACCGGGATGTAGCCGGCCGTCTCGACCAGCGCGGCGTACTTCTCGTTCGGGCTGAACATCGTCCCGGGATGGGCGGGGTCGCGCAGCCCGTCGTGGGGGCGGTTCTGCCAGGCCGCCACGATCCATTCATCCAGCAGTTCCTGCAACTCCAGCAAGGACCAGACCGCCTGCTGCCCGGCGCGCGGGCCCCGGCGTTCGGCGCTGAAGCCGGTATATCCGGCCACGAACTGGGCGAACAACGTGCCCACTGACCCCAGCATCCGTTCGATGTGGCCCTTTTCCCAGCCCGACCTTCCGTGAACGGGCTGGAAATTGATGCCCAGGAAGTTGCACGAGGCCCGGAAGTTGCGGGAGACGAACACCTTCCCCTGGTCCACGACGATGGTCTCGGGGATGATGACCGGCCGGGCGGCGGCGTGTTCCAGCCGGGCGTCGATATCCAGCAGCCGCTGCCAGGGCAGCGCCGAACGCGACATCGCCAGCGCGTCCGCCCAGCCGGGCCGCATCGGCTCGGGGGTGACGGTGCGGGCCAGCAGCACGCTGGCGTCCACCGACTTGGTCGCAGGCCGCAGCACCGCCGCCGTCACGGTCCTGGTCGCGACGTCGATCATGCCGGTCAGGTCGACCCGGCCCGCGACCCCGTCGTCCAGGCGGACCAGCACATCCAGCGGGGTGGAGTCCATCTGCATCACCTCGCCCGGCGCCCACGCGTCCGTCTGCCCGAACGGCCCGTCCGGGCGGTCAGCCAGCGAGCGGCGGGTGCGGGCCGACCCGGTGGTGTGCTTGCCGGCCGACAGCTTGCCCAGCAGCCGGTAAAGACTGCGCTGTGACGGCAGCTCCACTACCCCGCGGCCGTGGGCAGCCTCCAGGATCTGCGCTGTCCGCCAGAACAGGTAGGTCGCCGTCCGCGAGGACTCCTGCTCCGCCTCGACGATCGCCTGGCGCATCGCCTCGGCCACCGCCGGATCCGCCCGCCCGTGCGGGGTGACAGGCTTACCGGTCCGGTGGTCGGCCATCCCGGCCACGCCGCGAGCCTCATAGCGGCGGCGCCGTTTGGCGATCGCGCTGGCCGTCACCGGCCTGCCGGCCGCGGTCAGCTCGGCCGCCTTGGCCTGCTCCCGGCGGGTCAACGACACCACCGCCGGGTCATACTCCGGTTTCGGCCTGGTCCCCGCCGGGGCCTGCGGCGGAACACCGCGCAGCACCTCCACGATGTGCCGCTCCCACCACAACGCCTCCGCGGCCACCGCCTCCGGCAGGCCCTCCAGCGGCGTCGAGGGCGGCAGCGGCGGACGTGACGAGGCGACGGCCATCTCGAACCCCTCGCTCATCAGCAACTGGGCCAGGCTCATCTCGGTGACCACGCCGCTGCCGGCGGCCAGCCGCACCGCCGTCCCCGCCACCGCGATCACGGTCTGCAGCGTGCCAGCCAGCCGGACCCGGTCACCGACCGCCAGCCGGCCCGGCCGCTGCAGGCCGCTTCCCGCGCTCGCCACTGATCACCTTCCCGTGCCGGCAGCCCGGACCTGTGTCGCCGGGCCCAGCCGCTCCCGCCTCACATCGGCCACCAGCTCCTGGCGCCACATCAGGTGAAACAGCGCCGGCAACGTCGCCAGCGGATCCCCGGCCTCAGCAGCCCCGGCCAGCAGCGGTGCCGGACCCGCGAAGGCCTCCCGCAACCGGCGGGTGACCCCGGCCCGGCCAGCGCACCGCGGATGCCGGTAGCGGGCCAGCCAGCGCACGTTGCTCCCCGGCACCGGATCGATCTCCCCGACCCGCCGGAACTCCCAGCCCAGCCGGGTGCACGCCGCCGCCGTCACCGCGAACGCCTCGGCATCCGCAGCCTCGATCCGGTCATCGGCGCGCACGTCGATGACCACACCGGTCCCGTCAGCCCGCCGGGCGAAGTAGTCCGGGGCATGCCGTCGCCGGCCCCGCTCACCCGTCCAGTACAGCCAGAACGGCTGCGACGCGATACCGGTGATCTCCGGGTCGAAATCGAGCGCCCGGACATGATCGCGCTCCAGCCAGGACTCATACCCGACATGCCTGCCGGTCGTCGCCGCCCACCACCAGCCCGGGAAATGCCCAAGCCCGCGCGACCAGCGGAACTGGCGCACCGGCATCCCGTCCTCGAACCGGACCTCCGCACACGCAGGCAGCGGCGCCCGCCGCTCGACACCGCCGTCAATGAACCCCAGCTCGAACCCAGAACCAGCGAGCTCCGCCCGCCCGACCGCCCCCGTCAAAACGGACATCACATAAGAGATGATCCCGAACCGGGCAAACTACGGTGGCAAGACACGCCGGACGAGCAAGATTCAGTGGCGAAAAGGAAGATCAACTGTCACTGGACA
>WNGL01027572.1_pt1 | contig 11290 bp, 11 predicted proteins | sample 5400591 | NCBI WGS metagenome assembly WNGL01 (sample SAMN13153377, study PRJNA577476) | soil metagenome | isolation source: 80 cm soil or saprolite under Garry oak tree replicate 1 | place: USA:California | collected 2016-06-15
CGGCATTTCGACGCTCTGCTCGACCGCGATGGCACGGGCGCGGTCCTCGATCGAGGAGGCATCGGAGCGGACGCGATAGACGGCTGCCAATCCCGGGGACATGGATGATCAGGCGCGTACGTTGTGGCGAGGAATCGACAATCTGGCCGACCGGAGTGGCGCCCCTCAGTCGTTGGGGCCCGGCCGTTCTATCAACGTGTAGGAAGATTGGGCAGCCGAATTCAATTGGCCCATTTTTCGCCGACAGACTTCGCAACAGACGCTCTGGCCGTCGTTGCCACCCGACGCGACGGCGCGGACGGCATATCGCGCCCCGCAATGGGCGCAGCCAAAACTGCGGTCGGATCCGATTCCCCAGCTTCGGGCCATGCGGCATCGTATTGGCCGCGAGGCGATTCGCCACGAGCCTGGGCGCCCTGCCCGGGCTCGATCAACAGGATTGAACGGGAGCGGTATCATGATGTCGGTCTGACAGCCGGCGATCCGTTCGATGCCGCGCCGCAGCATCGATCTTCGCCTCGGCGCAGCCGTTGCGGCTTTGACGAATCGCCACGCGCCATGGCTAAACTGGGCGGGGCTAGCTCGAAAATGAACGTCATCGTCTTCGCCTCGCGCAAGGGCGGCAGCGGGAAGAGCATGCTGGCTGCCCATGTCGCCGCGCTTGCCGGCAAGCGCGCGTCCTGCCTGTTGATCGATGCCGATCCGCAAGGCTCGCTCACGCTCTGGCACAAGCTGCGCGGCAGCGTCGAGCCGGCGCTCAGGAACGGCAGCCGCGGCGTCGCCGAGATCGTCAAGGCCGCCAAGCGCGAGTACGAATGGGCGTTCGTCGATACCCCGCCCAACATGTCGGCCGTGGTGGCCGACGCCATCCGGACCGCCACCCTCGTCATCATTCCGGCTCGGCTCGCCGTGTTCGATCTGGCGGCGATCAAGGAAACGATCGAGCTCGCGCGGGGCAACCGCGTGCCCTACGCGGTCGTCATCAACGCGGCCCCGGCGCGGCGCGACAACGCCGAATCGCCGTTCGTCACCGAGTCCCGCGAGGTGATCTCCCGGCTCGATATCCCGGTGTGGGCCGGCCAGATCACCAACCGGGCGGATTACGGCTATGCGCTGGGCACCGGGCAGGGCGTGACCGAGTTCGACCCCCGCTCGCAAGCCGCGGCCGAGATCGTCTCGCTGTGGTCGGCAATCGACCGCTCGGTGAAAGCGATCCACGGCCTCTACCGCAACGCCGGCGCCATGCACCGGGTGGCGGCGTGACCCTCTCGGCACCCCCGCAGCCCGAATGGAGCGAAGCGCAATCCGGCTTGGGCGCCGCGGATCGTCGCGGATCGCGCGCCACCGCGCGGCGCTCCATCCGGGCTACACGGCCTATCTTGGCCGCGCGCTCTTCGCCAACAGATCGAGGTTGTTCTGGATATACGGATTGCCCGGATCGAGGTCGCGAGCGGCCACGAGCTTCTCCCGGGCGTGGCGGTAATCGCCCCGCAGCAGATAGGAATAGCCCTGGGCGCGGCGGAAATAGCGCTCGGCAAGGCCGAAATTGTTGGCGCGGTAATGCCGCTTTCCCAGGTTGAGGTCGTCGTTGGGGTCGCCCGGCGCGAGGGGCTCGGCGGCGGCGACCTGGGCGTCGACCGCGATCGAGCCGGTCGTCTCCGGTCCACGCGGGGGCGCCGAAGAAGCGTTCCCGGCGGCAGTCTCGCTTTGGCTGAAATGGAGGAAGGCGAGGGTCTTGTTTGCGGACTCACAGCCGGTCAGCCCCAACAGGCACGCGGCCGTCGCGAATACGCGAACTGAGCCGCCAATCCCGCGCAAGGCGCGCTGGCTGACGACGCCGCAATCCCGAAACCGGAGACCTGGAAGCTAGCCGACGATGGTTAATTTTCTTGCGCTGGGGCCATTCGAGGCCCGAACCCGGCGTGCGGGAACCACGATCCGAGGGGCATCAGCCGCCGACTTTGAATCGGACGTACACCGGCAGCATGATGACGATGATGACCACCGGAAAAACGCACAGCGTCAGCGGCACCGAGAGCTTGGCCGGCAAGCTGTAGGCCTTCTCCTCGGCGCGGGAGAGGCGCTGGTGGCGCATGTCGTCGCTGTAGACCCGCAAGATCGAGCGCCGCCTCCATGCTCAGCCCGGCATCCGCGCATACGACCAGCAGATCCATGAAATCCGGGAAACCCACCCGGTGCTCGTTCTCGCGGGCGTGGATGCGGCGCCTCAAGTAAAAGTTCGGCACGAAATAGCCGGCGAGCCCGGCCGCCCAGACGAGGAACCAGATGTCGTTGCCTGGACTATCGACAATCGCCGGCACCAGCACAAGAACCGCGATGGCGAGCCCCAGTCCCGTCAAGATGCGGACCAGAAAAAAGAAGGCGGCGGCGCGCGGATCGAGAAAACCGGCTTGCACGAGGCGCCGCTTGAGCTCGCGCTGATTGCCCTTTTCCGAGGCGGAGAAATGCCGCGTGGCGTAATCGATCAACCGATGGGCGGCCATTTGGCTGGCATGCCGCATGGAGCCGCTTCCCGCCCGATCCTCCTGCGCGAGCACGCCGGCAGCGCGCCGCCGCACCCCGCGTCGCACCCGCACCGTCGCCATGATCCCGAACGCGACCATGGCGGATGCCAGAAAAACGAGCAGGCTCAGGATCAGATTGTCTCCGAACACGTCATCGAGGAGATCGAAAACCGCGTCCATGCGTTCAGATCCTGAAATTCACCATGCGGTACATCACGAGATCGCCGATCGCCATCCACAGACACGCAAGCCCGAGCCCGACCTGGGTGACCCGCTGGTCCCAGATGCTGCCGTAGAAATCCGGCGCGACCATGCCGAGCAGAAAGAAAATGGCGACCGGCAGCCCGGACAGGAAAAAGGCGGAGAACTTCCCTTCGGCTGCGAGCGCCTTGATTTTTCGCCGCATCTTGAAGCGCTGGCGGATGGTCGCGGACAGGTTCTCCAGAATCTCGCTCAAGTTGCCGCCGGTCGAGCCTTGGATCGCCACCGCGGTCACGAACAGCGGCAGATCCTCCTGCCCCACCCGGAACGAGAGGTTGCGCATCGTGGTCTCCAGATCCGCCCCATAGGTGATCTCGTCGGCGGCCATGCCGAACTCGGTGCCGACCGGGTCCCTGAGCTCGCGCGCCACCATCGACACCGCGACCGGAATTGGGTGCCCGGCGCGCAGGCTGCGGACGATGATGTCGATCGCGTCCGGGAACTGCTCGCCGAACTTGCGATGCCGGCGCCGACGCAGGAAGTGCAGCCCGACATAGGGCAGCACCCCGGCCGAGACCAGCGCCGCGGCCGCGGCCTGGAAGATATCGTCGCGCAGCCACGTCACGGCGCCGAACGCGAACAGCGCCCCGATGCCGACGAGCATCGCAAGCCGCCCAAAGCCGATGGTCAGGCCGGACTGCAGGATAAGACGGTTGAGCGGCAGGATCGGCAGCCCGTAGAGGCCGCCGGCGGTCAGCCCGCGCTCCCGGCGCAGCTGAACGAGCACGCTTTCGCGGTCGGGCTCATCCTTCAGGAGCCGCAGCCGGCGATTGATGCGGCTGCGGTAGGAGGCGGTCGAGAAGCACAACAGATACACCGCTTCGACGAACAACACTGCGGACGCAGCCGCGAACAGATAGACCAGATAGGTGGAATCCAGATCGAAGGGCATCGGTGTCACAGCGGCTTGTTGGGATCGAAATAGCTGCCCGGAATCACGATGCCCTTGGCGACGAGGTCGGAGAGAAAGCGCGGCCGGATGCCGGTGGCCTGGAAATGTCCGTGCACGGTGCCGTCCTCGCCGGTGCTGTCCCGGACGAAGCGGTAGATTTCCTGCATCTGGATGATGTCGCCCTCGAGCCCGGTCAGCTCCGCGATGCTGGTGATGCAACGCTTGCCGTCGGAGAGCCGCTGCAGCTGCACGATCACCCGGATCGCGGCGGCGATCTGTCCGCGGATGCTCGCGACCGTCATCGGCATCCCGGCCATGCCGATCATCTGCTCGAGGCGGGAGATCGCGTCGCGCGGCGTATTGGCGTGGATGGTCGCCATCGAGCCTTCGTGGCCGGTGTTCATCGCCTGGAGCATGTCGAAGGCTTCTTCGCCGCGGCACTCGCCGAGGATGATGCGGTCGGGCCGCATGCGCAGCGCGTTCTTGACGAGCTCGCGCTGGCGGATCTCGCCCTTGCCCTCGATGTTGGGCGGCCGGGTCTCCAGCCGCCCGACGTGGGGCTGCTGCAATTGCAGCTCTGCCGCGTCCTCGATGGTGACCAGGCGCTCCCTCTCGGAAATGAAGGCGGACAGCGCGTTGAGCATGGTGGTCTTGCCGGAACCGGTGCCGCCGGAAATGATCAGCGTGACGCGCGCCTTCACGGCCGCGGCGAGCAGATCGGCCATCGGCTGGCGGATCGCTCCCATGTCGACGAGCCTCTTGAGGTTGAACGGCTTCTTGGAGAACTTGCGGATCGACACCAGCGGGCCATCGACCGCGATCGGCCGGACCGCGATGTTGATCCGCGAGCCGTCGAGCAGCCGCGCGTCGCACAGGGGCTGCGACTCGTCGACCCGCCGGCCGACCGCCGAGACGATCTTGTTGACGATCCGGAGCAGATGCGCCTCGTCCTTGAAGCGCACCAGGGTCGGCTCGAGCACGCCGCGGCGCTCGACGTAGACCTGCTCGTGGCTGTTGATCAGAATGTCGTTGACGGTCGGATCCTTGAGCAGAGGCTCGATCGGTCCGAGTCCCATCATCTCGTCGAGGATCTCGGTGACGAAGTCTTCGAGCTCCTGCGCGTTGAGGGCCAGCCGTTCCGCCACGGTGTATTGCGAGACCATCCGGTGAATCTGGCGGCGGACTTCGTCCTCCGGCATCTTCTCGAGCGCGGACAGGTTGATCTCCTCGATCAGCCGGCGATGCAGCCGGACCTTGGCATCGAGCAGCTTTTCGCTCAGCAGCGTGCCGCGTCCGGGCGGTTCCGCAGCCGGCTCGGGCTCGACCGGCGCCAGGACGGGTGCCACGACCGGCGCGGCCTCTGGCGCCGGCAGCAGCTCCGGCGCGGGGATCCGGCGGGAGGTGAAACGTCCGAGCATCTTGCGCTTCCTCGTCAGGTTCTCGACGGCTCGCGCCCGGCGCGATGGCAAAAGCACCTCAGCGCGCCCATAGCACTCCCCGGCTCCGCCGCAGCCCGCCGGTTGCCTCCCGGGAGCCGGCTTTGGCCTCGGTCGGGGGGAACAGGAGTTTTTTGAGCGCCGCCGAGACGTTGTTTCCCGGCCGCACTTCCTCGAGCGGGACGCCGCGATCGATCGCTTCGCGCACCAGCCGGTAATTGTTGGGAATGGTGCCGCCAAGCGCGGCGCCCAGCGCCTGCTCGATATCCGCGCGGCGCAGCCCGGAACCGAACAGCTGCTGCTCGAACCGGTTGACGATGACCTGCGGCTGCGGCCCGCCCTTGAGACGCTCGCTGATCGCTGCGACCAGTTGCTTGGCGTGGCGCACGCCCGGGACCGTCATCTCGGTGACCACGAACAGCCGGTTCGAGCCCAGCAGGACGCTGTCGGTCCAGGCGAACCAGGTCCGCGGCATGTCGATCACGACGTGGTCGAACCGCGAGGACACCATGTCGAGTAGGCGCGTGGCCACGTCGGCATCGAACGAACGCATTTCGGCCGGGCGGTTCGGCGCGGCGATTACCGCAAGACCGGAGCCGTGCTGGGAGAGCATCACTTCCAGCAATTGGCCGTCGAGCCGCTCCGGCCGCGGCTCGATCTCGCCGATGTCGAGGCGCGGCTCGATGTCGAGATAATCGGCGCAGGCGCCGTGCTGGAAATCGAGATCGACCAGGCAAGTCGAGACGCCGCCGCGGGGCGTGCGGCGCATGAGCAGCATCGCCGTCTCCACCGCCAGCGTCGTCACGCCCACTCCGCCTGCCGCGGGCAGGAACGTGTAGATCTCGGCCTCCGTGGCGCCGTCCGCGGCGGAGCTTTTGGCGACGCGGCCGCAAGCGCGCACCAGCTCGACCGGATCGACCGGCTTGACCAGGAAATCGGCGATGCGCAGCTGGATGAGTTGCCGCGCGACGCTCTCGCTGAACCCCGCGGTGACGACGAGGATCGGGACCGATCCGGCAAGCCGCCTCGCCAGGTTCTGCAGGGCGGCTATCTCGTCGGAGCGGGTGGCATCGAGATCGACCAGAAGCACCGTGGCGTCGGCGAGCGGGAGCTTCTCCTCGGTCCCGCCCACCGCGCCGGCGACGACGGCCAAATCGATCTGCGCGCTGCGGCCGAACGTGGCGCGCAGCGATTGCTCGAAATCGGCGTCGGCCGTGATCGCGACGATCCGCAAGCCTCGGGAAGCCGGTGTCTGCGGACCGTCAGGCATGATGTTCCCACTCGCTTCGCTTCGTTTCGACCGGAGCAAAGCCGGCTCAAGGATTGGGCGCGCCGCCGCTCGCGGCCTGCGGGGCCAGGGACGGCGCGTACTTGACCGAGCTCGTGCCGGTGCCTTGCGGCGGCACGACCTTGTTGGTTCGGTAGCGTTCGATCGCGCCTTGGACGAGCTGTCCGTTGCCGGCGATCTTGCGGTTCGCCGCGGCCGTCGGCCACGGATCGACGGTCTCGACCGCGACGTTCGAGGCGACGGCATTGCCGGCCTGAAAGCTCACGCCCTCGCGGCGGTCGTAATAGATATCCGAGCAGGCCCCGAGCAGGGCCGCCATCAGCAGCGCCGGCGCGATCGTCCCGGCGCGAAAGGGTCGGTCACTGCGCGGCATCGACGGGCCCCCTGCCGAGGTCGAGGATGTGGCCGACCAGCGGCGGTTCGACGCCGGCGAGCCGGCGCTTCATCGACGGCGTGATCTCGGCCTCTCCGAGCAGGAACGCATCGGCGTCGTTCCCGGGCAGCGCGTCGTCGGTCGGCACCCGGACGACGTCGCCCGGCCGCATCGGCTGCACGATGTGCGGCGTGACGATGATGACGAGGTCCGTCTCCTTCTTCTGGTAGAGCGCGCTGCGGAACAATGCGCCGAGCACCGGCACGCTGCCGATCCACGGCAGCTGCTTCTGCTGGGATTCGAGGTTGTTCTGCAGCAGGCCGCCGATCGCGAAGCTCTGGCCGTCGCGCAGCTCAACCGTGGTATTGGCGCGCCGCACGATCAGGCTGGGAATGGTGGTGCCGGCGACCTGGATGACATTGGTGGGATCGAGCTGGCTGACTTCCGGCTCGATCTTCAGATTGATGACGCCGTCGCTCAGCACGGTCGGCGTGAACGCCAGCCCGACGCCGAAGCGTTTGAACTCGATCGAGACCTGGCCGAGCGAGCTCGACACCGGGAACGGAAATTCCCCGCCGGCCAGGAAGCTCGCAGTATCGCCGGAGAGTGCCACGAGATTCGGCTCGGCGAGACGCCGCGCTATGTCGCGCTCCTCGAGCGCGTTGATGAACGCATCGATTTTGACGCCGTGCGCAAGCAAGCCGCCGATCACGGCCACGCTGCCGAACGGCGGACTGCCTGAGATCAGCCCCGCCTGGCCGACCGTGGCGGTGACGTTGTCGGCGACCACTTTCCAGTTGATGCCGAGCTCGCGCGCGGCCGTGCGCTGGATCTCGACGAACCGCACCTCCAGCAGGACCTGCAGCGGCTGCAGCACCTGCACCGAATTGATGACGTCCGGCCCGAACTGGCGCGCAATGGTCACCGCTTTGTCGAGGGTGGGGCCGTCCGCACAGGTGCCCGAGAGCATGATCCGCCCGTTGACCGAGGAAACGCGGAACTGCGCCTGCGGGAAGCGCTGCCTGAGCTCCGCCGCAAGCTTGGGAATGTCGTAGGAAACTTCGATATCGAATACGCCGACCAGCTTCTTGCCTTCGGCATAGACCGAGACCCTGGTGGTCCCGATCTTTTTGCCGAGAATCGACAGCGAATGGTCGGTCAGCGGCATCACGTCGGCGATCTCGGAATCGCCGACCACGACATCGACGAAATTGGAGTCGGTGCGGATGTTCTGGGACTTGCCGGTCGCGACCACGATGGATTCGGTGCGCTTGCCGGAACCGAGCACGACCAGCGCGTCGGTCGCACGCGCCATCAGCGCGGACTTGCCTCCCGCCAGTCGGCGCCCTCGGCCGGCACATTGTATTCCTCGCGCTTGGAAGCGCGCGTGATCACGACTTTGGCGTAGCGGCCCGCGTCCCCGGCCTGCGCCGGAGCGTCGTTGCCGAGGTCCCCAACCGAGACGCGCCGGGTGCCTTCGTGGCTCGCCTCGCCGGCCTTGCGCAGCACCAGCGAAAGCGTGCCGAGCGAGGCGGCAAGCGACAGTTTCTGGGCCGATACGGTCTCCACCTCGAGGGTGACCGCCTTGACGACGGAGGGCTTCTCCGAGCTGTCATCGGCGAGCTGGTCGACCGCGAGGACCTTGGCGTTTTGCAACACCACGTCGGTATTGCCGCTGTGCTTGTCGGGCTGCTGGGTGAGCAGCACATCGACGTGATCGCCGGGCAGGACGAAACCCGCCACTCCTTCCACGTCGTTGACGCGAATAGTGATGGCGCGCATGCCCGGCTCGATCACCGCTGACAGGGTGGCGCGCTGGCCGGGGCCGGTGATCTTCGAGGCGAAAACCGGCTCGTTCGCCTCGATCGAGGCCAGCACGATACGCTTGCCGCCCGCCAACAGCTGCTGCATCGAACCGAAGGTGCCGGCCGGAATGGCTTCCCGCGGCCAGGATACCTCGCGCAAAGTCTGCTGCGAGAGCGGCATCCCGAACCGCAGCGGCGCCGCCGCGACCACGACGGTGTGCCCCGGCACGGGTTTCTGTGCGGCCTCCATGTGCTTGAGCCGAAGCTCGGCTTGCCGATTGAGCCACGCCTGCGCGACGAACACCGCCAGCAGGCCGAACACGACCGCGAAGGCGATCATCACGATGGTACTGGTACGCACGGCCGCTACTCTCGAAAACGCCACCGCATTGGCTTGTTGCTCAACCTCGCTCCGCAGCGTTGAATTCTTTCTGAAGCAATTTTGGGCGGTTGTTTTATGTTGAACGTTCGGTCAAGAACTATGGCTACCGAAGCCTTAATCCCCGGCCCGGGCTCGACCCGATCGGCGCCATGGACGCCGAAGCCGTAATCACTTGTGAAACAATCGCGACTATTTTCTACATCGTGTCAGCGGGACGCTGACGAACCATTCACGATCCTTGCGATGAGCCTCATTCGCGCCTGCAGTCCGGAAGACATGCCGGCGGTTGCCGGGCTGTTCCAAAAAACCTTCCCGGGCCGGCGCAGGTCCGCGCCCGAATCGCTCGAGGCCTACCTCGCCGAGCTGTTCCTGCATCACCCCTGGTACGACCCCGAGCTTGCATCCCGCGTCTATGTCTCGCCCGAGGGGGCGGTGCGCGGCTTCCTCGGCGTGCTGCCGCTACGCATGTGCTTTCGCGGCAAGAAGATCCGCGCCGCGATCGCCGGATCGCTGATGGTCGACAGGCCCGAGGAAAATCCGCTCGCCGGCGCGAGATTGCTGCGATCCTTCGCGAACGGCCCGCAGGAGCTTTCCATCAGCGAAAGCGCCAACCGCGTTTCGGAGAACCTGTGGCAGAAGCTCGGCGGCCGCACCCTGCCGTTCGAGAGCCTGGAATGGCTGCGCATCCTGCGTCCGGCGGGCGTGGCGCTCGCATTCGCCCGCGAATGGTTCGCACCGGCCGTGCTGCTCCAGCCGCTCGCGTCGATGATCGATCGAGTGGCGCGACACACGGGCCGCAACCCATTCGGACTTCCTGGCGGCCGCGGCGGCTATGAATACGATACCGACGCGGGCGAAGAGCTGCTGCTCCAACAGATACCCCGCTTCGCCGAATCCTATTCGGTGCGGCCGGACTGGAATCGTTCGAGCCTGCAATGGGTGCTCGCCCATGCGCGAGCCAAGGCGCGGCGCGGCCCGGTCTGCCGCCGGATGGTGTACGGCAAGAACCACGCGCCCATCGGCTGCTATGTTTATTACGGCAAACCGCACGGCATCGCCCGGGTGGTGCAGATTCTGGCACGGCCGGAGTGCATCGACGCGGTGCTCGACAGCCTGCTGACCAATGCGTTCCGCAACGGCAGCGTCGCGGTGCGCGGCGGCACTCACCCGCGCCTGATGAATGCCCTGCTGCGCCACGGCTCCATGTTCTTCCACCGCTCTTCGACCATCGTGCACAGCGCCGATGCCGAGCTGCTGCATGCCATTGATTCGGGCGACGCCCTCGTGACCGGCCTCGCCGGCAAGGCCTGGACGCGACTGATCGGCGACCGGTTCGCTTGAGGCGCGTCAACGGTAACGACCGGTAACGAAGCCGGCGCCGGCGCAGGCCGCCCGGTCGCGCTCAGCCTCGCGACCGGTCGCGCCGCGGAGCCCCCTGAGGTGCTGTCCTTCGATGCGGCCCTCGCGGCGAAGTGCTATAGCGACAGCCACGCCCGCTGCTCGTCTCCCCGGAATCGGCTCATCGAACGGCTTGCTCGCGCCATGGAAATCACCCACGTCGAAACCGTCCATTCCGGTTGGGCGAAGTTTTTGCTCGCGGCGGTCCGCCTCCCGGATGGCCGCAGCTTCCGCCGCGAGATCGAGGATCACGGCACCGCGGCCTGTGTGCTGCCGTACGATCCCGGGCGGCGGACGGCCGTCCTGGTGCGTCAGTTCCGGGCTCCGGTCTATTACGCGGCGCGCGAGCCGCACACGCTCGAGGCCATCGCCGGCATCGTCGAGGAGGCGGATCCCGCCGAGACCGCACGACGCGAGGCGCGCGAGGAAGCCGGGCTCGAGCTCGGCGCGATCGAGCCGGTCGGCGAAGGCTGGACCATGCCGGGCATCTCCACCGAACGCATGCATCTCTACCTCGCCACCTATCGCGATCGCGCGCGGGAGGGCCGCGGCGGGGTCGACGAGGACGAGGACATCACGGCGGTCGAATTCGGGTTGAACGAGCTCGCGCGGCTCGCCGATTCCGGAAAACTCGCCGACATCAAGACGCTGGTGCTGGTGCAGACGCTTCGCCTGCGCCGCCCGGAGCTGTTTCTCAGATAAACAGGCCGACCAACGCGAAGCCCGCCGCTCCCATCACGGCTGCGGCCGGGATCGTCAGGATCCACGCCACGACGATCCGGTTGGCGACTTTCCAGCGCACGGCCCCGACGCTGCGCGACGCGCCGACGCCGACGATGGCGCCGGTGATGGTATGCGTGGTCGAGACCGGAACGCCGAGGTAGGTCGCGAGAAACAGCGTCGCGGCGCCGCCGGCCTCGGCGCAAAAGC
>WNGL01032365.1_pt1 | contig 11290 bp, 7 predicted proteins | sample 5400591 | NCBI WGS metagenome assembly WNGL01 (sample SAMN13153377, study PRJNA577476) | soil metagenome | isolation source: 80 cm soil or saprolite under Garry oak tree replicate 1 | place: USA:California | collected 2016-06-15
GACCATGTCGCCAAGCACCGTGACGGTGACCCGCGGAAACGCCTCAACAATTTTGTGCAAACGGCCGGTTTCTTTAGCGGACTTGCCCATGATTTTCCGGAAAACGGTTCAGACGAATTCTCTCACGCCAATGGCTTGCGGTCCCCAATCGTTCGCAGCATCGTATCCAGAGTGTCAGCCGGACTCAAAAGCTCCATTCGCACCCGGGCTAATGCGACCGAACCTAGTTTCGTGAGATTAGGACCAAGATTGATCGCATCTTTCTCGGTAGTAATGAAACCGCCGGCGTGAGTCTGATCACGCAACGCAAGCAAGTCGAGGATATCGCTCGCGGTGTATGCGTGGTGATCGCGATAGAATTTCTCGGCCTGTGGCTCGATGCCTGCCTCCTGTAACTGCTCGACAAATTTCCCAGGGCGGGCAATGCCGCAAAAAACCAACGGATGGTCTGGAGCTCCAGAAACTTCCGCGGATCGGCGCGCACGCCACAACGTCTTTCCCAGCGCAACAGCAGGAACTTCCATTTCACCCATGAGAACAACGGAATCTGCGCGGCTCAGTGACGAGACCGGTTCACGCAAGCGTCCACCGGGCAGCAAGCGATCTTGCAGATCCTCAGCCGTAAACAGGACGATATCGAAGTCTCGCGCCAGCGACCGATGCTGAAAACCATCGTCTAGAATGTGCAGTTGCGGCCCGAACTTGCTTTCCGCGAAGAGGCCGGCCTGATATCGGCTCTCGCCCACAATCACAGGGCAGCCAAGACGCTGTGCTATCAGAAGGGGTTCGTCTCCAAAGTCGGCGGCCGAACCCTCAGGCGCTACCTGCTGCACTCCTCGGGTCTTGCGCCCATACCCACGCGAAAGCACGTCGAAACCAATGCCGCGCCGCTTCAGCAGTTCGCCCAACAGGATGACAAATGGTGTCTTCCCCGAACCACCAACAGAAATATTGCCCACACTCACGACCGGTCCAGCCAACGTGTGTGAGCGAAGAACTCCGCGATCGAACAGGTAATTTCGAGTCCCGACGAAAGCCCCATAAATTTCGCCGAGCGGGTTCACGCAGGATGGCCCCTCATGCACTCGGGCCGGCAATAGGGTCTTCAATTTTTGCAGCGTAAGCGGTGTAGCGCCACGCTGCGACGTGAGCGTTTCGATGGCGCGACTGCCGAGTGCCTGACGTTCGCTGTCGTTTCCAAGCAATTCTAGAAATGCCGACGCCAATTCAGAGGGAGCAACAATCCGAACAGCGTTACGGTTTTGAAACAAAGTGACGATATCGCGAAAATTTTCTGTGTGCGGTCCGACGAGAATCGCAACACCGTGCTGTGCCGGTTCAATAATGCTATGCCCGCCGCGAGGAACAAGGCTGCCGCCGACGAACGCGAGGTCTGCCAACCCATAGAGACTTGAGAGCTCACCAATGGAATCAACCAGCAGGACTCCGCCCGAAAGCGGCGCTCCATTCCATTTCGTGCGTTTCCAGAAGTTGACTTGCAATTGTTCAAGCGTCTGCGCAACCTCGCCAAAGCGCTCGGGATGCCGAGGTGCAAGCAGCATTACAGTTGCTGGATAAGTCGCAAGCACAGCCTTGAAAGCTTGCACCAACAGTGACTCTTCCCCATCCACCGTGCTCCCACAGACCAAGATTGGACCAGCGCCAGATTCAGACAGCACAGTTTGCAACTGGCCGAGAATCGCAGGGGCGGGAGGCGCAGAGATGTCAAACTTAAGATTCCCGCCGACTGAAATGCGCGGTGGCGCCGCTCCAATTTCAGCGAGGCGTCGGGCATCTTCTGCTGTCTGGGCCAGAAACAAATCAATCTTCTGCAGGACAGGACGAAGAAGCTTGCGCCAACGCCGGTATCCGGACAACGACCTGTCTGAGATCCGGGCGTTTACGACTGCGATGCGCGCGCCGGACTCACGAGCGATTCGCAAAAAGTTTGGCCAGAATTCAGTTTCAGCGACAACAACCAGCTCTGGCCGGAGCGCTGAAACGTAGTGCCGGATAAACACTGCGAAATCCAAAGGAAAATAGAACACATTTTCAGCGCCGAATCGCGCCGCAGCGAGCTTCTGACCAGTGTCAGTCGTCGTAGAGACGACGACTCGGTGTTCCGGAAATTCAGCTCGCAATCCCCTAACTAACTCGCTGACAGCTAATACTTCCCCAACCGAGACCGCATGCACCCAGATTGACGGCTGCGCGGAGTTACGAATGCGTGGCGGCACGATCCCCAGCCGCTCAGAAAGTCCCTTGCGATATTTTCCCTGGCGGACCATCTGGAATACCCAGTAAGGAATGCCCAGCAGGAGCACCGCGGCGAGGAGCACGCTGTAGATCAGATACATGCGGGAAGAGTTATTCTAAACGCTCGTTGCTGGGATTTGGCTGAACCTGGTTGAAGCATCGGCAGGGTCAACTTCATTAGGTCAGCCGGACTTCACCCGATCTTGAGCCGATCTTTGAGCCGCTCTTCGGCCGTTTCCAACCGTCCGCGATTTACAGGAATGCCGAAAGCACCGAAAACCTCTGCAGCGCGCATCCTATAATGCTAGCCACGAGCACTGCCTCAACATGAATCGCATTCTTCGCCTTCGCTTACGAACCGCCATATTAGGGACTTGCCTTGTGATGCCTTTGCTTTACCTCTGGGCGAAGGATTTCTCCATGCCGAAGGCACAACCGGCAGTGAGCTATCCCGCGCACGACCATCATGCAAAGGAAAATGTTTCTGTCGCACTTGATCCGTACGACACTCCTGCCAAGACCGGGGTCTTTGTCGTCAACTACCGCGAGCATGAACTGCTCCCAGTCATGCTCGTTATTACAAATGACTCAAACGAACCCATTCAACTTTCGAATATGAAGGCCGAACTGGTAACCGCTGATCGCACGAAACTCAGTCCCGCCTCGGAAGACGATATATACCGGCGAATCTCTCACCCTAAGGCATCGGGTGCCCGGACTCCGCTCCCTTTCCCCACGAAACGAGTCAAGGGTGGTGTAGGTTCGAAAGAATGGAATGAGATTGAGAGTGCACTATTCCGGGCAAAAGCGGTGGAACCTCTCACAACCCGCGCCGGATTTCTTTTCTTTGACATTTCAGACGTTTCCAGTCCGCTTCCGGGAGCACGCCTCTATCTGACCGGGGTGCGTGATTCTTCTGGTCACGATTTGATGTATTTCGAAGTGCCGCTCGACGACTATCTCAACAAGATTCAATCACATTAACTCGGAGCGGACACTTTCCCGCCCCGAACGCCCTATAATCAGAAAATCATGAAGCGAGTTGTTCATGCAGCCTGCCCGCACGACTGTCCCGATGCCTGTGGAGTTCTGATCACGGTGGACGATGGCCGGGCTGTAAAGATTCAGGGTGATCCCTCGCACCCGGTCACCCGGGGCTTTCTCTGCGGCAAAGTTGCGAAATATCTTGATCGCGTGTATTCGCCTGACCGCGTGCTGTGCCCGATGAAAAGGGTTGTGCCGAAAGGGTTCGCGACAGGCCATGTGGGGACGGCCGCCCTCGGCCGTCCGGGTGGAGCGAAGCTCCGCGATGCTGAATCCAGTTGGGAGCGCATTTCCTGGGATGAGGCCCTCGACGAAATCAGTTCGCGCTTCAAGAGCATCGCGGCCGAATTCGGCAGCGAGGCGATCTTGCCCTACTCCTACGGCGGAACTCTGGGGAAGCTGAATAACGCTTCCATGGACCGTCGCTTCTTCCATCGCCTGGGCGCTTCGCAACTCGCCCGCAATATTTGCTCGGCTGCGGGAGAAGCGGGACTGAAATCCGTGATTGGAGTGAAGCTCGGAACCGAGCCCGAACAGTTTAGCCATTCCAAATACATCATTGCTTGGGCGTCAAATATCCATGGCAATAATGTGCATTTATGGCCCTTTATTGAAGAGGGCCGGCGGAACGGCGCCAAGCTGGTAGTTATAGATCCCTATCGCACCCGGACGGCTGCATGCGCGGACTGGTATCTCCCCATCAATCCTGGCACTGACGCCGCTCTGGCACTGGGAATGATGCACGTCATTATCAACAAGAACTTGTACGACGCCGACTATGTATCTCGCTACACTCTGGGATTCGACGAGCTTCGCTTAAAGGTTCAGGAATATACGCCGGAAAAAGTATCGCGATGGACGGGAATATCTGCCGCTGACGTCCAGACTCTTGCCGTCGAGTATGCAACCGGGCGACCAGCGGCGATTCGCATGAATTATGGGGTGCAGCGCTCGGAAAACGGCGGAACCGCAGTGCGCGCGATTACTATGCTGCCGTGCATTACGGGATCGTGGAAAGAGGTTGGCGGAGGCCTTCAGCTTTCAACCAGCGGCGCTTACGGACTAAACGAGGCCGCCCTGGAACGCCCGGAGCTGATGCGGACCACACTCGGCAGACCGGCCCGTGTCATTAACATGGTGGAGCTGGGCAAGGCGTTGAACTTGCTGACCGATCTTCCGGTCAAAGCGATGTTCGTTTACAACTCCAATCCAGCAGCTGTTTGCCCCAATCACAATGACGTAATTCGCGGATTGCTGAGGTCCGACCTGTTCACGGTCGTGCACGAGCAGTTTTTTACCGACACCACCGACTATGCGGACATCGTTCTGCCGGCAACAACTTTCTTCGAGCACAAAGAACTGCAGTCTGCCTACGGACACTACTATTTGCAAGTCTCGCATCAAGCGATTGAGCCTCTAGGGGAATGTCGCTCGAACGTGGACGTGTTTCGCGCCTTAGCCCAGCGCATGGGCTTTGAGGAGGAATGTTTTCGTGACTCTGTCGAAGACATGATGGACGGCGCGCTCGAATCTGCCAATCCGTGGTTGCATGGCATTACTCGTGAGCGCCTGGAAAATGAAGGCCATATCCGCCTAAATTTCAGCGGGAACGGAGGAGCGTCTCCTCAACCATTCTTGCCTTTTGCTGAGGGCAATTTCCGCACCGTTAGCGGCAAAGCCGAGCTTTACAGCGAGAACCTCAAAGCCCAAGGCCTGGACCCCGTTGCCACCTTCGTCCCTCCGCAAGAATCAAGGCACAGCCCTGAGGCGAGGGCGTTCCCCTTGGAACTTCTGGCCCGTAAAGCCGATAAGTTCCTAAATTCGACTTTCACCAATCTTCCCAGCTTGCAATCTTGGGAGGAGATGGGACTGCTTGAGATGAATCCCGCGGATTCCGGACCGAGAGGCATTCGCGACGGCGATATCGTCCGCGCCTTCAATCGGCGTGGTGAAATACAACTGAAAGCGCGCGTGGACGGAAGCGTTTCGCCCGGCGTAGTCGCCGCCAAGCTCAATTGGGCAAAACTTACACCCGGCAATCGAAACATAAACGTTCTAACCTCCGAAAAACTCACAGACTTGGGCAACTCTGCTACGTTTTATTCCGTCTTGACTGAAGTGGAGCTTTTCCAGCAGAGTCCCGCGAGGGCAAACGGGCGCTGATCTTGGACGCTATCCACGGCTCTACCGTATAATTGCGGTTTTCCAATAACTTCCAGTTTGTCAGAGGTAGGCAGCGATTTCTCGCGTTTATCAGGATAGCCCTGCGAAATTGTCATACATGGCAACCGCGGCGTTCCGGCTGAAACCATTCGCGCCCATATCTTCACGCATCCCGGAGATATCTACGACCCCGCCGCGATCGAGCGCGACTTCAATTCCCTGTGGAACACGAATTACTTCGAAGACATCCGCTTCGAGCGCGAAGCTACTCCAAAGGGCTGGAGACTGCACATCTATGTCAAGGAACGACCTCGGATCAAAGAAATCAGTTATGTGGGAATCAATGCTATTTCCAAGAGCGACATCCTGGATCGGTTTAGGCAGGCCAAAGTTGGCATTTCCCCGGAGTCGCAATACGACCCGACAAAGGTAAAAAGGGCGGAAGTCGTGATCAAACAGTTATTGGCCGAGCACGGACGCCAGTTCGCCACCATTCGAACCGAGATTCGCCCCATCCCGCCCGCCTCGGTCGGCGTCACCTTCGTGGTCCGGGAAGGCCCCAAGGTCAAAGTTGGCAAGATCAAGTTCGAAGGCAACAAACACGTAAAGAACCGTGAACTGCGGCACGCCATGCACTTCCTGCGGCCCATCGGGGTTCCGCACTCCATCTTCCTCGAAAATCTCTTCGCCAAGACCTACGACGCCACCAAGCTGGATGAAGACATGGAACTGGTGCGCGAGGCCATGCAGAACCGTGGCTACTTCAAGGCCGTAGTTGCGGAACCAAAAACCAATATCCGCGACACCGGCCACTCCGGCTTCCACATACCTCTTCTCCAGCACGGCCCGGGCAAAGCCATTGACATCACGGTTCCGATCGAAGAAGGCGACCGCTACCGTCTGGCCTCAATCACCTTCAAGAACAATAAAGCCTTCAACAATACCAAGGCCTTGCGAAGTGTTTTCCCGATGAAAGATGGGGACATTTTCGATCGTTCGAAGATCGCAAAAGGGCTGGAGAATTTGAAGAATGCCTACGGAACGCAAGGCTACATCAACTTCACTTCGATCCCAACACCCACCTTCGATGAGCAGAAAAAGACTGTGTCCTTCGATATTGATGTGGACGAGGGTAAGCAGTTCTCGGTCCGCAGAATTGAATTCCAGGGAAACACAACCACTCGCGATAAGGTGATCCGTCGCGAACTGGTGCTCGAAGAAGGCCAGGTTTATAACGAGCAGTACTGGAAATTAAGCCTGCAGCGCCTGAACCAGCTTGGTTTCTTCGAGCAAATAAAGCCGGAAGATCCTAACGTCACCGAGCGGCACCTGGATGAGAAAGAAGGCCTCGTAGATCTCACTCTCAAAGTTCACGAGAGAGGCAAGAACCAGATTGGACTTTCCGGAGGCGTGAGCGGACTGGCAGGTTCTTTCATCGGCCTCAGTTACACCACCAACAATTTTCTCGGCCAGGGAGAAACTCTCACCGTCCAAGCGAATATTGGCAGTTTGCAACGCGACATCATGTTCGGCTTTACGGAGCCGTATCTCTTCGATCGTCCCCTCACCGCCGGGTTTACGGTTTACGGCCGAAAGCTAATCTATGACCAGGCGCGGCAGAGCGCGCTGATTACTGGGCAAATCCTGAACGTTTCACAGGCGCAACTACAGAGCCTCCAGAACTACACACAATCCAGTAAGGGTTTTTCGGTCACGACTTCGTACCCGCTGCATCGTTCTTTTAAGCGGGTTGGCGCCACTTACTCTTATGATGTTTCATCTCTCATTGCGCTTACGGACGCCTCCAAGCAACTGTTCAACTACCTGGCCTTCAGCGGCATCAGCGGACCCAGCGCGCTGAACGGTATTGTGACCAGCAAGATCCTGTTGAACTACTCGAAAAATAGCCTGGATGCAGCTCTGTATCCGCACTCTGGCACGGAATATTTCTTGGGTGCCGAAATCTCAGGTCTGGGCGGCACGGTCAGGACCGTAAGACCCATAGTCGAGTACAAGCACCATATCCCTCTGCAAAATCACCGAAATACTATCGGGTTTCACGCTCAGGCTTCTTATCTCAGCGGGTTTGGTGGCTTGGTCGCCCCGCCATTCCAGCGTTTTTACATGGGCGGAGAAAACGACCTTCGTGGCTTCGACACGCGCTCGGTCTCGCCGGTCGCGTTTCTACCGTCTTCCACTACGATCCAACTGCGCAATCCCGATGGCTCTATCGTTCCCAAAAACCCCAACCTCCCTGTAAGCTCGTTGAATTCCTACAACATCAACATTCCGGTTGAACAGATCACTTTTCCCGGCGGCGACTTGAGCTTGGTCACCAATGCCGAATACCGGATCACCATTGCCGGTCCGGTAGCAATAGCGCCTTTTGTGGACTTCGGCTTCGATCCGATCTTGCGACGCTCACAGTTGCGCATCAACAACGGACAATTCAACCAGATCAACAACACGGTTTTTGGCTGCCCCGCGATAGACCCGTTCTCCCAAAACTGTGTGGGAGGTCAGACTTTTCAGTTCAACCAGAACCTCTCCCCGTTGGGGAGCTCGAACTGGCAGCCGCGTGCTTCGACGGGCATCGAGTTGCAGGTTTTTCTACCGGTCGTAAACGCCCCATTTCGAATTTACTGGGCGTACAACCCACTCCGGCTAAACGATCAAGCCCAGTCTCCGATTCCGGTCACGGCCAGCATGTTCCCGGACACCGATGCGGGACGCTACACCTACCAGCTCGCCCAGCAAGTATTTTCGCCGCGCTATCAATTGCGGGAGCCGAGAAAGACGTTCCGTTTCACAGTTGGCACGACGTTCTAAACAGGTTTGACGGTAAGCAGAGGCTGTTTCTATAATGGGTTATCCACATCAGAGTGGCAGGTTCTGCGCGGTCGTGGTCGCCCGCAGGTTCAAGGCAATACGAGAATCGGTCCGCCATACTGAAGCTCGCGTGGAAAAACGCGGCGTGGTTCAGTCTCTGAGCAAATCAGATTTCGAAAATAAGAGTAGTTTCTCCAAGGAGTCCAGTTAATCTCATGAAACCCAAGTTTGTGTATTCACTTATGGCCGTGGTGGTCTTAGTTTCTGCTACGGCATTGGCACAGGCGGGCGGCGCATCCGCACCCGCTCTGCCGGCCGCACCCAGTTCAGCTAGCGATCCGCCAGCGCTGGGCGCAAACGCCACCGGCTCCAAGATTGGAGCCATCAATGTGGAACAGGCGATTGTCGCCAGCAACGAAGGCCAACGCGATTTCGACGTCTTGAGCAAAAAGCTTGAGCCCAAGCAGAATGAACTAAAGGGCCACAGCGATGAAATTGAGGCGCTCAAAAAGCAGCTCAATACTCAGGGCCCCAACATGAATGATGAGGCCAAGGCTGGCCGGAAAACGGCTTCGGCATGATCATTGACACGTCCAGCAACAACCAGTGGCCGAATGGACCCGTACTGTGGCACGGTGCCGCGCTCGATATCACGAAGCAGGTTGTGGACGCCTACAACGCCCAGTCTGGCATTGCGGCGCCTCCGCCAAAATCGGGCGGGGCTACGGGCGCCAAGCCCGGCGGAACGATCTCGAAACCGGGAACAACTCCGGCCACTAAGACACCGGCGACGCAAGCCCCCCCGAAATAAAGCCTAGGGAGTACGGCCGCGACGACCGTGCTCCTTTTTTGCGCCTTGCCGGGCCCCGATCTGAGTCATGGTTGGGCACGAACGACTCGCTTGCTTCCGCTTCGCAAAATCTTCAAGTTCCCGCTTGATGATGTCATCCCGAACGCGCCCGCTGAAAGCGGGTGGGAGAGGGACCTCACGATGCACATGGCCACGGGCGTAATTAAAACTCTAACGACACGGGCTGGGTGGGCTAGCCAGACGGCATGGGTAACTCGAGCCGAACGTTAGGTCCCTCTCCTGCCTTGCAGGCAGGTTTGGGATGACATCGGGTTGATGGAGTAGGAAAACATATTTTCCGGCTGCAACCATCGGGCGACACCAAGCAACCAGCTTGAGTTCCAAAATTTATTTGCGGCACATCCCGCCCTATTTCCTCTCAGTTCGCATCCGCTTAACTTATCGGTGGTGTCTGTATCTCGCAGCGGAACTCCTTCTGCGGAGAAGACATCATGTTTTCCGGATTGGCGGTTATTGAGGAATATTCCACCAGGCGTCGGACTGCGGTGCTTTCTTTCACACTGCAGACCGCTGCCATTGCCGCTGTGCTCACCCTTCCCTTGCTGTATCCGCAGGGCCTGCCACAGGCACTGCTGAACCGGCGCATCTTCGTGCCGATGTCCAGGGGCGAGGTGCGGACACAGGCTAGTGCAAGTGCCTCTCATACCGGCGCTCAGTTGACGCACCATGCCCTTGTCGTCAGACCCGACTTTAGCCATCGCCTCGTGCCGAATGAATCTGCGGGCCCGATTGGCCCAGCTTCGCCGCCAATATTAGAACCTTGTCTCAGTTCGGCTTGCGACCCCAATTCTGTGTTCCGCACGCTGTCTGGCCCCGAAGCGCGCGTTATACCACGACCACCTCAACCAACCCGCCAATTCCGCCAATCTGTGATCATGGAAGGCAACCTCATCCATAGAGTGCAGCCCGAATACCCGTTCATGGCTAAGCAGCTACGTCTTCAGGGAGCAGTGGTGCTGAAGGCAGTGATTAGCCGTGAAGGAGTAATTGAGCAGGCCATCGTAATTACTGGTCCCGACCTGCTCGCACGTTCGGCGTTGGCCGCCGTTCGCCAATGGAGGTACCGCCCGTACTACCTGAACCATGAGCCGATTGAAGTGGAAACACAGATCACGGTGAACTTCGTACTCGAGCGCTGAGCGTTCAAATGCCAAGGGAGAGTGGCACGGCGGTAACCTGTGGCGACGGCATTCGCGAACTATAATCGCAAGTAGTGGCCACCATCGAGATCGCAAAACGCGCGGCAACCCGGCCCACCTGGGCTGAGGTTTCGCTCTCCGCACTGCGAGAAAATTACCGTACGATTCGCGATTACGTTGGCCACCGCGTCACAGTCTGCGCTGTCGTAAAGGCCTATGGATACGGTCACGGCGCAGTCGAATGTTCAAGGGCCCTTGAACAGGAAGGCGCGACCTGGCTTGGCGTCACTTCGCTTGACGAAGCGATTCCCCTCCGCGAAGAAGGAATCGAAACCCGAATTCTGCTGATGACGGGCTTCTGGCGCGGCGAAGAGGAAGAGATCGTCAGGCTCGACCTGACACCCACAGTTTGGGAAACCGGGCAGATTGAGCTACTCGAGCGAGCCGCCGCCAGGATAGGTGTTTCCTCGTTTGCGGTTCATCTGAAGCTCGACAGTGGCATGGGACGCCTTGGCGCCACCATGGAAGAGCTCCCGGAAATCTGCGCCGCCCTGAAATCATCTCCACATTTGAAGCTCGAGGGCTTTGCGACGCATCTGGCGTCATCGGAGGTACTCGACGCTCCGTCGGTCACCGAACAGCTCGCGACGTTTGAAGCTGCCAGACGCGTGCTTCGTGAATATGATCTCGATCCCCCGTTCGTACACGCTGCCAACACTTCTGCCGTCATCTCGCATCATGAAAGTTGGAACACAATGGTGCGTCCGGGTCTCGCTCTCTACGGCTACTACTTGCCATTTGAACGCGCCGGACGCGTGGTCAGCGGCAGTGGTTTAAGGCTTTCGGTCAAACCTGTACTCACCTGGAAGACACGGATTCTGTCTCTACGCGAGATGCGCGCCGGACAGGCGCTCGGCTATGGCGGCACCTATGTGACCAAGGCCCCGGCGCGGATCGCAGTCCTGCCAGTCGGTTACGCGGATGGCTT
>WNGL01009491.1_pt1 | contig 11288 bp, 7 predicted proteins | sample 5400591 | NCBI WGS metagenome assembly WNGL01 (sample SAMN13153377, study PRJNA577476) | soil metagenome | isolation source: 80 cm soil or saprolite under Garry oak tree replicate 1 | place: USA:California | collected 2016-06-15
GATCCCCGCGATGCGCAGGCCGTAGACCACGTTCTCGTAGATCGACTTCGGGAAGGGGTTCGACTTCTGGAACACCATCCCGATGCGGCGCCGCACCTCGATGACGTCGGTGGCGGGGGCGTTGACGTCGAGGCCCTTCACCCGGATGGTCCCCGTGGTGCGGACGTTGTCGATGAGGTCGTTCATCCGGTTCAGGCAGCGGAGCAGGGTGGACTTCCCGCAGCCGGAAGGCCCGATGAAGGCGGTCACCCGACGGTCCTCGACATCCATCGAGATGTCGTGGAGGACGTGGTTGTCGCCGTAGCTGAGGTTCAGGTCCTCGATGACGATGTCGGCCTCACGGACCTCGGTCGAGGCCGCTTCCTGGGCCTTGACCTCGGTCCGGATGCGGAGGCCGCTATCGGCGGTCTTGGCTTCCTGGGACATGAGCATGCTTCCTCAGAAGGCGCTCGTCTTGTACTTCTCACGGAGCCGGTTGCGGACCACGATGGCGGCGAGGTTCAGGAGCACGACGATGAGGAGCAGGAGGATCGTGGTCGTGTGTACCATGGGCTTGGCCGCCTCCACATTGGGGCTCTGGAAGCCCACGTCGTAGATGTGGAACCCCAGGTGCATGAACTTGCGGTCCAGGTGGAAGAAAGGGAAGAAGCCATCCAGGGGCAGCTCGGGGGCCAGCTTCACGACCCCCGTGAGCATGAGGGGCGCCACCTCCCCCGCCCCGCGAGCCATGGCCAGGATGAGCCCGGTGAGGATCCCGGGGGCGGCCGCGGGGAGCACGACCCGGAGTATGGTCTGGAGCTTGGTCGCCCCCATGGCGACGGAAGCCTCGCGCATGGAGCGGGGCACCGCGGCCAGGGCTTCCTCCGAGGCCACGATCACCACCGGCACCGTGAGGAGGGCCAGGGTGAGGGAGGCCCAGAGGATGCCGCCCGTCCCGTAGGTGGGGGTGGGCAGCGCGGCCGAGAAGAAGAGCTGGTCGATGGTGCCGCCCACGAAGTAGACGAAGAAGCCCAGCCCGAACACCCCGAAGACGATCGAGGGGACCCCGGCCAGGTTGTTCACGGCGATCCGCACGATCCGGACGAGCGCCCCCTGCTTCGCGTACTCGCGGAGGTAGAGGGCGGCCAGCACCCCCAGGGGGACCCCGATGATGCTCATGATGACGACCATCATCACGGTCCCGAAGATCGCGGGGAAGATCCCCCCCTCCGTGTTCGACTCCCGGGGGTCGTCCCTCAGGAACTCCCAAAGCCGGTGCGCGTAGATCCGCAGCCGCCCGGCGAAGCCCAGGCGGTTGGCCGCGTAGGCGCGGTAGATGTCGAGGGTCCGCAGCTCCTTTTCCCGGCCCCCGGCGATCTGGACGGTGAGGGTGGTGGGGGCCGCGCGCTCCACGATCCGGCCCAGCTCCTCCTGCTTCTTCGCGTAGAGGGCTTTCTGCTCCTCCACCGCCTGCCGGATCCGTTCGCGCTCGCGGCCCTGGTCGCGCGACGGGTCCTTCCTGGCCTCGAGGTCCAGCTTGCGGTCGAGGAGGCGGCATTGCTCGATCCGGTAGTTGATCTCGCCGATCTCGCCCTTCTCGATCCGCGCGATGGCCGCGCGGTCGCGCTCCGCCTTGCCCAGCAGGGCGGGGAGCAGCGGGCCGATCGCCTCCGGCCCCCGGGCCCGCACCGCCTCGCCCTCCTTGAGCAGCACCGGGGTGCCGATGAGGGGGCCGTACTCGCGCCGCTCGATGAACCAGGCCTCCGGGAGCGCCGGGCGCCGGGCGATCTCGTTCTCGTCGATCCACTTGAAGTCGAAGCCCAGCAGGTCGCGGTTGCCCACCCGTAGCTGGATGCGGCTCTTCTTCAGGTGGTCCGGGTGGCCGGGGTTGGGGATCGGCTCCCGGTTCTCGACCTCCCCGAGGAAGACGCCCCCGTCTCTCAGGGTGACCTCGAGCAGGGGTCGGGGCCAGAAGAAGCCGAGCCCGTTCACCAGGATCACGCCGACGAGGCCGGCGATCATCAGGAGGCACACGCCGAGGGCGCTCCCCGTGAACCAGATCAGGGGGTCGCCCCGGCGGAGGCTGCGGGCAAGGGGATTCATTCATCGACCCCCCACCCTATCCCTCCGATACATCGGAATGCGTCGGAGCTGGCCTTGGCTCGACCGGCACAGCTTCATTCCGATGTATCGCCCCACGTCGGGGGAGGGGAACGCTGCTGCACGTTCGGCTCCGCGTTTCATCAAATCGCCCGGTAGCGCTCGCGGAGGCGCTGGCGGATCACCTCGGCGATGGTGTTGACGAGGAAGGTCATGAGAAAGAGGATCCCCGCCGCCAGGAACAGCACCCGATAGAGGGTGCCTCCGTGGGGAGCCTCCGGGATCTCCACCGCGATGTTGGCGGAGAGCGTGCGCATGCCGTCGAAGACCGACCAGTCGAGGACCGGGGTGTTGCCGGTGGCCATGAGCACGATCATGGTCTCCCCCACCGCCCGCCCGAATCCGATCATCACCGCCGAGAAGATGCCGGGGCTCGCGGTGGGGAGCACCACCCGGGTGGCGGTCTGCCACCGGCTGGCTCCCAGGGCCAGGGAGGCGGCGGTCAGGTGCGAGGGGACACTCGAGAAGGCGTCCTCCGAGATCGTGAAGATGATCGGGATCACCGCGAAGCCCATGGCGATGCCCACCACCACGCAGTTGCGCTGGTCGTAGACGAGGTCGAGGGCCGACTTCAGCCAGAGCTTGAGGTCGCCGCCGAAGAGCAGGGACTCGACGGGGGGGCCGATCTTCATGGCCACCACGCCGCCCAGGACGAGCAGGGGCAGGATCAGCGCGACCTCCATGCCGGGCTTCAGCCGGCCGGAGAAGGTCCGGGGAAGGCGACCCCACAGCAGGATCCCGGCCGTCCCGAACGCAGGGAGGAACACGGTCATCAGGAGCACGGGGACCAGCGCGCGCTCCACCCGCGAGGCCAGCCAGAGGCCGGCGATGAAGCCGACCACGACGCTCGGCAGGGCGGCCATGACCTCGACCGTGGGCTTGACCCGGGCCTTGATCGACGGATGCATGAACTGGGAGGTGTAGAGCGCGCCCATGATGGCCAGGGGCACCGCGAAGAGCAGGGCGTAGGCGGTCCCCTTGATGGTGCCGAAGATGACCGGGACCAGGCTGAACTTCGGCTCGAAGTCGTCGGTGGCGCCGGTGGACTGCCAGACGTACTCCGGCTTGGCGTAGCCCTCGTACCAGGTCTTGCCGAAGAGCGACCGCCAGGACACCTCGGGGTGCGGGCTCCTGATTTCGTAACGGGCCACCGCGCCGTCCGCCCGCTTGGCCAGGATACCGTCGCTCTTGGGGGTGATCAGGACGAGGTCCAGCGCCTGGCCGGTGGGGGGGAAGCTGAGCACCGAACGCTCGGAGGTCAGGTGACGGAGCACCAGGGAGCCATCGGCCCCCGCGCTGACGAAGCTCTTGTCGCGGCTCGAACGTCCGATGGCCCGGATCGCCGTCCCCTGCCCGGGGAAGGCGTGGGCCTGGACCAGGGTCAGGTGCTCGTCCTCGTCCTTGAGGCGCACGCGAAACCAGGCGGAGAGCTCGCCCCTGGCATCTCCCACGATCACCGACACCCCTCCGATCGCGTACTCCACCGCGGTGATGGTCTGGGTCGACGCGTGCACGATGTCGGTGAGGGCGACCTCGGGAGCGAGCTGCCAATGGTAGAGGTTGCCCCTCTCGGTGGCGGCCACCAGGGCCTCCGTGCGGCCGAGCCGGAGCCGGGTGATCCTTTCACCGCCCTCGGTCTTGAGGGTGTCGCGTTGCTCGGTCCCCTCCTCGCTCGTCCGGTAGAGGGCGATCTCGTCGTCGGACACCAGGGCGGCCACCGCCTTCCGGCCCTCGTGCTCGGCGTAGCTCACTTCCCGGACCGGCCGCCTCCCGGGATCGATCTCGACCAGGCCGCGGTCGCGCAGCTCGATCTCGAGGTCCACCAGCTTCTGCTCGGCGTACCGCGGCCGGAAGCGGACCTGCTGCAGGGCCACCCGACCGTCCGCGGTGCCCGCGCCCAGGTAGTCGCCGGTCAGGCTGCGGCAGGCCGAAACGATCGTGGCCCCCGCCAACCCGGGCAAGGGGAACTCCTGGGTTCGCGCGCCGTCGGCCAGCCTGAACACCGCGAGGCGCGCGTCCGGAAGCAGCTCGTAGATGTAGAGCTGGTACTCGTCGACGCCCACCACGAGAGGCTTCCCGACCTCCGGCGTCGGCGCGGGAGCGAGCTGGACCACGCCCCGCGCCCGGCCCTGGGCGGCGCGGAAGAGGGGCAGGGTCTCCCCCAGGATGAAGACGAGGATGAACGAGACGGCGACGATGATGAAGAGGCCGCCGAAGGTCACGACCCCGGTGGCGAGCCGGTCGAGGGTCTTGACGCGCCGGACGCGTCCGCTCGCCTCCTGCACGCGGCGGCGGATCGTCTCGGATGCGGTTGCCGCGGAGGCCATGAGCACTTCTCCGTTCCGGCTACTCGAGCTTGGCCAGCTCCTGCTTCACGATGTCGGCGGAGAGCGGGAGATAGCCGTCCTTCACCACGACCTCCTGGCCCTCCCGGCTCAGGATGAACTTCACGAACTCCCGGGTCAGCGGATCCAGCGGCTTCCCAGGGCCGCGGTTGATGTACACGAAGAGGAACCGGTTCAGCGGGTACTTGCCGCTCCGCACGTCATCGTAGCTCCCGTCGGAGTAGACACTGCCCTCCTTGTCCGCGAGGGGGACGGCCTTGACCCCCGACGTCTTGTAGCCGATCCCGCTGTAGCCGATCCCGAAGCGATCCTCGGTCACACCCTGCACCACGGAGGCGGAGCCCGGCTGCTCCTTCACCGTGTCCTTGTAGTCGCCGTTCGCGAGGGTGTGCTCCTTGAAGAACCCGTAGGTGCCGCTCGCCGAGTTGCGCCCGTAGAGGCTGATCGGCCGGTTCGTCCAATCGCCGGTGATGCCGAGCTGTCCCCAGGTCGTGACGTTCTGCTTGTAGCCGCGCTTGCGTGTCTTCGAGAAGATCGCGTCCACCTGGGCCAGGGTCAGCTTGTCGATCGGGTTGTCCTTGTTGACGTAGACCGCGAGCGCGTCGTAGGAGGTGCGGACCTGGGTCGGCTTGTAGCCGTACTTGCCTTCGAACTGGTCGATCTCGGTGGCCCGCATGGCCCGGGACATGGGGCCGAACTGCGCGGTCCCCGCGATGAGGGCCGGGGGGGCGGTGGAGCTGCCCTTGCCCTCGACCTGGACCTTGATGTTCGGGTAGAGCTTGATGAACGACTCCGCCCACAGCGTCATCATGTTGTTCATGGTGTCCGACCCGACGCTGTTGATGTTGCCGGAGACGCCCGAGACCTTCGCGTAGCCCGCGATCGACGGATCCACCTTCACGGCCTGGGCGTTCGCGGAGCCCACTCCCAGCCCGACGGCCACGAGGCCCGTGAGCACATGCTTCATAGAGTTTCTTCCTTACCGCTTCGGCGAACCCGCTCTATCCTCGGCCACAGGATGTCAGGCCTGGGGAACGCGGGCGTTTCGCCCGGGTTAATTCCGTGTTAAATCGACCTGGGTGTCTCAGAAGTTGAGGAGAGTCTTGATCTCGAAGCGCTTCTCGTTCGGCTTGGCCAGGGCGGCGTCGTACTCGACCTGCTCGTAGTCGACGAGGACGGCGGCGGCGAGGGGCGCCTTCACCTTGAGCCAGTAGGAGAGCCCACCCAGGAAGCGGGTCTTCACCGCGTCCGCGTTCTTGTTCGGCTTGAAGTGGTCGTAGCGGAAGAGGCCCTCGAAGCCGGAGCAAGTCCGGGGCTGGACCCAGACCATCCAGCCGTTGGCTTTCACCTCCGCCCTGGTCGCGCTCGACTGGTCCTTCGCATCGAGGTAGTCGACGCCCAGGTTCAGGTACTTGTGCTCGAAGGTGCCGGCGGCGACGAAGCGGTTGCGGGAGGCGTTCTTCACGGGAGAGTCCTTGTCGTAGAAGGCCGTGAGGCGGATGCCCTTCGCCACGTTGGTCTTGGGGAACGGCCGCAGGGTGCCGCGGATCTGGAAGGCCTTCTGGTCGTTGACCTCGGCTCGACTGTAGGTATCGCCGTTGTAGTAGCCGAGGTGGACGTCGCCGTAGTCGTCCGGGAGTACGAAACGGCCCGAGAGGCCCACATCGGAGGAGCTCAGCAAGCCCTCGCGCTCCTCGAGGATGGTCCCCTGGAAGCGATAGCGGTAGATCCCCTCCATCAAGTCGACAAAAGGCGTCTGCTGCTGTCCGATGCGCACCCAGGTTCCGTGGGTCGTGACCTTGTCGAAGTTGACCTGGCCAAAGGCGTACTTCAGGCGGATCACGGCGCTGCCATCGAAGTTCGTGGTAGTGGTGACCGAGGACCCCGCCGGCAAGGCCGTGGCCGTGGTCGTGGTGGCGAAGCGAGCCGCCACGTCGGGGGTGACCCGGTAGCTGACCCAGTCGGAGATGTTGCCGGTCACGTTGATGTAGACCCGGCGCGCCTCGAAGCTGCTCAGGTGGACGGTGTTCTTGTCGGAGTCGGTGATTTTGGGCGCGTCCTGATAGGTGTAGTCCGCGAAGATCGTGACCCCGACCTTGAGGAAGGCTTCCTCCTTCGGCTTGGGAGCCTCCTTGGGCTTGGCGAAGACCTCTCCGGGCAGGTTGTGCTTGAAGTTGTAGAGGTTGATCGCATCTTCGCTGTCGAAGACCACGGTCTCCCCGCCGGGCCCGTAGCCCAGGCGGGAAATGGCCACGCCCGGCTCCGAGCCTCCGCTCTTCTCGAACGCTTCGTACCTGTTGCCAATGGCGAAGACATAAATGCGGCCGTCCTTCGCCACCTCGCGGTAGAACATCCCCTGGGCCCACGAGCTGGCGACCAGGGCCAGGACCAGGACCGGGGTGTTCACGGTCGCAAGGCCGCGTCTCAATCCCTTCGCTCCCATCGATGATCCCTCCTTCACTGCCTTCAGCGATCGGACCCGGACCGTTCCTACGCACCGGTCGAGCCGAGACGCGCGCCGTTGTCCAACGATCGTCTGCAAGCTACGGGGAGGGCGTGACGAGGATGTTACGCGCGTGTGAACGTGCGGTTAATTGACCCTCAACCATGAGCACAGGTGATGACGGCCAAGTGCCGGTCACGCCGCCACCGTCCCGGATCACGGCGGGCGCCAGTAGGCGCCGATCCTTCGGCTCCAAGCCTCTTTCGGGTCGTCCGACGAGTTGATCGCTAGAAACCAAGCTGCGCGCGGACCAGAATCACGTTCTCCGCCGGACGCGGTCCGCTGGGGCTGCCATCGAAGACGGTCCGCTCGAACGTGGCGTAGTACTTGATGTACGCGGTCGGATACCAGTTGGCCGCAATCGTGAATGATCTTGCCTCGCGGCTGGCATTCGCGGCCGCGAGGCCGGCCGTAAAGGCGGCCCGATCGACCCTGAGCGTAGTGTAGCGGCCGAGCAACTGCAGCGCTCCCCAGTGTCCCTTTGCAGGGTCGAAGTTGTCCTTCGGCCGGACGCCGGCGTAGGACGCCCCCTCTCCGGTCAGCAGGATCGAGACCGTGACTTCCCACGCCTGGTTCGTCACCCCGGTCTGCACGCCGCCCTTGACGACTGGTTGGGCTGAGCGCATGTACTCACCGAACGCGCCGAACGACTTGAAATAGTAGAACACCGCCGGCGAGACGCGTTTGCGTACTCCACTGGCGGCGGCGGCGCCGTTGTAGGAGAAATACGTCTGCCCGACGGACGTCTTGAACGAGGGCAGCGCGCCAATCTGCCGCCCCCCCGAACCGCCCACCTGAAACCCGAGGCCGTTCAGCGCGCCGGCGGGCGCCTTCGCAGACTTGAAGGGTTGCACGACAACGCGCCCGGCGAGGTCCTTCGCGTTGTTGGTGTCGAGTTCGGTCGTAGAACTGGTTCCATCCGGAACACCGTTGAAGACCCCCGCAGCGTAGAACAGTTTGCCGCCGGCGACGTCGCCTTGAGCCTGGATGCCAATATCACGGTTGGGTACGAGGCTCGACGCGAGCGCGCGTTCTGGGAACAGCAGAAACGCGTCGCCCTGCAGCAGCTCATAGCCGATCGGCGTCTTGTCCTTGCCGGTGCGCACGCGGAAGGCTGGCGAGAACCGGATGTCGAAATACGCGTCCTGGACGACCGTGGTTCCGTTGCCGAAGTCCGGCATCACCTTGAAATCGAACCACTTGGTGATGCGACCCGTGAAGGTGGGACGTATCTTGCGAATGGTGAAGGTATTGACGATCGGCTTGGGATCGTCCAACGAGAAGCGGCCGTCGGCCTGGGCCACCATGCCGAGGACCAGCCGGTATTCACCGTTCTGGGACTCGATCGCGAAGGCATCCGCTGCGCCGTTCGCCATCACGGCGGCCTGCTCCTTCGGCTTCTCATCCTTGGGCGTGTCTGCCGGCTGCTCGGCCTGGGCCGGTTCCTCCTTGACTTTGTCGTCCGCAGGCCACGTAGCCGCCGGTCCCAGCAAAGCGAGTGCGGCGGCCACAGCGAGTATTCGTCTCTCGAAGCCTCTCATCGGTTCTTCTCTCCGCTTTCGGGTTGCTCGGAGGCTCCGATCGTTCGGTGGGCCCGGCGGTTGGTCTTTTTCTTCCCGCCCCGGTGGTCCGGTCGGCGGCGGCCCGCCTCATCGAAGCGGACCTTCTCTCGGCGCTACGACGGCACGCCCGGCTGCCGTCTCGGAGTGCACCCCTTCTAGCCAGTCACCGGGTACGATCTCGATCGCTACGGGGTGATCTTCAGCTCCACAACGAGATGCTTCCTCCTCTGATACTCAAATCCATTATCGTCCCTACTCCACTCAAGCCGAGCCAGAAGCTCGCAGTTTGCGGTGCCCCTAATGTCGGTCGGCCTGGCGAAAAGGGCCTTCGAGAGTGTGACCTTTGCGCAAGTGACACGGATCCCATCGTCACGGTAAACGATCTCCTGAGTCTGCGTATTGTAGGAGAGATTCTTCACCTTAGCGCGCAAGGTATAGCTGTCGTAGTCTTCTCCCTGGCCGCCATTGTCGATCGTTGCTTCGACCCAAGCGCGGCCCGTTTCCTGGCTAATGGCGAACTCGGCGGTGGGGTGGAGATACCCAGCGCCTACGACCGCATCAAGGACAGGCAGGGTACCCGCATCTCCTGGCGTGGGTGTAATGCTCCCCAGAAGAGCGGTGAGGATCCGAAAGGACATTCCTAGCATGAAGGCCCCCTTGAAGGAGCCCTGTCAGCGGTCCGCGCGACCCGAATTGCGACCGATTCCAGGCCCCTCGCTTCCGTCCTTGCCGAGCCGGCCCAGCGCCCGTGAGAGCACGTATTGGGCCTTGTCGTACTCGCCGAGCGCACGCGCGTAGTCTTGGCGTGCACGGGTCTGATCCTGCTCGGCGAGGATGTTCTCGAGGACGACCCCGACCTCGAACTCCTTCCGGCCCCGGGCCAGCTCCAGGCCCTGCTCCGCTGCCTCCAGCGCCTCCTTCGCCGTCTCGAGCTGTTCTTGTTGGGACAGCACCCGCGTGCGTGCCTCGACGACCTGACGCGCGATGCTGTCCTTCAGCTTCTCGACGCTCCAGCGGGCCTCTTCCCGCCGCGCCCGCGTCGAGCGTATGCGTCCGACGTCGAAGAGCCCGCCTGGACCGAAGCGCCAGCCCACCGCGGCCAGGTAGTCGCGCGACCCTCCGAAGCTGGTGGGGCCGCCGTCCTTGCCGCCGCCGAGACCGCCGAAGAAGGCCTGTCCGACGATCGTCGGGATCAGCGGGCCGTAAACCGCACCCTTCTCGGTCTGCTCCGCGACCTGCACCAGGGCCTGCGCTTCCTTCAACTCCGGGCGGCCGGAGAGCGCTTCCGAGACCAGGGCGTCGACGCCTTCGGTCGCTTGGGCCAGAGCGAGGGGAGCAAGCTCGAGGTCCTGGGCGACCAGCTCGACCCCGGGGTCCAGCCGGAGCGTCTCGGTGAGACGTGCGGCCAGGATGCGACGCTGCTCCGTAGCCTGCTGGAGAGAGAGCTGGTTGCGCCGCGTCTGGACCTTCACCCGGAGCTCGTCCCCCTTGAGGGCAATGCCAGCATCCACGGCGCGATGCAGCTGCGACTCGTAGTCCTGCGAGATTTGGAGAGCGTTTGCGGCCACCCCGACGACGGCCTGGGCCACGAGCAGGTCGAAGTAAGCCTGGGCCGCACGCACCAGTGTCTCCTGGCGCTGCGCCTCCAACCCCTGCTCTGCCGCATGGCTCGTTTGGCGCGCCGCCAGCGTCCTGAAGAGCGCGTCGCCGACGTCGACCTGAAGGTTGATCGCGCCGCCGACCGCATAGGAGGCCTTGTCCGCCTCGACGATGTTGCCGACCACATCCTGGATGAGGCCGCCGTGGCGGCGGTAGCTGGCCGCCGCGGACAGCCAAGGGAGGAACTGGGTCGCGGCGCTCGTGGCGTTGGCCTTCGCGGCCTGGAGCCTTTCGCGGGCGATCTGGACGTCGACGCCTTTCGCTCCGGCCAGGCGGAGGGCCGTGGCGAGATCGATCGGGTAGGCGGCACCGGGAGCCGGCGAGGCCTGGGTCTGCGTTTCCGCCGCGGAGCCGCTTGCACGAAAGATCATAAGGATGATGGGAAGGATCGGCAACATCTGACCGCCGGGTCTCATCGGGCCTCCACGACCGTGACCGACTGGCCGTCGGCCGGTGGGTTGGAGCCGGCCAGAACGACGGTCTGCTCCGGGGCGAGGCCCTCCAGGATCTCGACGCTCGCGCCGTCGCGGAATCCGGCCTTGACGGCCACGCGCTTGGCCTTGCCGTCGGACACGGTGAAGACGAAGTCCTGGCCTTTCCCGCTCACCAGGGCCGCGGCCGGGATCAGCAGCGCGTCCGCCTTCCGCTCCATGGCGATCCTGGCCCGGGCGTACATCCCCGGCCGAAGCTCGCTCTTGGGGTTCGCGATCTCCGCCTCGGCCGTCATCGTCTTCGACGCCTCGTCCAGCGCATAGGCGAACCGGGTCACGCTGCCACGAAACGCGTGGCCGGGGAGCTCGTCCAGGCTGATCTCGACCGGGAGGCCGATCTTCACGAAGGGCACTTCCGGCTCCGGCACGGGGATCTCGATCCGGATCGACCGGATGTCCATGACGGTCAGGAGCGCGGCGCTCTGGGCGACGCTGCCGGAGGTCGCGGCCGGGATGAACGCCCCGGGATCGACCGCGCGCTTCGTCACGATGCCGGACAGGGGGGAGCGGATCTTGGTGTAGCCGAGCAGCGTCTCCGTCCGCTCGAGGGTCGCCTGGGCCATGTCGAGCTTGCCCTTGGCGTCGTCCA
>WNGL01010309.1_pt1 | contig 11288 bp, 9 predicted proteins | sample 5400591 | NCBI WGS metagenome assembly WNGL01 (sample SAMN13153377, study PRJNA577476) | soil metagenome | isolation source: 80 cm soil or saprolite under Garry oak tree replicate 1 | place: USA:California | collected 2016-06-15
AAAATGTTCAGGATGATGCGCCTGGGGTTCCTGCTTCCCCCATTGAGTTGACTGCTGCTGCGGATACGTCTGTGGCGGTGGCTGATTGCCAGGTGGGTAGGAGGTATGCGCCTCCGGATAATATGGGGCCTGGGGTGGTGCGGCTCCCTGCGCGAGCGGCTGTCCCATGTGATAGCCTCCTGAGGGCGCCCCTGGAGGAACCGATGGAGTGCCTGATACACTCGGAGCGCCACTGATTTGCGGTGTCCCTGCCACCGTCGGCGCGTTGGGAGAATATGCTTGCCCACTTTCAAGACCTATACCCCCTCCATACAGAGGAAGCCAGGGAGGGACATCTTTCCGCTCTTCGCGCTCATCTCTTCCTGTCGGCGGAGGTGGCGGAGGTGGAGGTGGCGTGCCTGTGTTACCAGGCGCAGCATTGTTATAAAACGACCAGGAGGATGGCGGCGGAGTTTCGCTTCTACGAGTTTCCGCGTCAGTATAACTCGTCGCTTCCTGTACGTGGCCACAATTCCCACAGAAACGCGCGTTCGGCGGGAGTTCATTTCCACAAGCTGTACAATTCGACATCGTCCGTCTTCCTTTGCTTACCAGAGTGTGCTATGACTATTGATAGCATCATCATAGGGTCTAGCATTACCTCACTAAAAAACACTAAAAAGATGATAGGCTCCTATTAGTCTTTTCTGTCTGATTAACCACTTTCATCGTGTGATGAGTTTCACAGGGCATTTCTCCAGGTGAAATTTCCTCTTATTTTTGGAATCGACCATTGCCTGCTTACTTGCTGGGAGAAAGTGTGATAGACTCTATTGTGAGAAATCCAGCGTCAGACGGCGTTTGCTCTGGCGCAAAGCTCCACCTGGCAGACCTCTCTAGGGCCTGGTGACTGCGCTGTCATCGGGATAGCGCATACATGTGACAATACAAGCGCTTAGAAATGGACAATGTGCAATGGCAAACGACAACGGATCAGTGAACCCCCGTACTTCAAAGAACCAATCTACCCGGCAACCAGCAATCGATCCCGCCCTCTTGAAATCGCTCGAATGGCGCTGTATCGGCCCATATCGCGGCGGGCGCGTTGTTGCCGTAGCGGGAGACCCGCTGCACTCGCAGGTATTTTATTTTGGCTCGACCGGTGGAGGCGTGTGGAAAACAACCGATGGCGGCATCATCTGGGAAAACGTCTCCGATGGCTATTTTAAGCGCGCCTCGGTGGGCGCGCTTGCCGTCGCGCCGTCCGATCCCAACGTGATTTACATCGGCATGGGCGAAGCAACCATTCGCAGCAACGTCTCGCATGGCGACGGCGTCTACAGGTCAACCGACGCAGGCAAGACCTGGACGCATCTCGGTCTTGCCGATACCAGAAATATTGCCAAAGTACGCATTCACCCACAAAATCCTGACCTGGCCTATGTGGCCGCGCTTGGACACGCGCATGGCCCAAACCCGGAGCGCGGCGTCTATCGCACAACCGATGGCGGTAAAACGTGGGAGCGCATCCTCTTCCGCAGCGAAAAAGCCGGAGCAATTGACCTCTCGATGGACCCAAACAATCCTCGCATTCTCTATGCGGCCATGTGGGAAGCGCACCGCAAACCCTATACCCTGGTAAGCGGCGGTGAGGAGTGCGGCCTCTTCAAATCAACCGACGGCGGTGATACCTGGACGGAAATCACGCGCAATCCTGGCCTGCCCACGAGCATGCTCGGTAAAATAGGCGTCGTCGTTTCGCCCGCGAAACCCGATCGTGTCTGGGCCATCATCGACGCCGAAGATGGGGCCATCTTTCGTTCGGATGATGGCGGCGCGCACTGGGAACGCCTCTGCGAAGACCGCAATATTCGCGCTCGTCCCTGGTACTACATGCATATCATCGCGCACCCACAGGACCCCGAAACGCTCTGGGCGCTCAATGTACAGGCCTGGAAAACCATCGATGGCGGGCGTACCTTCTTTGAAGTGCAGATACCGCACGGCGACCATCACGACCTGTGGATCGACCCAAACAACCCCGATCGCATGGTCGCGGGCCATGATGGAGGCACCTGCGTCTCCTTCAATGCTGGCGCAAGCTGGTCGAGTATCTATAACCAGCCAACGGCCGAGTTCTACCACGTGACGACGGATAACCAGTTCCCATACCGCGTGTATGGCGCGCAGCAGGATAATTCCACCATCAGCGTGCCGAGCCGCTCGCATGTCGCGGGTATTACCAATGCGGAGACCTACGAGGTCGGTGGAGGCGAAAGCGGCTATATCGCTGTTCGACCTGATGACCCCAATATCGTCTATGCCGGAAGCTACCAGGGCTATCTCTCCCGCTACGACCATCGCACCTTCCAGGAGCGCAACATCACGGTCTGGCCCGAGGCCGCTACCGGTTGGGGCGCGAAGGATCAGAAGTACCGTTTCCAGTGGACTTCTCCCACACTGCTCTCGCCTCATGATCCGGATGTGCTCTATACCACAGGTAACTACGTCTTCCGCTCGACCGACGAGGGAAATAGCTGGGAGATCATCAGCCCCGACCTCACACGCAATGATGTCTCCAGGATGGAAGCCTCCGGCGGCCCACCCACGAAAGATAATACAGGCGCGGAATACTACTGTACAATCTTCGCCTTTGCCGAATCTCCGCTCACTCGTGGCCTGTTCTGGGCTGGCTCCGATGATGGTCTGGTGCATATCTCGCGCGACAACGGCGAATCCTGGCAGAACGTCACGCCCGCCGAACTGCCGGAGTGGTCGTTAATCAGCATCATCGAGCCTTCGCCGCACGATCCGGCGACCGCCTATCTCGCCGCCAACCGCTACAAGTGGGATGACTTCTCGCCCTATCTCTTCAAGACCCACGACTACGGCGCAACCTGGACGAAGATCACCACCGGCATCGCCGGCAACGACTTCACGCGCGCCATCCGCGAAGATCCCGCCCGCCGTGGATTGCTCTTCGCCGGAACCGAAACCGGTATCCACGTCTCGTTTGACGATGGCGCGCACTGGCAATCACTCCAGCTCAATCTTCCCGCCGTACCCATTCACGACCTGGTCATCAAGGATACCGACCTTGTCCTGGCCACCCATGGCCGCTCATTCTGGATTCTGGATGATATCACCCCTCTGCGGCAAGCCAGCGAGGAGATAAAGCAGCTGCCGCTCTATCTGTTCAAGCCGCGTACCACTGTTCGTTTCATGGTCAGCTATGGTTACTCTCGCGCCGCGCTTTCCGGGAACTTTTATCGCGATGTAGACAATACGACGATTGTTGCGCGCCGCGAGGAGCGTCCGGGAAACGTAGCGGTGGAGCGCCCCCTGAATGCCGGGCAGAACCCACCTCCAGGTCTCATTGTTTACTATTACCTGGCACAGAAGCCGGAAGGCGAGGTGAAACTCTCCTTCCTCGATGCGCAGGGCAATGAAATCAAATCATTCACCAGCGAAGCCGAGCGCAAGCAGGCCCCCGAACATAGCGTCGATCCCACCGACGAGGAAGAGGAAGAGGAGAAAAAGGAACCCAGGGTGCTGAAAGAGGCGGGCATGTACCGCTTCGTCTGGAATATGCGCTATCCCGATCCCAGCAAGGTAGAGGGATACGTCGCCTCAGAAGGCGTAATGTCAGGCCCCAGGGTATCCCCCGGCGTATACCAGGTCTGCCTGACTGCCGCCGATCAGTCCCTGGTTGAAACATTTGAAGTGCAGAAAGACCCGCGCGTCTCTGCCACACAGGATGACCTGGATGCCCAGTTAGCCCTGCACCTCAAGATTCGCGATAAGCTCTCCGAAACCCACGACGCCATCAACACGCTCAGAAACGTGCGCCAGCAAATCGACGACTGGCAGAAACGCACGCAAGATCTGCCCATTAGCGAGGAACTCACCCGCATCGGTAAATCCGCGAAGGAGAAGCTAAAAGCCATCGAAGATGAGCTTATCCAATCAAAGGCGAAGACCCGCCAGGACACGCTCAATCACCCCGCCAAACTCAACGGCAAACTGGCCGGGCTGGCCGCTGTCTTCGCTGGCGCCCAGGCCGCCCCCACCAGGCAGGCCTACGAAGTCTTCGATGACCTCAGCAACCGCATCGATGTCCAGCTACAACGCCTGCAGGAAGTACTCGACACCGACGTAGCCGCCTTCAATTCGCTGTTGCGCGATCACAAAGTCCCTGCTGTAGTACCCATCGCAACCATGTACACCAGTAACAAGCGGTAAATGAATAACCCACCCCTATGCAACCGCAAAGGGGTGGGTTATCTTCAAAACAACATTCATGATTTTCCTTGAATCTTCCCCCCCACTATGCTATAATTCCACCTTAGCGGGAGACTACCCGCAATCATGAAAACACACATGAAATACACACGCTCTTTGAACGGCGAACACCCTGGTACACCTCAAACTATTTGGAGATACTGTGGTAGGGGTCACGTGAAGACACAGCGCGAAACAATGCTAGACTTCACCCATAGCCTGTCAGGAACCCATTTGCCGGTGAGAAAGGAGCGGAGGATCAAAAGGGAGGATCCATTTATTGGCAAACATTATCTCAATGAAGCAGCTTCTCGAAGCTGGAGTCCACTTCGGGCATCAGACCCGTCGTTGGAACCCCAAAATGGCGCCGTTCATCTTCATGGACCGCAACGGCATTCACATCATCGATCTCCAGCAGACCGTCACGCGCCTGAACGAGGCATACAAGTTTGTAGAGCAGCTTGCGGCCAGGGGTGAAACCATTCTGTTCGTCGGCACTAAGAAACAGGCCCAGGAGGCCGTCGCCGAAGAAGCCAAACGCTGCGGCATGTACTACGTCAACCAGCGCTGGCTCGGTGGCATGCTCACCAACTTCCAGACCATCCAGTCCCGTATTCGCTACCTGCGCGACCTGGAAGCGCGCCGTGATCGTGGCGATTTTGAGCGCCTGCCCAAAAAAGAAGTGCAGAAGTTGCAGGACGACATGGCCCGACTGGAGCGCATCCTCGGCGGCATCAAAGACATGCGCCGCTTACCGAGCGCGATATTCATCATTGATACCCGCAAAGAACGCACCGCCGTCCTGGAGGCACGCCGCCTCGAAATTCCCATCATCGCGCTGGCCGATACCAACTGCGATCCCGATGAGATGGATTATCCCATCCCGGCCAACGATGACGCCATTCGCGCGGTACGCCTCTTGAGTTCCAAGATTGCCGACGCCGTCGTCGAGGGTCGCCGCGAGTTGGAGGCCCAGCAGAAAGATAAAGAACCCGCAGAAGCTCCAACAGAAGAAACTTCCCCTGCTGAGGTGGCCGCTGGCTTCAACCTCTCGACAGATACAGCGGATTACGGTCTGGAATCACCCGCCTCGCCTGAGCCAGCGGTTCCTGCCCAATCTGAACTGATAGCGGAAGAGGCGTCATTATAGCGTAGGGTCGGCAATTTGCCCCCCTCCCGATTCGTTGGGGCAACAAACAACTGAGAAGGCGGGAGATAGGGAATTCGTTCCCAATCTCCCGCTTCGTCTTGTAGACAAGAACTAACGAAACCGATTTTGTCAAGCACTCAGGTGCAATAAATAGTGGTCGGAAGCGATTGTGCTTTGCATCCCCACCTGAGTATCATCATAAATGAGATTGAGGAGTGAGCAGATCATGGATTACACTGCCGCAGATGTCAAGAAGTTGCGTGAAGAGACGGGCGCAACCTTCGCCGATTGTAAAAATGCCTTAGCCGGTGCGAGTAGCTGGGATGATGCCGTCAAGTATCTTGAGAAGAGGAGCGGCCACAAGGCCGAGAAAATGATGGCAGCGGACCGCGAAACCAAAGAAGGTGGCGTCTTCTCGTACGTGCATCATAACCACAGAGTGGGCGTGTTGCTGGAACTCAATTGCAGCACCGACTTTGTGGCTCGCAGCGAGGCCTTCCGCCACCTGGCGAACGACCTCGCGTTACAAATCGCCGGTGTTGCCCCTAAGTACGTTAACTTCGAGGATGTGCCTGCCGATGTTGTTGAACAGGCGCGCAAAACTATTCTGGAAGATCCCTCGATGGCGCGGGTTCCGCAGGAGAGGCGCGAAGAAGTCCTCAACAACAAGCTCAAAAAGGAACTGAGTGGGCAGGTATTGATGATGCAGCCCTGGGTGAAGGACGAGACAGTGATTATCGGCGACCTGGTGAAAAAGGTCATCGCCGAGACCGGTGAGAATATAGTACTGCGTCGCTTCAGCCGCTTTGCGCTGGGCGAATAATAAGTGTAGGGACATCCACACCGCGTGGCCTGTTCCCACACTAACTTTTCTCGCATGGGAGTATCACAGAACATGTCTTCAGAGACTTCATCCACCTCATCCATCGTGTATCAACGCGTTCTGCTCAAATTGAGCGGCGAAGCGCTCTGCCCCCGCAAAGGCTTTGGCATCGATGCGGAGTCACTGCGGCGTATCGCCGCTGAAATCAAAAGCGTCCAGGATCTCGGTGTGCAAATGGCCATCGTGATTGGTGGTGGCAATATCTGGCGCGGCGCCGATGCCGCCGCCACAGGCATTGATCGCGCCACCGCCGACTACGTAGGCATGCTTGCCACCGTCATGAATGCGCTGACAATGCAGGATGCTATGGAAAAATTGGGCATGGTCACACGTGTGCAGACCGCTATCGAGATGCCTCCCGTGGCCGAACCGTTCATCCGCCGCCGGGCCGTGCGCCACCTCGAAAAGGGGCGCGTCGTCATCCTCGCGGCAGGCAGCGGCAACCCATTTTTCACCACCGATACCGCGGCGGCACTGCGCGCTGTTGAACTCAATGCTCAAATCTTGTTGAAAGCAACCAAAGTGGATGGTGTCTACGATGATGATCCCATGCGTAATGCAAATGCCCGGAAGTTCGATGAATTGAGCTATATGCGAGCACTCACGATGGGTCTGAAAGTCATGGATAGCACCGCGCTTTCCCTGTGCAAGGACAACCACCTGCCCATTGTCGTCTTCGACCTCAATGAGACAGGCGCCCTGGAAGCCATCATGCGCGGCAAAAAGCGGGGAACGCTGGTCCATGATATGGAAGACTCGGAGTGGAGTGTCAGTCGTTGAAGCCAAATTGGGGGCCTTGCCGTTGTTTTGATAGGGCCTTCAAATGCAGAAACAGGGGCGCGCTTCATTGCGCCGATACGAAGGGAGCATTGCTATGACAGACGATATATTCGGGGATGCCGAGCGACGTATGCAAAAAGCAGTCGAGATCTTGAAACACGACATCACCTCGATCCGCACTGGCCGGGCCAATGCATCATTGGTCGAACGTATTACCGTGGATTATTATGGCACGCCTACGCCGATTAACCAGGTCGCGTCTATTTCCGTTCCGGAGGCACGCCTGTTGATCATTCAACCCTGGGACCGTAAATTACTGGTTGATATCGAAAAGGCTATCCAGAAATCTGATCTCGGCATCAATCCCAACAATGATGGGCAGGTCATTCGCCTGGCAATACCCCCGCTCAACGAAGAGCGTCGTCGTGATATGGTCAAGACCCTCCACAAGAAATTAGATGAGCACAAGGTTGCCATTCGCAACATTCGCCGTGATGCCCACGATAAGTTACGTGATCGTGAGAAAAAGAAAGAGATTTCCGAGGATGAGCTGAAACGTAACGCCGAACGGTTACAAAAGCTCACCGACCGCTTCATCGATGAGATGGACAAGGTCGGGAAATCAAAGGAACTGGAGATTCTGGAGGTCTAACTTTGACCAGGCTTCAAAACTATTTCTCTTCTTCAAAGGGAAATAGGACTACACAGTCGCAATCCGTTACCGTAGAACAACCCGAACCCATATCCGAACAAACGCCAGGCGTCCGTCACCTCGCCATCATTATGGATGGGAATGGGCGCTGGGCCAATAAGCGCCACCTACCGCGCCTCGCCGGGCATAAGGCAGGGGTCAATGCGCTTAGACGCGTACTCGAATGCGCCGTTGACGAACGTATAGAAATGCTCAGCGTATACGCCTTCTCAACCGAGAACTGGGGACGGCCACGCACCGAAGTGGAAGGGCTGATGCGTCTCTTCTGGGAGACCATCCGCACCGATATCGAGAAACTGCATCGTGAAGGAGTCCGCCTGCGCCATCTGGGCCGCTTGCAGGACCTCTCTCCTGACATTCAAAAGGCCGTGCAAGATTCGGTCAACCTGACGCGCAACAACACCCGCATCGGCCTCAACGTCTGCTTCAACTACGGTGGCCGGGCCGAACTGGTGGATGCTGTACGGCAGATCATCGCCGATGGGCGCAATCCCGAAACCATCACCGAAGAACTGATCAGTTCCTATCTGTATACGCGTGATTTACCTGACCCCGAAATGGTCATTCGTACCGCCGGGGAAATGCGTGTCAGTAACTTCTTGCTTTGGCAATCAGCCTACAGCGAGTATTACGCCACGCCAACCCTATGGCCTGATTTCGGACGGGAAGATTTGCACGCGGCATTGGACAGCTTCTACCAGCGACAGCGACGTTTTGGACGGCTCTCCGCTTCATGAGTTATAATAGGATGAGCAATTCAAATCTGTCAGGAACCTATCATCAAGGTATGAATCTGTCGCAAGGAGCCGCGTGCAACCAGTAAGTCAGAAAGAAGCACAACCAAACACAGCACAAAAGGCCGAGAGACAATGGTATCGCTCAGTGGGTCAGCGCACGATCACATCCTTCATTGGCATACCAGTTGTCCTCGCCCTTGTCTGGTTTGGAGGCTGGTGGGCCTTTGCCGGGGTCACCATCGTGGCGGTATTAGGAGCCTACGAACTCCATAACATGATGCTCCACGAGGGCTATCATCCAATGATACTCATCAGCCTGGCCTTGAGCCTGCTCTTCCTGGTTGCCGCCATGGTGCCTCAAGAACGCCCGCTCTTACTAGAAATCGGCCTGGGGGTAGCCTTACTCGTCACCTTCCCCCTGCTCTTTTTCCGCAAAAAACTCGATGGAGCCATGGTCGATTGGTCGCTTACCCTGGCCATTGCCGTCTATCTGGGCTGGCCCTTAAGCCTCTTCCCACTCCTGCGCGGCTACCAGGTAGGCATCAGCACGGGCTTCTGGTGGCTCCTGACCCTCCTGCTAGGCGTCTGGGGCTTCGATACCGGCGCCTTCTTCGCCGGCCACTTCTTTGGCCGCCACAAACTGGCCCCCGGCATCAGCCCCGGCAAAACCTGGGAAGGCGTCATCGGCGGCCTGGTCTTCTCCATCGCCGCCGCCATCCTCTTTGCCATGCTCCCCCTCCATATCCCCTGGTACCTCGCCCTCCTGCTTGGCATCCTCATCGGCATCGCCGCCACCCTGGGAGACCTGGCCGAATCCCTCATCAAACGTCAGACCCACGTCAAAGACAGCGGCCAGATCATCCCCGGCCACGGCGGCATCCTCGACCGCGTCGATAGCCTGCTCTTCGCCGTGATCGTGGTCTATTTCTTCGCGCAGTTCGTTGGGAAGTTGTAATTGAGGACCGATCAAAACGATCTTCCTGCAGAACACCTACTGGACTGACGTACTTCATTTGGTGTTCGACTTTTGCATGTGCAACCGCCTGAGAAGCTTGCTCGGCCTCTATGCCTCTTTTTCAAATGAAGTACGTCAGTCCACTACTCGTCAGTTATGGTAGAACTGGAATAAATGTCGGATTGCGCTCTTGAAGCATATCCTCCATGCGGACTCGAATCTCTTCTTTCGATTCTGGATGCGTCAGGATGTAAAAGGTTTCGTCACGGATGGCCTGGAAGACAATGTCGGCTACCTGCTGTGGAGGCATCCCGGCCTCCACAGCTTGAAGCATAAATTGTATGAGCGCCACGCTTTCGGGACCCATTTTCACTTCAGCTGGATCATTCTGTAGTCGGGCTGGGCGATTGCGAGCCCCATCCATAATGCGTGTTTTCACAAAGCCGGGACAGAGGACAGAAGTCTTGATTTTGGCTCCTCGAAGTGCCAGTTCGTGGTACAGTGTCTCAGAAAGGGTGACGACCCCATATTTGGTCACTTTGTAAATGCCCAGACCGGGGCCGGATGTTAATCCCGCTATCGACGCAGTGTTGACAATGTGGCCTTCGGTATCCTGCTCGAGCATGCGTGGCACAAAGGCGCGAATGCCATGGATGACCCCCCACAGGTTGACGCCTATCGTCCATTCCCAATCGGCCAGGGTGCTTTCCCAGATGATGGTCCCCGCGCCTACACCTGCGTTGTTGAAGAGCAGATGAACGGCCCCGTAGGTATCGAATGCCTTCTGTGCCAGCGCTTCTACATCCCCGGCTTTTGAAACGTCTGTCTGAACGGCCAGAACAGATGCACCTTCAGCCTTCAATTCCTGGCAGGCTTGCAAGAGAGTCTGCTCATTAATGCCGGCGAGCACGACCCTCATTCCTTCTTGCGCGCATCGCTCGGCAAGTGCGCGGCCTATTCCGCTGGCTGCCCCTGTGATGACGGCCACTTTTCCCTGGAACTCTTTCATATTAATAATCTCCTTGTTCAGAACCTTTCTGCAGGAATTTCCTGCACGTATTGAATAGTGAGAACCAGTATGAAGACGAGGGCAGGCCGACTTTTTTCGCTACAGATTTCCAACTCCATTAAGCGGACATTCACCATGAACGAAGTTCGATATGACCCTTATAGCCCTTTTCAATCAATACTGGCGTGCTGGCGCAGCGCCTCGGTCTCAAAGGTGAGCTTCCCTCGCATGATATGAACTCCATTGCATGTGATTTCGACAAAGGCGTAGCCGTCCATAAACTCTTACGTTCCCTCTTCGGTGATGGCATCTTCAGTAGCGAGGGCGATTTCCACCGTCACCAGCGCAAGCTCATGGCCCCATTACACGGCCTGCCACACCTGCACTGTGCCATCTATTGAGCCCGAGGCGATGCGCTGCCCATCGTGAGGTGACCACGCTACAGCCCAGACCTGGTTAGAATGGTGGGTATATGTGTAGACAGGACGCCCAGTAGGGGCATCCCACACTCGCACTGTCGTATCAAAGCTCGCAGAGGCGAGGCTTGTCCCATCGGGTGACCACGCCACAGCTTGTACATCTTGGCGATGACCAGAGTAGGTGTGGATGAGTTGTCCTAGTGTGGCATCCCACACCTGCACCGTCGTATCAGCACCCCCAGAGGCAAGGTGCTGCCTATCAGGAGACCATGCTACAGCACGTACTGGACCGTGGTGACCATGATAGATGAGAGGGTTGCCTCCCGTAGTAGCATTCCACACCTGCACCGTTCCATCAAAGCTCGCAGAGGCGATGCGTGTCA
>WNGL01030467.1_pt1 | contig 11287 bp, 11 predicted proteins | sample 5400591 | NCBI WGS metagenome assembly WNGL01 (sample SAMN13153377, study PRJNA577476) | soil metagenome | isolation source: 80 cm soil or saprolite under Garry oak tree replicate 1 | place: USA:California | collected 2016-06-15
ACGATTGGTGATGGCGTGGTTGTGTTCGCGCGTGACTGCCATCAGGGCTGGGGGAATGTTGTCATCGTGCGCCATGCGTATCGCGAAGGCAGCGTTGTTCGCAATGTCGACTCACTTTACGGGCACTTGGACAAGATTTTGGTGCGACGTGGCCAGGCAGTGCGACGCGGTCAGCAAGTCGGCACAATGGGCACGGCCCATGGTCTCTACGATTCGCATTTGCATCTCGAAGTGCGCAAAAACATCGCGATCGGGATGAGCCGCGATAAATTCGCTCAAGATTTCACCAATTACTACGATCCCTCGGAGTTCATTGTGTCGCATCGACATCTGCAAAGCAGCGGCGCCAGTTACCGCGTGGCAATGAACACTTTTACTTACGATTCGAAAATCCAATGGGACAAGCTGCGCAATTACTCGCACGCGCACACCGGTGACGGATCGAGCGAATCGACCGACGCGCTGAAGAAGGCGCTCGCCGCGCAGAGCGCAAGCGCTCACTAGACGATTTGATTTAGGTCAAAGTCGCCTCATCAAGGCGAGAATTATCACGATCAGAAGAATCAATCCGAGCCCGCCGCTCGGATAGAAGCCCCAACCGGTGCTGTACGGCCATGTCGGCAAAGCTCCGAGCAACAGAATAATCAGAATGATCAATAGAATAGTGCGCATCACCATTCCTACGCAGACGCCGCGGCAGGTGGTCGCTTTTTTTACCGAAGCCTGGAAGGCTTGCGTTGAAAACCGCTTGCGTGAAAGCGGGCGCTTCTTATCATTCGTGGGCAAGTCCCGACTGCGTCCTGCCAGATGCGTCGGGAAAATTTTTTGCCCGAGTTTGAATTGAGATGGCAAACACGATCTTAGTTGGCGCGCAATGGGGCGACGAAGGAAAGGGCAAGATCATCGACGTGCTGACAAGCAAAGCCGATGTGATTGTCCGCAGCCAGGGCGGAAATAATGCGGGGCACACGATTGTTCACGGCGGCGCGACTTATATTCTGCATCTCATTCCGTCGGGAATTTTGCGCCGCGGAAAAGTCTGCGTCATCGGCAACGGCGTGGTGGTCGATCCGATCGCGCTTGTGACCGAGATCGAACACTTGCGCGAGCTTGGGGTGAAAATCGGAAAGAACCTTTTGGTGAGTAATTGTGCCCATTTGGTTCTGCCTTACCACCGTCTGCTCGACGAACAGCGCGAATTACGAAAAGGCCGGGCAAAAATTGGAACAACCAAACGCGGCATCGGTCCGGCGTACGGCGATAAGGCGGCGCGGACCGGTCTCCGGATTTCCGATTTGATGCAGCCGATCTTGTTCGCAAAAAAACTGCAGGCCAAAATTCGCGAGAACAACAGCATTCTCCAGGCGCTCGGGGCGAAGCCGATCAATTATCGCGAGGTCCACGAGAGTTATCTTGCGGCGGGGGAAAAGTTGCGGCCGTTTGTAACGAACACGGTTGTCTATTTGCATCGCGCGATTCAGCGCGGAAAAGGAATCTTGTTCGAAGGCGCGCAGGGCACATTTCTCGACATCGATCACGGTACCTATCCATATGTGACTTCTTCCAATACCACAGCCGGCGGCGCGTGCACCGGAACCGGTGTGCCGCCGCATCGGATGGATCGTGTGGTTGGCGTGATGAAAGCTTACACGACGCGGGTAGGCGAGGGGCCGTTGCCGACCGAGGATCGACATCTAACACAGATGCTTCATTCGCTCGGCCGCGAGTTCGGCTCCACCACTGGCCGGGCGCGGCGCTGCGGATGGTTCGACGCGGTAGCCACCGGATACGCGGCGATGATCAATGGAATTGATGAGCTGGCGATTACGAATTTGGACGGTCTGGACGATGTCGATCCGATCCGGATTTGTGTTGGATACCGGCTGAACGGGAAGCGCTTGGAAGTTCCCTCGTGTGATGCGGTTCAGCTCGACAATTGCGAGCCAATCTATGAAGAAATGCGCGGGTGGAAACAATCCACGAGTTCTGCGAAGAAACTTTCGCAACTTCCTGTAAACGCGAGAAATTACGTGAAGCGACTTGGCCAGCTTACCGGTGCGAAGGTTTCCATTGTCAGCGTCGGGCCGACTCGCGCGCAGACTCTCTTCCTATAGCGATGCCCCCCGGTGCCAAATCCGTCCCGCGGCACATCGCGATCATCATGGATGGGAATGGTCGGTGGGCCAAAGCCCAAGGTCTGCCCCGGATCAAGGGCCACGAGGAAGGCGCTAGAGCGGCGCGCGAATGTGTCGAGGCCTGCGCGGAGTTGAAGGTAGAATATCTGACGCTCTACGCTTTTTCGGCGGAGAACTGGCAACGGCCGAAGAGCGAGGTTTTCGCCCTGATGCGACTCTTGGAAAAGTTCCTCAAAGAGAAAACGCCGGAGCTCATCGAGAAAAATGTTCGCCTGCAAGCGATTGGACATCTGACCGATTTGCCCGAGGCCTGCCAGCAGCAACTTCACAAGTCGATCGAAGCGACTGCTAATAACACCGGCGTCACGTTGATTCTCGCATTAAGTTACGGCGGACGGCTCGAGATCATCGACGGCATCAAAAGTTTGCTCCGCGCTGTTGAGCTCGGCCACATCGACAAGGGGATGATCGATGTCGAGATGTTCAGCAAACATCTTTACACTCGGTATTATCCCGATCCCGATCTGCTCATCCGCACTTCAGGCGAGATGCGTTTGTCGAATTTTCTGCTGTGGCAGCTTTCCTACACCGAAATGTACGTGACCCAGAAACTCTGGCCTGATTTTACGAAAAAGGATTTGTTTGCCGCAGTCGAAGAATACGGACGACGTCAACGGCGTTACGGCGCGGTGGAGTAATTAAACGAACGCTTCAGCCACTGAATCCGCGAGCGCTTTCCCGGCCCGCGTTAAAACGAAATTACCACGCGCTCTCTGGAGCAAACCGAGTCTGACAAATTCGCGGGTCTCGTTAGGAAACGACTCAAGCAATGGCGCCGGAGTGCCGTCGCCCGTTCGCAATGAGAGCGCAATTTCTTCGGCGCATTTCATTTCTGGCGTCAAATGTTCGACCGACCCAATCGCGGAGTCTCCAGCGAGAACAGCCTCCGCGTACCGACGAAAATCCGGAATATTTTGCCATCGCGTCATGCCGATGGTTGAGAAAGCACTTGGTCCAATGCCGAGATAATCTGACCCCGACCAATAGGCGCGATTGTGGGCCGAGCGAAAACCGGGCCGCGCGTAATTCGAGATCTCGTAATGCTCGTACCCAGCCGCTTCCAGGATCGACATCGTCATTTCGAAAAATTCGGCATCGGTATCAGAATCTTGCCGAAATTCACCCCGCGCATGCCGCAGAAAAAATTCCGTGTCTTCTTCGTAGGTCAGACAATAAGAGGAAATGTGTTCGGGTCTGAGCGACACCGTTCGCTCCAACGTGCTTTGCCATTGGTGCATCGTTTGGCGCGGCAGACCGAACATCAGATCGACGTTGATGTTTGAAAATCCGGCGTCGCGAAAAATCTGGAACGATTCCTCGCCTTGTTTTGCGTTGTGCTCGCGTCCGAGCATTTTCAGCAAATCATCATCCCACGATTGAATGCCAAGACTGATTCGGTTGATCCCAAGCCGTCGCAACAATGCGGCTTTACGGGGCGAAACGCTTCCCGGATTTGCTTCCACCGTCCACTCGATCAGCTCCGATAAGTCGAGCTGGTCGCGGAAACCGCCCAGCAAAAATTCCAATTGCGTTGTCGTTAGTGCCGTCGGCGTGCCGCCGCCGAAATAAATGGTCGATGGCAGGAGATGTCGGCGAGTCCGCCGTTGGCGGGCAGCTCCTTCGACCGAGACCACGTCTTTATCAAAGCAAGTCAATTTGAAGGAGCCGGGCGACCCAGCCACTTCATCGAAGTGGCTCCCCTTCGGGCGCGAAGCGGGTCGATCTTGGGTCTGCTCACGTACCTCGCCCAGAAGCGCCTCGCAAAATCGCTTCGTTTGGGAGCGATCGAGCAGCTCTTTGTAAAATGCGCAGTACGGGCAAATCCGCGCGCAGAAAGGAATGTGGACGTAGACATGGCGGATTGGGTCTGACACCGCGGTATCAATTTGCTCACGTTTCAAAAGCGTCGTTCCGAAGTTGTGATTCGCGGCTGCGGCCATAAAATCAAAGTTCCTTGTCGATCCGAAATGTAGCTCTGGTTTACTTCTGCGCCATCGGCGGCGTGTTCGCGCAAGCTCCATCATCGGAAAAATCGGTCGTTTATACGACGCATGATCCCGATGCGATCGTGAGTTACCGAACGGATCGCCGTGCAGTCCGGGCGATGGTCGATCGGTTGATTTTGGCGGCGACCGGTCAGCCGGATCTTGCCCGGGCGTGGGGCTCACTGATTTCGCCTAACGATAAGATCGGAATTAAAATTTCGGCTGCCGGTGGAGAATTGTTCACGACTCATCACGACGTCGTGACCGCGATCGTGGATGGTTTGGTCGCGGCCGGACATCCGCGCAGCAGCATTATTGTCTGGGACCGCTCACTGCAAGGAACAAAAGAGGCCGGTTACAAGAAAGCGGACGGGTTTGAGTTAAAGTCGATCGCGCCGCGGGACGGCTACGATCCGAAAGCGACTTTTACCGCGCCGCTCCTCGGCAAACTCGTCTGGGGCGACGTCGATTACATCAGCGATAGAGGAAAAAGCGAACCTTTATCGGATACGGAAAATACGAGCAGCGTGAGCCATTTCTCGCGCATCCTTTCGAGCGAGGTGACAAAAATCATCAACGTCCCGGTGATGAGCAACAGCACCACCAACGGGATCGCCGGCTGTCTTTACAACATGACCATTCCCAACATCGACAATTGGCGGCGGTTCGCTCAAGGCACTGGCTTCGGCGCGGAAAGTATTGCGATTATCTACAGCAATCCCGTGATCTCGCAAAAGGTAGTCTTCAACTTAATGGACGGCCTCGCCGCGCAATACGGGGGCGGACCGCAATCGCAGCCGAACTTTGCCCTCCACCATGCGACTCTTTACGCGAGTAAAGATCCGGTGGCTCTGGACACAATTGCGCTGAAGCGACTCGAGGAGTGGCGATCGAAATCGAATTTCCCTCCCATCGGACGATTGGCGAGTTACGTGCAAACGGCCACCACGGTTGGCCTCGGCAATTCAGACCTGAGTCGGGTCGAGGTGAAAAATGTCGGCCAGTGACGATTCGTTAGGCCAGGAAACAGGTTCCGCGATTTCTCTTTCAACCTTGCGCGGCTCGATTTTGGCACGCGTCTCACGGTCGTTTTATCTTTCCATCCGCCTGTTGCCCAAAAAACTGCGCGATCCTGTTTCTCTTGGCTATTTGCTCGCGCGCGCCTCGGATACGATCGCCGACACGACCGAGCTGCCGGTTGATTTGCGGATGGAGAATTTGCGATTGCTCGTTCGCGGTATTCAAGGCGAAGCGCTTGGCGATGCAATTATCGATCTTAGCGCGTCACTCGCGCCAGCGCAGAAAAACAAAGCCGAGCGCGCTCTGATCGAATCATTGCAATCGTGTTTGGATTGGCTCGATCAAAGCGACGTCCTGGATCGCGAAGAAGTCCGGGCCGTGCTCGAACAAATTAACCGCGGCCAACTCCTCGATCTCGAGCGTTTCCAGAATCCAAAACAAATCGTTGCCTTGGAAACGTCGACGCGCCTCGACGAATACACTCATCTCGTCGCCGGCAGTGCGGGAGAATTTTGGACCCGGCTCTGTTTTCGCCACCTTCCAAAGTTTACTCGCAAATGGCGCGAGAAAGCGGAGGGGGGCATCGAGGCGGGATTAAAATACGCCAACGCGATTCGAAATCGTCGCGTGCGTGTCGCAACGGCGCTCCCCGGGCTCATCGGTGCGCGAACACTTGCGCTTTTACGTAATGCTGGCACGACAGCTTTGCATCGACATATCAAAGTCCCACGAAGCGAAGTCCGCGCGATCGTCGCGTCACTAATTTTGGGATTCGGTGCGCGATCGCGCATTGAATCCTTGTATCGCGACCTATCGCGTTGAATGTGCGATTTACAGAAAATAATTTCGCTGCTTCTCGCTGATCGGTTTGTCGAGCCGCTCCAGAACTTGCATCATGTCTTCCCAAACCTTGCGTTTTTCCGAGGCCGACTGATTTCGCAACAGATACGCCGGATGATAAGTGATCATCAGCGGCGTGCCGTTGAAAAATTCCCAACGTCCGCGCAGTTCGCGCATCGGAGCACGCGTTCCGAGAAGTCCTTCAACTGCGGCCGCGCCGAGCGCCACAATCACTTTCGGTTTGATGATCTCGATCTGCTCCATCAAATACGGCCGGCACGTTTGCATCTCACGCGGTGTGGGCGCGCGATTTCCGAACGAACCCGCCGGCACATCCGGCCGGCATTTCAGAATGTTGGCGATGTAAACTTGTGCGCGCGCGAATCCCATTGCCTTGATAATTTTGGTGAGCAATTGCCCCGCGCGACCGACGAACGGTTCACCTTGCGCATCTTCGTCCGCACCCGGCGCTTCTCCGATGAACATGATCTCGGCATCGGGATTGCCGACGCCGAAAACTGTCTGCGTGCGCGAGCTCGCGAGATTTGGACATTTGGTGCAAACAGAGACGCGTGTTTGCACCGCAGCGAGCTTTTCGGTTTTCTTGGGATCTTTCGCAACTTCGATGTTGATCTTTGGTTTGCGAAGGTTTTCGGAAGTGCGAGCCGGCGCGGCCTGGTCTAGTGCATCGAGTGCGCTTCGCGATGCGCACGGACGATGCGCGCTTCCGTCGCGCATGCGCGCGAGGGCTTGCAGAACCGTTTCGAGCGCCTGCGGAAATTGCATCAACGCATATTGTTAAGTTTTGCGCGGATCGGCAAATGATTTTGACTCACGAAAGCTTTCGGAGTTGATGATGCACCGATGAGTTCGAAGCTGAGCGACTACGAATACCCGTTGCCGGAAACGCTGATTGCCAAGCGGCCGCTGCCGCAGCGGGACGAGTCGCGCATGATGGTGCTGCATCGCGCCTCACAGACGGTCGAACATCGACAGTTTCGCGATCTAAAAAGCTTTTTGCGGGAGGGCGACTTGCTTGTTCTCAACAACACCCGCGTCCTGGCCGCGCGCAGATTTTCGGATGACCACGCTATTGAGTTTTTGTTTTTGGAAAAACTTGGACCGGCGCGCTGGAAATGTTTGGTCAAGCCCGGCCGCAAAATGCGACCGGAAGCGACAGCAAAGATCGACAATGTGCTGTTGCGCGTCGAAGAAATTTTGCCGGACGGCGAACGGATCGTCGCGCTCGCCGATGATGTCGATCTTTATGCGCACGGATCGATGCCGTTGCCGCCGTACATCGGCCGCGAAAGCGACCTCGCCGACGACGAGCGTTACCAGACTGTCTTTGCGCAAACACCGGGCGCGCTCGCGGCCCCGACCGCCGGTCTGCATTTTACGGCCGAAATTTTATCCGAAATTCCGCACGTGTTTGTGACGCTGCATGTCGGCCCCGGAACTTTTCGGCCGGTGCACTCCGAAAATCTCGCAGAGCACCGGATGCACGGCGAATCGTTTTCAATTTCGAAGGAAGCTGCCGCTAAGATCGGTAATGCGCAGCGGATCGTGGCGGTCGGGACCACCACGGTCCGTGTATTGGAAACGGTCGCGTGCGAAACTCGACGGCTTAAAGCCGTCAAGTTTTCAAACGCGCCGATCCGAGCGCAATCAGGGCCGACCGATCTTTTCATTTACCCGCCGTATCGATTTCAACATGTCGATCTTCTCTTCACCAATTTTCATCTTCCGCGCTCGACCTTGCTCATGCTCGTGAGCGCGTTCGCCGGCCGCGAATTTTTGCTGCGCGCCTACGAGGAAGCGATTCGCGAGCAGTATCGCTTTTACAGTTACGGCGATTGCATGTTGATCTTGTAACGCTGAGAAGCTGACAGCTTCTCCTACAGCTGCTAGTCTGCGCGCAAATGGCGCAGGCCGATCAACCTCAAGGCGAGCTCGTCATCCAGACGATCGCCATGCCCAAGGACACTAATCGCGATGGCGACATTTTTGGCGGTTGGCTGGTTTCGCAAATGGATTTGGGCAGCGCGATCCTGGCTGGAAACGTGGCAAAGTCGCGCGTGGTGACCGTGGCCATCGAAGGAATGGCGTTCCTTAATCCCGTGCGCGTTGGTGACACCGTCGCGTGCTACGCCTGGGTTGAGAAGATCGGACGCACGTCGATGAAGATTTGTGTCGATGTTTGGGTGACGCGTTATCGGACGGGCGAGCGAGTGAAAGTCACCAACGGCGTCTTCACTTATGTCGCGCTCGGGCCGGATGGAAAACCGATCCCGGTAGAACGCGATTAGCGTTACGGCTGCGCCGGTTCGCTATCGGTTTGGTTCGCGATTGCGCCCGACGCGGAAACGGTGACTGGCGGCGTAACCGGTTCAGACCAGGAACCCGGGACCGTTTCGACACTTGTGGTCACTTGCGGCTCGCTTACCTGCGCCGATTTCATTTTCAGCTTCAACTCGCGATTGGCTGCTTTTTGCGCCCGCGCCATCGCGCGCCGGCGCTGCTTCGTTTGCTTTGCGACATAACGGCGACAAGCCATTTCCCGACGGCCGTTCGCGCTCGTGTAAGCGCAGCCGCTGAAGTCGAACGAGACGGCGAAGATCAGCAGGAGAAGCAGGGTTTTATGGTGCACGCGATCTGTAAAGCACAAGGCGTGCGAGCGAGGTAGGGGCGATGGACCCCAATCGCCCGCGGGCGGTTCGGTGAACCGCCCCTACCTAGAGCAATTCGCGCACGCAATTTACCGCGTGGAGATAGACGCGGTGTGGACCACCGCGCAGAAGTTCCTGCGTCATCAGATCGACCGGGTCGTTGCTTTGTGCCGGCATCATCTGCGGCCGAGCGATTTCATTTTCGCCACTGCGCGAAATCTCGAGAAGATCTCCACATTGCGCTGGTGCGACCCGGAACTGAATGCCGCTCGAGTTTATCGCGATCTCTCCGACTGGGTCGCCTTCGCGCTGACGAAGCTCAACGTCGATCTTGCGATTATTCGCATCCACCAGTCTGCAGCTCCCGTTGCGTGCCGGCTCGTTCACCTTCCAGCTTAGTTGCGCACTCAACCAGCCAACCAAAAAGAGGGCTGTCGATTTAAATCCCGGCGCATAATCGATGTTGAGGCTTTCGATCTTGCCAAAATGATGATGGGACGCCGGGTGATCAAAAAATTGCGCGATGGCATAGCGGACTTTGTCGAGTCGGGTCCAATTGAGGTCGCAAAGCACGATCCTTTGTTTTGCTTTCTGCTGCGCGGTTTCGACGAGACGCATCTGCGCGCCAAAGTCTTTCCAAGTCTGACTGTCGAAAATCAGCCGATCGACCCACTCCCAAAGTTGTGGGTCCATCGGATCGGGAAAATCGTCCTGCCACCAAAGGGAAAGCGGCAGATCAGAATCGAGATGAGAAAAAACAATGCTCGGCAAGAATTTTACGCACGGACCTTCCAGTGAAAAAGAAAGCTGCTCGGAACAAATTTGCTTGTTCCCGGTGCGACTGACATGGCAATGCGCGTTGATCCAGGCTTTGACCCGATTCTCCTTCGAATTTCGATTCGCCCCGATCACGAGCGCGCGGCAGGCATGATTCTCGGCGATCCTGGCGATCAATTGCGTGTTTTTCTCAAGTGAACCCGGCTTTTCGCTATAGACCGCGAAATTAATCAGCGACGCGCGGGTCATCGCGCTTTCGCCCTCCCGCCAGAGTTTTTTCAGCTCCTTGTCGATCTTGCCGATCTCAACCGGCTGGCCTAACGAATAATTTTCAGCGATTGCTGGCATAATTTAGAGCCTTCTCCACGAGCGGCCGTCACGCGCCAGCAATTCGTCTGCTTCTTCCGGTCCCCACGAACCTGCGGGATAAAAAAACAAATCCGGCGCTTTCTTTTTTGCCGACCACGCGTTTTCGATGATGTCGATGAACGCCCACGCTTCTTCGACTTCGTCGCGACGCGCGAACAGAGTGGCGTCGCCGCTTATCGCGTCGAGCAACAGGCGCTCATAAGCTTCCGGACTCGCCTTGCCGAATGACGTTCCGTAATGAAAATCCATCTTCACCGGTTCGATCCGGAAACTTGTTCCCGGCATTTTCGCCTGCATCCGCAACGAAATTCCTTCATCCGGCTGAATCCGAATCACCAGCACATTCGATTCATTCGTCTCTTTATTGAACAAAACCATCGGCGCTTTTTTGAAATGGACGGAGATCTCCGTGCCTGACTTCGGCAACCGTTTTCCGACGCGCATGTAAACCGGCACGTCCCACCAGCGCCAGTTGTCGATGTTCAAGCGCAACGCGACGAATGTGTCGGTCATCGATTTTTGATCGACATTTTTTTCGCTGTGATAACCAGGGACCGGTTGACCATTGATTGCACCTTCGGAGTACTGCCCGCGGACAACATTCGTCACGACTTCGTTCGTGGTCATTCGTCGCAGACAACGGACCACTTTCACTTTCTCGTCGCGAATGCTGTCGGCGCTCAAGTCGCTCGGCGCTTCCATCCCCACAAGGCAAAGCAACTGGAGCAAATGGTTTTGCACCATGTCGCGCAACGCGCCCGCGCCCTCGTAATAACCGGCGCGTCCTTCAACCCCGAGCGTTTCCGCGGCCGTAATCTGGACGTGATCGATGTAGCGCGTATTCCAGAGCGGTTCGAAAATCGCGTTAGCGAAGCGCAGCACCAAAATGTTCTGCGCGGTCTCTTTTCCAAGAAAATGATCGATCCGATACGTCTGCTCCTCGCTGAACGCATCGCTGACCACGCGATTGAGTTCACGCGCCGAAGCCAGATCGCTTCCGAAAGGCTTTTCGATAATGACGCGCGCCCAGCTTCCTTCCTTGGCTTCGTTCAAGCCGGCGGTCTTGAGATGTTTCAGGATCGGCTCGAATTGGTCCGGCGCGACCGCGAAATAAAAGAGCCGATTCCCGCGCGTTCCGCGTTCCTGGTCGATCTTATCGAGGCGTTGCGCCAAACTTTTGAAGCCGGCTTCATCGCTAAAATCGCTTTGATGATAGAAGATTGATTGGCTGAAATTTTTCCAGATTTCGTCGCGCACAGTCTGGCGCGAAAATTTTCGCACCGCCTCTTCCATTTCGCGGCGAAAATCGTCGTCGCTCTTTTCGCGACGGGCGAAACCGATCACCGTGACAGCGGGCGGCAACTCGCCATCGGCAGCGAGATTGTAAAGCGCCGGCAACAGTTTGCGATGGGTCAGGTCGCCGGTGGCGCCA
>WNGL01009494.1_pt1 | contig 11285 bp, 8 predicted proteins | sample 5400591 | NCBI WGS metagenome assembly WNGL01 (sample SAMN13153377, study PRJNA577476) | soil metagenome | isolation source: 80 cm soil or saprolite under Garry oak tree replicate 1 | place: USA:California | collected 2016-06-15
CGCAGGTGCGCCCTGAAGGGATTGCTGGATTCCAACTATGGGTCAATCTGCCGGCGAAGCTCAAGATGACCAAGCCGCGCTACCAGGACATCCGGTCAGGCGAGATCCCGGAAATCAAAAAGGAAGCCGGGGTACGGATCCGGGTGATTACCGGAACGGTCGATGGCGTCAGCGGGCCGGTGACCGGAATTGCCGCCAATCCCATCTACCTGGACGTGTTCGTTCCCGCTCATGCCTCATTCATCCAGCCGGTCCACCAAGGGCACACGGCGTTCGCCTATGTGTTCGAGGGCGAGGCGAAATTTGCTGGCAATGATACAGAAGACGGAACCATGATTTCGCACCCCAGGCTCGTCGTGTTGGGTGACGGCGACTATGTGAAGGTGGTCACGGGTGGGACCCCGGTGCGCTTTTTGCTGGTTTCCGGGAAACCGCTCAACGAGCCCATTGCGCGGTATGGTCCATTCGTGATGAACACGCAAGAGGAGATCGAGCAGACGCTGCAAGAGCTCCGACAGGGAACCTTCGTCACCACGTGAGTAAAGGAAAAGGGCAAGGAATGGGACAATTTGAAGGAGGAACGCCATGAAGAGTCATGCTGTAAAAGAGCAGAGCATTCTCGACCGCGTGCGACCGCTTGTGGATCAGGACTCGAGAGAGATCCAACCGTATGGAAGGATCGCGAAGCTGCCGATCGCGTTGGCGGAGAGCGTCTGCAAGGAGAGTGTGGAAAATCTCAACCAACTCCTTGCCGACACGATTACGCTGCGCGACATGTATAAGAAGCACCACTGGCAGGTCGCGGGCCCGACTTTCTATCAACTGCATCTGCTCTACGACAAGCATTTCAAGGAACAGAGCGAACTCGTGGATTCGCTCGCCGAGCGTGTCCAGATGCTGGGTGGGGTCAGCATTGCAATGGCGCACGATGTGGCAGAGACGACCCTGATTCCTCGGCTCCCGCGCGGCCGGCAGGAGGTGCCCGTGCAGCTGTCTCGGCTACTCCATGCGCACGAGGTCATTCTGTTTGAGTCCCGAACGATGGCCAAGCAAGCCGTCGAAGCTGGTGATGATGGGACGAATGATTTGCTGGTGAGCGATGTGATCCGCACGAACGAAATGCAGGTCTGGTTTCTCTCGGAGCATTTGGTTGAGGAGCCTCTTGTCCGCGCCAGCGGACGAGTGGGGTAGGGATCCCGGAAGAAGCAGCGACCATGAACTCCGCGCGACGACAACCGCAATATCTGGATCTGCTCCTCCTCATGCATCGTGACGCCTTCGCGTTTGGCTCCGATCAGTCGGCGCGGCGCTCCTGGTGGCTCATCGTCGGCCTCATGCTGCTGATGGTGTTCTTCTTCTGCCTAGTCCTGCTTGTGACAAGTCCTCAGGCTTTGGCTGTCGATGTGGATCAACTTGAAGACTTGACAGGCGGCGTGGTGCCGGTCGTGACGTTCGAGGGGCATGATACATTCACAAACGAATACGTCTATTCTGTGAAAGTCATAAACCAAACGGGAGACTCTCTTGTGGCAGGCATGCTGTTCCTCGTGCTTTCCGAGGTGCTGGATCAATCCGGAAAGGACGTCCTGGGGAGTCTAGAGGTCCCCAATCAAGACGGTAATATGGGTGGCAAACCGTACTTTATGGTTCCCGCTGATGGATTGTCCGAGATCCCCTCTTACCACGAAAGCCAGCCGATCAACGTCCGCCTTCGCTCTCCTGATTACGTGCATTATTTCCCACCCTCGTTTCAAGTCCGAGGAATACGGCGCCGGGACCCGCGAAATTTTGAGACACTCATCCAGCAGTTGATGAACAATGGCGCGCTCTCTGAAGTAGAAGCCCAGAAGGCGCTTCAGTCCTTGCACCAGCCGTAAGGTCCAGCAACAAGGAGGCACAGAGACGAGTATGAAAATGTTGTTAATTGTGGCTCATGATTATTTGGATGAAAGTTTGTTAGAAATATTGAGAAAGAATGATGTTCATGCGTTTACCCTGATTCGTAAGGTGGGGGGCGCTGGAGAGACAGGAGAAAGAGGAACACCGTTAGGTTTCTCGTTCCTCTACCCCGGATACAATTTGATCGTCTTTGCGGTCCTCCCATCCGATCGAGCAGATCACGTGGTTAGCGCCCTGAAGGAATTTCATGCCGCCCGATTGCAGGCTACTCATGGACATCCTATCCCATTTAGGATGTTTGCTCTGCCATGTGAACAGATCTTGTAGCCCGTTGAAGAACGTGAAAGAGAAATAGGAGGTCAAAACATGTTACCGACACGTGGATACGCAACCAAAGGTCACACATCCGTTCTCGAACCATTCAGCTTTGAGCGGCGCGAACCAGGTCCACACGATGTGCTCATCGAAATTCTCTACTGCGGCATCTGTCACTCTGACATCCATCAGGCACGAGACGAGTGGGGCGGCTCGATTTTCCCCATGGTCCCCGGCCACGAAATTGTCGGACGCGTGACACGCGTCGGATCCCAGGTGAAGCGCTTCAAAGTCGGCGAGCTTGCCGGAGTCGGCTGTTTCGTGGATTCCTGCCGGGTGTGCGCGAGCTGCAAGGCAGGCCTGGAGCAGTACTGCGAAGTTCATCTCGTCCTCACGTACAACGGAACCGAGAAAGACGAGAAGACTCCGACGTACGGTGGCTACTCGTCGCAAATTGTCGTGGATGAAAATTACACGCTCAAGATTTCCCCGAAGCTTCCGCTTGCGAACATCGCCCCCCTGCTCTGTGCCGGCATCACCACGTACTCGCCGCTCAGGCATTTCAAGGTCGGCCCGGGCCAGCGAGTCGGGATCGTCGGGTTAGGCGGTTTGGGTCACATGGCAGTCAAGCTGGCTGCTTCAATGGGCGCGGAGGTTACAGTATTCAGCACGTCTAAAACCAAAGAACAGGATGCACGTCGTCTTGGCGCGCATGACTTTGTCGTGTCGCTGGACCCAAAGAACCTCGACGCTCTCGCCAACCGGTTTGATTTCATCCTCGACGCGGTCTCCGCGCCGCATGATGTCAATGCATACCTGAATCTCCTGCGCAGGGATGGGGTGATGGCGATGGTGGGGGTTCCGGCCAAGCCGTTGCAGGTCCAGGCCTTTTCGCTCCTCTTGAAGCGCAGAACCTTGGCCGGCTCGATCATCGGCGGCATTCGCGAGACGCAGGAAATGCTCGATTACTGCGCGGAAAAGAACATTACTTCCGATGTTGAGGTGATTCCCATACACCAGATTGAAACGGCTTGGGAGCGGACCATCAAAGGAGATGTTCGATATCGCTTTGTCATCGACATGAAAACACTGTGACGGACGAAAATGGGGACAGGCTACTTTTTGAAGCGAGGACACGATATGCGACTCACTTGCTTTTTGCCGCGTGCAATGCTCATGCTGTGTTGACCTGTTCCCGGTAAAGCGATATACGGTTTTGCTCTAGTGATGACTCATTCTGTTGTAGGAGAAGATATGGCGAACGGTGCAAGAAAGCTGAGACTCGCATTAAGCCTCCTCGTGTGCGTGGGAGCGGCCGGGTTTCTGGGCTGCAAGCAAGAGGCCGGTTCCGCACCCGCCCGTCCCCTTCCGGAAGTGGGGGTGATGACGGTAGCTGCTCAGACCATACCCGACGATCCGGAATTCATCGGCCAAGCGGAAGCCTCCCGCATCGTCGAGATCCGGTCGCAGGTGACGGGCATCATCAAGAACTTCTTCTTTCGCGAGGGCCGTGACGTCAAAAAAGGCGACCGGCTGTATCTAATCGATCCCGTGCCGTTCCAGGCGGCCGTGGTGAGCGCCAAAGCGATGGTGGCCCAGGCCGAGGCGCGGGTGGTCCAGGCGAAGCAGAATCTCGATCGCGTCAAGCCGCTGCTGGCGGAACAGGCCGTGAGCCAGAAGGATGTGGATGATGCCGTCGCGGAAGACCTGGCGGCCAAGGCGGCCCTCGAATCGGCGAAAGGACAGTTGGTGAAGGCCCAGTTCGACCTGGACAACACGCTCATCATCGCGCCCATCTCCGGGCTGATCGAGCGGACCAAGTTCTACGAAGGTCGCCTCATCTCCGCACAGACCGACCTGCTCACGGTCATCCACCAGGTGGATCCGATGTATGTCGTGGGGAGCGCACCGGAGAGCTACCTCCTGCAGCGGCGCCAGCAACTCGCAACAAAGAAGGTCGAGCGGCCGGATCTCTACCAACTCCGGGGGATCCTCACCTTCATGGACGGCACCATCTATCCGTATGAGGGGCAGTTGGATTTCGCCTCCGTGGGGCTGAGTACGGAGACGGGCTCCAGGCAGGGGCGGTTCGTCTTTCCCAATCACGAACGGGTCCTGCTTCCCGGACAGTTCGTCAAGATTCGCGTCAAGGGATATACGAGAACCGGTGCCATCCTGGTGCCGCAACGGGCCGTGCAGCAGGGGCCCAAGGGTTCCGTCGTCTATGTGGTGGGCGAGGGCGACAAGGTGGAGGTCCGTAATGTCCAGGCCACCAGTTGGCAGGGCAGCCAGTGGCTCATCGAGGAAGGACTCCGTGCAGGAGAGCGGGTGGTGGTGGACGGCCTCCAAAGAATTGCGCCGGGCGCCCCCGTGAAACCGGTTCCCGTTGCGGAGACCGGTGCTGCTTCCGTGGGCCAGCCGATCGACACCAAGGTGAAGGGAGACCTGTGATCTCTCACTTTTTCATCGACCGTCCGATCTTCGCGTCGGTCCTGTCCATCGTCATCGTGGTGGTGGGCCTCGCGGCGATGCAGTCTTTGCCCATCTCCCAGTTTCCCGAAATTACGCCTCCGGTGGTGCAGATCGAGGCCGACTATCCGGGCGCGAACGCGGAGGTGGTGGCGGATTCGGTGGCCCGCACCATCGAAGTGCAGCTTCCGGGCATCGACAATCTCCTCTATTACGACTCCACCAGCACCAACGACGGGCACATGACGATCCGGCTCACGTTCGAGATCGGAACGGATGTGGACATCGCGCAGGTCCAGACGCAGAACCGCGAGAAGCTGGCGGAGCCGCAGATCCCGAACGAGGTCATTCGCCAGGGCATCACGGTGAAAAAAGTATCCCCGGACCTGCTGACGGTCGTGGCGCTGAGTTCCAGCGATCCTCGATTCGATACGCTCTATCTGTCCAACTACGCGATCGTCAACGTGCTCGACAACATCAAACGGCTCCGCGGCGTGGGCGACGCCCTGGTCTTCGGGAGCCAGAACTACAGCATGCGACTGATCCTGAACCCGGTCCGGATGGCGCAACTCAACCTCGCGCCGAGCGACATTACGAACGTGGTCCGCGAGCAGAACCGGGATTTTCCCGCCGGCACGGTCGGGCGGGAGCCCGCGCCCAAAGGTACGCAGCTCACCATCCCGGTGATCACGCAGGGCCGCCTGACGGAGGTGAAAGACTTCGAAGAGTTGATCGTCCGGGCGCTCCCGAACGGGGACATAGTCCGCCTCAAGGACGTGGCCAAGGTCGAGCTGGGCGCCCAATCCTACAACATGGAAGGACGGTGGAACGGCAAGCCCAACACGTTTCTCTTGACGTTCCTTTCGCCGGGCGCCAACGCCCTCGACACCGCCAAGCGCATTCAAGTGGAGATGGATGAGCTCGCCAAGAGCTTTCCCCCCGGCGTGAAGTACGACATCCCCTACGACACGACCCGCTTCATCGAGGTGTCCATCCACGAGGTGGCGCTGACGTTGGGCATAGCGATGACGCTGGTCATCCTGGTGGTCTACCTGCTCCTCCAGTCCTGGCGCACCACGCTGATTCCGGCCGTAGCGGTGCCGGTCTCCCTCATCGGCGCCTTGGCCGGCATGCAGGCCCTCGGGTTCTCCATCAACACCCTGACGCTGTTCGGCATGGTGCTGGCCATCGGAATCGTGGTGGACGATGCCATCGTGGTGGTCGAGAACGTCGAGCGCCACATGAAGGAGGAATGTTGCTCCTCCAAGGAAGCCGCCAAGCGAGCCATGGCAGAGGTGACGGCCCCCATTATCGCGATCGTGCTCGTGCTGTGCGCCGTGTTCGTGCCGGTGGGATTCCTGGGCGGGATCACGGGCCAGCTCTACAAGCAGTTTGCGATCACGATCGCGATCTCCGTGACGATTTCAGGATTCGTCGCCCTCACGCTCAGTCCGGCCCTCTGCGCCCTGGTGCTGAAGCCGGGAGGCGAAGAGGTCCAACGCAAAGGCTTTTTCCCGCTCTTCAACAAGCTCTTCGATTGGACGAGGGACCGCTATACCGCGGTCGCCGCACAGGTCATCAAGCGGGCGTCGCTGGCGCTGGCGGTCTTTGGCGTCGTGATTGCCCTCGCCTTCGGGCTGTTCAGAGTGCTCCCGTCCGGCTTCCTGCCGGAGGAAGATCAGGGGTACCTCATAACCGTCGTGCAGCTCCCGGACGGAGCCTCCCTGCAACGGACCACCGAGGTGATGAGCAAGCTTGAGAAGTACTTCCTGTCCATTCCGGTGATCCACAGCACGGATGCGCTGGTCGGCCAGAACTTTGTGTTCAACACGCGCGGCCCCAATTCAGCGACCCTGTTTACGCCCCTGCATCTCTGGGACAAACGCAAGCGCCCCGACCAGCACGTCAAGGCGATCATCGGAGGCGCCTTCAGAGAATTTGCGAGAATCCCTGAGGCGTTTATCCTCGCCTTCAACGCCCCTTCGATCCGGGGCCTGGGCGCAACGGGCGGATTCTCAGTGCAGATTCAAGATCCCAGCGGAGGCGACTTCAAGAAGTTTTCGGCTGTCGCCGAGGAGTTCCTCGCGAAGGCCAGGCAGGACCCGGCCATCGGGGCGCTCGGCACCAATTTTCGCGTCAGCTCGCCCCGGCTCTATGCCCACGTAAACCGGGAGCGAGCCAAGGCGCTGGGTGTTCCCATCTCCGACGTCTTCGACACCCTGCAGGCCTATTTCGGCAACTTCTACGTCAACGACTTCCTCAAATTCGGCCGGGTCTATCGCGTCCAGACCGAGGCGGACGCGCAGTACCGGATGAGTCCCGGCGATCTCACCAAGATTTACGTGCGCGCCCAGAACGGGCAGGGCACGTACATGATCCCGCTCAACACCGTGGTCACGACGGAATTCACCAGCGGGCCGGATCCGGTGACGCACTTCAACGGATTCAATACGGCCTTCGTGCTGGGAGCGGCGGCTCCCGGCGCGAGCTCGGGACAAGCTCTCGACGCGCTGGAACGAGCGGCGAAGGACGTGCTGATTCCCAAGGGCTATGGGCTCGACTGGAGCGGGATTTCCTACCAGGAACGGAATGTCGGAGGGAAGTCGGTTGCGGCGTTCGCGTTCGGTCTGCTCATGGTCTTCCTGGTGCTGGCCGCCCAGTACGAGAGCTGGACGGTGCCCTTTGCCGTGATTCTGGCCGTGCCTTTCGGCGTCTTCGGGGCCTTGTCCGCCGTATGGCTCCGGGGGATGACCAACGACATCTTCTTCCAAATCGGGCTGGTCACGCTGATCGGGCTTTCCGCCAAGAACGCGATCCTCCTCGTGGATTTTGCCAATCATCGGTACCACGCTGGCATGTCGGCCACCGAGGCGGCCATCGAGGCGGCGAAGATTCGCTTCCGGCCGATCATCATGACCTCCATGGCGTTCATCCTGGGGGTGACGCCTCTGGTCATCGCTAAGGGCGCCGGGGCGGCCGGCCGCCAGTCCATCGGCACCGGCGTCTTCGGCGGCATGCTCGCCGCAACCTTCCTGGCCATCTTTTTCGTGCCGCTGTTTTTCGTGTTGGTCCGGAAGCTCGCGCAACGCCGTCCCAGTCAAGCGACCGCCAGCCCCGGTGCGGTGCTGGCCGGGCCTCCTCCTGCGCAAGGAGGACACTGATGCGCCGCCTGGCCCTGGCCGTGCTCTCGGTGATGCTGACCGCCTGCGCGAAGGAGCCGGACTATACACGTCCAGGTGTTTCTACACCGGAGTCCTTCCGTATGGCGGGGAAGGAGGGAGAGTCCATCGCCAATCTGCCGTGGTGGGAGCTGCTGAAAGATGAAGAACTCCAAAAGCTGGTCCGCATCGCGTTGAAGGAGAACAAAGATCTGATGGTGGCAGTCGCGAGTGTCGAAGAATATCAGGCCCGGCTGTACATCGCGCGGACGGACTTCGCCCCCCAACTCAGCGTGAGCGGGAACGCGCCTCTGGCCAAAATGGGGGGCGTTGGATTCCCAGGGTTCCCCAGCGCATTCAGCTATTATGGGCAGGGCTCTCTGTCCTGGGAGCTTGATTTCTGCGGGCGGGTCCGTAGGGAGAATGAAGCGGCGCGCGCGGACCTCTTGGCCCGGGAGGAAAACCGGCGAGCTGTCGTTTTGCAACTCGTGTCGGGCGTTGCCCAGGCCTATTTCGATCTCCGCCAACTGGACATGCAGTTGGACATCGCCAGGCGCACGCTTCTGGCATGGGAAGAGTCGGTCAGAATCGGTCGGGCTCGGTTGCGGCAGGGCCTCACTAACAAACTAGACGTCGACCAGTTCGAGGCGGAACGGGCCAACGCCGCAGCCCGCACAGCGGAGCTCGAGCGTCAGATGGTCCAGAAGGAGAACGAGCTCAGTGTTCTGCTGGGACGCAATCCAGCAGCCATCCCCAGGGGTCGCTCGCTCCTGGACCAGGCGCTGCCCGCGGAGGTGCCTCCCGGCCTCCCCGCAGAGTTGCTCCAGCGCCGCCCGGACGTTTTACAATCGGAGCAGCAACTGGCCGCGGCCACTGCAAGGATCGGGGTTGCCAAGGCAGAGCGGTTTCCCAAGATCACGCTCACGGGACTCCTGGGTGTGGCGAGTCCGCAACTGTCGAGTCTTAGAACGGCCTTTGGAAACGCCAACCTGGAGCTGGCCGGCCCGCTGTTCAATGCCCAAATCCTGGGCTTCCAGCAGCAGGCGGCCGAAGCCCAGGCCAGGCAAGCCGTGGCCCAGTATGAGCAGACCATCTTGGTGGCCTTTAGGGAAGTCGAGGATGCCCTCGTGGCGGTGCGCAAGACACGCGACCAAACGCTAGCACAAGAAGAACAAGTCACGGCACTGCGGTCGGCCTTGCACCTTGCCGATCTGCGTTACAAAGGGGGTCTCGCAAATTATCTGGATGTGCTCATCGCCCAGCGGAGCCTCTTCGACGCTGAACTGTCGCTCACGGCCACCCGCCGGCTCCATCTGGTGTCGATCGTCCAGCTCTACAAGGCCCTGGGCGGTGGCTGGAATGAGAAGGTGATGCAATAAGTGGAGGAATAGCCATGGCCGAACACAATCTTCATTCCGTCGCCTTCCCGACCCTCGATCAGTCACTCATCGACGATCTGAGCCGTTGCAGCAGTGTCACGACGAAGACGTACCGCGACGGGCAAACGCTGTTCTCGGTCGGCGACCGCGACTTCAAATTCTTCATCGTCAAGTCGGGGGAAGTCGAGATCGTCGATCATTCCGGCGACCAGCCGAAGACCGTCACGGTCCACCTCAAAGGCCAATTCACCGGTGACGTGTCGCATCTGACCGGCAATCCGGCGGTGGTCAGCGCGGTCGCCCGCGGCGACACCGAGGTGTACGAGGTGTCGGGCGATACCTTGCGCCGGATTCTGAACCAGTGCCCTACCGCGGGGGACATCATCCTGCAGGCATTCATCGCCCGGCGGCAGTTGTTGCGCGCGTCGGCGGATTTCACCGGCTTGCGGGTGATCGGGTCCCGCTACTCTCCCGACACCTTCCGTGTGCGTGACTTCCTGGCCAAAAACCGCGTGCTGTTCACCTGGACGGACGTGGAGACGGATCCGAACGTGGACCTTCTGCTCAAGGGTTTCGGCGTCAGCGAGGCCGATACGCCGGTGGTCGCCTGCAGCAGCATGCTGCTCCTGCGCAACCCGTCGAACCGCGAACTGGCGGACCGGATCGGCATCCGCCGGCCGGTGGAGCAGACGCTGTACGACCTGATCGTGGTCGGGGCGGGCCCCGCCGGGCTCGCGGCCGCGGTGTATGGCGCGTCCGAAGGGCTGCGGACACTTGTGTTGGACAGCACGGCGCCGGGCGGGCAGGCGGGTAGCAGCATGCGGATCGAAAACTATCTTGGCTTTCCCACCGGCATCACAGGGAGCGAGCTGGCCGACCGCGCCATTCTTCAGGCCAACAAATTTGGCGCGCGTCTCTCGGTGTCCACGCCGGTGAGCAGCCTGATGTTCGACAAGACCTATCCGGTGTTGCGGCTGGACGGCGACGAAACGGTCACCACAAAGTGCCTGTTGATCGCCACGGGCGTCGAGTATCGCCGCCTGAACGCCGAACGGTGCGAGCAGTTCGAAGGGCGGGGCGTATTCTACGCCGCCACTCACAACGAGGCGCAGATCTACAAGGGAGCGCAGGTGGTGTTGGTGGGCGGCGGCAATTCCGCCGGGCAGGCCGCCGTCTTCCTTTCCCAGCATGCGAGTCGCGTGCTACTTGTCATTCGCGGCGACGACCTCTACAAGCATATGTCCAGCTACCTCGCCAAGCGGATTGAGCAGACACCCAACATCGAACTGCTCCGCAACTCGACGGTACAGCGAATGAACGGCGACGGCCACCTCAATTCCATCGAAATCGTCAACAGCAAGACCGGGGAGAAGCGGACGGTGGAGACGCCGGCGGTGTTCAGCTTCATCGGTGCGGTGCCGCGGACCGACTGGCTCCCGCCGGAGATCGAGCGGGACGGCAAGGGGTTCATCAGAACCGGTCCATCGCTGGCGCAGTCCCCGCACTGGACCGGCAAGCGACAACCGTTTCTGCTCGAGACCAGCCGCGCCGGCGTGTTTGCGGCCGGCGACGTGCGATCCGACTCGGTCAAACGCGTCGCTTCCGCCGTCGGTGAGGGCGCGATGGCCGTCCAGTTCGTGCACGAGTACCTCAAGGAGATGTGACTATCACGCTACAACCATCAGGTCAAAGATTCCTTGTCTATGGCGTGACTCTGTTCGTGCTGTGCATCGTCGCTCGCCACGTCAGTGCTGTGCAGGAAACGGTCCCGCGTATCCAGGAATATCCCGTGCAGGCCGGGTCGCACCCGCACGACGTCGCGCCGGCGCCCAACGGCGGCGTCTGGTACGTCGCGCAGCGCTCGGGCGAGCTGGGACTGCTGGACCCCGCGACAGGCCAGGTCCGCCGCATCAAGCTGGGCGAGAAGTCACGGCCGCACGGCGTGATCGTCGGCCCTGACGGCGCGCCGTGGATCACGGACGGCGGCCTGAACGCCATCGTGCGCGTCGATCCCTTGACCGAGAAAGTCAGCGTCTACCCTCTGCCGTCCGGACGGGAAGGAGCG
>WNGL01009495.1_pt1 | contig 11285 bp, 10 predicted proteins | sample 5400591 | NCBI WGS metagenome assembly WNGL01 (sample SAMN13153377, study PRJNA577476) | soil metagenome | isolation source: 80 cm soil or saprolite under Garry oak tree replicate 1 | place: USA:California | collected 2016-06-15
GATGACGAGATTCCTGTCCGCCTTCCCGCACGGCGCAAGCGTGAAGCCGCAATTGCCCATCACTACGCTGGTGATGCCGTGCCAGCAGGAGGAGGTGCCGAGGGGGTCCCAGAAGACCTGGGCGTCCATGTGGGTGTGGCCGTCCACGAAGCCGGGCGAGACCACCCGTCCCTCGGCGTCGATGACCTCACGTGCGGACTCACGAATGCGGCCGATGGTGGCGATGCGGCCGTCTCTCACGCCGACGTCGGCGCGATACCGGGGCAGCCCGGAGCCATCCACCACCCAACCGTTCTTGATCACGAGGTCGAAGGACATTAATCGTTTCCTCCCTGTCCAGAGCCTGGGTCACCGCAGCCTTCGGGGTTGGCTTATGGTACCCCACCTGCGGGCGTACTCAAGGGGTCTGGAATGGGCTTTGACATGGCCCCGGGGCGCGCCTAGACTCCGTGAGCGCCGACATGGACATCGGGATCTTCGACCATCTCGACCGGCGGGACATGCCGCTCGACGAGTTCTACGAGAGCCGCCTGCGCCTGCTCGAGCGATACGACGCGGCCGGATTCTACTCCTACCACCTGGCCGAGCATCACGCCACGCCGCTCGGGCTCGCCCCCTCTCCCGGCATCTTTATCGCCGCGGCGACCCAACGCACCCGACACATCCGTCTGGGTCCCTGCGTCTACTGTCTGCCTCTCTACGACCCGCTCCGGCTCATCGAGGAAGTGTGCATGCTCGATCAGCTCTCGCGCGGGCGCTTCGACTTCGGCGTGGGGCGGGGCATCGTCCCCTACGAGATGGCGTACTTCAACCTCCACCACCTCGAGACGGAGGAGATCTACAAGGAAGGGCTCGAGGTGATCCTCCAGGGGCTGCAGAACGAGGTGCTCGAGCATCGCGGCCCGCGCTACACCTACCGCAAGGTGCCCATGATCCTGCGCCCGTACCAGAAGCCCCACCCGCCACTCTGGTATGGATTGAGCCATATGGCGGGCGCGGAGTGGGCGGCCACCAACAAGGTGCACGTTCTCGCCAATGGTCCGTGTGACGCCACCCTGCCTCTCTTCCAGCGCTATCGCGACGCGTGGCAGCGCACGCACGGCGGTGCGCCCATGCCCAAGCTCGGCATCGGCCGCCACGTGGTGGTGGCGCCGTCGGATGCGGAGGCGGAAGCGCTCGCCCGGCCCGCCTATGCCGCGTGGTACGCGAACCTGACCAGGCTCTGGCGCGATTTCGGCGCCCTGCCCATCCGCTTCGCCCGCGACTTCGACGAGGCGCGCGGGCGTGGCATTGCCGTGGCGGGAACGCCCCGTCGCGTGCGCGAAGAGCTGGAGAGCCAGATTCCCGCGAGCGGCTGCACCTATCTGGTCTGCCGTCTCATGTTCGGCGGGATGAGCGAGGCGGAGGCCGCCGCGTCGATCGATCTCTTCACGGCGGACGTCATGCCGTACCTTGCCAAGCTCGCTCCGCGCTAACCCCGCCGCGTGATCGACATCGACGGGGCCTACGATCTTCACGTCCATTCCGCGCCCGATCTCTTTCCCCGCATCGCTGATGACCGGCAGATGGTGGCCGATGCCGCTGGGCGTTCACCGATGCCGCCACCATCGCCCACTGTATCAAGACGATCGGCCCGGCGCGGTTCGTCATCTCTTCTGAGGGCGGGCAGGCCCACCATCCCATGCCCGCCGAGGGCTATGGGCGCTTCGTGGATCTCCTGCACGCGGAGGGGATCACCGGGGCCGATTTCAAGGTGATGTGCCGAGAGAACGGCGACGATCTTCTTCACGGCTGAGCGACGGCCGCGCGTGCCCCGCCGTGCTTGCAAGGTCTGCGGGCGTCGGGTACCTTCGGGACTTCATGAAGCGAGTCATCGTCCTCGCCGCGGCCGTCCTCCTCTCCTGTCTCGTGTATCGGGCCCCGGCCGACGCCCAGTCGCTGGCCCCCGTGCCGCGCATCGGCGTCCTCCGTTTCACGGAGCTCACGGGAGGCGATCAGTTCATGGAGGCTTTTCGTCTGGGCCTGCGCGAGCTCGGCTATATCGAGGGCAAGAACCTCGCCGTCGAGTGGCGATCGGCGGACGCAAATAGCGAGCGGGCCGGTGAGCTCGCGGCGGACCTCGTGCGCCTGAAGGTGAGCATCATCGTGGCCTCGGGCACCCTGGCCGCCGAGGCGGCCCAGCGTGCCACGCGGAAAATACCCATTGTGCTGGCGAGCGTCGCGGACGCGCGGGGGTCGGGCTTCGTCCGCAACCTCGCGCGCCCAGGCGGGAACATCACCGGAGTTTCTCTCAACTACCCCGAGACCACCGGCAAGCAGCTCGAGCTGCTGCGCCAGGCCATCCCGGGCATCAGCCGCGTGGCGTTTCTCGGCTCGAGCGCCGATCCCGCGTCCCGGCTCTTCGTGGAGGCGATCGAGCGGGCGGGGCAGCGCCTGGGGATTCACACGCAGGCGCTGCTCGTGGGCGGCCCCGATGAATTCGAGGGCGCTTTCGCGGCCATGCGACGGGAGCAGACGGGCGCGTTGATCGTCCAGCCGGCCTTCGTCGACTCCATCCGTCGGATCGTGGAGCTGGCCAACCGGAATCATCTCCCCACCGTGTCCTATCGACGCTACTTCGCCGAAGCCGGCGTCCTCCTGAGCTACGGAGCGGATCAGCGCGAGAGCTGGCGTCGCGCCGCCATCTACGTGGACAAAATCCTCAAGGGCGCCAAGCCCGGCAACCTTTCCATCGCCGAGCCGTCCAAGTACGAGCTCGTGGTGAACCTCAAGACCGCCAAGACGCTCGGCCTTACCATTCCCCCGGCCGTGGTCGGGCGCGCGGACAGCGTGATCCAGTGATCTCGCGCCGTCACTTCATGGGGGCAGCGGGCCTGGGTGTTCTCGTGCTGTCGCGCGCGACCCGGGCGCAGAAGCCGTCGAAGGCCGCGCGCATCGGGCTGCTCGGTCCCGGGTCGGCCGAGGGCACGGCCAGTCGGCTCGAGGCGTTCCGGGGGGGCCTGCGTGACCTCGGTTATGTGGAGGGGAAGAGCTTCGTCATGGAGTACCGCTGGGCCGCGGGGAACATCTCCCGCCTTCCCGATCTGGCCGATGAGCTCGTGCAGCTTCCGCTCGACGTCATGGTGACCCAGGGAACGGCGGGCACGCGCGCGGCCAAGAGGGCGACCGCCACCATTCCCATCGTCATGACGGCGTCCCTCGATGCGGTGGGCGCGCGTCTCGTGTCGAGCATGGCGCGTCCGGGCGGGAACGTCACGGGCACCACCCTCTTCAGCCTGGAGACGAGCGCGAACCGGCTCGAAGTCCTCAAGGAAGCCCTGCCGCGCGTGACGCAGCTCGGCGTCCTCCTGAATCCCGAAAACCCCGAAGTCGAGATCATGCGCCAGTCCTCGGAGCTCGCGGCCCAAGCGTTGAAGATGGGAGTTCAAGGCTTCGAAGCCCGCAAGCCCGAGCGAATCGACGGCGCGTTTGCCGCCATGGCAAAGAGCCGCGTCGACGCGGTGGCCATCCAGCAGGACCCCATGTTCGCCGCGCATGCCGCCGATATCGCCAGGCTGGCGGTCAAGCAGCGGTATCCGTCGATCGGGGACAAGGAGTTTGCCCAGGCGGGAGGCCTCATCGGTCACGAGATGAGCGTGGTCGAGGTCTGGCGCCGTTCCGCGTATTTTGTGGACAAGATTCTCAAGGGCACCCGTCCCGCCGAGCTGCCCGTGGAGCGGATACGGAAATTCGAGGTGGTTCTGAACCTCAAGACGGCCAAGGCGCTCCGCGTCACCCTGGCCCCGCAGGCGGTGGCCCAGGCCACCGAGGTCATCCGGTGAAGGGCAAGACGGCGAGCCCGCTTGGTGTTACCATTCCCCCCGTCCGCGCAGGTCGCGCGGATCACGTGAACCAACCCCAAGCACCTTACGAGGAGAGGACGACATGGCCCAGTTGACGATTCCCCTGGATTCGGCTCGTTTCGCGAAGGGCATGACCTGGAAGGACTACATGGCCCAGATGGGCGACACCCGCGCCCGTACGGAAGAGAATTACAGCAAGGCCTCCCTCACCGAGGACGAGCGCAAGTTCTTCAGCGGCCTCACCCAGGTCAAGTACGTGCTGATGCTCGGGGAGAACTGGTGCGGCGACGTCCACCGCAACTCGCCCATGATCGCCCGCATCGCCGAGGCCATGCCCAACGCCGAGCTGCGCATGTTCCTTCGGGACCAGAACGTGGATCTGACGGACTGCTTCCTGAACAACGGCTATCGGTCCATCCCCATCGTCGTCTTCTTCGACAAGGACTGGAACGAGGTCGGGCGCTGGATCGAGCGCGCGGGCGCGGCCACGCAGAAGTCGTTCGCCATCCGGACCGTCACTCTCGACGTGGCCACCGAGGACAAGAAGGACGCGGCCATGAACGAGTTCCGGAAGCAGGTCCAGGCGACCTACGACACCTCAGCCGACAAGAGCATGTGGCGCGAGACGGCGAAAGAAGTCCGCTCGGTCTTGGAGCAGCGGCTCGGCCTCGTCGGCAAGAAGTAGTGGCAGGCCACTGAAAAGGGCCCATCTGCTTCGTTGACGCCCGCCGGCCGCACGCTCAACGTAGAGGGACGACGCCTCGCGTGCGGCCGTCGGGCGTCGCCTCGCATCTGGGCACTTTTGAGCGCCCTGCGCAGGTTTCAGGAGCTTCAGGTCACCATGGCGTAGGTGCGCTGGATGTTGAGGGCGAGACCCGCGCGCCAGGGCCGGTAGTCGCCGTAGGCCGAGAAGGGCTTTTCGTACGCGGGAGCGAGCCTGTCCGTGACGCGGCGCTGGACCTCTTCCATCGTCGCGCCGCGGGCGGCTTCCTCGCGGACGGCCTCCACCATGTCGTGGACGTAGGCGCGGAAGGTGCCGAGCCACTCGCGTCCGGTGGGAGCGCCGTGACCCATGATGATGTGGGTGAAGTCGAGCCCGGCCAGCCGGTCCAGCGTCCCCGTCCAGTCCTCCGGATAACCGTCGCCCATGTACGGCGTCCACCCGATCAGGGCATCTCCGGTGATCACCACCTTTTCCTTGGGCAAATAGACGAACACGTCGCCCTCGGTATGGGCGCGGCCGAGAAACAGGAGATGGATCTCCCGGTCGCGCCGGTAGATCTTCATGGTGCCCTCGAAGGCCATGGTCGGCAGCGCGGGCTTGAGCGCCGTCACCTCGGCCAGATAGGACTCGGCCATGCGCAGGTCGTCGCGCAGCCGCTCTCGCTCGCCGTCCCCCGTGGCCTTCGCGATGGCCGCCTTGAGCTGGGCGACCTCTGCGGGCATCTGGCGGACATGGTCCTGGATGCGCTTGAGGCCTTTGCGGACCATCGCCTCGCGCGTGAGCTGGTTGCTGATGATCTCCGCGCCGGGGTAGACGGCGGGATAGACCTCGTTGCCGTGCCAGTGATCCCAGTGAAAGTGGGTGTTGACCACGTAGCGCACCGGCTTGGTCGTCATGTCGCGCAGGTGCTCCACGATCTGCCGTGCCGCCGAGGGCTTGGAGTGGGTGTCCACGATCACCACCCCGTCGTCGCTCTCGATGATGGCGGTGTTGGAGTTGACCTTGTAGGCGGGGGCGGCCACCGCCGCGTACACACCGTCCGCGACCTTCTGGATGTCGAACTTCGCGTCGCCCTTGGTCGGTCCTTCGTGACTGCAGCAGTCCATGACGGGTGCGTTCTCCTTAGGGCTTGAGGCCGTAGAGGCGGCGCGTATTGTCCGCGAGGATCTTCCGCTTCTGCGCGTCGGTGATGTCGCCCCGCTCCCGGATCTCGTCGATGGAGCCGGGGAAGCTGTGATCCCAGTGGGGGAAGTCCGAGGCGTAGACGATCTGGTTCTCGCCCACCAGCTTCACCGCCTGCGGCAACAGCCACTCGTCGGCTTCGCAGGAGAAGTAGATGGAGCCGCTCCGGATGTAGTCGCTCGGCTTCTTGCGGAGGGCGGGCGCTTCCTCCGCGCGCTTGGCGTATTCGTCGTCCATGCGCTCCATCCAGTACGGCGCCCAGCCGCAGCCCGCCTCGAGGAACGCCAGGCGCAGGCGCGGGAAGCGCTCGGGAATGCCCTCGTAGACCACGGAGGTGAGCTGGCGCATCTGACCGAAGGCGTGCGAGCAGGTGTGCGCCTGGATGAAGCGCGGGAAGAGATCCACGCCCGCCCCGCCCAGGTGCGAGCCCGAAGCGTGGATGCCCAGCATCACGCCGAGCCGGTCGGCCTCCTCGAAGACGGGGAGGAAGCGCTCGTCGCCCAGGAGGTGATTGCCGTCGGCGGCGAGCATCCCGCCCACGTGGCCCAGTTCGCTCACCGCGCGACGCAGCTCGAGAGCGGCGGCCTTGGGGTCCTGCACGGGCAGGAGGGCCACCGCCTGGAGCCGGGGGCTCACCTTGATGAACTCCTCGTGCATGAGCGTGTTGTAGGCGCGGCAGAGCCGCACCGCCCATTCGCGATCCTTGAGGAAGCTCATGAAGAGGCCGAGGGTCGGGTAGAGGACGGTCAGCTCCATGCCGCCTTTGTCGAGGGCACGCAGCCACTCCTCGGCGTTGCCCGCCCAGTCGTGGAATTTGTCGACGAGCCGCCGGTCCCACCCGTCGGCGGGATAGAGGGGGAAAGTGAGGGGGCGCCGGCGATAGGGCTCGTCGAGATATTTCGCGAGCTGCTCGTACGACTCGGTCACGTGGCCGTCGGCATCGAGAACGGCGTAGGTGGACTGGCTCATGGCTTGCCCCTCCAGTGAGGGATCGCGTCGGGGTTCACGCAGTGGGCGGGCGCTTCGCCCCGGGCCGCGGCGAGGATCTGCTCGAGGGCGAGGCGGAGATTGGCGCGCCGCCCCGCCTCGCTGTGGCTCACATTGTGTGGGGTGAGGATGAGGCGCTCGGGATCCACGCCCCGCAGCGGGTTGACGGGGGGGAGCGGCTCCTTGACGAAGGCGTCCACGGCCGCCCCGGCGATCCAGCCTTCGCCGAGGGCCCGCGCGAGCGCCTCCTCGTCGGCCATCTCGCCGCGCGCCGTGTTGACGAGAAGCGCGGTGGGCTTCATGCCCCGGAGCTGCTTCTCCCCGATGAGCCCGCGCGTCTCGTCGGTGAGCGAGGCGTGCAGCGAGACGATGTCGGACTCGGCGAGGAGCGTGTGGAGATCGACGAGGGTCACGTCGAGCGCCTCCGCCCGGGCCATGGAGACGTAGGGATCGGATGCGAGGAGCCGCACCTCCCAGTTGACGAGGCGGCGCGCGACGTGAGAGCCCACCCGGCCGAGGCCGACCAGGCCCACCGTCTTGCCGAAGAGGAAGTCGCCGCGATCCTGGCGCTGCGCCCACTCGCCCCGGCGGAGCTTGGCCTCGTTGTGCTTGATGCGCTTGAGGAGCATGAGCATGAGACCCACCGTCGCCTCGGCCACCGCGATGAAGTTCTCCGGGGTAGGACTGTTGGCCACGAGGACGCCGAGCCGGGTGGCCGCGCCGAGATCGATCTTGTCCGTCCCGATGAACGGCACGATGACGAGCCGGAGCCGGGGCGCGGCCTCGAGGACGCCGCGGCTGATGGTCTCGAGGTGCGAGGCGAGGATCACGTCGACGTCGCGGGCCGCCTCCATCAGGTCGGCCTCCGTGTACGCTACGCGCCCCGGCTGATCGAGGGGCCTTCCCACGACGATCTCGTGTCCCGCGTCGCGGAGCGGCTGGAGATCTTCCGGCGTGCCGCTGGGCCCGGTGGCGAGGATCTTCATCACGGCTTCCTGCAGATGACGTTGAGGAGGACCTGGCGCTTCTCTTCCTTGACGATGCGCAGCCCGCGCGCGAGGGCGTCGGGGAGCTGGGCGGGATCCTCGACCCGCTCGCCGTGGCCGCCCGAAGCGCGGCACACCATCTCGTAGTCCGGGGCCGGCTCGAGCGCGGTGAGGGGCATGGAGTCCGTCTTCACCGCCCAGCCGTCCCACGCGTGGGACTGCACGGCGCGCTTGACCGCGTTCCAGGTGCGATTGTTGAAGATGACGAAGAGCGCGGGCAGGTTGTAGGCGCGCGACACGAAGTGGGCCGCGGTGGGCGCGCCGAAGATGTACGCGCCGTCGCCCACGCAGCAGATGACCGTCTTGTCCGGGGCGGCCAGCTTGGCCCCCAGCGCGGCGCCGAGGCCCCAGCCGAGCCCGCCCGAAGACGGCGCGGCGAAGTAGCTCCCCGGCCGCGTGAAGCAGGTCTGGGTCGCATCGAGATCGTACTCGTTGACCACGATGGTCTGGTCGTCCACGAGGTCGCCCACGCAGCGCGACACCCAGGCCATGTCCATGGGGGTATCCGACTGGACGGCGCGCGCCCGCTTGGCCGCCGCCGCCACGGATCCCGCGTGCTCGGCTTCCCAGCGCGCCCGCCGCTCCGCGACCGCCCCCGCGTCGGCGCGACGGGCCACCGCCTCTGCGAGGGCCTGGAGGGCAAGCCGCGGCGTGCCGGCAAGAGCCAAGTCGGTGGGAAAGCCGCGAATCGGATAGCGGGAGAAGAGTGGATCGACGCCCACGTGCACGATGTGCGCCTCGGGCCGCGGATGCTTGAGCCCGGGGAACCACGGTACGTCGGACTCGACCACGAGCACCGCGTCGGCCGCCTCGAGATACGGTGCGGCGTCGAAGCCTCCGTGGAGTGGGTGACCCTGGGGGAAGTTGACGTAGGTGTGGAACTGATCGAAGACCGGGGCGCCGAGCGCCTCGGCCAGCGCCACGAGAGCGGGGACGGCGCCGGGATCGCGGCCGGCCGCCTTGACGATGATGATCGGATTCCGCGCGGAGGTGAGGATCTGCGCCGCGTCGCTCACGCTCTCGGGCGCGGGCACGAGCGGACCGGGCTTCACCATGCGCGCCGGATCGGCGTACTCGATGGCCTCCTGCCGTTCGGCCAGCACCTCGCGGGGCAAGGTGAGATAGACGGGACCCTGCGGCTCGGCATGGGCGAGGGTGAGGGCGCGGTCCACCACCGTCTCGAGGTCCGAGGCGCTGCGGAGCTCGTAGTCCCACTTCACGAATTCACGCACCATGGCCGCCTGGTCGAAGGATTCCTGCGCCCAGTGAATGGGGCGATCGCGGCTGCCCGAGTGTCCCGCTTCCGAGATGGGATTACGTCCCGCGCTGAAGAGCATGGGCACGTTGGCGCGGGCGGCGTTGATGATGCCGCCCACCGCGTTACCCGCGCCGACGATGACGTGGACCATGACGGCCTGGGCCCGCCCCGTGATCATCGCGTAGCCGTGGGCCATGGCCACGGCGGGAATCTCGTGAGGCACGGTGATGGGTCTCGGCGCCGCCTGACCCTGGGCCCCGCGTTTGGCATAGGCCTCGATGAGGGGTGCGAAGTCCGTTCCCGCATTGGCGAAGAGATACTCGACGCCGCGCGCGGCGAGGAGCTCGAGGTACGCTTCGGCAGTGCTCTCGACGGCCGCTCGCTTGAGCATGGCGAACTCTCCTATGAGCGAAGACGGGGTGAGGGAAAAAGCGCGCCGAGCTTAGCGCCCGGCGGAGGGATGGTCAAGGGTGCTGATCCGAAGTGGAGGAGACTAGCGGGTCGCGGGTGCCGCCCCCTTTGGAACCTTGCCGTCCTTTTCGTTCAGGGCCTCCACCCGGGCCTGCAGCCGCTTGACCAGCTCGGGGTAGCCGGAGGTGCGAATCACCCGATCGAACTGCGAGCGATAGTTGGAGATCAGGCTCAGGTTCTCGATCAGGATGTCGTAGATGAGCCAGCGGTCTCCCTTGTGGAGCAGCCGGGATTCCACCGGCACCTCGGTGCCCTTGGCGGTCACGATTCGGGCCCGCACCACCGCCCTTTCGCCGTCGACCTGCTCGCTCGTATAGGTCAGCCGCTCTCCCCCGTACTCGTCGATCCGCGAGATATACGTTTGCTCGAGGAGATTCGCGAAGAGCTTGGCGAAGTCCTCGCGCTCGGCGGACGTGCGCTGCTGCCAGTGCTGGCCGAGCACGCGCTGGGCCGTTTCCATCGTGTCGAAGACCTCGCTGGCGATCTTGCGCACCGTGGCACGCTTTTCCGGGAGCGACAGCCCGGGATTTTCCAGAACCTTCAGGATCTGATCGGTGTAGGTGCGGAGCTGATCCGTGGGGGCGCCCGCCCAGCTGTTTGTCCCGAGGCCGGTCACGAGCGCCACGGCGAGAAGAGTCTTCCCATACCAGTTCATGCTGTCTCCTCACTGCTGCCTTGGATTTCGGTCCCTTCGCTGCTCATTGTACCCTCGGTCGCCCGCCTTGACATCCGGCGGGGCACGGTCTTGAATTCACGCATGCCGACGGCCCAGCCTCCCACTCCGCGTGACGGTGTCGAAGTGGCCGATCCCTGGGCCGCCATCGAGACGTGTTACGCGAAGGGGTGGACGGATGGGTTGCCGGTGGTGCCGCCCACCGAGCTGCTCGTCGACGCCATGCTCGCGGGCGGTCCGTGGAAGCCCGACGACGTCTTGCTCCACGAGCCCGTGCGGGACCGGGCCGTCACCGCGGAGAAGGCGGCCATCAATGCGGTCATGGCCGGCTGCCTGCCCGGGTATTTCCCCGTGGTGGGGGCGGCCCTTCAGGCGATCGGCGACTCTTCCTTCATGCTCCACGGGCCGGCCACGAGCACGGGCGGCGCGGCCTTGATGGTCGTGGTCAACGGTTCGATCTGCGAGCGCCTCGGTCTGAACGCCAAGACCAATCTCTTCGGGCCCGGCTCCCGCGCCAATGCCACCATCGGACGATCGCTGCGCCTGGTCCTCCTCAACTGTCTCGACTGCCGCCCCGGCATCCTCGACAAGTCCACGCAGGGCTGGGCGGGCAAGTACTCGCTGTGCTTCGCCGAGGACGAGGCGTCGAGCCCGTGGGAGCCGCTTCACGTGTCGCGCGGGTTCGCGGCCGCGCAGTCGACGGTCACCGTCTTCGCGGCGGAGTCCGGCCACAATGTCCTGAGCCACGGCACGGCGGATCCGGAGCCGCTGCTCACCTGTTTCGCCGACGCCATGGCCGGTCTCGGCAGCCTGAGCCCGGGGCGCACGGTGATCGTCTTTGCCCCCGAGCATGCCGGACATCTCCGCCGTGCCGGGTGGACGCGGCCGCGGACCCAGCAATGGCTCTACGACCATGCGTGGCGCTCGCTCGCCGATCTCAAGCGCGGCGGCAAAGTCGAGCCCGCCTTCTATGCGAGCCCGGCGCTCGTCGACTGGCTCTACACGGACGCGCCGGCCGGCCGGCCGGCCGTGCTGCCCGGGCCCGGCGAGGCCGGGCGCGTCCTCGACGGCGACGAGACGGTTCGCGTTCACCGCGGCCTCG
>WNGL01013958.1_pt1 | contig 11285 bp, 10 predicted proteins | sample 5400591 | NCBI WGS metagenome assembly WNGL01 (sample SAMN13153377, study PRJNA577476) | soil metagenome | isolation source: 80 cm soil or saprolite under Garry oak tree replicate 1 | place: USA:California | collected 2016-06-15
TGGACCACAGTGTCCCGCGGGGTGGTGCCGGCCAGGTCCGCGGCGGCGATCTCGGTCAGCTTGCCGTAGGTCAGCAGGCCGAGCTGCTGGTACAGGTTAGCGACGGCCCGGGCCGCGCGGGACTTACCGGTCCCGGCGCCGCCGGTGAACACCAGGTTCTTCCACGCCGGGCGACCGATCTCGATACCGGCCCGGCGGCGGGCCTGCTCAGCCTGCAGCACGGCGATCAACGGCGCGATCTGCCCGGCGACCTTCTCCAGGCCGGGCAGCGCGGCCAGCTCGCCCATGTCGTGCCCGGGCCCCGGGGCGCGGTCTAGTGCGGTCATCGTCCGGTCCAGCCTTCCCGCCAGCGTGACTGTGCTTGCAAGGCCCCGGCCCGTGCTGGAGCGAATCTACCGGCCGCTCCTTGATCATCTCCAGCAGATCACGGATTCGGGCACGGTGTCCGGCCAGCAGGCCGACGGAAGCCCCGTATCAGCGGACAGCGGCATGGAAGGCCGTTCACACGACGGCCCTACTGCCAGACCGAGTGCCCGGGCGGTGTTGTCATTGCAGTACCTGGGCCAATTAAAACCGTTCGTCGATCCATGGTAAGGAGAAGGTCTACGGTTCGATTCCGTAACGGGGCTCCAGCTCAGAGATCTAATTCGAACGTTCTGCACAGCCCGTGGGGGCCATTCCGGGGGCCAAGTTCAGGCCACATAGAGCCACGCGGGGCATCAGTCTGCCTCCGATCCGCGGAGCTGTGTGGTCTGGGCGGTTCTTTGATGGACCTGCTCGACTGCGCGGAGGATCATCGGCGTGGCGCGCTGGATTGATCGGCTCACCATGTGCCCTGAGCCGTAGCGGTCGTGTATCTCGGCGAGCCGCTGCTCGACCGGCACGAGCTCGCCGTCTGGGCTGGTGGTTATGTCGCAGCAAGTCAGCACGCTGGACAGTACGTCCGGCGCAGGCTCGAACTCCAGGCTCAGCACGTCGGCGAGTCCGCGTTCGCCGGCTTCAATGATGGCGCAGGAATGGTGTGCGACCAGCCGGCACAGCATGGCGTCGGCGTGCTGGGCCTCGCGCAGGTACCGGGCTCCGTCGAGTTGGTGCAGGCCGGTGGTGGCGAGGCTGGGGGCGTAGCCGATGTCGTGCAGCCAGGCGGCGGCCTCCAGCAGATCGGCGTCCGCGCCGAGGACAGGTGCCAGGCCGCGTGCTCGGGCGGCGACGCCCTGGACGTGCGCCCAGCGGCGGGGCAGGGGTTCGTGGAGGAGTGCCCGGGCGAGCTGTTCGCCCCATGATGCCAGCGTATTCATGCGGCCCAGGCTAGATAGCTGCGGCGGGACGTTCACCGACGCGGCAGGCCGTCTGGAGACGTCTTGCTCAGCGTCACGTCCCCTCATCCGGCAATGCTCACCTGAGCGATGCGGACTTGCCGGCAGCAGGGATTCTGCAGGGTTTCGGCGGTACCACCGAGATCGGCCAGCATGTCCTGGTCGTCCATGAAGATCCCCATATCGGATCCCCTGGGCACCGCAAAGCGGTCCAACTGCACCGGGAACCGCGTTGCCACCCGGCAAGTATGGCCCCGTCATCCCCACGGCCAAAGGAGGTCACGTCGGCCCGCCGAGGCCGGCGGCGTACCTGGGGCCGTCGGCGCAGCCGTCACCTGCCGTTGAGCCAGTCGCCGATCTCTGCGAGCTGCCGGCGGAGTCGGACAGCAGGCTGGTTCTGGCGGACGCGCCGTTCTTCCCGGGCCTTGCGGGCGGCGTCGTGGATCCCGGTCAGGGGGATGCGGCCGTCGCCTGCTGAAACCTGGGTCTCGAAGCAGCAGCCCGGTTTGAGCGGGATGTCGAGGTGCTCGAGAGTGTGGGTGGACAGCGCGTATCGCACCGGGCCGGGGCTTCCCATCCCGGCGGGTGCCACCGTCAGGCTGGTGAACTGGGCCAGGAGGCTGGCGCTGACGCTGGCGGCGAGTGTCGCTACGTTCTGCCGCCTGGGCTGCGCGCTGATGGCAGCGCCGCGGATGTAACTGGGGTCATCGAACAGGCCGAGCTTGTCGGCCTGGATGTGTGCGGGGTGGAGCTGGCGGTTGCATACCAGGCAGGGCTGGCCGGGGGTGACCAGGTGGGTGCGCCACACGGCGTTGCGCATCGCGCCGTCGTCGAAGGTGTCGATGCCGATGCCGCCGTCCAGTACCGGCACCAGGTCGGCGTAAGCGAGGCTGTTCAGCACGCCGCGTGCCCAGGGCCGGTCGACACAGCTGATGATGATGTCGTAGTCCAGTGCTGCCGCCAGGCCGTCCGGCTCGCAGACGCTGAGGTCGTGCGTCCGGACGGCGGGGCTCCCGGCGGTCGCGGCGAGCCTCATGAGGCGGCCGGCGACCTCGGCCTTGCTGCGGGCCAGCCGGACGTCGGCTGCGGTGGCGCCGATCATCCGGTCCCGGTTGATGATCTCCATGGTGTCGAAGTCCATGGCACCGACCTGGATGATGCCGGTGGCGGCCAGCCGCAGCGCGACGTCGAGGCCGACGCTGCCGGCCCCGATCACGAGGACGCGGATGCGGGCCAGGCTCGCCTGTGCGGTCTCGCCCCAGGCGGAGACCGTCCGGAGCTGGCTGCCGGTCGCGGCCGGGGGCGGGCGCAGCTGGTCGTTCCAGGTGACACGGAAGCAGGTCCCGGGGACCCGCACCGACTCGCCGTGTTCCGGGGTGCCGGACGGGTCCCAGCTCCGGCACGACCAGGATCCGTCGCCTGCCATGGTCATCCCGACCAGCGGCAGCCCGGTGATCTCGCGGACCAGCAGGGCGTAGGAGCGTTCCGTGTCGTAATCCGGACCGGACATGTCCTGCCAGCCGGAGCCGCCCGGGTGAGAGTGCAGCGCTGCGACTCCCCGCCCGGCCGAGGCTGCCTCCCGGGCGGCGCGGACGACGTACGAGCCCGTGAAGGACGCGTTGCCGTGGACCGCGCGCTCGCCGGGCCCGGGCAGCACGGCCCGATCGAGCACGGCGCTGGTCCGGGTGGCTCCGGTCGACGGCGCGTAGGTGGCCAGGCAGACGTCTTCCTGTCCGTCGGCCCGCAGCAGGTGGCCGGCCAGCTGCTGGTGAAGGGAGGCGGGCATCGCCGCCGAGAAGCTCATGCCGCGTCCTGCAGGATACGGCGCAGGTGCGCCAGCCAGGCCTGGGCCGGCTCCTCGGCGTCGCCCCACCCGTTGATCTGGCGTGAGTGCCGGACCCAGCCCGGCAGGGTCTCCGCGGGGCTGATATTGGTGCTGGTGAACTGCACCGCGGCGGGAAGGTGAACCCAGTGCGGCGGGACCGCCGGCCAGGCCGCGAGTTCCGCGGCGGCCACGCCGGTCGGTGTCGTGAGCGGGCCTGACCGGCCCGCCGCCACGACCGTGAACACGACGATCCCCGAGTCCACCGCGGCGTCGACTCCGCAGACCCGCAGCCCGGCGATGAACCCGTCCACGCCCGCGGTCGTGGCGGCGGCGGCCATCAGGCGACCGGGGCGACCTGGCGGACCGAGACGAACTTCTCGTCCGGCCGCACGTCGACCACGTCACCGTCCCGGAACGTGCGGATTTCGCCGTGGCCGAGGACTTCCGCCAGGTCGTAGCCATCCGGGTCCAGGCCTGCCAGCCTCAGCAGGTCCGCGGCGGTCAGGTGCTGGCCCTGCTCGACCTCGTAGCGGCGGCCGTCGATAGTGATGGGTACCGCGTGCTGGTGCTGTGTCTCGTGGGACATGGGCACTCCTTGTTTCAGTAAAACGACGATACTGCTTTAGCGAATCCAGGGTGACAGGGTTCGCACTGGGGCGCAAGCGACTCGCGGGATGTCGCAGCAAAGCGGAGCTGATGGCTTACCATCGCCTGTATGACGCAGTTTCTTGGCCAGAAGCACGTCAGACGGCAGTGAGCGGCCAGGAGAGCCCGGAGAGGGCAGCCGCCGAGCGCCTTGACGTCTCGCAGCTCGGCCAGGTCGTCCGCGCGCACCGGGGTGAGAGGTCTATGAGGCAGGCGGCCGCGGAGGCCGGGGTGAGCCTGAGCACGATGTCGCGCGTCGAGTCCGGGTCGCTGCCCGACCTTGCGTCGTTTACGGCGCTGTGCGCGTGGGCCGGGGTGTCGCCGAGCCGGTTCTTCACCCCGATCGCCGAGCGCCAGGACACCCACATAGAAGTCGCCATCGCTCATCTGAGCGCCGATCCCAGGCTGTCGGCCGAGCACGCCAGCAGCATCGCCTCGGTCATCAGGCAGATGTACGATGCGCTGGCCGCGAAGGCGGAGCCCGCCGCTCCCCTGGCCGCCTGTCACCTGCGGGCAGCGGCGACCCTGCGGCCGGGGGTGCCCGACCGGCTCGGGGAGATCATCGTCGACCTGCACCAGGCATTGGAACGCCGCGTCGCGGCGGACGGCCAGCGGTGAGCCTGCCGCGCGGGTTCAAGGCAAACGCCGAGCGGGAGTCCCTGCGGCTCCGCCGCGAACTCGGCCTGGCGCCCACCCAGGCCCTGGACGTCACACGGCTGGCGGGCCATCTGGGCGTCGAGATCATCAGCGCCGGGGACCTGGTCGACGTGACCCGCCTGGAGGAGCTGGAGCGGATCCAGGCCTACTCCTTCTCCGCCGCCACCTTCGAGGTCGCGGGCCGGACGTTCGTAGTCACCAGCCCGCTGCGCGCCGCCCCCCGCCAGGCAAGCGACATCGCGCACGAGCTGTCGCACCTGGTGCTCAGGCACGAGCTGTCCGAGATCCGCGAGGTCAGCGGCGTGCCCTTCCGCACCTGCCGGCCAGATGAGGAAGAGCAGGCGACCAGCTTCGGCGGCACGCTGCTGCTGCCCCGGCCGCTCCTGGTCTCCGCGGCCCGGCACGGCCTCGGCCCTCAGCAGATAGCAGAGAAGTACAGCGTGACCCTCGAGATGGCACGCTTTCGCTACAACTCAACCGGCGTCAGGAACCAGGTCCCGCAAACCGCCGCGCGATAAGCCGCCTTGACGATCTCGCTGGCACGCCGCAGCCCCGCATCTCGGCCCGGAGCCTGTGCGGCTCAGCGGACGTTCAGAGCCTGTAAACTCAGGTGTAACCTATTTTGAATTATTTCCCTGAGCTGGTAATCCAAACCTCACCGCAGGCGGCCTTGGTAGGCGGCGTCGAGCTCGTTGAGCGCCTCGCGCCAGCCCATGACGCGCTGGCTCTCGACGAGCCGGGTGGCCCCGGTGGACCATTGCCAGGGAGTTCGGCATCGAAATGGTGCCGGTCGAGATGCTGGCTGAGACTGAATCGCTGTTCGCGCGTGACTGTCCCCCGCCAAGCTGGCCCAAGGAAGCCTCCGTCCATATCGACCCTAGTTGTGAACGCCTACGCGCACCGCGGCACGCCGCAGGAATGTAAGGTGCTGTGAACTACTGTCGGCTATGCTGGCCTTGTCGATCCGAACATTGATTCGAGTAGGAGCGGCGATGGATCAGGTTGACCTTCTTGTCATGTGCCGGGTTCGGGGAGTGTCCTGGAATTTTCTCGCCCGGGAGGCTCAGCGCCCGGACGGCATGGAGCGGCTCCGCGCCGGGTGCGCCGCCGAAGAGAGCCCCGAAGCTAGCAAGAGCCTGGCCGCGCTAGCCACCGCACAAGACGACCTCGGCGAGCGGCAGCGCATTGTCGAGGGGATGCTCGCGGGCACAGAGGCCGACGGCATCCAGCTGACGACCGTCCTCGACGAGGATTACCCGGTCAACCTGCGCACGATCTTCAACCTCCCCCCGTTCCTGTTCTACAAGGGGACACTGCGCCCCGATGACGCGCTGTCCGTCGCGGTCGTCGGGACACGGCGGGCGAGCGCGGATGGCCTGGGCCGGGCAGACCGGATGGCGCGCCTTCTCGTTGACGAGGGCGTGACCGTGCTGTCCGGCCTTGCCCGCGGCATCGACACGACGGCCCACCAGGCATGCCTGGATGCCGGCGGCCGCACCATCGCCGTCCTGGGCTCCGGCATCCGCCGCGTCTATCCGCCCGAGAACCAGGCCCTGGCCGCCCAGATCACCGCGCACGGCGCCGTCGTCTCGCAGTTCTGGCCCGACGCCCATCCGACGTCTTACACGTTCCCGCGGCGGAACGTGGTGACCTCAGGGATGAGCCAGGGCACCGTGGTCATCGAGGCATCGGCGACATCGGGAGCGAAAATGCAGGCGCGCCTGGCGATCGAGCACGGCAAGCAGGTCTTCCTCCTGCACAGCCTCGTCACCGAGCGCGAGTGGGCGCGCAAGTACCTAGAACGGCCGCGGGTGCACGAGGTGAGCGATGTCGCCGACATCGTGCGGCTGCTGCGCCCGGCGGCCGAGCAGCGCAATCGCGCGATGGAGCGAGTCCAGATCCCGCTGACGCTCTTCTGACGATGGACGAGTCCCTGACGGTGGATGAGCTCCTCAAGCAGGTACCCGGCTTCGGCCAGTGTCGGCGGTGCAAGTTCAGCGAGTCCGGGTCCGCCGAGCTATGTTTCAGCTGCGCGCGGCGCACGATAGAGCCGCTTGCGATCAGGCGGTGCCCGGTGTGCGACCGGCCCTACCCGCCCGACGAGAGCGCGTGCGGGAACGTGCTGTGCAACCGGGATGATCGCTGGTTCTCCTGGAACATCGCCATCTCGATGCGGACTGGGGAGCTGAAGCGTGCCATCGACCGGTACAAGTACCAAGGGCGCTGGGGGTGGGCTCTGATCTTCGGCCGGGTAGTGGCCGGTTTCCTCGACGAGCACGCCGTCCTCTTCCGCCAGTTCGGTGTCATCACCGCGAGCCCGACCTACGTCGGGCCTGACGGCCGCAGCTTCGACCACACGAATAGAGTGCTGACCCAGGCGGCAGTCGAGGTGTCACCGGGCACGATGTGGCCGTTCGACATCACAGGCGAGCCAGTCATCGTGAAGACCGGGCCGACGCCGCCGATGGTGGGGAGTGGATACCAGGATCGTCGGCGTATCGCCGAAGGCCCGCTGCGCGACGCCCTGAAAGTAACCCGTGCCAAGGACCTCCAAGGGAAGCACGTGCTCGTCTACGACGACGTGTTCACCGACGGCCTGACGCTGAACGAGGTCGCCCGGGCACTCCGGCGCGCTGGCGCTGATGACGTCTGCGGCGTCACCCTCTGCCGACAGCCCTACGGGGGACAGCCGTTACCGCGGCGGGGCCGATAACAGTCGCACTCCGTGCTGGGCTACCACCGCTGCGTCCGGTCGATTTTCGGCGGCACCACCGAGATCCAGAAAGAGATCACGCGCCTCCTTTCCCGCCGGGAGGTGCCAGTAGCTGGTCGTAGGCGGCCATCGACGGCGCCGGGCGGTTGTCGGGCGGCAGCCCCCCGCCCGGCACTCGATCAGCTCGCGGATCTGCTCGCTGGAGCTGTCAAGGATCAGTGGACACGCGCGGCCACCGACCGGGGGTTACTGGCTTGGTGTGGTCTTGGCGTGAGGGACAGTGGCTTGCGGCGACGCCGGGATAGGCTTGCGGGTCAGTGAGAGCTTCGCTTCTGCCTAGTTCTTGGCGGGGTGAGGGATGGAGAACCAGAGGCTGGCCGTTCACCGGACCATCGTTGCCGTTGACGTTGAGGGGTTCGGGGACCAGCGTCGAACCAATCGCGACCAGGTGGTGGTTCGTGATGGCCTGTATCGTGCGATACGGGAAGCGTTCGGCCTGGCGGGGATTCCGTGGGATAACTGCGGTCACGAGGACCGCGGCGATGGTGTGTTCGTCTTGGTTCCCGCCGAGGTGCCCAAGGGCTTGCTGGCGGAATCGCTGCCGTCCGCGCTGGCGACGGCGTTGCGCACGCATAACGGCGCGCATCCGGGCACGGAGCGGATCCGGCTCCGGATGGCGCTGCACGCCGGGGAGGTCCAGTACGACGAGCACGGGGTGACCGCGGCGGCGGTCAACTTGGCGTTCCGGCTGCTGGACGCAAGCGCCCTGAAGGCGGCCCTGGCCAGCTCGCCGGGTGTGCTGGCGGTCATCGCCTCATCGTGGTTCTTCGAGGAGGTGGTGCGGCACAGCACAGCCGACGCGACCGCGTACCGCCCCGTCGAGGTGGCCGTAAAGGAGACCACGACGAAAGGCTGGATCTGCCTGCCCGATCACCTGGACCCAGCGGGCCGGGCGATGCTGGAGCACCTGCCCGCTGTGGCCGCGGTGCCTGGCGGGCAGCCGGCGGTGGCGCTGCGCACGCTGCCGCGCGACACGGCCGCGTTCACCGGGCGGACCAGCGAGCTGGACCGGCTGGCGGCTGCCATCTGCGACACGTCGGCTGCCGGTGGGGTGGTCGGCATCTACGCAGTGGACGGGATGGCCGGGATCGGCAAGACCGCGTTCGCCGTGCACGCCGCCCACCAGCTCGCCAGCCGCTTTCCGGACGGGCAGATCTTCCTTCGCTTGCACGGCCACACGGCGGGGCAGCGGCCGGTCGATCCGGCCGGGGCGCTTGCTACCTTGCTGCTGACCACCGGGGTCGCACCGCAGCAGATCCCGCCGGGCCTGGAGGCGCGGTCAGCGGCGTGGCGCGGCCATCTAGCCGGCAAGAAGTTGCTGGTGGTGCTGGATGATGCTGCCGGGAGCGATCAGGTTCGCCCGCTGCTGCCTGGGGGGGAGGGCTGCCTGGTGCTGGTCACCAGCCGCCGCCGGCTGACGGCGCTGGAGGAGGCGGCGCCGATCAGCCTCGGTACGCTGCCGCCCGGCGAGGCCGCGGACCTGCTCGTCCGCCTGGCCGGCCGCCCCGGTCTGCAGCCCGGCCACCGCGCTGTCGCCGAGGTGACCGGGCTGTGCGGTTACCTGCCGCTAGCGATCCGGCTAGTGGCGGCGGGACTGCGCCATCATCCCGCCTGGACGGTCATTGACCTGGCCGCCGAGCTCGGCAACGCCCGTGATCGGCTGGCAGCTATGCAGGCCGAAGACGTCTCGGTGGCGGCCGCGTTCGACCTGTCCTACCAGGATCTGACCGCTGGTCAGCAGCGCTTGTTCCGCCGGCTCGGCCTGCACCCCGGCGCCGATATCGACGCCTACGCCGCCGCGAGCCTGGACAATGCCGACCTGCAGGCCAGCCGGCGGCGTCTTGGCGAGCTATATGATCACAACCTGATCGGCGACGACCTGCTCCGCGAATACGCCAGGGCTCGCGCCGCCGCCGAGGACCCCGCGAATCAGCAGGCCGCGATCGGTCGGCTGCTGGACTACTACCTGCACACCGCCGTGGCCGCCAGCCAGCGCATCGCCTGGCGCACCTCCGTCGCCGGTTCTCCGCCGCCGGGCCCTGTGCCGGCCTGGGTCCCGGAATTGGGCACGGAGGAACAGGCGATCGCCTGGCTGGGGATCGAGCGTGCCAACCTGCACGCCTGTGCTGGCTACGCCGCAGCCCACGGGTGTCATGTGCACGCCGTCTGGATTCCCGTTGCGACGAGCGGCTTCCTGCACACCCAAGGCTACTGGAACGAGGCTGCCAGTCTTGGCCAGGCCGCACTGGCCGCTGCGCGGACGATCGGCGACCGGCAGGGCCAGGCCTGGGCCCTCCACCAGCTGGGCATTGTCCAGGATCTGACCGGGGACTGCCCGGCCGCCGCCGCCAGCTTGACCCGGGCGCTGGAGCTGTTCGGTGACCTGGGCGACCGGCGCGGCCAGGCCTGGGCCCTCCACCAGCTGGGTATTGTGCACCAGCGGACCGGGGACTATCCGGCCGCCGCCGCCAGCTTGACCCGGGCGCTGGAGCTGTTCGGCGACCTGGGCGACCGGCGCGGCCAAGCCTGGGTCCTCCACGACCTGGCCGTGGTGCAGCGGCTGACCGGGGACTGCCCGGCCGCCGCCGCGAGCTCGACCCGGGCGCTGGAGCTGTTCGGCGACCTGGGCGACCGGCGCGGCCAGGCCTGGGTCCTCCACGAGCTGGCCGTGGTGCAGCGGCGGACCGGGGACTGCCCGGCCGCCGCCGCCAGCTTGACCCGGGCGCTGGAGCTGTTCGGCGACCTAGTACGGCAGCCGCACTTCGGTCTCTGACCTGCGGGGGAAGGCGGGCCGGGGTGGTGCCGGGCATAAGGGGCAGCCGCCTGTCGATCATGTGCTTGTGCAGACAACAGAATCGGAGGCGGCTGCTGCCGTCAGGATAAGCACGCAGCTGGCGCTGCGGAAACGGGCGGAGCTGCTGGAGGGGCTGCGGCCGTGCTTTGCCCGCACCGAGCCGTGGCTGCAGGCGGGCAAGTACCTGCGGGCGGTCATGCGTGACGTGCTTTGCCCGCACCGAGCCGTGGCTGCAGGCGGGCAAGTACCTGCGGGCGGTCATGCGTGAGCTGCCGGAGCTGAACGGGTGGAGCATCGCCCGGGACGCGGGTGACCGGAGGCCGGACAAGACGCAGCGGCTGCTGAATCACGCGTCCTGGGACACATTCGCGGCGATGGGCGTGGTGCGCCGGTTCGCCGTGGCGGGGCTGGCCGAGGCGGCGCGGAAGGGGCGGCGGCGCCGCGGGCACCTGGTGATCGGGGCGGTTGACGAGACCGGGCAGGAAAAGGCCGGCACGGCCACGGCCGGCGTGAAACGCCAGTACCTGGGGTGCGCGGGGAAGGTGGCGAACGGGATCAACACGGTACACCTGGCGTACGTGCGGGAGAAGACCGGGCACGCGCTGATCGGCGCCCGGCAGTGGATCCCGGCTGAGCAGGTCCGGGACCCGGTCAAGTCGCTGGCCACGGGGCTGCCGCCGGGGCTTGCGTTCCGCACCAAGGGCCAGCTCGCGATCGACTTGTGCGCGGAGGCCTGCGCCGACGGGCTGGCCTTCGATTTCGTCTGCGGCGACGAGGTCTACGGCAGCAGCACCGAACTGCGCCAGTTCCTGGAATCACGCGGGCAGGCCTACGTGCTGCGCGTGGCGTCGAACCTCATCCTCACCCTGGCCGGCGGGGCGAAGATCACCTGCGCCCAGGCGGTAAAGCGGCTGGCCAGGGACAGGCGCCGCTGGGAGGTCCGCTCCGCCGGCCAGGGCTCCAAGGGCGAGCGGTGGTATGCCCGGGCCTGGATCGCCGCCGCCTCCCCCCGGCACCACCTGCTGGTCCGCCGCCACCTGCGCACCGGCGAACTGGCCTTCCATTACTGCTACGTGCCCGAGGGCCAGGTCCTCACCAAGGCCCGGCTGATCAGGGCGGCCGGCCTGAGGTGGCCCATCGTTATGTGATCTGTCAAGGTGTCCACGCCGTGGCGTGTCTCATTTTCTGGCGTCGCCGCTCGCGGCCGGTGTCTCACGGTAGTGGCGACGGGTTGACGCGTCGCGGGTAAGGGCCGGTTCAGCGGGGTGATGTTGT
>WNGL01009499.1_pt1 | contig 11282 bp, 6 predicted proteins | sample 5400591 | NCBI WGS metagenome assembly WNGL01 (sample SAMN13153377, study PRJNA577476) | soil metagenome | isolation source: 80 cm soil or saprolite under Garry oak tree replicate 1 | place: USA:California | collected 2016-06-15
GCGCCCGCGCCAATCGTTCGACGGTCCCTCGCCGGATGGATCGACAGCAACGTCACCGGATTGCCGGTGGCCGCTGTCACGTTCTACTTCGGTCTTCTGCCGTTGAGCGCGTCGCATCCGCGCGACGCCACCATCGTGAGCGTGACGGCGGTGATCGCCATGACGCTCTACTACGGTCTGCTCGAGGGGCATTGGGGCACGACGCTCGGCAAAGGCCTGTTCGGGCTCCGCGTCGTCGATGCCAGCCAGGTGGCGCCTGGGGTCCGCCGTGCGACGCTGCGTGCACTGCTGTTCGGACTGCCGTGGCAGGTGATCCTCCAGGCCGTCACATGGCTGATCGTGCGCAGGCAGCCAGAAATCTCCGGAGATCTACTGAACAAGGGGACCGGCGCGGTGTGTCTCGCCGTCCTCTTCTGTACTGCGCGACGCTCGAACGGGTATCAAGGTCTGCACGATCGGTGGACGCAGACGCGGGTCGTCCGCCGGCGCGTTCGCCTCGAGGCGCGCGCCACGCTCGATCGGTCACGCTCCGAGGCAAGCACGCCATTCGTCGGCGATATCCGCGTGGGTCCGTACTTTGTTCCGTCGGACGTCACGACTCACCGTGATGCAGCCGCATGCGTCGAAGGGTTCGACGGGCGCCTCAAGCGCCGCGTGTGGATCGAGCTTCTGCCGCAGGGCACGGCCCCGTTGAGCCCGTCCCGGAGAGATCTCGACCGTCCTACGCGCGCGAGATGGCTGGCCGGCAAACGCACCGGCGCCGATTGCTGGGACGCGTACGAAGCTATCGACGGCCAATCGCTTGGCGCCGTGGCATCGGCTGCTCAACCGTGGTCGAGAGTCCGACACTGGCTTTCCGATCTCGCGCACGAGCTCGCCGCGGGACTCGTCGACGGTTCGCTGCCGCCGCTCCACCCTGACTCCGTATTGATCGGGCGGGATGATCGCGCGCGGGTGCTCGAGTGGTCGACTCCTGCATTGGGGTCGGCGCGGCCGCGCGTGGAGGGCGCCGCCGCCGACGTGATCTCCGCGCAGCGCCTGCTCTACGGTGTTGCGGTCGGCGCGCTGCTCGGCGTGCCGGCCAATGCGGCGCAGAACATCCCGCCGCGCACGCCGCTTCCGCTGTCGGCGCGAACCGCGCTGCTGTCGCTGCGTGCCGCCAGATTCACGTCGCCGGCCGCGCTTCTCGATGGCGTGTCGGCGGCGCTCGCCGCGCCCGCGTTCCTTCCGCGCACCAGGCGGGCCGGACAGATTGCCGCGAGCGCGTTCCTTCCGCTTGTCATGACCGTCATCACCATTGGCGGTCTGGTCGTGGTCAATCGGAGCAAGGCCGGGCCCCGGGACATGCTCACACTGGCGGCGTGCCTCAGCGCCATCGAGGATGCCGAGAAGACCCTGCGCAAAGGCCCGAGCGAGAGCGCGCAGCAGACAAGGACCGACGCCGAGGTCTATCTGGCAGAGCATCTGGCGGGCGCGATCCAGAATCCGAATACGTGGACGCAGTCCTTTCCGAGCGTCGGCGCCCACGGAGGCCGCGAGCGGGCGCGGCGGGCGCTCGAGCGCCATCCGACACGCACTCCGGACGAAGTGCAGCGCGCGGACGCGACGGTGGCCCGCCTGCTCGATAGCGAGAAGACCAGCCTTGCGAGGCTCGGTACGTGGGCCGGATTGTGGGTGACCGGCCTCGCCATCGGGGCCGGCACCTTCGTCGTCACGATCTTCTTCAGCGTGCTGGGCGCGATCGTGATGGGCAACGGTTTCACCTTCAGGCCGTTTGGCGCCGCCCTGGTGAACAGCCGCGGCGAGCCGGCGTCGCGGCTGCGTGCGCTGTGGCGCGCGGCCGTCACCTGGTCGCTCGTCTGCGCAACGCTCGCGCTCTTCAAATTCGCTCCGAAGGCGCCTGACTTCAATCTCGGGCTGCTGCTCCTCCAAACCACCCTGATGGCGCTGCTGCTCGCGGCCGCCGTTTGGGCGATTGCGCGTCCGTCACGCGGCATCCAGGATCGACTCGCGGGCACCTGGATCGTGCCCAGGTAAATGCCGAATGCCGAATGCCGAATGCCGAATGCCGAATGCCGAATGCTGAACGAGCGGTGCTAAGATCCCAGTTCAGCATTCAGATTCGACATTCAGCATTCTCAGTGGCCTCCTACACAGCAAAAGACATCACAGTCCTCGAAGGACTCGAGCCCGTGCGCAAGCGCCCAGGGATGTATATCGGGGGCGTCGGCAGCACGGGGCTCCATCATCTCGTCTGGGAAATCCTCGACAACGCGATCGACGAGGCGATGAACGGCTATGCCTCGAACGTCACGGTGACGCTCCACGAGGACGGCTCCTCGATCACGATCGCGGATGACGGGCGCGGGATTCCCGTCGACAAGCACGCGAAGACGAAGAAGAGCGCGCTCGAGGTGATCTTCACCACGCTGCACGCAGGCGGCAAGTTCGAGGCCGGCAACTACAAGACCGCCGGCGGGCTCCACGGCGTCGGCGCCAGCGTCGTCAATGCCCTGTCGAAGGAGCTGATCGCGACGGTGAGACGCGACGGCGCCACCTGGGAGCAGCGCTTCAAGCAGGGACAGCCGACTGGTCCGGTGAAGAAGCTTGGACCCGCGCGAGGCAGCGGGACGACGGTGTTCTTCCGGCCTGACGCAACGATCTTTCCCAAGATCGAGTTCGACGCGGACGTCATCAGGGAGCGGCTCGAGACCTCGAGCTATCTGCACAAGGGCGTGCGGATCGCATTCGAGGACGAGGCGAGTGACCAGAAGACGGTCTTCCAGCACACCGAGGGCCTTGTTGCGTACCTGAAGAAGATCGTCGTCGAACGCGCGGCAGCACCCGTCCACGAGGTGCCGTTTAGGTTTGCGCGCGAGAACGACGACAGCGGCATTCGGCTCGATCTCGTGCTGCAGTGGACGCAGTCGACCGACGAGCACGCGCGGAGTTACGTCAACGGCATTCCGACGGGCTCCGGCGGCACGCATGAAAACGGATTCCGCGCCGGCCTCGGCAAGGCGGTTCGAAACTTCATCGACACGCACAACCTGTCGCCGAAGGGCGTCACGCTGACCGCGGAAGACATCCGCGAGGGTCTCGTCGGCGTGCTGAGCGTGTTCCTGCAGGATCCGCAGTTCCAGGGACAGACGAAGGATCGCCTGAACAACCCGGAAGTGATGGCGGCCGTCGATTCCCAGGTGCGTCCTGCGCTCGAACACTGGCTCAACACCAACATCTCTGTCGCGGAGTCGATTGTCGCGCGGATCATTCTTGCCGCGCGTGCCCGCGAGGCGAGCCGCGCCGCGCAGCAGGAGGTGTCGCGAAAGACCGCGACCTCGAACCGGCTGACGCTCCCCGGCAAACTCAGCGACTGCTCGTCGCCGGGCCGGGACGACAGCGAGATCTTCATCGTGGAGGGAGATTCAGCGGGCGGCTCCGCGAAGCAGGGCCGCGACCGCGCGCGCCAGGCGATCCTGCCGCTGCGCGGAAAGGTGTTGAATACCGAGAGCGCATCGCTCGCGAAGGTTCTGGAGAACAAGGAACTCTCCGATCTGGTGACGGCGCTTGGCTGCGGACTCGGCAAGAACTTCGACATCACGCGGGTGCGGTACGGCAAGATCATCATCCTCGCCGACGCCGACGCCGACGGCCACCATATCGCCACGCTGCTGATGACGTTCATCTACCGTCACATGCCGCAGCTGATCACCTCCGGCCGCGTGTTCCTGGCGCAGCCGCCGCTCTATCGGATCGACATCGGGAAGGAAACGTTCTGGGCGCTGGATGACGCGCACCGGGATCGCCTGCTGAGGCTGCACGGCAACGGCCGCGCGAATGCCGAGATCACGCGCTTCAAGGGGCTGGGCGAGATGATGCCGAAGGTGCTGTGGGAAACGACGCTCAATCCGCGCACGCGCCGCCTGCTGCGCGTCGACATCACCGACCAGATCGTGACCGATCGCGTGATCAACGAGCTGATGGGAAAGGATCCCTCCGCGCGCTTCCGCTTCATCATGGAGCGCGCCGAAGAGGCCGTGGAACTGGACGTCTGACGCCCGACAACTTTTTCACTCCCCTCGGTGTCTAAATCCCTGCCAGCGAACGTCTGACTATCGTAGCTTCCGCCTTCAGGCGGAAGGGAGAGGCACATGCTGAAGCGCGCGTTCCTCGCCGGTGTTCTCGTTCTCCTCATTACAGTTACGGGTCGCGCGGCGGGCGTCGCCGTTCGCGGGACGGTGGTCGATCCCGCAAGCACCCCGATTCCGGGTGCGACGGTCGAGTTGCTGGCAGGGGCCCGACTCGTCGCAAAGGCGGTCAGCGGACCAGATGGCGGGTTTGCCTTCGATAGCGTCGCTGCCGGCAATTACGAGATCCGCGTGACCCTGACCGGCTTCCGGCAGGCGCGCATCAGCCTGACGATCGGCGGCACCGCGCCCCCGCCCCTGCGAGTCAGGCTGCTCGTCGGCAGCACGACTGAATCCGTCACGGTCAACGCGCCCGCGCCCGTCGCCAAGGCCAGTCCACGAGCCGCACCCTCCGGAGCGGCCGGCGGGGTCGTCGGCGACGCGGTTGGCGGACTCCCTGCCGCGCCGCCGCCAGGGTCGGCGGTGCCGCAGGCGGGGCTGGCCGGGAGCGGCGGGGGCGCCGGCGGCGGATACCGAATCGGCCGCGCTGTGATGCCCGCACCATCCGACACCGCGACGTACGCGCCAATCGAAGAGAACAAGTTCAGGAAGGTCACGGAACAGCCGCTGTCGACGTTTTCGATCGACGTCGATACGGCGTCGTACGCCAACGTGCGTCGTTTTCTCAACGAGGGAAACCTTCCGCCGCTGGACGCCGTCCGCGTCGAGGAACTGATCAACTACTTCCATTTCACCTACGCGGATTCAACGCAGGGCGCGCCTTTCGGCGTCACGACCGAGCTCGCATCCTGCCCATGGAATGGGCGGCACAAGCTCGCCTTGGTCGGGCTCCAGGCGAAGCGGCTGCCGGAGGGCAGGACGCCGCCCCGCAATCTGGTCTTCCTGCTCGACGTATCCGGATCGATGGCGCCCGCCGAGCGCCTGCCGCTCGTGAAGACGGCGATGAAGATGCTCGTCGAAACGTTGCGGCATGAGGACCGCGTGGCGATCGTCACCTACGCGGGCAACTCCGGCGTCGCCCTGCCGGCGACGCGCGGCGATCAACACGGGGTCATCCAGGACGCGATTTCGTCGTTGACCGCGGGCGGCTCGACCAACGGCGCGGCAGGCATTCAGCTCGCGTATCAGGTCGCCTCCGACAATTTCGTCAAGGGCGGCATCAATCGCGTCATTCTGGCGACCGACGGCGACTTCAACGTCGGTGTCACCAGCCTTGCGGATCTGACCAGGATGATCGAAGAAAAGCGCTCGACCGGCGTGTTTCTGTCCGTCCTCGGCGTGGGCAACGACAATCTCAAGGACGCGACGATGGAGAGGCTTGCGGACAAGGGGAATGGGAATTACGCCTATCTGGATTCGCTGACGGAAGCGCAGCGCGTGCTGGTGCGGGAAGCCGGCTCGATGCTGGTGACCGTGGCGAAAGACGTCAAGATCCAGGTGGAATTCAACCCCGCGACGGTGAGCGCATATCGCCTGGTCGGCTACGAGAATCGACGCCTCAAGAGCCGCGATTTCAACGACGACACGAAAGATGCGGGCGAGATGGGCGCGGGCCACACGGTCACGGCGCTTTACGAAGTCGTGCCGTCGGGCGAGGGCGTCGAATCTCCGGCGCTCGATCCGCTGAAGTATCAGCGTCCCGCCGAGCCGCCGCCGCAGCGCTCCGCTGTCGCGTCGACCGAGCTGATGACGGTCAAGGTGCGTTACAAGCAGCCCGATGGCGATCGCAGCGCGCTCGTGACGGTCACTGTGGCCGGCCGCAACACGACGTCATCGAAGAATCTTGGGTTCGCCGCGGCCGTCGCCGAATTCGGGATGCTGCTGCGCCGCTCCGAGTACAAAGCCGATGCCACCTGGGAGGACGCCGTCAGGCTCGCGTCCGCGCATCGCGGCGACGACGCGGACGGCTATCGAGCCGAGTTCATTCGTCTCGTGGACCTGGCCGCGTCGCTCGACCGGCAGAGAGCGATCGCATCCGACGGCCCGCGGCGCTAGAGCGCGCGCCGTACGTCAGTCGAGCACGCGCACGTACCACAGCCGGATCCCGACTTCTTCGTGAGGATCCAGCCACGCGAACCTCGGGCCCGCGGCTCCTGCGGCGACGACCGGCTGCACGACCATGATGATCTCGTTGTCGCCGACGCGCACCCACTCCGGCGGCAGCGAAACCTGGTACGACCCGACACGCTGCGGGTCCCACACGAACCCGAAGTTCCCGACGACCTGCTGATTGAAGAGCACCATCAGGCGCTTCTGCCGGGCGGGATCGACGGGATCGAGCCGCAGGACCACGTGATGCGCGCGCTTCTCCGTCAGGGGAAAGTGCATCTGCGCTCGCACGGCGCGCGAGACGCGCACGGTCGCAAGCCCCTCGTCATGAGGCGGCGACCAGCCGCTGCGATAGAACACGCGGCCGCGCGCGTCTGGCTCGAGGCTGACGGATTCGCGCTTGGAAACCGCTTCGCGCACGACAAACCACGGGAGCGCCGCGTACAGGGCGCTCGCGCCGGCCGCAATCGCGATCGACACGACCGCTCGTCGGCCAATCGGCCCTATCGCGGCGCGCCAGGCGAACCGGCCGCGCACCAGGGTTCTCAGTCCGCGATACACGCCTCTCGCAGCCATCATCGCGGCGACGAGGTAGATCGGGTAGGCATGCATCGTGAATCGCCATTCGCCGCCGGCGCCGACGTTCCACGTGAACGCGTACGGAATCAACGACCCGAGAAGGATGACGGTGAGCAGCCGGCCTTTCGACGAAAACGGCAGCGCCAGCAGGCCTGTGAGTGAAAGCCATCGCAACAACTCCGCCACGTAGGGCGACCAGGGGTCGATCCCCCTCCACTTCGTGATGAACGGCCGGATGAATTCGCCCGTGAAGGCCGTATCGAGCGTGCCGATCGGATGGCCAGCGAACTTCAGGCGCAGGTAGTCGCCGGCGGTCATCGCTGCGCCGATCGGCATGCCTTCGGCGAAGCGGTAATAGACCGTGTGATAGTTGATCGCATAGAACGGATCGCCGGTCGCGATCGCGCAGCTGATCAGATATGGACTGACGACCGCGGTCAGAATGAGGAGCGCCGTCGCGGCATGCCCGACGCCTTCGCGCCTCGACTCTTTTCCGCGCGCAACCGCCACCCAGACGAGCGCGGGGAGCACGAACGACAGTGCCGTGATGCGCGTCAGGCACGCCAGGCCCGTGATGATGCCGACCAACACACCGTTGGCGAACGACGGCCGGTCGTGAAAGCGGACGAACGTCCAGGCCGACAACGTCACCATTGCGGTGAACATGTCGTCGCGCCACCCGTCGACCGCCCACGTGATCATGTCGTATTCGATCGCCATGATCAGCGCGGCGGCAAGGCCGCCCAGCGGCGAGATCAGCGCGGCGCCCAGCAGATAAGTCGCGATAATCGCCAGCACCGATCCCACCGCGGACGCCAGACTGACGGCGGCGTCCTGGCGGTCGAGGATCGCGGACGCGGTGCGCGTCATCGCGAGGAACACCGGCTCCCTCACGTGTGGCTGGTAAAACGAGGTCATCTCGCGCGCGAACTTCAGGTAGTTGATGGGATCGCCGCCGACGTAGGGCGCGGCGATCAGCCCCCAGCGGATTCCGGGCGGACGCACGTAACGCGCGAGCGGCGCAACGTCGTGCGTCATGAACCGCGCCCACGCGGGATGCGCGAGCGCCCCGTACTCTCCCGTATACGCGTCGAGCCTCAGCAGGACGCCGTACAGCGTGACCAGCAGCACCGCCACGACGACCGCTGCCTGTCGCCGCCGGATATGGATCGCGCTCCGCACCGCCCAAGAGCATATCCGCCTCTGATATCTTCGATCGAGCGACGCTGCGCTACATCACCAGCACCAGCTTTCCAATCACCCGCCCCGATTCCAGCTCCCGGTGCGCGTCGGCGGCGCGCGCGAGTGGAAATCTGGCGTGCACGATCGGCCGCACGTCGCCGCGATCGAGCAGCGGCCACACGGCGCTTTCGAGCGCACGCGCGATCGCCCCTTTTTCTTCGGCCGTCCGTGCGCGGAGCGTCGAGCCGGTGACCGTCAGCCGCTTCTGAAGAATGACCCGCAGGTCCAGAGACGTCCGCGATCCGCCGATCAATCCGATCTGAACCAGACGGCCGTTCAGACGCAGGCATTCGAGATTTCTGGGAAGGTAATCGCCACCGACAATGTCGAGCACCACGTCCACACCCTCGCCGTGCGTCGCCTCCTTGACGGCCTGCACGAAGTCTTCCGTCCGGTAGTCAATCACGTGAGCGGCGCCAAGCCGCCGGCATGCCTCGCATTTCTCCCTTGACCCAGCCGTCGCGAACACGGTGGCTCCAAACGCGCGCGCGAGCTGGATCGCGCTCGTGCCGATGCCGCTCGTGCCGCCGTGGATCAAGACGCGCTCACCGGATTGCAGATGCGCCCGATCGAAGAGATTCGTCCAGACGGTGAAGAAGGTCTCGGGAATCGCGGCCGCTTCGTCCGCAGAAACGGCGGCCGGCAGGCGCAGGCATTGAACGGCGGGAGCGACGCAATACTCGGCGTAGCCGCCGCCGGCGACCAGCGCGCAGACGTGCTGGCCTTCACGCAGCACGCTGACGTCGCGGACGGCGACGATCTCCCCCGCGATTTCGAGTCCGGGAATATCCGATGCGCCCGGCGGCGGAGGGTACTGACCCTGCCGCTGCATGATGTCGGGGCGGTTCACGCCTGCGGCGGCGACGCGGACGAGCACCTCACCGGCGCGCGGCTCTGGGATGGGACGCGCGACGAGACGAAGAACGTCCGGCCCCCCGGGTTCCGCGATTTCGATCGCGTTCATCGACGATGGAATGGGCATACGTTTGTCCCGGATCTCAAGCGGATCACCATGTGCGAAGAAAGAGGGCACGATACTGCCGCCACGTGACGTCGCTGATCGGCAGCACCCCATGCCAGTACTGCAGCATCTGAAAGATTGAGAGCGCGCACAAGAGCACCACGGCCGCTCCGACGACTCCGCGCATCACGGGCCTGGCGGTGATCCGCGCAAACACCGCAGCCATTCCCGGCGCGAGCAGCGGATAGATGTCGACGAACCCGCGGTGGCCGTAGCTTCCGCCGAACTGCCAGTCCCACCAGCAGGCGATGAGATACGTGTGGACCGTCAGAATCACCAGCGTGGGCAGCCTCCATCGTGACAGCCCCTGCGGAAGAATCGCGAGCCCGCCGAGCGCGAGCAGGAGGACGGGAGCATAAAAGAACAATCCCTTGCGCGGACTGAACAGCACGCCCCAGAAATGAGGGTCCGTGAAGGTGAATCCCAGCGTCCCGTAAGCGCTCACCAGCCAGTGCCGGGTCGACAGCTTGTAGAGCCAGAGCTGCGGCGCGATGACGATCGCGGCCGTCACGGCGGCCGTGATCGTGAGCCGTCGTTTGGACCGCGCGTCGCCCGGAACCGCGCCAGGCAGCCACATCGCGGCGAGAAGGCAGATGGGGATCGCGATGTTGGTATGCCGCACGAGAAAGAGCAGGCCCGCGATCAGACCGATCGCCACGTCATTCGATCGCCGGGGCGGATTCCACGCGTCGAGCCTTTCGAACAGGGCGCTGCACAGCGCGAACGAGAAGGCATGGCTCCACGCGCTGTCGTACGTCGCGTAGTGATACAGGCTCGTGCCCGCTAGCAGTGTGGCGAGTGCGGCCACGACGATACCGCTCGTGAAGTAGCGGCTGAGCAGGCGGTGCAGAAACCAGAGGCCCACGAGGACGTAAGAGAGTCCGGCGAGTCCCGCGGCGTGCTGGTAGTAAAAGGAGAATCCGTTCGGCGGCAGATTCGTCCATTTCGTCAGCAGGTGCGCGACGGCAAAAAAGGGCGCGATGAGCACCGCTTCGCCGATCGGATGCGCGTCGACCCAGCGATGGGTACGAGGCCATCTGGTGATGGCACTCCACTCGGGAAACGTCCCTCCGCAGCAGTCATCCGCCACGGCCTGAAGCGAGAGATCGTGGTACAGCGCCCACGACGGCAGGTATACGTAGTACGAGAAGGCGTCGGATCGGATCGGCGCGGTCTCGCGGCCCGACGCATAGACGTACACGTACCCCGCGATGCACGCCACGGCGGCAATCGCGAGGAAGAGGGTTCTTCCGGCCGTCGAGCCGCCGGAAGAACCGTTCACCGGAGACCCGATGGCAGCCTCGGTGACGACAGCAGCGTCTCGAACTCCTCCCATCGCTTCTCCGGGTGGGCTGCCGTGCCTCCGCGCGACTCGATGAATGCGCGGACGAGATCGTTGCCGTAGTTGTAGTTGATGATGTAGCGGTACTGATCGAAGAAGCGCACGCGCTGCTCGGCGCGCTCATGCGGCATCAACGCGTAATTCTCGAGCCACGCGACCGTGGGCTCGCGTCCAATGTCACCGTTGATGTAGCGGCGCGCGGCCTCGTTCCCCGCGTAGGACAACTCGTCGACCATTCTTTGAACCTCGTAGTACTCCACAGCCCGTGACGGGTCGAGGCCCGCCAGCAGAAAAATCGTCGTCCGCTCTAATCGACGCGTTCGTGTCTCGGGAACGCCACCTCGATGCCGAAATTCGCCGTGCCTTCGGGACCCCCCCGTCCCTCGGGACTATTCCCGAGGCGATTCGGGCGATCTCCCGATTGGCGGCGCCTCCTGCTGGGTCTATCTTGCTTCCAGTGAAGGAAGGTGGGTCATGACGAAATACACAGGCGGCAACACCGTGAATCGGGGAAATTGGCCGTCGCGTCGGCGTGGCACTGGCGGCAGGTCTTCAGCAGGTTGGCCTTGATGACCGGCGACTGTGGGTCGCGCGCCTTCTGGATGTCGTGCACGCCGTGGCAGTCCGTGCAGCGCGCGACGACCGGACCGGTCGCCGAGGTTCCCTGCGTCCGCCGCAGCGACGCGGTCTTGCCATGGAAGTCCGTCAGGTACGTGCCGAGCACGTTCGTCGACAACCCGTACTTCTTCATGAGCGTCGGATTGGCGTGGCAGGATCCGCACATCTCCGGCGTCCGGAGCTCCCAGGCCGTTTGCCGCGGGCCTGCCACGTCGTGCGTATGATGACAGTCCGTGCAGACCGGCACGTCGGCGTTCCCCTGCGTCAGCGCGCGGCCGTGCAC
>WNGL01025698.1_pt1 | contig 11282 bp, 14 predicted proteins | sample 5400591 | NCBI WGS metagenome assembly WNGL01 (sample SAMN13153377, study PRJNA577476) | soil metagenome | isolation source: 80 cm soil or saprolite under Garry oak tree replicate 1 | place: USA:California | collected 2016-06-15
GATCGCGCCTAACACGGCGATCAAAACCCAGCTGACGAGTCCCACGCCGACCCACGCGGACCAGCCCGCCCCGGCGGCGACCATGTAGAGGCCTGGCCCCAGAATCAAGAGCGCGGAGATCGGACCGAAGAGGCGGTTGAATCGGGCGCCGGTGGTCCCCTGCCTCATGGTGACCCCCTCGACGGTGAGGAGCACGAACAGCAACACCGCTCCGAGGATGTGCAAGAAGAGTGCGATCGAATAAAAAGTCATCAGATTGCCTCCTTAACTTCCGAGCCTCGGGCCTAGGCTGCCATAAACTTATAGTGACCATAATCATAGGCCTGCCCAATCTATTCCGTTAAGATCTGCGTGTGGCAGCAACCGTCGGGCTGAGGGAGCGCAAGAAGCAGCAGACGCGCCGGCAGATCTTCGAGGCTGCGCGCGGTCTGTTCGAGAAGAAAGGGTTTGACCGCGTCAGCGTCGCCGAGATCGCCCGGGCTGCCGACGTCTCGGAGGTGACGGTCTTCAACTACTTCCCCACCAAGGAAGACCTGTTCTACGGAGGCATGGAGTTCTTCGAGGAGCAGCTCATCGAGTCGGTGCGCAATCGACCGAAGGGGGACTCGGCGGTCAAGGCCTTTCGCCGTAGGTTGTTGGTGGGCGCCGACCGCCTGGAGAGCAAACCAAGCGCCGAGGCGATATTGAAGGCTGCCCAGCTGGTCTCCGCCAGCCCGTCCCTGGTGGCGCGAGAGCGCGAGATCGTCGGGCGGTTCACAGCACGCCTGGCCGAGCTGCTGGCGCAGGAGACCGGCGCCGATGCCGAAGATGTCGAGCCGCTCACCGTCGCCAGCGCGCTCATGGCGACCCATCGAGCGCTGGTCGGCTACGTGCGCCGGAGAGTGCTCGCCGGCCGGCGAGGTGCCCGCCTCGCGGAGGAGTACCGCTCGCAGGCCCGCCGCGCCTTCGCCAGGCTCGAACGAGGCCTGACGTGCTACGCGGTCAAGAAGTAAGTCAGCCCCTCTGGCCCTCCGGGCAAGCTCCCCATGAATGGGGAGGAGTTAGCGCGCGGCTTTCAGCGCCGCCTTGAGGTCCGAGACCCCCAGGTACGCGTTGAGCTTGCGCGCGCTGCCTGCCGACCCCACGTACACGTAATCGATGTTCAGGCCGGCTCGACCCAGCTTGGTCGCCACTCTGCCCAGCGCGCCAGGCGAGTCGGACAGCGTCACTGCGAGGACTTCCTCTTCACTGATCTCCCGCCCGCGCGAGGCGAAGACCTTGCGGGCGGTAGCCGGCTTGTCGACGACCATTCGCACCGCGCCGCGGCCGCCCTCGGTCGCGCCCATGACCGCCACGATGTTCGTCTTCTTCTCCCCCAGAGCGCTGGCGATCTCGCCCAGCACGCCCGGCTGATCCGCCACCCACAGCGTTAGTTGTTTTGCCCTAGGCATCTCCTGTTCCTCCTGTGAAAAGACTCCGAAATCGAGGCAAGTGTAGGCGCGTTTAGCCGCTCCGCAAGGGTGGGTTGTTCCGACTCTGGAGCAATCCGCCAGATCAAATTTCCAGTCGGAGCGGACGCCCAGAAGTAAATCGGGTTTGGGGCCGCCGTCACGGCGGCCCCGGCATATCCATAGAAAGACGCGCGCGATGTCAGCGGGCGAGCGCCTGCGAGGTCACGCGAAGCCCGAGCCCGACGAGCACGCCACCCAGGAGCCCGTCGATCACCCTGCGCACCTCGCCCCTGCGCAGCCAACCGCTCATGCGCTCGACCGCGAAGGCGTAGACGACGAGCCACGCCAGTGTGAGCAGGCAGAAATTGAACCCCAACGCCAGCAGCAAAACGAAACTGGGATGCGGGCCGGCGAACTGCGGCAGCAGGCTGATGAAGAACGCGACCATCTTCGCGTTGGACAGGTTGCTGAGGATGCCCTGGACGAGCGCGGAGCGAGGCGAAAGCTGCGCCGAGGTGGGTGAAGCTATCACCTCACTCGAAGGCCGGCGAGAGATCGCGCCGGCAAGCGACCGCGCCCCGAGGTAGATGAGGTACGCCGCCCCGGCGAGCCGGATCGCGAGGAACAGCGGCCCCGACGCGGCCAACACCACCGCCAGCCCCGCGCTGGTCGCCACCGTCCAGATCGCCTGTCCTGCCGCGACCCCGAGCGCTGTGGCGATGCCCGCCCGCCGCCGCCCGAGCAGCGTGTTGCGGATGGTCAGGGCGGTGTCCTGCCCCGGCGTGCAGATCACCAGCAGCGATACCCCGAGAAACGCCAGGTAGGCGGCCAGGCCGATCACCGAATCCATTGTCAGACTGTCGGCATCGAGACGGAGCTCTGGAGATGCCCCCACTGTGGACGACCGTTCGCCAACCGCAACCAGTCACACGCATGCGGCCGCTACCGGCTTGAGGATCACTTCGTTGGACGCGATCCCAACGTCGTGGCAGCGTTTCGCGCGCTGGTCGCTGCAGCTAGGCGCAACGGCCCGGTCACCGTTGTACCGGAGAAGACGCGTATCGCATTCCAGGTCCGGATGAGCTTCGCCGCCTTCACACTCAAGAAACACTTGCTCAACGGGCACGTGGTTCTCGCGCGCAGGCGGGACAGCCCACGCTTCACGAAGGTCTGGGGCCCGTCACCTCGCAACCAGGTCCACGAGTTCAGGCTCCGCGGGCCTGACGATGTCGACGAAGAAGTCGCCGACTGGCTACGCGAGGCTTACGCCGTGGGCCAGCAGAAACATCTCGCGTCGCGAGGCGACAAGACCAAGTAGATCGACTAGACCGAGGCGTAAGAGCGCAGTCGCGCGGCGTGCCCGGTCCGACGCAGCTTCTCGAGCGCCTGGCGCTCCAGCTGGCGCACCGTTTCGCGACTCGTCCCGAGCCGCCGGGCGACCTCGTCCAGCGCGCGTTGGTGGCCGTCGCCCAGGCCGAACAGGACGCCCAGCACATCGTCGAGCTGGTCCCTGAGGTCGGTCCGCATCGCCGCGCTGGCGGGCGACTCGGCGTTGACGTCCTCGATCAGGTGGCCGAGCTCGGTCTCGCCCTCCTCCCCGATCGGCGTCTCCAGGGACAGGGTGTCACGCGAGGTCTGGCGCAAAGCCTGGACCTCGATCGTGGTCAGTCCCAGCTCCTCGCCGATCTCCTCGTCGGTCGGCTGGCGGCCCAGGGAATCGCGCAGGCGATCAGTGATCCGAACCAGCTTGTTGGTCTGGTCGCCGATGTGGATCGGCAGGCGGATCGTTCGGGCTTGGTCGCCGATGGCGCGCAGCACCGCCTGGCGGATCCACCATGTCGCGTAGGTCGAGAACTTGAAGCCGCGGCGGTGATCGAACTTGGCGACAGCCCGCATCAGGCCGACGTTGCCCTCCTGGATCAGGTCCAAGAGCGGCATCCCGCGGCCCTGGTACTTCTTGGCGATCGAAACCACCAACCGCAGGTTGGCCTCCGTCATCCGGCGGCGGGCGGCGTCTGAGCCGGCCTCGATCTGCTTGGCCAGCTCCACCTCCTGCGCCTTGGTCAGCAGGGTGCCACGGCCGATCTCGCGAAGGTAGGCGCCGAGGGCGTCGGCATCGGCCTCGCCCGGCTCAGGGGCCGTCTGGGGCCGCTCCTCGAGCCCGGAAAGCACGTCGGCCAGGCCCGATCCGGGCTCCTTGGAGATCGCCCGGTCGTCGTCCTCAGACCCGTCAAGCCACACGGAGACGGAAGGTTGGAATTGCATGCACATTTGATTTACCCCGTGGGGCACCCCCGCAAACCAGTCTCGACAATCTCCAAGGGGGCGCGCGTAAGGTGGTTTGCGAGACCAAAAATCAGGGAGGTGCGCCCATGAAGATCGCATGCGTGCTGGGTCCGAAGTTCGAAGACTCTGAATTCAGGGAGCCCCACGACGCGTTCCGAGATGCGGGGCACGAGGTCACGGTGGTTGGCCTCGAGGCGCGCTCTGTGCTCGAGGGCGACAAGGGAAAAGTCAGGGCGATCGTCGACAAGTCGTTCCGGGATGTGAAGCCCGACCAGTTCGACGCCCTGTTCATCCCGGGCGGGTCGAGCCCGGACAAGCTGCGAGCCCACGACGAAGCGGTGGCTTTCGTCAAAGCATTCATGCGAGCCGGCAAACCCGTGTTCGCGATCTGCCATGCGCCGCAACTCTTGCTCACGGCTGAGGTGTACAAGGACCACCGCATGACCGCGTGGAATACGGTGCAGGGAGACCTCAAGAAGGCAGGCGCCAACGTGGTCGATCAGGAGGTGGTCGTCGACCGCAACCTGGTCACGTCGCGCCAGCCGTCCGATATTCCTGCTTTCATCAAGGCATCGCTGAAGGTGCTGGAGCAGATTCCGGCGCGACGCTAGTCGCGATCTCGCCACACCTGGACGACGCCGTCCTCGGCTGCGCGGACCTGCTGGCCGCGCGCCAGGGGGCGGTCGTGGTGACGGTGACCGCGGGCAAGCCTCCGCCCCATCCGTTGACCGACTGGGATCGTCAATGCGGATTCGCGGAGTCGGATGACGTCATCGGCGCACGGCGCGTGGAGGACGAGGCAGCGCTCGCGCAGCTCGGCTGTCAGGCGGTGTGGCTCGACTTTCTCGACCGGCAGTACAGGGACGGCAAACCGCCACCACAGTCGGGGGTCGCGCGCGCCATCGAGGCGATCCTCCGAGACCGCGCGCCGAAGATGATCGCTTCGCCGCTCGGACTCTCCCACCCCGACCATCTCGTCACGGCGGCGGCTTGCCTGGACGTCGTGCGCGGCAAGCGAGCGGTCACGTGGATCATCTACGAGGACGCGATCTATCGCGCCATCAACGGCGCTACTGAACAGGCACTGGCGCGACTCAAGCACCAGCGGTTCGCGCTGCGGCCACTGGAAGTCTCCGCGGCGGCTCGCAAAGGCGCCGCGATCGATTGCTATTCCTCGCAGCTGAAGGGACTTGGCGAGCTCGTCCGAGACGCCGGTCAGGACCTCCCGCCGGGCGCAGCTCGTGAACATCACGGACCGAGTCGCCGAAGCTGTGCGGCGGTCAGGAGTGGCTGAGGGGACCTGCGTCGTCTTCATCCCCCACACGACCGCCGGCGTGACCATCAACGAGGGCGCCGATCCCGACGTCGCCAATGACATCGCGTCCCATCTTGGTGAGCTGGTGCCCAAAGAGGCGGCGTTCGAGCACGAGGAAGGCAACTCCGACTCGCACATCAAGACCATGCTCAGCGGCCCGTCGTGTCTGGCACCCGTGCGGGACGGAAAGCTGGCGCTGGGCCAATGGCAGGCGATCTTCCTGTGCGAGTGGGACGGACCGCGGACGCGTCGCGTGGAGGTCGGCGTCTCCTCGCTCTAGCTCAGAGGACCGAGGCCTTCTGCCATCAGCTTTTCTGGCGCGACGATAACCAGCCCGCCACGACGGATCTCGACAAGGCCCTCGCGCTTGAGCGCCTGCAGGACGTTCGCGACCACCTCGCGCACCGAACCGACCGCGTTGGCCAGCTCCTGCTGAGTCCCGGGGACATGCAGCCCGGCGGAGACGCCTCCTGCCACCTCGGCCCGGTCGAGGAGCGCGCAGACGACCCGCTGCCGGACCGATCCCACCGATCGTACGTACAGCGACTTGTGGGTCGAGTGCAGGACGGTGGTCAGCTCCTCGATGAGCGCCCACCCGAACTGGGGCATCGCCAGCGACATCTCCTTCATCCGGGCCGCGTCGATGAAGAGGAGCTCGCACGGTTCCAGCGCCTGGACGGCCCTGGTGATTTGCGGTTGCCGTGGCGCGAAGACCCCGGTCATGTCGCCGGCCGCGAGGTAGCGGGTCGTCACCTGGCCGCCGTCCGGGAGGGCGATGTATGCCCTCAGGGTGCCGCGAAGCACGACGCCGGCTTTCGGGGAGTCATCCCATCGCAGGGCCACCGCCCCAGCTGGATATTCCACCCGGTACGCTCCCGCGACCACGGCCGAAACGATCTCCGCGGGCAGCCGGCTGAGCAGTCCGTGAGTGCGGGCCTGGGCGAGCCATTCCGGGACCTGGAGAGTGCTCGCGCGCGGATCGTAGGGAGATGTATGCAAGTTCTTACAGGATTATACTTCGCAATGCGTTACTTCCATCTACAGGCATGGTGGTAAAGTACAGCACTGAGAGATTGCTGAACACAGCAGAGGCGGCTCGCTTTCTTCGCGTCAGTCAGGCCTCGATTCGACGCTGGAGCGACTCTGGATTGCTCGCCGCCAGGCGGGTGGGGCGGCGGCGCGAGAGGCGGTTCAGCGAGTCGGACCTTCAGGCCTTCATGCAGCAGCCTGCGACCGCGCGTGCCGCCGCAGACGCGTCAACCGTGAACGTCGGGGGAGAGCGGGTCGGAGTCCCCGCTCACCTGGCGACGCTGTACAGCACCGACGCCGGCGGACTTCGCCTCACGCTGCCATTCCTGGCTGAAGGCTTGCGGCGCCGGGAGCCCTGTTTCCTGGTGGCCACAGGCGCAGAACTCAGGCGATACACCGACGCTCTGGGCGACCTGGAGGAAGCTTCCGAGAACGGGCTGTTCAATGTCGTGAGCTTCCAGGACGGCACGGCGGCGGGCGCGATCACCGAGTGGGAGGCGTATCTCGCCGGGGGTCTCACGAACCGACCGACCGTGATCCGGATCGTCGGCGAGATGGCATCGGAGCGCGAGATGTTTGTCTCCGAAGAGGAGATGCTCCGCTACGAGGAGGCTTTCGAGGTGATGTGTCGGCGTTACCCGGTTGTGGTGATCTGCCAGTACGACGTGCGCCGGTTTGACGGCATTGCGCTGCTGCGGGCCTTGAAGGCACATCCGGACCTTTTCGGGTTTCGGCTGGGGACGTTCCTCAACTAGTCCGATTCGGGAGAGGGGTCTAGCGGACCAGCTCCAGGTTTCGCGCCGTGACGACGGCGTTGACGAGGGAATGCGTTCCCAGCTTGCCGCCAATCGACCGGATGTGTGTGCGGACCGTCGCATAGCTGACCCCGAGCCGCCTGCCGATCTCGCGCGTCGCCACGCCATCCGCCATGAGCTGCAAGACCTCCCGTTCCCGAGGGCTCAAGCTGTCCCGCATGCGGGCGCGGTCCCTGCCCTTGCTGACCAGGCGAGCGACAGCGGACGGCGAAATCATGCTGATGCCGTCGGCAGCCTTGCGCACCGCGTCGAGCACATCGGAGGCAGGGTCTGATTTCAGCACGTACGCGCTGGCGCCGGCTTCGACGGCAGCGAGGCGGGCATCGTCGCTGCCGTCACGACTCAAAAACACAAAGCGCGTGGCCGGAAAGGTCTGGCGAATCACCAGCGCCGCGTCGCGTCCCGTGCCGTCGTCGAGGTGGAAATCCATAACCACGACGTCCGGTGCGGCCAGGCGCGGCAAAGTGGCGGCGTCCTGGACGGAGCTTGCCTTGCCGACAACCTCCATATCGCTCTGACTGTCGAGGAGCAGCCCCAGGCTCTCGGACACGAGCTGGTGGTTCTCCACGATGACAACGCGAATGCGTCGAGCAAGGCCGAAATCAAGGTAGGACGGCGATTCGCGGCGAACCTTGAGCTGGGCCAATGCCTACCTCAGGACAGCTCAGCCCGGCTCGTCACGTATCGGGCCTCCAAGTGCTCTACCACCGCCGCCAGGTGCGGGTGCTCCTCGACTCGCGCCACCCGCAGCAGCTCGCGAAACGTGCCCAACCACCCACAGATCTCTTCCAGGCTGTCGATGGCCGGCACACGGACCTCTGAGGAAGGCAAAGGGGCCAGACCCTCCCTCCGGGTCTTGGCCCCTTGCCCAGACGTAGCCCCCCGGTGTAGCGATGTGATCCTGCTGCTCCCGGCAGCCATGCCGGCGCCCACGATAGCGCGCCCTACGCAACATTCGGGGTCTAAATCTGCGTTCCGGTTCTGGCATCCGGGTGTAGATTGAATTACGTGGAGGCAAGGGTAGAGCCCGAGGCGAAGCGCGCTTGGAGGGAGTTTCCAGGCGAGGACGTAACCACGTCTGTCTTACCCGAAGTCGCGGGGTGGATCGCGATCTACGAAGAGCTCGCGTCGGTTCTCCGTTCGGTGATCGCGCGGGCGGATGGCTCCGACGAGGCTGCACAGCTTCAGGCGAGCCTCGCCTGGATCGACGACCGCCTTGCCATGTGGCGTGACCGCCATGCCGAGCTCGCCGGCGTCGTCATCGATCGCGTGGACCACACCCTCACCTACGCAGGCAAGTCGCTGCGCCTGACCCGGCGCGAAGCCGACCTGCTCGACTTCCTGCTGCGCCATCCGCGGCGCCCCTTCACAAGCAAGCAGCTGGCCACGCTCGCCTGGCAGAACTCCCGCCTCTCGGATGCGCAGGTCCGCACCTACATCATGCGGCTGCGCAGCAGGTTGCGAGAGGTCGGGCTGGAAGAGGTGATCACGGTCGTCCGCAACCGCGGCTACGGCATCGCGGCCGCGATGGGTCTGGGTGCCGAGCGATGACTGAGCCCCTGCGCACACCGACCATCCCGGAGTCGCTCATTTCGTCGCGCCTTCTGATGCTGCAATCGAAGCGCCTGATCCTGGCCTCGCTCGAGCGCCGCTTCCGGAAGCAACCACTGGAGTCGCTTCGGACAAGGGTCGACCTCACACGCCGGGAGACCGTCCACGCGCATGAGCGATATTGCCGATCCCTCTTGACCTGGGGCACCGCCGACACACCCCATTACTGGCCGGTCGCCTACGGCCGGCTTGTCGATACGGCGGACAGGCTGTCGAGCAAGCTGCGAGGGGTCGCGGGCGAGCTGCCCTACCCCGACAGGTACCAGGCGGCCACGGAGGTAGAGATGCTCGAGGCGCTCGCCGAGAGATGGCGCCAATCAATTCGCAGCTCGATCACGGCGTTCGCCTAGCCGGCCTGGAGATTCAGCTCCTCCATCACAAGCACGACCCCGCTCGGCTGTTCGCCGTCCCCCAGGGTGTGGGCCATCACCCGGCAGCGGATCTGACGCCCCTTTCGCGTGGTCGCGACAACAACGAGCTCGTCGTGGCGGGTTGCCCCGCCGGTTCCGGCCTGGATCAGCTTGCGCAGCTGTTCCGCGGGGAGCCCAATGTCCAGCTCGAAGAACGAGTGCCCGACAACCTCGTCTGACCGCACGCCCCACAGGTCGGCGGCCCGCTCGTTCCAGACCTGGACTCGACCCGTCCTGTCGAGGACCGCCGCGCCGAGCTCGATGTTGCCGGTGATCGCGAGGAGCAGCGTGTTGAGCCGCTCCACCTCCCCCCTTCGCATCGCCAGGTCGCTGTTGATGCTGTTCAGCTCCGAGTTGGTCGACTCGAGCTCCTCATTCAGCGTTTCCAGCTCTTCATTGGTCGACTGCAGCTCCTCGTTGGTCGTCTCCAGCTCCTCGACGGTCGATTGCAGCTCTTCATTGGTCGTCTCGAGCTCCTCCTTGTTGGACTGCAGCTCCTGCCTCATCCGCACGAGGTCCGTCCGCAGCTGGATCTGAGCCGATACGTCGAAAAGGCTGATGGTCGTCCCCACAACCGAACCGTCCTCGTCGATGAGCGGCACGACATGGAGATCAAAAGTTGCCGGCGTGCCGTCGCTCCTTTTGAGCTCGATGCCCTGCACAGACGTTGGACGCCGCTCGCGGACGACCCGGTCGATCGGGGTCCGGAGATCGACCGGTTTGTACGAGACCTCGAGGTCCCTCAGGGCGCGCCCGGTGTCCGACTGGGGGACGTCAAAGAGCTCGCGCGCAGCCTGGTTGATGCTCACGAGGACCCCCAGCGAGTCGACGACGATCTGTGGGCTCGGGGTTCCCTCGGTGGCGAGCTCGCGGACGCGAAGCTGCCTCGCCACCTGGTTTGACGCTTCCATGCTGCCCGACTGCGCCAGCAGCACCAACCGCTCCCGGAGCTGTAGGCGCGCAACCTTCGTGAAGATGCGCTCCTTGAGATCCACGGGAGTGAAAAGCGCCGCGTGGGTCAGGAGCATCTCAGCCCGTCCGAGGAAGAGGTAGCCATCGTCGTCGAGCGCGTAATGGAAGCGCGCGAGGATTCGGCCCTGCGTCTCCGCTGTGAAGTAGATGAGCGTGTTGCGGCAGATGAGCAGGTCGAGCCGTGAAATCGGCGCATCCTGCGTGAGGTCGTGCCGTCCGAAGATGATCGTCCGCCGGAGCGCGGCGCGAAAGACAAATCGCTCAGCCTGGTGTTCGAAGAACCGATCCTTGATCTCCGCGTCAAGCGACCCCAGCTCCTTCGCGGAGTAGCCTGCACGCGCCTTGCTGAGGGCTTGCTCGTCGACGTCGGTGGCGTAGATCTTGACCCGATCGAGGTACGCCTCCTCGCCCAGGGCCTGGCAGAGAAGGATCGCGGCCGAGTAAGCCTCTTCGCCCGAAGACGAGCCGGCGCTCCAAATGCGAACGTCGCCGGACTTGACGACGATCCTGGGGACGACATTCTTGGCCAGGTAGTCCCATGCCTGGGTGTCACGGAAGAACTCGGTGACGTTGATCAGGATCTTGTCGAACAGGATCGCGAACTCTTCTGGATGCACCTGCAGGTAGTCGTGGTAGACGCGGAAGTCGCGGATGCCGATCTCGGAGGCCCTCTGGGTCACCCTCCGCATCAGGCTCGCCCGTTTGTAACCCGTGAAGTCGAAGCCCCGCGCGTCGCGGAGGAACTCGATCAGGCGCTCGAAATCGCTGCCGTCCTGCATCGTCATTCGCGGGCCTGCGCGGCCACCAGCGCTGTGAGCGTTGGCGCCATCTCTTCGAGAGGCAGCACGAAATCGACGGCACCCGTTTTGATGGCGGCGGATGGCATTCCAAAGAATTCTGAGGAAGCCTCATCCTGCGCGACAACCGTGCCGCCTCGCTGCTTGATGGCGGTCACACCCAGCGCGCCGTCATGTCCGCTGCCCGTCAGCACGACGGCGATCGCGCGGTCACCGTAGGCGGCCGCGACCGATTCGAACAGGAGATCGGCCGAGGGCCTGACGAAGTTGACGAGCTCGCTGTCCGTCAGGGTCAAGGTGCCCCTGCGCTTGATGAGCATATGGCGGTCCGGCGGAGCGAGATAGACGTGATCGGGCTCGAGCTGCGTGCCTTCCTCGCCGTGCACCACCGGCATGCGAGACTGGCGGCCGATTACCTGCGGCATCAGGCTGCGGTGGCGCGGATCGACGTGCTGAACGATGACGACCGCCGCGCCCAGCTTCGCGGGCAGCCTGGCAAGCAGAAGGCTCAGGGCGCTGACGCCGCCGGCCGAGGCGGCGATGGCGATGATCTCGAACGCGCTTGGTTGCGGATCCGGATGATTCAGTCGGGGCCGCGGCTCCGGCCGCCCTGCATC
>WNGL01009502.1_pt1 | contig 11281 bp, 9 predicted proteins | sample 5400591 | NCBI WGS metagenome assembly WNGL01 (sample SAMN13153377, study PRJNA577476) | soil metagenome | isolation source: 80 cm soil or saprolite under Garry oak tree replicate 1 | place: USA:California | collected 2016-06-15
TGGGCCGCCGTTTGCGAAGCTGATCGATTTCGGTTTGGTGCAACCGAGCGTTCCCGGCGCGACGCGTTCTTTTGCTGACGATCAATCTGCGGACGGCGCCCGGTTTCTGGGTACGCCGCTGTTTGCGAGCCCCGAACAACTTCGGGAAGAACCGATGGATGTGCGCACCGACTTGTTTTCGCTAGGCATGACTCTTTGGTTTCTAATGGCGGGACGTGCGCCGGAAAGCGGATCATCAGCGGAGATCGCCGCCAGTCGGTTAAATCGGGAAAGTTACGCTGCGCGATTGCCGGCGACTCTGCCGCTGCCCTTCCGGGACGTGCTCGGCCGGTTACTGGAGAAAGATCGCAAGAATCGGTTCGCGAGTGCGGCCGATGTGTTCACGGCGCTGAATGCATGCGCAGCTGCGCTCGGATTTCGCCAGGCGAGAGATTACACGGAGCCGCTGGCCGCGATCGATTCGGAAGATGCGCAAGCAACTGAGAGCGGCGCGCTGGCCAAGCTCGAGCCGATCGAGATCGAGGAGGTTACTGCGCCGTTAACTTCAGAATTCAGTATTGTTACCCGAATCAACGAAGACTTCACCGGGATCAATTACGTTGCCGACGAAGTCGGAAAGAAAGGGGCGGTGTCGATCCTGCACGTTCTTCATCCGACATTATTGGAAGATGAGCCGGCGCTCGAGCGTTTTCGTGTGCACATAGCGCAATTGATGCGCGTGGATGTGACTGAAATTGTGCGACCGAAGGCAATCAAACGCTATTCCGATTACGTCGCCGTTATTTCGGATAAACCGGGAGGCATGGACCTGCTGAGTGTGCTGCGCACGGAACGCACCGTGCCTCTGGTTGAAGCTGCGCCGTTACTCGAGAAGATTGCCGACGTCTGTGACAGGCTTTGTGCCGCTCGACTGCCGGGCGCGCAGCTAGCACCGGGTCGCATTTTTGTGGAACGGTCTAACGGTGGCCTGAGCAAACCTCAGATCTGGCTTTGCCCGCGTTTTCTCGCCGTGAGCGAGGCGACCGAACTTGCCCGGATGAACGAGCGGGAAAACACCAGCTCAACCATGACCACAGACATGTTGGGTGATCCGGCGAGGGCGGACAATATGGGCGAGCATTTTGCTTCGCTCCTGTACCGCGTAGTTGCCGGAAGGAACTGTCCGGTCGCCGCTTCGCTCTCCACTCAGGCATACGTGGCGGTCCCTAGTCTGTCCGAAGACTCGAATCGGATTTTAGCGATGGTTATTGCGCGGCAGGTCGAAGATTCATCGTGTGGCAAAGTGTTGCGTGAAGTCTTAAACGCGGAAGGCATCGTTCATCGAGTATCCGGGCACCCTTCTGCCGGATTTACTGAGCGTCCCGCCAGCTCAACTGTCTCGCCGCTTGCCACGCCGCCTCTACTCACGAACAAACCGCCTCTTTATAGCGGTACTAGCGAGCATCAGATTCAAGACACTGCAGCGCCTTCAATGACTCAGCGGCGAAATGAACTGGGAATCCCCGGGAGCGCTAGTCCACTCGCCTGGGAGCAGACGATTACGGCTTGTCTTGCAAAGGAACCGTCGCAACGGCCCCAGAGCGCGACTGAGGGTGACGAAGCACTTGGAGAGCGACGTGTTCGCATTGATCGAAGCTCGCCGGTATGTCCGGCTCCGAAGCAGTCCCGTCCCTCAGTAGCCTACACTGTAGCTGCTATTGGGGGGCTCGCATGCGGCGCGCTTGGCGCTGTGATCTTGTATTTTGGCACTAAGCATTCAAACAGGCCGGCCCAAACGCCGGTTACTTCGGGTGTTCCACGGTCAATGATTGAGACGCGAATTCCCGAACGAGCAACCTCTGCCCAAACTTCAACGAACACGCTGTCAGCGGTTCCGACGGTAACCGCTGCGCCGGTGATTGCGGTTGCGCCCAAACCAACGGTTACGCGACAGTCTTCTTCTTACATGTCATGGACCGACCAGCTCACACAATTTGTAAGAGATTATGTCGATTCGACCGGCGACTGGAACGTGGAGAGAGCGGTTTCTTTCTACGCACCTACGGCTGATATCCTGGACGAGGGACCGAAGAACCTCGATCAGATCCACCAAGAGATCGTGAATCATAATGAACGCTGGCCACTACGGCAAAACAGCATCGTCGGCGGCATTCAGGTGCAGGAACAAGTGCGTGACGAGTCCTACACGATTCGATTTGAGCAGAGCTTTTATGCGGAAAGCGCCGCGCGCCGCGAGTGGTCCAGGGGCAAAGTCGCGGTTACCCTTGAAGTAAGGATTCAAGGCGGAATTCCCGAAATCACATCTCTCAAGCAAAGAACCTTGGAACGACAGAAGGGTGTCCTTAGCACCTATCGCCGTTAGAGAATGCGAATCTTGAGTTCTTACAACGTATCCGCCAAGCCCGTGTTCGTTAGGCCGATCAAGCTCCATTTGGCTGCCATCGGTTTCCTATTCGGTGCAACGATTGCGCAGAGTTTAGACGCTGATCCCGCTTCTGAAAAATCCGGGAAACAGTTTTGCGTCTGCATCGATCCGGGTCATCCCAGCGAAAACAATGACGGCGGCGCAGTTACCAACGGATTGCGCGAGGTCACGGTGAACTGGGAAGTGGCCGTGTTGCTACGCGATGAGCTGGAGAACGATGGAATGAAAGTAGTCATGACGAAAAAGAGTGAAGGCGAGTTCATCACGAACAAAGATCGTGCTGCGATCGCAAATGAGAGCGATGCCGATTTATTTCTGCGGCTACATGCCGACGCTGGGAAATCTACAGGGTTTACTATTTACTATCCGCGTAAAGAAGGGACGGTTCATGGAGTTACAGGGCCGTCGAAAGACGTGCGGCAATCATCAGCGGCAGCTGCCGACCAGTTTCATACCGCGTTCGCTGCGGCGCTCGAACATAAACTGCGCGACAACGGCGTTAAAGGAGACGAAGACACATTCATTGGCAGCCGGCAGGGGGCGTTAACAGGTTCAATCTTTAGCGAAACGCCAACAATTCTCGTGGAGATGGTGTTCCTAACGAATCCTACGGATGCCGAATGGATTACACAGGACCGGAACAAACAGACGATGGCTAGAGCACTGGCCGCGGGAGTTCGCGCTGTGCGCGACTCTCGCTGACGGATTTATAAAACCGGTCTCAGACGGCGCGGAGCGGAACTCGTTGCTCTGATGAAGAATCGAATCGTGTCAGAACGGGGCGCAGGTGCGGCAGCAGAATTGCGAGCTTTCCGAGACCCGATCCTTCAGTTCGCAACCGGGGCACAGAGCTGCATTCCGCGGGTCACAACACGCGCCACTTCAGTTTGCTCGAATTTTTCTTGGTCTCCCACAGACGTATTCCGCCGAGGAACGCGTTTTCATTTTGTCCGCGCTCGATTCCTTTGGGCAATTGGCGAAAGCGGTGCACAAGGCCGCCGCCGAGGACGACGTAATCGGCGATGAAAGATTTTCTTAATTGTGTGACCGCGTAAGTAACTTCTCGCTTCCATTTTTTCTCGCCCAATGATTCCAGGCCTGGAATGCCGAGATAGTTCTCGATGATTTTTTCGTCAGGATAGGGCAGGTCGCCGAGTTCAAGCGGCATCAAAGTGCTATTCCAGAGAAGCGCGGAGCCCAAGCCGGTTCCGAGCCCGAGAAAGAGCATGCGTCCGCCGCCACGGTAGCTGCCGAGCGCTTGCATGGCGGCGTCGTTGATCAGACGCACCGGTATTCCAAGTCCCTTTGAAAAATTAAAGCCGATCCAGCCCTTACCCAAGTGCTTTGGATCTCTTGTGATCCGTCCGTTGCGAACCGGCACCGGGAACCCGATCGATACCCGGTCGAATTTCCAACCACGCACACTCTCTTTGAATTTTAAGAGAAATTGTTTCGGTCCCATTCGCGGTCCCGAAGCAAATTGGCGCTCGTCGAGAGGCGACATCAGCAGTTTTACATGTGTGCCGCCGACATCGACGACCAAAACTGTTCTTTTCATGAGCGACCGATCCCCGAAATATTCGGGTGAGGCTACCGGTCGCGCTGGCGCGAGCGGCGAAGACGCTGAAAGAAAGTCTGCCGTTCTGGTTTTGCTGCCGTGCTGCCAGGCCAGCATTCCACGATTTCGAGGGCGAGAAACCGGAACAGCACTTGCTGCGCAGATTTCAAATCGAGCCTTAGGTTCTTCGCAATTTGTTGCACGGACCGAGCACCATTGAATTGGGACGCGAATTGGGCCTCGTCTGCAGTCAGCTTCAACCGCTGGATTCGCTCGAAACCATCTTTGGTGTAAGCGGGAATTGATGTTGGGTCGAAGCTTGCAGGTTGAACAGGATCCTCAACAAGCCGCAATGTTTCCAGTACCCAGTCCCTCACATTAGGGTCTCCAGGAACATCCGCGACGTCACTTAACAAATCGGCATTCTTTTCAAACATGATCCGCACGCGCGGCGCGGTCCAAAGTTGAGAGAAAAGATTTTGCCCATACTGCCGCATCAGTTGGGTGGCAGCGTCGAGGCCGATCGCTTCCTCCCGCGCAAGAGTCAAAAAAAACGGGCTTCCGTTTTCTCTCTGTTGTTCGCGGGCCCTTTCAACGACTACGACATCAACATCGGTCAGAGCGTCCGGCACTTCCGCACAATAAAGAACCGGATCACGCGTAGTGACTAAAACGACCTCACCGTCGCGCGCTAGAAGCTCGATCGGCTCCTGTTCCCAAAACGATCGCAATAAGCCGGTGAGTCTTTCGTTTGCGATTGCTCGCAGCGCGCGGCTCAACGGAAACAGACTCGTGTGGCCGCAAAAATAAACATCCGCCATGCCCAGCTCTTTTCGAGGAATAACTTCGGCCGGCGCCTGTTCAGCCGCCGGTTGGTCCCAATCGGGGGCCGATGCCGTCGCGTTCCACCAGTCCTCAGACTGAACGCTCTCTGCACTTGGAGCAGGTTCCGGCACAGCTTCCTCCCGCATAGGTTCCTCCTCTTGCGGAATAGGCGTACCGACGCTCTCCTCGGGTTCTTCGATATTCGAAGATTCCATGTGAGCTTCTATAGATTTGGGTTTGCCGCGTGATTTCGGCATGGTGTTCCTTTGGCCTAGTAAGCAAATCCCATGTGAAGCCTTTATCAAGCGCCCAATGTTGGCAGCGAGGAACTGGTCTGGTCAGCTGAGAACCGCCGGGCCAAATCGCGCCGGCTGATTTTACCGCGTTCGTTGGTGGGAATTGCATCAACGATGAAAATTCGTTTCGGCACCTGCCACGGGCTCAACGTTTTTCGGCACAACTCCAAAAGATTATTTTCGCGAAGGTCGACATCGGCTACGACGCACGCAGCGACTTCTTCATTGCGCAATGCTCCGGCGGCCGCGGGACGGCCGAACACGACCGCCTGTTTGATGCCGGGAAATCCGATGATGTGGGCTTCCACTTCGCCCGGGTTCACTTTCTTTCCGGCGATGTTGATTACGTCTGAAATCCGGCCGACGATTTTGAATCCGTGCTCCGTTCGCGCAAGCAAATCGTCCGGAACAAAAATTCCATCGGCGAGTTTCTGTTCGTCTGGCTCGGGAAAATAGCCGTCGCCGACTCCGGCGCTGCGCACGCGAATCTGACTCGACGGCGCCGCGGGATCAATCATCTCAACATCGACATCCTTCAGCGGTTCGCCGACAACGCCGTCCTCGAAGGCCGTCCCATCGCGGTCGTAACAAATGCCGCCGCACTCCGACGCGCCGTAGAATGAATGGATCAACAGCTTGAATTTGTCGAAAAACTTCTTTGCCACCGTACCGGCAAGCGGCGCACCGGCGGAAATGCAAAGCCGCAGTTGCCGCAGCGCCGGGACGTCATGCATATCGCAAAACGCCTGATAAAAGATTGGCGTTCCCGGAAGCACTGTTGCATTAGTGCGCGCGAGATCAGCCAGCACAGCGCGCGGCGTTCGGTCGCGGCTAACGACCATCGGCACACCGCGCACGATCAAAGGCGTGAGCAAATTACTGAAGCCATACGAATGCGAGATCGGAATCACACCAAAATTCAGATCGGCATCGCTAATTCCCATGGTATCGCAAATCTGATTGCAGTCGGCCAGCAATTGCTGGCTTCCAAACCGAATTGCACGCGGCGCGTCCGTTGTTCCAGAAGTAAGCTTTAGGAGCGACGGCGTCCGATCCCAAGTCGCTGTAGTGTCGGCTGTCCTCAGCCGAGATATCTTTGGGGCAGCTCCGCTGGGGACAGCGGACACTACAGCCGTGGCATTGCAGAGCCGTAACGCAGCATCGCGTTGTTGGGCGCTGATCGATTCTTCCAGCGGGAGAACAACCAGCTGTCTGCGCAAACAAGCGATCAGGAGCGACGGCCAATCTTCGTGATTCCCGATCTGAATAGCAATGACCCTGCCCGGTGGGAACACTTCAAAGTCATCCTCGAACTCGCAGGCGCATTCCTCTATTTCGCCAAATGTCCGGAGGACCTTGCCGTCCGCATTGAAAATGGCACTTGCGTTTCTTGCGCGGCGCAAAGTGTCGCGCCAGGCATGCAGTAATGCATCAGTCAATTTCATATCTTGCACTCGCGGCCTCGCGAGATTAAATTCCGCGCTCCTTGGCTTCCCACACGGAAGCGGCTACAGCGAAAATGAAAGCAGGCATTCATCCAGAATATTACGAAACTGATATTATGTGCGCATGTGGCGCGGTGTATCACACCCGCTCCACTCGTCGCGATATTAAGATCGGTATTTGCGCGGCTTGTCATCCATTTTTCACAGGCGAACAGAAATTTGTGGATACCGCCGGGCGGGTGGAAAAATTTGCCCGACGTTACGGCAGCACCAAAGCTGCGCGGGCTGAGAAGAAAGTTTAGCTGGATTCTGTAGCCGGGGTCGGTGACCCCGGCCGGAGCCGCGATCAGCGATCACGGCTACAATTATGGACTTTAATTCGCTTATTAAACTGAAACGCAAGCGCTTCGAGCAGCTCGAGAGCGAGATTGCCGATCCGGCACTTTTTTCCAACCACCAGCGTGCAAGCGAGGTCATGCGTGAACACGCGAACATTAAGCAAATGCTGGCGATGTGGGACGAACTCGAAGCTGCGCGCAAGCAATTGGATGACAACCGCGAACTCGCCATGTCCCGCGATGTTGAGATCGCGGCCATGGCCGACGACGAAATTCCGGAGCTGGAAAAACGGGTGGCTGATCTCGAACGCGATCTTCAGATCGCATTACTGCCAGCGGATGAAAATGAAGAGCGCGATGCCATCGTGGAAATTCGTGCCGGAACGGGCGGAAATGAAGCCGCCATTTTTGCCGCCGATCTGTACCGTATGTACCATCGGTACGCAGAATCTGCCGGGCTAAAAACCGAAGATCTTGAATCGAGCCCATCAGAACTCGGCGGATTGAAGGAAGCGATGTTTCGAGTTTCCGGCGAATCTGTTTTTCGGAAATTGCGTTACGAAAGTGGCGTGCATCGTGTGCAACGTGTGCCTGCCACGGAGGCGCAAGGCCGCATTCATACTTCGACGGCGACAGTCGCGGTGCTGCCCGAAGCTGAAGATGTTGATGTTGAGTTGAAGCCGGAAGATTTGCGAATCGAAGTTTCGCGCGCCGGCGGGCCTGGTGGGCAGGGCGTGAACACGACTGACTCGGCCGTGCAGGTTCTGCACATTCCGACAGGCATGATTGTTCGTTGCCAGGACGGCCGCAGCCAGATCAAAAACAAAGAGCGAGCATTATCGATCTTGCGCGCACGATTGCTCGAGCGAAGGCAGCGCGAAGAAGCGGAGAAATATAGTGCGCAACGTCGCGGCCAGATCGGCACCGGCGGACGCGAAGAAAAGATTCGTACGTATAATTTCCCGCAGAACCGCGTCACAGATCATCGTATCGGGTTGACACTTTACAATTTGGACCGGGTGATGGAGGGCGACCTCGGCGAATTGATCAACGGGCTGCAAGCCGCCGATGTGGCGGAACGCTTGAAGGAATCAGCGGTGCCAGCATGACAAGGCAGCGAAAGCAATCATGACTGTGCTGCAAGTGCTGCAAGCAACCACTGCGTATTTCAAGAAGCACAGCGTCGAGAGCCCGCGTTTGAACGCCGAGCACCTGCTTGCGCACGTGCTTGGCCGAAAGCGCATCGATCTCTATTTGGAATTTGAACGCGTGCTGACCGACTCGGAACTCGCACCGCTGCGCGCTCTGGTGAAGCGGCGCGGCGAAGGCGAGCCACTTCAGCATCTGCTCGGCACCGTCGAATTTTGCGGGCACGTTTTTCTTTGCGATAAACGCGCGATGGTGCCGCGGCCGGAGACAGAGCAGCTCGTTGAATTCCTCAAATCCGAAATCCAAAATCCAAAATCCAAAATTCTGGATGTCGGAACCGGCAGCGGCGTTATTGCGCTTAGCCTGGCGATCGAATTTCCCGAGGCAGAGATAGTTGCTGTCGATATTTCAGAGGATGCGCTCGCGCTCGCGAATGAGAACGCGACCAGGCTCAACTTGACGCATCGTGTGCGCTTTCTGAAAAGTAATCTGCTTGAACATGCAGAGGGAACTTTCGATCTGATCGCCGCGAATCTTCCGTACGTCTCAATAGAAAACCGCGAAATGCTTTCGCGCGAAGTTCTGCACGATCCGGAGATTGCGGTGTTCGCTGATACTCAAGGCGATGAGTTGGTGCGCGAATTGATTGCGCAGGCGCCGTCGCAGCTCCGCCCGGGTGGAATGCTGGCCCTGGAAATAGGAATCGGTCAAAGCGAGGCGTTTCTTTCGGCATTGGCGGAAAAAAATTACCGCGACATTTGCTTTAAAAACGATTACTCAGGTGTAAAACGTTTCCTGTTCGCGAGGTATGGATAAGATTCTCATTCACGGCGGCCATCCGCTTTCCGGTTCCATCAAGGTCAGCGGCTCGAAAAATTCTTCGCTGCCAATTCTGGCCGCGACGTTGCTCACGCGCGAACCGTGCATCGTTCATCGCGTGCCCGACCTAAGCGACACGCATTACATGCTGCAAATTTTGATCCATCTCGGGGCGCAAGTGGAACGCGCCAGCGGAACAGTCACGGTGGCGGCCGAGAACGTGCAATCGGTCGCGCCTTACGATGTTGTGCGCAAGATGCGCGCTTCGGTTTGCGTGCTCGGGCCGCTGCTCGGCCGTTGTAAAGAAGCGACCGTATCCATGCCGGGCGGATGCGTGATTGGCGATCGGCCAATCGATTTGCATCTGAAAGGATTCGAGGCGCTGGGTGCCGCCGTGCGCGTGGAAGGCGGCAATATAAAAGTTTTTGCCCCGAAATTGCGCGGCGCGGTGATTAACTTACGCGGGAAATTTGGGCCCACTGTTCTCGGCACCGATAACATCATGATGGCGGCGGTGCTGGCGGAGGGAACAACCGTGATCGAAGGTGCGGCGCAGGAACCGGAAGTTGTCGATCTTGCGAATTTCTTAAACAAAATGGGCGCCAAAATCGAAGGCGCAGGCACGCGCCGTTTGATCATCGAAGGCGTAAAAGAATTGCACGGCGTCGAGCACGACATCATTCCCGATCGGATCGAAGCGGGAACATTTCTGGTGGCGGGCGCAATTGCCGGTAAGGAAGTAACCGTCAAGCGCGTAAATCCAGAGCATGTTCGCGCGGTCACCGACGCGCTGGCGCGATGCGGCCTTCCAATCGACGTCAAAGATGATGCGATTTCGATCTTGCCGAACGGAGATGCCAGTGCGCTGGAGCTAACTACGGAGCCGTATCCAGGTTTTCCCACCGACATGCAGGCGCAAATGTGCGCGCTACTCTCGACGACAGAGGGCATCAGTGTCATCACAGAGAACATTTTTCCGCAACGCTACATGCATGTCGCTGAGTTAAAGCGGATGGGCGCACATGTCGATCTTGAAGGCGCGACTGCGGTGATCCAGGGCGTCGATCATCTCTTTGGCGCTCCAGTGATGGCGAGCGACTTGCGCGCGTCGGCCGCGCTGGTGCTTGCCGGATTGAAGGCGGACGGAATTACCGAAGTAAGTCGAGTGTATCACATCGACCGCGGCTACGAACATCTCGACGAAAAACTGAGCGAACTTGGCGCACAGATCGAGCGCGTAAAAGAAGCATGACCTGATCTTTTTTCTTGCTCTTCTCGCGGTCAGCGGGCAGTCGTTATCTTAAGCAAGCGAAAGGTTAAAACATGGATCAACCATCACCGCCAACTCCGTCCACTTCATCCGATGTCCGAACGTGGTCCGTTCTCTGCCACGCCAGCGCATTACTCGGATTGTTTTTTCACTTCCTAGGCCATTTGGGGGGACCGCTGATCGTTTGGCTCATGAAACGCGGCGACTCGCCTGAGATCGACGCACATGGAAAAGAATCACTCAACTTTCAGATCTCGATGCTGATTTACGATGCGGTCGCCGCGATTCTTTGCATTGTGCTCATAGGGATTCCGATTTTGATTGCGCTCTGGGTATTGAACACCGTGTTTGTCATCATCGCATCCGTTAAAGCGAGCGAGGGGAAGTTCTATCGCTATCCCATTACAATTCGGTTCATCAGTTAATTCCGTGCCGTTATCCCGAGCCCTTCGACTCCGCTCGGGACAGGCTCCGTCGAGAGAGCCCGTTGCGTTACCTTTAAGCTAACTTCGCGGGATTCTTCGACTCCGCCGCGCTCCGCTCAGAATGACACTGGTGGTTAGCGTCTTTCTGCCAATCGGCGCAACGTCTTCAAATTCATCACGTCTTCGCGCAAGTCTTTTCCTTTTGGCGTCTCTAGCACTTTCGGAATTTTACCGAAATGGCGATTACGCATGATGAAGTGGAACGCGTCCAGGCCAATTCGGCCTTTGCCGATGTGCTCATGTCGATCCACTCGCGAACCACGGGCCGTTTTAGAATCGTTAAGATGAATCGCGACAAGACGATCCCGCCCGATCACACAATCGAATTCGCTAAACGTTTTTCGCAGCGAAGATTCGTTACTGACGTCGTAACCAGCGGCGAAAATATGTGCGGTGTCGAGGCAAACACATAATCGCTCCGGTTCACGCACACGGCTGATGATGTACGCGAGATGCTCAAATTTACTTCCCAGGCACGATCCCTGGCCCGCAGTTGTCTCGAGTGCGATTCGCGTTTTGATTTTTGGAAGGCCAGCAAGGACGTGATCAATCGATTCGACGATTCGTTCGAGCCCGGCTTCTTCGCCTGCTCCAAGGTGCGCCCCAGGATGCACAACCAGGAAGGGTAATTGAAGCTGGTCCGCCCGGGTAAGTTCCTCGGAGAGCGCGCG
>WNGL01009506.1_pt1 | contig 11280 bp, 10 predicted proteins | sample 5400591 | NCBI WGS metagenome assembly WNGL01 (sample SAMN13153377, study PRJNA577476) | soil metagenome | isolation source: 80 cm soil or saprolite under Garry oak tree replicate 1 | place: USA:California | collected 2016-06-15
TGAGCCGGTGAAGATGTCTTCCGGGAGGAATGCGGAGACGAGCATGTTGGGCGCGTCGACGAGCTGGCTGATCTTGAGGTCGACGGCGACGCTGCAGATGGCGTACGCCTGCTGGCGGGTCCAGCCTCGCTCGGTGAGGTGGGCGATCATGTTGAGCAGGGCGTTGCGCGCAGCGAGGGTGATGTCCTCGGAGTGGTTCTCGCCCTCCTTGGTGACCGATATGCCGGTGGTGGCGTAGAAGTTTCGCGGAGCGGCGTACTGCGGTGGCAGGTAGTAGTCATCGCGCGTGAAGCGCAGGTCGCGGATGTTCTTCAGCGCCGCCTCGCCCTTGCTCACGGTGAACCGGACACGCAGGGTCGCGCTCATCTCGATCGCGGTGCCACACGTCTCGCAGTCGCCCTGGGCAAAGTGCGCGTCCCCGGCCGAGAACAGCCCGCCCGGTGTGTCGACCGGTATCAGCAACCGCGCGCCCTTGCCGAGTTGCTTGATGTCGACGTTTCCGGCCTGCTCCCGCGGCGGTATGGTGCGCAGCCCCTCGGCCGCGAGACGCGGGTCGTCCGGAACCGCGCCCGCTGGGGAAGGCGGGAGCACGAAGCCGCCACGGTCGAGCAGCGCCTGCTCGCGCGCGGTCGTGGCGGCGAGCAACTCGTGACCTGGGGTCAGGCCGATCGTTCCCATGAACGGTGACCCGGGAATGCGCACTCCCGGCAGGTCTGCCGAGGTGGCCCAGCCACCGGCGATGTCCCAGTTGACCTTGAACGGCTCGGGGAAGTCATCGCGCAGGAAACCAAACCCCGGCACCTGAACCGTGTATCCGTAACGGTCCGGCTCGACGTCCAGCATCTCCACCACGAGCACATCCCCTGGTTCCGCCCCCTCGACATGTACCGGGCCGGTGAGAGGGTGAACCACGTCCAGGTTTGGTGCGGCGACGGTGTCCAGCGAGGCGCCGGGGCTCATCTGGCCGTCGAACGCGTCCCTTGTCTCCAGCACCACCTCATCGCCAGGCTCACAGCGGACCAATGGCGCAATGTCGGGGTGCCAGCGGTTATGGCCCGTGCCCGGCTGCTCCAGCAGCGTTTTGCTCCGGTCGATGCGAATCTCATGGACGGCCATGCTTCCCTCCTCGGTGTCCCTATCGCGATCGTGCCAGCTAACGCCGCCGCGCGATAGGACGCTCCGCCCCAGAAGCTGCCCTTTGGGACCATGGGAAACGTTCACGAGGTGGCTCGCCGGTTCGTCCCGGCCGCGGCCCTGAATTGGCGGCCGGTCCTGGTGGCTCCGCTCCGCTCGTGGCAAAGTCGCTGTATGCACCGGCTGCGATTGGCTGCGAGCGCCGCAGCGTGCACGGTGGGTTACCGCCTGCTCGTCCGCGGCGCCCTTACTGTCGATACCGGGTGGGGCAGGACACTGCGCCCGCTGGGGCCGTTCAGCATCGACATCGGTGCCACGCCCGAAGCGGTCTTCGACATCATCGCCGAGCCCTATCTCAAGCGCACGCCGCACGCGATGGCAGACAAGCTGAAGGTGATCGAACGCGGTACGGACATGGTGCTGGCTGCCCACAACACCCCGGTCCGGCCGGGCCTTGTCGCCACGACGGTCGAGACGGTCCGCTTCGAACGCCCCACGCTTGTCTCCTTCCGGCTGGTACGGGGGCCCGTTCCGCACGTTGTCGAGCACTTCACTCTGCACCGGCGTGAGAGTGGCACGACCGTTGAGTACACCGGGGAAATGGGAACCGACTTTTGGGCGGCGGGCCGCTGGTGGGGCGAGCGGGTGGCGAGGAAATGGGAGGCCACGGTGAGGTCCTCGTTCACGAGCATCAGATCCGCAGCGGAGCGGCGGTGACTGACAGTACCGATGCCGTAGTGGACGCGCACCACCATGTCTGGGACCTGGCCGCGCATGAGCAGCCGTGGCTTGCGCTTCCCGGCAACGAGCGGCTGCTGCGGAACTTCTCCGAGGCTGAGTTGCGGCCGCAGGCAGCTGCGGCGGGAGTGACCGCGTCCGTCGTCGTGCAGACCGTCACCGAGCAGTCGGAGACGACGGAACTTCTTGCGCTGGCCTCCAGCGACGGCCTGGTCGCCGGCGTGGTCGGGTGGGTGGACCTGCAAGCTCCGGGCGTCCCGGGCGCACTCGCCGAACTCAAGGCGGGGCCCCACGGCGGGTTCTTGTGTGGCATCCGTCATCCAGTCTTGGTTGAAGAGGATCCGGACTGGCTGGAGCGGCCGGCGGTGCTGGACGGCCTGGCAGCAGTGGCCGCGGCCGGGTTGTGTTACGACTTGGTGGTGCAGCCGCACCAGCTAGCCGCCGCCCTCACGGCGGCCACAGCTGTCCCCGGTCTCACGTTCGTGCTCGACCATCTCGGCAACCCAGAGATCAAACCGGACATAGATGAAACATGGGCGCGCGCGATGGGCCGGCTTGCCGCGTTGCCCAACACGGTGTGCAAACTGTCCGGCGTCCTCAGCGAGCCGCCCCCAGAAGGTGAACGTCCGCAGCGGGGCACCGTAGTGGCTCACCTGGTCCCGTATTACGAGGCCCTCCTCGGGGCGTTTGGGCCGGAGCGCTTGATGTTTGGCTCGGACTGGCCGCCCTGCACGCTGTCCGCCACCTACGCCACGGTGGTGGCCGCGGTCCGCGAACTCACGGCCACCCTCGGCCCGGCCGAACGTGAAGCGGTGCTGAGCGGCACCGCGCAGCGGGTCTACCAGCTCAAAACAGCCGGATAGCTGTGACCCAGAAGTAAATGACGTAGGCCCCCGCCAGCCACAGCAACAGCGCGCTCATCCAGCCGACATGCTGTCGCAGCGGCCGGAGTCGCTTAACAAGACCCTCACCAAACCACGCTGTGCCGATGGTGAGCGCGGCCAGGACCAGGCCCATGCCGGTCCCGAACAGCATGAACTGTCCCATGGCATCGGCCACGCCATGAAGCTGGAGCGATGTTCCCACCACGCCGAGGAACACCGGCAGCGTGCAATCCAGGGATGCAAGTCCGTACGCGGTGCCATATGCGGCGTAGCCTGTCATGCTCCGGCTGCGGGTCGCCGTCGTCAGTCGAGCAGCCACGCGCGGGGCGATGGCCAGGTCTACCCCGTGACCCGACGCGAGAAGACCGCCGAGCAGGACCAAGCCGCACCCGACCGCGACCCCGAACCATGGAAACGACGACGTCACCGCCGATGCGGCCAGGCTGGCAAGGATTCCGAAGAGCCCGAAAAGCACGACGAAACTCGCGGTCACCGTGGCGCTGACAAGGATCGCCCGGCCGACCGGCCGGTGACGGGCGGTCGCACCCACCTCGTCACCGAGGTACAGACCGAGGTAAGCGGGCAGAAGCACAAACCCGCAGGGGTTGACCGATGCCACCATTCCGGCGACGACGGCGTACGCAAAGGGCGCCTTCGCTCCCAGCAACAGCAGGGCACCGGAGACATGAGCGGAAACGAACTCCACAAAGACGAGCGGACCCGGCGCCGCTCTTGAGCTGAGGACTCCCGCACCGATGGCGATGACGAGCGTGGCCGCCGTCAGGCCAGCCGCGAACCAGATCCGTACCGGCAACCGCACCGGCAACCGCGACGAAGATCGCTCAGCCCGCATTGGTCACGCCAGCCTCAGTGCAGGAATGGCTGCATGGCGCGCTGGAGGGTGCCGCTGGTGCCGATAACAGTCCCGCCCTGGCTCACGACCGGACCGGGGACAGCGTTCCATCGTGCTTGCGGCGAAAACAGCAGGTAGTAATCCCACGTGGGTCCCAGCTGATGGGTCACGCGCCGTGAGAACCACGAACTCGAAACGGCGTTGGCGTCCCACAGGTATGTGACACGGGAGTCCGGGAAGATCGAGAAGTTGATCGCGTTCCGCGTGCCCGCGAGGAACGGAACCCACACCACGAAGACCCGGAGCGAAGCACCCGGATTCCGGCTCAAGATATTGCTTTGCACCCAACTGGCGCCTGCGAGACACGTCGTTCAAGTGGGGGACAAAATCAGAACCAGCCGGGCGCGGCCATCGTCCCGGTTGAACAGCGACCGCAGTGTGGAAATGTTGTCCAGCGAAACGATTCGGCGGTCTTGTGGGGCACCTGCTTGATGTGCGGGCGCCGCTGGAGCAGACGTACAAGCCGCAGCCAGGACGGCCACCACCAACGCCATCGCTACTGCCCAAGCCAGCCGAGGACATGGACGCCGGAACAGCTTCATCTCGCCCCTTCCCGCCCTAGCCCTAGCCCTAGCCCTAGCCCTAGCTCAGCATGACACCAGGTTCTCCGCTCCGCGAGCGAAAATCGACGGAGCGTGAAGCCCGTCCCGAGCGCGCTTGACCTCGCCGGTGTTAGTGACCTGGATGCCAGCCGGGAACAGTCGCCAAGCGCCGCCGCAGATCGGCGTGGACTTCTTCGCCGAGGCGGCGTGTTTCCCAGCGGTTGACCAGCGCACCGGCGGCCGCGCCGGTGAGCAGTGGGCCCAGCGAGACAGCGCTCCTGCCCGCCCGGGCGGCGAGTCGCCGCTGCAGTCGCTTCCGCAGCGGCGAGCCAGCCGCCAGGATGAGCCCGCCGGGAGCGAGGGCAACGCCACGGCGGGTAGCCCAGGCCGCGACATAGGCGGTCATCCGATCAACGGTGCTGCCTGGCGGCCGCACGCCATAGACCTCGTGAAGTTCGGCGACCAGCCTGATCTCTATGGCCACCAGGGCGAGAGTTTCCGTGGCCACCTCAACCGGAAAGGCGGGGACAACCGGCAAGACGGCCCACGCGCCCACCGCACCGCCGACGGCGGCCGAGGCGCGCGCCGCGCTGTGAATCAGCGCATTGCCAAGATCCTCTGTGGACAGCCCGGGAAACTGCGCGAACAAGGTCTCCCGGTCCCGCACCTGCAGCCTCGGCGCCATCGCGAGAACCTGTGCGACAAGCTTGCTGGTTCCTGCTCCCGTGCCGCGCCGGGCTGCTCGTGCGCCACGTCCGGTGGCCTTCGCGCCCGATCGCACGGCACCCCACGGGCGGGCCAGCCTCCGCCTGCGACGAGCCGGGCGAACCTCCCCCCGCGCGCTGGCCTCCTTCGCCTCGCTGGCCCGCTTCACCTCGCTGGCCCGCTCCACCTCGCTGGGCCGGGCAGCGGCGCGCGCTGCGTCACCCGATTGAGCTTCCCGATCAACCATGTCAGGCACCTACCCCGCGCAGCGGCAACCAGCCGAGTACGGCCCACCCTCGATAAATGACTTTGGGCACCCCCGGTCCCGTCCCTATAGTGAAGGCATGAAGGTCATTTTGGACAGCGCCGCTGCCGCGCGAGCTTCGTGCTCGCCGGTTGCCGCTGCCTGACCTTCTTTCCTGCCACTGGCGACCGGGAACGGCTCGCCGGTGCGTCACATGGATCCGTTCGTGGCTCCGCCAGCGGTCCCTTTCCGGTACCCCGCCCCACCGGAGAGGCAATGCCATGAACACCCAAGACACCATCACCACATTCGTCGGCTTCTTCCGCGACCGTGGCCACCAGCCGATCGTGGGAAGCACGCTGGTGCCTCCGCCCGGGGACCCGGTGCTGTTCACCACCTCGGGGATGCACCCGCTCACCCCATACCTGGAAGGCCAACCGCACCCGCTGGGCCGGCGCCTGGCCGGAGTTCAGCGCTGCCTGCGCACAACCGACCTCGATGAGGTCGGTGACTCGTCGCACCTGACCATCTTCGAGATGCTCGGCTCGTGGTCTCTTGGCTGCTATCGCGGGCCGCAAAGCCTGCGCTGGGGCTACCAGCTTCTTCGCGACGGTTTCGGCATCAGCCCGGACCGGCTGCACGCGACTGTGTTCGGTGGGGATGAGCAGGTTGGCCCGGACACCGAATCGCTGTCCACATGGCAGGAACTCGGAGTCCCTGTTGAGGTCACCACCGGGGAGAACTGGTGGTCGAACGGGCCCACCGGCCCTTGCGGGCCGGACTCCGAGATCTTCATCTGGACCGGCGGCACCCAGCCACGGGGCACTCCCAGCAGCGACTACCGCTGGGTGGAACTGTGGAATCACGTGACGATGCGGTACCGCCGTCTCGGTGACGGCAGCCTGCAACCGCTGACCCAGATGAACGTGGATACGGGCATGGGCCTGGAGCGGCTGCTCATGATCCTGCAGGGCAAGCGGTCAGTGTTCGAATGCGACCTGTTCGAGCCGTGGATGAACTCACTGCCGGGACTGTGGCACCCGGACCAGCCCTCCCTGCGGCTTCTTACCGATCACCTCCGCTCAGCGATCGCGATCATCGGCGACGGCATCCTGCCTTCCAGCACCGGCCGCGGCTACGTGCTGCGCCGCCTGATCCGTCGCACCCTCAGCACGCTGTGGCGGGAAGACTGTTCCCGCACTCTGGGCGACCTCCCGGCAACACTCCTCGAACACACCCAGGCGCACTTCGGCCAAGACACCAGCACGGGCGTAACGATGGGCTGCGAGCCGGTGCGGAAAGTACTCCTGCAAGAGGAGCGGCGCTTTGGTCAGCTGCTGAGCCGCGGGCGCAAGGTTGTGGCGCGGATGAGTCCCGGCCGGCCTCTTGGCGAGGATGATTACCGCTACCTGCACGAGACACACGGCCTGCCCCGCGAACTTGTCACCGACCTCCTGCTGAAGCAGCGGGCGTGACTGGCTCTCACCCGGAAGAACGCAGCACCGACAGGGTCTCGCTCAGCCGCTGCTCATCGCCGTCGATGCGCACGACCTTGTCGCGGCTGGCCATGCCCGTGACCACCCGCACGTCACGTGGACGCACCCCGAAGGCTTCCGCCACCGCGCGCAGCGCCGCCTCCGTGGCCTTACCTGCCACCGGCCGCGCGGTCACCCGGACGACCAGGGCGTCACCGCGGCTCCCCCCCACTGTGGTTCTGGGCGAACCTGGCCGGACCCGGATCGCCACCGTCAACGCCATGACGGTGAGTCTGTCACCGCTTTGCGTGGCGTCATATGGGCAGCGTTCGGCCGGCGGTGATCGCCCGCAGCTTGTCCGGGTTGGCGATCAACTGGATCTCGGTGATGCGGCCATCCGCGACCACCGCCGTCATCGTGGTGATCACCCGGCCGGCCGCGCTGACGACCACACCGGGGCTGCCGTTGATTTCGGCAATGTCGATGGCCATGCCGGAGATCTCGATACCCATGTACGGCCGGCCGGAGATGGCGGCAATGAACCTGACCACCTTCGCCGCACCGACGATCGGGCGCAGCGGTGCCCTCGCTATGCCCCCACCGTCGCCAGTCAGCCTCACCTCGGGGGCGAGAACCTCCATCAACTGGTCGAGGTCTCCCCCCGTGGCGGCCGCGAGGAAGCGTTCCGTCACCTCCCGCTGCTGTCCTTTATCCACATCAAAACGCGGCCGGCGTGCCCGGACATGCTCGCGAGCCCGGTGTACGAGCTGGCGGACCGCAGCATCGGAACGGCCCAGCGCCTCGCCGATCTCGGCGGGTGCGAAACCGAACACCTCCCTCAACACGAAGGCGGCACGCTCCTCGGGTGCCAGCGACTCAAGAACCACGAGCATGGCGACCGACACCGACTCCGCCAGCTCGGCCCGCTCCGCCGCATCCGGGCTGGCATCGGTCAGCACCGGCTCCGGCAGCCACGGGCCGACGTAGGACTCGCGCCGCGCCCGGGCTGACCGCAGCCGGTTGAGCGCGGTGTTGGTGATGATCCTCACCAGGTACGCGCGCGGTTCGGCGATGTCCGATCGCGGCACCGCGGTCCAGCGGAGCCACGCGTCCTGAATGGCGTCCTCGGCGTCGGCGACCGACCCGAGCATCCGGTAGGCCATGGCGAACATGAGGCCGCGGTGGGCCTCGAACACTTCCGTGTCGCTCACTGTGGGCACTACCGGGCGGACGGCTGAGCCGCCCCCGCCTTGCCGCCCGCGGGCTGCAGTTCACACCGGTCCTTGAACCCCTGCGCGGTCAGCCCCAGCGCCGAGTTCATCCGCGAACGCAGGTTCTCCACCGCAATGATCGCGGTGAGCTCGACGAGTTCTGCCTCACTGAAATGCTTGCCGAGCTGTTCCACCATTTCGTCGGTGACGCTCGGCGGGGTGGCTGTCATCGCCTCGGCGTAGGAAAGCACCAGCCGCTCCAGGTCGGTGAACAGCTCGCTGTCGCGCCAGCCGGGGACGGCGCGAATTTTGTCGGCGGGCACACCGTGGCTCATGGTGGCTTCCCAGTAGCCGAAGTCCAGGCACCAGGCACAGCCGATGGTGGCGGCCGCCGCCATGACGGCGAGGTCCTTCAGCGTGCGGTCGAGTGTGCGCCACCGCTCCACCTGCAGCTCAAAGAGCGCCCACGAGCGCCCAACCTGCATGTTGTGGCCGACGGCCGCTCCCGGATCGGGCATGACACCGTACCTGCGGCGAGAGAAAAGCAGCGCAATCCGGTATCCCAGCGTCCTGGGCGGGTCGAGTGAGATGCGCGCCATGGGTGTACCTCTTTCCCTTCTCGAGGCGCCTTCACCCACTGAGACAACACAGGCCGGCCACTTGTGACACCCCCCGGCAGCAGCTCCTTGCCGGGCTGGCGCGCAGCCTGGCCTGGGAACTGGGCCGCGACGGCATCCTGGTCAACGTCGTCGCGCCGGGTCTCACCCTCACCGAGCGGGTACGTGAGAGCGTCCCGCCCGAAGTGGCCGAGCGGTTCGCGGCGCGCGTACCGAGCCGGCACCTGTCAGCGCCTGAGGACCTCGCCGGGCTGATTGTGTTCCTCGCGTCCGCGGCGAACCGCAACGTCTCCGGTGAGGTCCTGCGCGAGGGTTCCGCCACCGGCCGGTCAGCTCACGCAGGCTGAGAACCCACGGAGCACGCTGCGGGAGACCAATCGTCAGCAAACCATGCCGTCCTGGCCGTCAGCTCACATGAGCTGACGGCCAGGACGGCACAAGAGCCGCTTACCTGCTGTCGCTGCCACCGCCCGCTTCCGCGACGGCCGCGCGCCCCGCCTCCAGGCGGGCCACCGGGACCCGGAACGGCGAGCAGGACACGTAGTTGAGACCCACCTGGTGGAAGAAGCGCACCGACTCCGGGTCGCCGCCATGCTCACCGCACACGCCGAGTTCCAGTTCCGGGCGGGCAGCGCGGCCCTCCTCGGAGGCGATGCGGACCAGGCGGCCAACGCCCTCGGTGTCGATCGTCTCGAACGGGGAGACGCCGAAGATGCCGAGCTCGATGTAGCGGCTGAAGAACGAACCCTCCACGTCGTCGCGGGAGAAGCCCCAGCTCATCTGCGTAAGGTCGTTCGTGCCAAACGAGAAGAACTCGGCGCTGCGCGCGATCTCGCCGGCAATCAGCGCAGCGCGGGGCACCTCGATCATCGTCCCGATCAGGGTGTGCACCGGCGTGCCCGTCTCCTTCTCGACGGCTGCCAGCACCTTCGCGGTTTCGTCGCGGGTGATCTCCATTTCCTGCACCGAAGCGGTCAGCGGGATCATGATCTCCGGCCTGGGATCACCGCCCGCCTTCTTGCATTCGGCGGCGGCGTGGGCGATCGCGCGTACCTGCATGGCGAAAAGCCCCGGAATGACCAGCCCGAGCCGGACCCCGCGCAACCCGAGCATGGGGTTCTGCTCGTGCAGGCGCCGTACCGCCTCCAGCAGCTTGCGGTCCTTGCCGGTGGCCTTGTCCCCGGCAAGAGCCACCCGCACCGAAATCTCCGTGAGATCCGGCAGGAACTCGTGCAGCGGCGGGTCGATCAGCCGGACGGTGACCGGCAGGCCGTCCATCGCCTTGAAGATCTCCACGAAGTCGCCGCGCTGCATCGGCTCCAGCGCGTCGAGCGCGGCCTGCCGCTCGCTGTCGTCCTCGGCCAGGATCAGCCGCTCGACGAGCTGGCGCCGCTCGCCGAGGAACATGTGCTCGGTGCGGACCAGGCCGACCCCGCCCGCGCCGAACCGGCGCGCCCGGGCGCAGTCGTCGCCGGTGTCGGCGTTGGCGTAGACGCCGAGGCGGCGGCGGGCATCCGCGTGCTTCATGAGACGGTCGACCGCGGTCACGAGTTCGTCGGCCTCCGAGTCCAGCCCGCCCTCGAAGTAGCGAACCACGGGGGAGGCTGCCACCGGCACCTCGCCGAGGTAGACCGCGCCGCTGGTGCCGTCGATGGAGATCACGTCACCCTCGGACACGACCACCCCACCGGGAGCGGTGAGCTTGCGGCCCACGATGTCGACCTCGAGTTCCTCGGCGCCGCAGACGCAGGTCTTGCCCATGCCCCGGGCGACCACGGCGGCGTGACTGGTCTTGCCGCCCCGGCTGGTCAGGATGCCCTTCGCGGCGATCATTCCGTGCAGGTCGTCAGGGTTGGTCTCACGGCGCACCAGGATCACGTTGTCGCCGGTGGCGGCGCGCTCCACCGCGTGGGCTGAGTCGAACACGACCGCGCCGACCGCCGCGCCCGGGGACGCGCTGATGCCGGTGGCGATCTTCGTCGCGTCGTGGCCGACGTCGAAGCGCGGGAACATCAGGTGCGCCAGCTGGTCGCCGGTGACCCGGCTGAGCGCCTCATCCGTGTCGATCAGGCCCTGGTCCACGAGCTGCGTGGCGATCCGGAACGCAGCCGCCGCGGTGCGCTTGCCGACCCGTGTCTGCAGCATCCACAGCTTGCCGCGCTCGATGGTGAACTCGATGTCGCAGAGATCGCGGTAGTGATTCTCCAGCGTCTCCATGATCTTGAGAAGCTGACGGTAGGAATCGGCATCGATCTGCTCCAGGTCCTGCAGCGGGACCGTGTTGCGAATGCCGGCGACGACGTCCTCCCCCTGGGCGTTCTGCAGGTAGTCGCCATAAATGCCCTGCTGGCCTGAGCCCGGGTCGCGGGTGAAAGCGACGCCGGTACCGGAGTCCATCCCGAGGTTGCCAAACACCATCGCCACCACGTTGACCGCGGTGCCAAGGTCGGCGGGGATGCGCTCCTGGCGCCGGTAGAGCACCGCCCGGTCGGCGTTCCAGGAGCCGAAGACGGCGCGGATCGCGAGATCCATCTGCTCGCGCGGGTGCTGGGGGAAGTCGCGGCCCGCTCGCTCACGCACGATGTTCTTGAAACTGCCCACGAGCTGGCGCAGGTCGTCCGCATCGAGATCGAGGTCGTTCGATGTGCCTTTGGCGTGTTTCGCCCCATCGATTGCGTGCTCGAAGGCGTCGCCATCAATACCCAGCACCGTTTTGCCGAACATCTGGATAAGGCGCCGGTAGGAATCCCAGGCGAAGCGCTCGTTCCCGGCCTGCCGGGCGAGACCGTGAACGGATTCGTCGGACAGCCCGATGTT
>WNGL01010250.1_pt1 | contig 11280 bp, 24 predicted proteins | sample 5400591 | NCBI WGS metagenome assembly WNGL01 (sample SAMN13153377, study PRJNA577476) | soil metagenome | isolation source: 80 cm soil or saprolite under Garry oak tree replicate 1 | place: USA:California | collected 2016-06-15
ATAGGGTGCACCTGCCTGTTGGTACTGTTCATAGATTGCGTTATAGATTGTTTGAAGCGCAGGCACGATCTGCTCAAGTACCTGTTTGGCCCAATTCGCGATACTCTCCATGAGCTCGGTCATGGCCTGCATGACATTCCCAGTTGGGGTATTCTCAGGCATTATTCACTGCTTCCTTGTGTTTCTACAGGCCGAGCAGGAGGAAGAACCTCTAGCCGGAAATCACTATCGTGGTAGCGTGCCCACAGTTCATATACGTGATGACGCACTTCCGCATCCCCTCCGCTCTCAGTTGTCAGGCCGTCCATCGCCCGACGACGAGCAAGTTCATTGAGGGAAGTGTTAATCCAACTGATCTCATCGCTCGTAAACGTGCGTACCTCCTCATCGGTCATGAGATCAAAGCGGCCATTGCCATACTCGTAGCGCGTCGCATTCTCATCAAGCTTCATCATTCACCGCCCTCTTGTGTAACTTCTTCAGTTTTCCTTGGACGAAGCCGGTTCCTGATTTGATCGAGTCCCAACACTTTCACCTGAATTCTAATGCCTCTACACGGGTGAAGGTCTCCCATAACTCTGATTGTGTCCAACAATGTCCCATTATTTCTCCTCAATCATGAATAACCATGAAACACCGCTACCAACAATGCATCTTTTGCATCTTTTTCAACCACACCTATGATGTATTAGTTCACTAGGCAAAAATCCCGTTCGCTTTGCGCCTGAACGAGAAAAGCGGCGTCTATCTCTATGGAGAGATATGAGAAGTTTCCGCCAGGTTCTTCAGTCTACCGGAAAAGTCAGGAGCGGGGTCGAACCGCTCACGTCGCCTTACGAACTGGCTACAGTTTTTGCGGAACCAACCGATAGCCTAGAGCGTGCAGGATAGCATTCACGCTCTCAAATTTCGGATGTCCATCTTCCGAAAGTGCTTTTTGTACTCCCTTACGCGTCATCCCAGAGGTTTCTGCTGTATGGGTTACACCCTTGACACGGCTAATAACTCGCAAGGAAGAAAATAGTGTAGCAGTATCTCCGTCTTGAGCGTATCTTTCAAAGAGCTCGGTGATGTAATCATCAATCTCATCAGGATGGTCGCGGAGGTATTCCTCCGTGATATCATCGATGGTTCGGTATTTCACTTCTTTCCTTTCGTGCCCCTCCCTGGCACATGTGCCAGGGAGGGGCGGAGGGCTACTAGCGAACTTTGTCAGCGTCCCTGGATTCGAAGTGATAACCAACGACTTGAGTATCTCTCGAATGGAGTTCGCGCTCTGCTTGGGCGCGTTCGTGCTGTTCCTCTTCAACAGATGCCATCGGGAATACTTCCTCTTTGCCATCTTTCATTTCATAAACGATGACTCGAATTTGATTTGCCATGATGCTTTCCTTTCGTGTGCCCTCCCCGTTGCCAGGGAGGGCGTGACGCTATAGCCCGACGCTCGCATGGTAGTTGTCGGAATGAGAAGCTGTCCTCTCATTCCCCACCTGCGCCCAAACGAGGTCGCCGCACCAGCAAGTGACCTCTATGAACACGTCGTCCGGGCTTCCGCCTGCTTCAATGTCGGCTTTTGCTACCGACATTTCTTTCTCTTCATAAACACGCTTTTCAAACCCGTTGAAGAATTCTTTTCTGACGAGGGGACTCCCGCAATCCGTGCAATTGCTCATACCGGTATCTCTACTACTTCTTCAAAGGTTCCCTGTAACATCGCGACCGCTTTTTCACGGTCACCAGGGCCGTTGCGTCGCATAAGATCACCTGCCTTATTGTATGCCGCGAACTCCTCTTCTGAGAAATTGCTTGCGCCCCCTCCGATATCATTCAGATGATTGCCCATGCGCCGGATGACGCCCTTGCCCTGTTTGCCATAGAGTCGGTACGCATACCTCTCGGCAATGAGCGGCTCTTGTGCCGCCCTATTCAGCAGGGCTCGCACATAGGCCAATCGGTCAGGATAGCCCTCTGCATGTGCCTTGGCTGACAGAGCGCTCATCGTCTCTTCTGGCAAGTCTGTTACGTTTAGGTTTGCCATATTACTCCTCCCCAGGGAAGAAGTAATTTTGTACCTCTGCCATGTCACTTTCTTCAATTTGAGGAAAGTACGCACGGGCATTCACCCGTACTTGCTCCTCTCTATCGAGAGAGGAATCAGGCGAGAAAGAGGCGATTTTCTTTCTCGGTGTTTCGTAGTAGGCATTGCCGTTTTCCTGCCACAACGCATCCGCGCTAACGGTGTAATACGTGCCTTGTGCGATCACTCGCACATAGGTCGCTCGACCCCCATTGACCGGGGATGCCTTTTGCACTAAACGGGCCTGTACTCTGCTTGCCATTTTCGTTACTCCTGGGGAGGTCGCAAGACCCCCCCGACTCTGCAACTAATCCTCCATCAACTTCGAGACGCGGCGGCTAATCTTGCCACGCGTGTTCTGCATCTCCAGGCTGTTCTTGGTGTGCCCGTCCTGCTTGGGCAGGCACTTATTTTTACCGACATACTCGACGACTTCATCAGCATTCATCGGCTTGCCAGTCCAGAGACCTGGGAACGGGCCACCATTGGTCATAAGATTGACGACTTCCTGTGCGACCTGCTTCTTGTCTTGCTTTGCCATTTGCTTGCTCCTTTGACTTTGCTCTCTCGGATACTCTCTGTGTCCCATGTACCCAGTATACACTGTGTACACAGCAATGTCAAGGGGTTTTGGCACCAGTTTCACGAATCTGGAAAAAACTCGTTTTCGTATGACCAGTAACGTGCGTGCAGCGCTTCATACAAGCGTTCTGTTAGCGTCTCCTTATTGGGCAAGTCGATCTGGCGCTGTATTTCTTGTTCCAAGAGCGGGCGTGAAACACTGACTGGGTGATCATGGTAGACGCCCTCATAAGCATCGGTTTCTGATAGATAGCGAGCAAGGAGACCACGCTCAGCACGTATCCGCTCACGACGTTGGGCGTTATATGATGGATGCTCTCGCCAGGTGGTTGGGTGCTCAGCACGCCATTTCTCCATCGCCTCACCATGCGTTGCACGCTGGTAGGCATTGTAGCAATCCACACAGCGCGTTCCTGTATAGGAGCGGAATGGGCCATCTTTCCCGCAATCACGACACACTTTTTCAGCCATGAAACCCTCCTTTTGTCTGGTTCACCTATGCGGGATTACCTTACTAACTATGTGCCTGTGACAGACTGGCTTTCAGTGTGATTTCTATTTCATTCACCTTCTCGTTGAGGTAAGCGAGACGATCTCTATCAGCGGCCAGCACATAGCGGTTGTGGTCATGCCGTGCTACAATTCGCTCCGATACCTCACGGTATTCTCGCAATAAAATCGCCAACCCTTCCATGACTGCCATCGATGCCTGTTCACTCATAGGTTGCTATTTTCCTCTTTCAAGCCATACGATTCTGCCAGCGCCCGGGCAAACGGGTTTTCGCCCTGGTGCAGGCTTTCCAGGTAGGTACTTGTGGTCGCCTGGTTTGAGTGACCAAGCAGCTTACTGATCAGGCTCAGCGGTGCGCCCAAATCTTGAAGTTTGCGAGCTGCCGTATGCCTCGTGCTATGCACTTTAGTCGTTCCAAGATACTTCAGACACACGCCTGCTATCGCCCTATACCCTATCGGCTCGCGCTTGCCGTGATTGGAGCAAGAGAGCCATACTGGGTACTCCGCCTTCCATCCATCAGGGTAAGCAACTTGCAAGTACTCGAAGATCGCCTTTGCCACGAGCAGATCTATGTTATCATACATGATCTTCCCGCCCTTACACCTTTGCCAGGTAACGGTGACCGTCCCACCGGTTAAGAGGATATCACCACATGTGAGGTTTTTCACCTCGCTTACCCGCCGGCCAGTGTTGAGCAGTAGGTTAAGCATGGCAAAATCGCGCTTGCCCAGGAGAGTTGAGCAGTCGATAGATGCGAGCGCTTTTTCAACCATATCCTTATCCAGGGGGCGAGCTGCATGTGGATGACTCACCTTCCTTTTCTCAACCATCTCCATCGGGTTCGTGGGTAAGTAGCGCATTTTGCGAGCATACACGTAGAATGAAGAGATGGTATGGATTCTTTGATTGTGCGTAGAGGATGAAATGGGGTGGCCAAGAGAACTATACTCAGCCCACCATTGGGCGTACTCAGCAATTACGGTCTCTTCGCTATCGAGGTCCAGACCACGCGCATGGAGCAGAGCGCGGAAGGCGGTCATGTAGTCAGTGTAAGCATCCAGCGTCATCTGGCTATGCGAAAGTGACGCCTTCGCGTGCAACCAGCCCGCGACCATTTGATCGACAGTGGGCTTCAGTCCTAGTTGAGAGATGATAAGTGCCTGAGTCATGATTTTGCCTTTGGAATCCGCTCTATCCCTACCTGCTTCAAGAGTTTTGCCCAGTAGTGGGGCTTCAGTACCCAAGAGGTACGGTGCATGCCGTACCTGGTTTTTATCCAGAGAGCCACCCGGTCAGGATAGTCGAAGTACCATACCTCCTGCACGAAACATTCGTGGGCATGCTGCGAGCCGAAACCAATCAACTGGTGAGGCACCCACAGCTTTTCACTGACTTCCAGCGGCACATTCGGCCCGAGCCATGTATTGAATGCCTCGACTTCCGCCGCCAGATCGTAGCGGCGACGGGCAAGCCTGGTATGCATCTTGCACAGTGTATCAGGCAGGGATACAGGACAATCGGGACAAAATACCCGCCTACACCACGCACACCCCGTCCAATGCTTCGCGCAACACCGCTCACTCATCGCCAGTTCCTTGCTCTTCTCCAAAGGACTTTGCCTGCTCATACCACAGAGGACCCCATTCAGGTTCAGAGCGCTTGTAAATCGGCACTTCCTTGCCGTTCACCAGAGCCGTACCGCGCCGTGCACCTTCCTCGCCCACATACTGGATGTCTTTCGCGGGGACAATCTTCTCAGAGCCATCGATGAAATGGACTCGTACCGTCTGCTCATTTGCCATAATTTGCTCCTCTCATCGCATGCATATGTAAATCGAAAATCGCGGAAGATCGGGCTTCAGTTCGTTCCAGTGTTCCAGGGCTTGCGGGTACTCCTGGCAATAGGCACACTGGCCACGCCCGACTCCTGTTCGTTCCAGGCTGCACCCCTCGCAGTAAGTGCGTTTTGTCGTATCCCAGTAGTACAGGAGCTGCCATTCACCGCAACAGTGGCAGCGCACGAGCGTTGCGCCTCGCTTAATCATAACTCGTCCTTACGATGGCTATAGCGTCTTAACTGGAATGCGGTAAGTGCCACCTGGAAATTGTTGTCATCCAGGCGGAAGAGTTCTACCGGGTCAAGATGCACCCGGCCATTAAACAGGTTCCCAGCAAACTGGATAAGTACCGTATAGCCACCCGAGAAATGACCTTTCTGTAGCACGGCTTCAAAATCAATCCCGTCACGGCTTACATGACCTTCAGCCTGCTCCCACGTGTCAAGATCGGCTGTCAGGATGTAGAGGGCTGCCGCATACTCCTGATCGAACTTTCCATCATACACCTTGCCTATGTCCTGGATAGCCATGAGGAAACGCTCTTTGTGTTCTGGCGACTTGAAAAACATGGCCTGCTCCTTTCTAGGAAAGCTATACCTGGCTCACTATTCCGTCCTTACTCTTGCGTACAGCCTCATAGTGGTAGTACGCCGCCAAGAACTGCTTGCTTAACTCGTTCGCCAACTCATAGTTACTCTCTCGCTGGGCTGCATACTTCGCTGAAAGAATGTCCTGACTTACCTTATATGCAGCATCGACCCTCTCTTGCTTTGCTTTCTGCTTCGCCTCGCGTCTTTCCTGCTGTTGCTGCCTACGCTGCTCAGGAGAGGGGGTATAGTGCGGGTCATCCTCTGGAAGTGCGTAGTAGAACTCCATACCAGCGTTGCCACCGCCGCGTTTTGCTCCATGTGCACGCCCGCCACACCGGCAATGGCAAGCGGGTTCGCGCGCCTCTTCACAGTTCTTGGCTTGCCGTTCGGTTAATGGTTTCATCTTACTTCATCCTTTCTCAAGGTGCGCAACTAACCCGACTTACCTTGCTTAAATCGGCCTTAGAAGTGCTTTTCGTCTCGCTGAAACTCGTAGGGACTGACGTAGCCAGGATAGACAACCGTCCCCTCCTCAGCATAGTCTCGCGTGGGATCGATTTCGTCGCCAAAGAACTGGATAGCGCTCAGAAAGTCAACGCCTGCTGCCTTTGCCGCGTTCATATCCTCATAGCGATCACCGACCATGAGCGTATCTTGTGGCTGTATCCCGTACTGCTTCATGGCACTTAGAAGCATTCCAGGCCCTGGCTTGCGCCAATGATTCTTATCAATACGGTACTGTTCAATGGTTCCATCAGGATGGAAGGGAGACATCGCCACATAGCGTATATTCGCCTCTCGTGCAGCCTCACCCAACTCGTGATAGATTTCTTCATAATCGAGATACCCAAAGGCAACGCCGCCCTGATTAGTGGCTATGGCTAAGATCACGCCCTGACTATCTAATTCTCGCAACTTCTCTAAGCGCCCTGGCAGCCACTGCCAATCATCGGCGGACTCGCGGAACGTGGCCCCGCTTTTCGTGGTGACCAGGGTTCCATCAACGTCGAATATACAAAGACGAATCTTCGATAGATCGATACTCATAATGTTTGTTCCTTTCTCTTGAGTTTAGCTTCCCGAATGTGTTGCTTATGCGCTTCGGTGAGGTTCTGACCTTTTCTATGACTTGGTTTTCCCATGAGGGATTTACTGATATTAAGTTTCCGTTCTTCAGAGAATACTTTACCAGTATTACCCCTCCCAATTTTATGGTTATGCTCCTCTGTATGTTTTCTTTGCTCAGGAGGCAGTGAAGCTATGCCATTCATTTTCTTGGTGGATTCACCTGAAAAGGGTACATCAGTCTGATAACGCGGAAACTCCCTTCTAACCACACTGCTAATCGTTCTATTTGCAACACCATACTCTTTGGCTAGTTGCGTCTGACTGATAAGATGATTGCTTGCTTCATATCTCTCTTGGATTTCAATAACTTGCTCCTGCGTTAAACGTCTTGAGGCGCTTCCCTTGCTAATTTTGACGCAATCTGCCTCGGGTCGCTTCTTTCCAAGATTGGCAAGTCTCAACAGTTCTCTTGTGTGTTCGCTAGGATTGCTCTTAGCTCTGCTAATATTTTTGCAACCTTGTTCACTATGATGAAACCCTAGTTGACTTTGCGCTGTTGGCGAGATGTTAAATCCAAGTTTTGCATCAGTGCAATGAGTGGTGTCTAGCCAGTACTGCTCTCGCACTATAAGCATATCAATACAACATTCTTCTACCGTGCGGTGGGAAAAGGCAGCTTCACCATATTTGTTCCAGGCTGCTTGGAGATAAGCGTTACCGTGCTTATTTCTATTCAATTCACGCTTATGATGGAGCCAACGACAACGAACGCAGAGAGCACTACCGATATAGACCTTACCGGACACAATATGACATATCTCGTAAATACCAGATGGAGCAGGAGCATGGTTACAGGTTTTGCGAGAGCGACGAGGGGCATGATATGATTCGGACATGGACACCAGCCTTTCAGAGAGGTAGTGTGTTCTAGGCTCCATTCGTGTTACAAGCGCGTTTGGAGCCGCTTCATATGCCCTCATTATATCACATCCTTGTCCCATCAACGTCGAAGATCACCAGCTTATGAACTTTATCCATCTTATACTCCTTCCAATTCAGCGCGCCGTGTCTCATCCGTGATCTGCCAGTCCCCACGCTCTATGGTGTGCTGGACATCCAGGAAGCGCGTCTGCATCCTCTTGGAATGCGAGCCCCAGTTCACATCTGCCCAGGAACCGTCACGTGCCACACGCTGGACTATTCCAACGATTGTGCTGTTTTTGCACGTCACCCAGTCGGCACGTTGAATACCCATCTCTTAACTCGCTTTCTTCTCATGCGTAGTGATGACACCGTTGATGGTGGCAATCTGCTGTACAGTCAACTCATCATCTGCTATCTCTGCTAACTTCGCCTCAGCCCTAATGGCATTCCACTCTTTGCCCAGACTGGCGACGCGGTTCTTGGCAGTGGCGAGCATCTTTTGCACGGCCAGGGATTGCCGTGCATCGGGGACTGGCTCTGATGATAGACTGGAAGCGGCGCCATTCTGGCGTGTTCTCTGTGTCGCGCCGGTCTCATCGCTCTCCATATCGAGCGCGTACTCCGTCCCGATGCCGATATCACGCGCTACCCTGGACTTGGCTTTTGTCTCAACCTTATCCAGATCTTTCAGCGGGCCTTGCTTGAGAGCAGTGCCCTTGAGGTTGCTTGAGGCGTAGTCAAAGCCGTCATAGCCAATGGCCTTGACGATCACTGTCCCCTTCTCTTCATCCATATGGATAATCTCTGCTTCAAGCGTAAAGAACGGGTAGCGCAGGCGCAGTTCGTAAAGTCTCCAGGCAGCAGGATAATAGTAGACCGGGCCCTTCTTATCCTTCGCCACTTCAATGAGGCGCTCTCTTGGATTGTATTCTTCCAGTGCCTTCGCCCGCTGCTCATCATTCATAATCAGTGCCATTGCTTTAACCTCCTATGCAACTCTCGCATATTCTACACGAGCCTCTTCAACATGGAGAGGCACACTCGCTAAATGCTCATACACCAGTTCCTGTTTGGCTTGCCGCAGCTCATCACTGATATACTGTCCAAAGTATGCCCCTTGCGGGGAGCCGTTTTGTGTCGGAACGGCTAAACCCCTCTCCTCAGCTCGCGCCTTGGAGGTAATGCTCACCTCGACAACGTTATCAGGCGGCACATCCTCTGAGCACTGGGTAGACCCCGTTTCCCTGTTTAACTCAGAAGTTGTAGAGCAGCAGACTGGTGAAGCATCCGCAGGTACGGACTTCGACACTTCCTGATAACGTAGCCCGGTAGAGAATGCTGGGTTCACTCTCCCTGGCTGGGTCTGGTCAAGTCCAGAGTTTGCAGAAGACGGATGTAAAGCCATCCCGTCCACAAACCCTCTACCTTTCAGCAGGGGTACTTGACTGATAGGCAATTCCCACTCAGGGTCAACGGAGTGCGCCGCCGGATGACGATGGGCGTTCTCTCTCGCGTAGCGACTTCCCACGAAGGCCAGCGCGTGCTGTGAATGTCCACAGATTTTATGAAAGTGATACGATTTGGGACACGAGCAGGTGAAAGCAAAACGCGCTTCATTGTAGTTCAGCACGTAGTAATATCCAGGGAAGCCGTCACTCTGTACAAAGTAGAGCACCTGGCCGGCCTTGACATGCACCGGGGCATCATGGAGAGGTGTGTACTCACCGTGGAGTATCTTCACCGTCGCGCCCTGCAGCATGAAATCTTGGCGGGCTTCGGTACGAACGACTTTGGCGTCTGTCCAGTCGATGCGAACCATGAGCGCTTCTACGCTCTTCGAGTGGCCGATATTCGTGCGTTTGAGTGTTCGAGTTGTCATATACTGTAGTCCTCTCTTGCAGTTGGAGGGATTTTCAAGTGATCTCCAACCTCTTGAGAGAATTATAACATAGTATCATACGAATTGTCAAGTGTTTTCGTATGATCTTTACAAACTGGGAAAAATCTGCTATACTTCCTGAAAAGAGCAGGAGGGCTAGCAGATGAGCAGCGATTTAAGTGGCGTCTATGCACGCGATATTACGGATACAAGCGGAGCGCTTTATATCTTAGAGCAGCGCCTGGGTAAGAAGTTTAGCCCGGACACGCTGCACTACCATGTGCGTGAGGGAAAGTTACGGGCGTACGTTTTTGTCAATGGAGAACTCGTTCGCTGGCAAACAGGCGAAAAAAGACGGGGACAAACCCTCATTTTCCTTAAAAAGGATATCTACAACTTCAATCTCCCTGAGAAAAAACGTGGACGTGGAGCACTAAAACAATTCTCAGATGTTGCCGAAATTGCTCCCTGAAACCCTTGACAATTCGTACGTTGTGTGGTATACTTCTCTTAGAGAGTTGAGAATAAGTATCCGAGAGGAGCAATAAAAATGACAAAGATTGAAGCAATGGAAAAGGCCCTTGAGTTGGTTAGTCAAGCTATCAAGACCCTAGCGAGTGTACCGTTGACAGAAGACGGTATCCTCGACCTGCCAGGAACTGCGGCACAGGCAAGCATGGAACTGATGAGTATTGCCGATAGGCTTGAGCAGTCCATAGCAGAGCAAAAAGAGGAATAAGACAATGACAGAACTGATTATCACAGCCACCGGGCCATTGAAGCGTGTTGTACGTAGTAAGCGAACATATAAAGGCGTGCTCGTTGGAGCAATCCACGATAAGGGCTATCTGGTGATGGTTCGCTATGATAGCGCATGGTGGCCCATCCACGTTATCCGCAAGCTTTCTTAGTGTTTGACTTGCTCCATGTGCTACGATGAATGCGTTGCATGAGAAATGACCCTGGTATCTGTTAGCGCAGGTACCAGGGTCATTGTGTATCTGATAAAGCCTACTTCAGTTCTTGTACCATGACCGTCCAGGCTCCCTCGCTCGCGACGTCAAGATAGACGCTCCCGCTCACGTGGATCTCAGTTGAGTCCCCAGTATTCCCAGTCTTACAGATCGTATTGATCGGCACGTCGGAAGGCGTGTTGTCGGAGTTGTAGACGGTGACGATCACGTTGTACTGACCGATACTAAAGGACGCAGGGTCGCACTTCCAGACGATCTTCCAATCGTCCGGCACGCTGAAAATAGCCGTCTTCTTGTTTCCGTTGCCAGTAAAGGTGTGCGTCGTCGTCCACTTCTGCTGAGCGGGCGTACTGGCCTTCGTTGGTGCCGTGGTTGCGGTGTTGCCAGCGGTGGTACTGGTCGCGCTCGTCGTCGTGGTACTCGTCGGCTTTGGACTGGTAGCGACGGCTACCCCGATGATGACGCACAGGAGAAGCGCACCAACAAGGAGAAAGAGCGGCCAACGCCTGCGCCTCTTCTTTGGTGGTGCTTGCCCCGGTGGAGGTGGATAATACGGCTGCTGTTGTGGGTACTGAGGTGGGCTATACTGCTGCTGCCCTGGTGGATAATACGGTGGTTGCGGTGGCCGCTCGTGGCCTTCTGGTGGTTGCATGAGATCATCTCCTTCTTTTGCGTACTCCCAGGACGAGCAGGCCGATGCCTCCCACGACGATCATGAGGAGAGCGACCACAATGGCGACAATCTGCCAATTGATCGTGAAGAGATAATACAGCATGGCATGCCCTTTCCTGGTACAATTACACGTTAAATAGGAATAAGCCAAGAAAAGCATA
>WNGL01022081.1_pt1 | contig 11280 bp, 10 predicted proteins | sample 5400591 | NCBI WGS metagenome assembly WNGL01 (sample SAMN13153377, study PRJNA577476) | soil metagenome | isolation source: 80 cm soil or saprolite under Garry oak tree replicate 1 | place: USA:California | collected 2016-06-15
GCTACTGCAAGCAGCCAGTCTCAGAACAACAACCAATCGGTGCTGGATCCGCGCCATCCCTTGATCGACTACGGCCGATCCGCTCTGGACTTTCGGCACCAGGGAAGCGGCAGCTTCGGTTACGAGCTGCCCTTTGGGAAAGGTAAGCCCTTTGGCAACGGGTTGAACGGCATCGCAGACAAGCTGGTTGGCGGCTGGCAGTTGAATGGCATCGTAACGCTCTTGAGCGGATTCCCCGTGACTCCGCTGGTCGGGACGAACCGGTCCGGGAATGGCAACACATTCAATCCGGACCGGCCCAACTATAGTTCAAACTTTCAAGGACCGGTCAAAATCGGCCGGGTGGACAAGTGGTTCGACCCGAATGCCTTCAGCCTTCCAACGTTAGGGACCTGGGGAAACGTGGGCCGCGGAGTGCTGGATGGCCCGGGCTTGGCCGAAATCGATATCTCGGTCTTCAAGACCATTCCAATCACGGAAAGAACCCGCCTGCTCTTCCGGGCTGAAGCCTTTAACATCGCAAACAGGCCAAACTTCGGTATTCCGAACTTCCTTATCTTTTCTGGCGATAGCATCAGTCCCTCGGCGGGCCAAATTACCAGCACAGTCACGAGTTCCCGCCAGATTCAATTTGGGCTGAAACTGATGTTCTGAAATGAGGGTCAGCTGAACAACTGTAGCGGCGGTCTAGTTCTTGAGGCTGCGCGCTGCCGCGCTTGCGCTTCGCGTTCTTGAGGCTGCGCGCTGCCGCGCTTGCGCTTCGCGTTCTTGAGGCTGCGTGCTGCCGCGCTTGCGCTTCGCGGACCGCCGCTACAGTTCAACTGAGCCTCAATTGCAGCGCATAAGCGAGGGCTCGATTCAGTTCTTCTTGTTTACGCTCGGAAAGCGTTCCGACAAAATGCGTGAGTTTCTTTTTCATCATGAGAGTAAGGAAATCGCATCGGATCGAGCTGTCTTCAGGAAACCCGTCATTACCGCCGACAAGGACCTCGCTGCGTAAATTCAGCGCTTCGCGATAGACAGGCGCACAGATAATGGTTGAGATGTCGTCGTTATCTGCAATGAAATCGCGCGAGACGACAACGTAGAATCCAGGCTTGTGGCCACGCTCGGTCAGTTTCTCCCGCGTCCGATAGATCTCGCCGCGGTTCACGGTTTTGCTTGTTCCTTGATTAGGGCGAGCGCCTGCTGATGCAAGCGGTGGCGATTGCGTCGAAAGATTTCTCGCTCGCGCTCTTCCTCCGCCGTCTTCTCGATTCGCGCCAGATAATCGCGAACCGCCTGGCGAATGAATTGGGAACGGTTCTTTACGCCTTCGACTGAGGCTGCTACTTTGTCAATACGTTTTAAATCATCTTCGTCCATAGTTATCGCAATAGTTTTCATATTGCAAAATATATCACGGCGCACGGTGCCCTTATCTTTCCCAGAGATTGAGCGGCGAGAGGTCGGCATGCGCCGCACATGCCGATCGGAAGACGGAAGGCAGCGCGGGGAGAGGGACTAATTCTCCTCAGACGACTTGCTGGGCCACTCCTGATGCAGCCAGGACTGGTAAGCCGCTTTCTGGGAGTCGGCCGGTTGTTTCATGCGGGAAACCGTCCAACGGCCGTTTGGTTTGCCGGCCAGCTTGAAGGAGACAGTTCGAAGTTCGTCACGACGGATGATATGCAACGTCACTGGATCCCCAGGCCGCAGCAGTCCGATCCACTCGTCGAATTGTGACGCGGAAACACGCCGGCCGTTGACCGCCACAATCTCATCGCCGGACACCACACCCGCTCGGTAGGCAGGTCCATCAGAGAGGACCGACCCGACCACCGCGCCGGCATTGTGCTCGGCGAGATTCAACCCGGCATAGGGACTTTGCAGAATGGGATCGTGTTTCTTTTCGGGCTGAATCGATAGCTCGAGCCCGACGGCCTCAAGAGCGGACTCGAGCGGATACGGTTCGGTACCGCTGATATACCGGTCGAAGAAGTCATCCCACCGGGATTCGGAGATCGTGTCGAGCAACGCGATCATGTCGGAGGTCGTGTAACCCTTTCCGGATAACGGAAAGCGCCGGTACATTTCGCGCATCGCGTCATCGAGCGAAACTCTGTTTTTCGTCCGGCTCCGCAGTTCCATGTCCATAAGCAGGCTTGCCAGCGCTCCCAGGTCGTAGAACGAGACGGTGAAGTTCGGATCATCCGGCGCCGATCGACTGAACTTGATCCATGCATCAAACGAAGACTCAGCCAGGCTCTGCACTCGAACGCCGGGGCGGTTGCGCATCGTGTGAATGGAGTCGCTGAGAATCCTCAGATAATCATCGGGTTTGATGATGCCCGCCCGCACGATCGTCAGGTCAGCGTAATAACTGGTTGTGCCTTCCACGACCCAAAGTAGCTCCGTATAGTTTTCGCGGCTGTAATCGTAAGGATGGATACCAGCCGGACGGAATTGCTTGACGTTCCACGTATGAAAAAATTCGTGCGAAACCGTGTGTAGGAACGTTTTGTAGTCATGCGCGTTTTCCAGTGACCGGCGAGGCCTCTGAATAATCGTGGAGTTCAAGTGCTCGGTACCGCCGCTCGCATCGGGTCCCAGATGAATGAGGAAAACATAACGGCGGTAAGGCATATCGTCGAAAAGGCCGGCCTGCGATTTGACGATCTTCGCGAAGTCGGCCTGGAGTCTTTCGGGATCGTACGTTGCGCCGCCCCAGATAACGATTTGATGTGGCTTGCCGTTGATGTCGAACTCCATCAGATCATGAAGGCCGATTTCCAGAGGAGAATCGACGAGGACGTCGTAATTGGGCGCGAATAATCTTCGAGGATTGCCCCGCACGCATTCCAAACCCGTCGCGATTTTCCAGGACGCAAGGGCTTCGATGTTGACTAGAACCGGATCCTTCAGGCGGTCCGGAACATAAAAGAAAACAGCCGCACCCGACAGGAATGCATGCGTGTCGTCCACGTGCCGCGTCCGATCCCCTAACGAATTTGCATACACACGGTAGCTGACCGTAACTTCCTCGGCCTCTCCTGTCGTGATGCGCCACGTGGTCTTATCCGTCTTTACAATCGGTAGTGAACGTCCCGCGCTTGTCACCGCGCGCACGCCGCGCACTCCGCCTGCCAGATCGAGAACCTGATAGCGTCCGGGCCGCCATACCGGCATTGCCACATCCAGCATCGGCCCAGCAACATTCCGGATGACCATCCGGATATCGACCATCTGAGTTTGAGGCGCATTCAACGAGACTGTGTATTCGACCGGCGACGATTCCCTGTCCTCTACCCACATCGCCAAGGACATTACCAGAACTGAGGCGCGATCTCTACCGGCCGCCGCTCCGGATGCCTGGTTTGAGGAATTGAAGCGGCGCGTGCCTGCGCGATGAGGTAAACCCGCTAGAGGGTCGAAGCGTCGAAAAGCTGATTGACCAACACATTGACCAAGTAAGTCCGCTTCGAGTACTCTGGATTTGATGGCCCGGCAAATCAATTTATACGAAGCAAAAACGAAACTCTCGCGCTTGGTGGATGACGCGGCGAATGGGGAAACCATCATCATCGCCAAAGATGGAAAACCGATGGCGCAGCTTGGCCCCGTACAGATGGCAGGCAGGCGTCCGCGCCAACTCGGACAGTTGGCCGAACACGCGAAGAGCATCGACTGGGACCAGTGGTGGCGCGAATGGAAGGCGGCCGATAAAGAAATCGAAGCCGAGTTCGAAGCCGCAGCCACGAAGGACTTCCTAGTATCGCGTCCCAAACCACGGCGGAAACGGCCGCGTTGATGCGAATCCTCCTCGATTCCCATGTCTTCGTTTGGGTGAAAAGCGCGCCGGAGAATCTAAGTCATCAGGCTCTAACGGCAATTATCGATCCTGAAAACGAAGTTTTCGTCAGTGTCGCCAGTGCTTGGGAACTTTGGATCAAGCACGCCAAAAAGCCAATTGTGGCGCTCGCGCCCGTTTTGGATTTTGGAGCGGTTGCTTTCCTCAAGGCGGCCGGTGAATCCGGAATCGCGCTGCTGGAAATCACCCTGGACCATGCGGCCGCGGCGGCGGCGTTACCGCGGTTTCACCGCGACCCATTCGACCGCATGCTCATCGGACAGGCAATCGTGGAGCGGCTTACCATCATGACCGACGACGCGGCGTTCAAACGATACAAACAACTTCGCATCATCGCGGCTTGAATGCCCTTCCTTGGTCTGAGATCACGGAAACGAAGGGCCTGCGGGACAAAAAGCTCAGGCGGGACATGGCGAGCCCAATTGTGTCGGGCTCAGCCTTGGGCTCGAACGTGATTGGTCCGCGGAATGAGAGCCCAGTGTAAAATTCGTGTATGGCTTTACGAGACTTAATTGGTTTTTCGCCTATCCCATGATCTTCAATAGGACGTGATGGCGATTTCTGGTATGCGGCCGGACTTGGGCCGGCCAGCGGCCTGCCTCGACAGCCTGGCCCCACTCCGGACTGGTCAGGACGGCGGGATCTTCAAGCTCGTAAATGACGGTGTATGCCGGCTCGTTTTCAGCGCGCATGATCCTTCTCTCACCGCCGAGATTCATGATCAGCTCTTGCCGTTTATAACGCGTAATCCCAAGCACGCCCGGAACCTTGCTCAAGTTTGGAATGTGTTCCTGGTCGTAGACTTCATTGAAGAGCGCTTCGTGCTCGCGATCCACGTCCATACTGACGATCATCAGGTACTTGGCTTTTCCTGTCATTGACCCGCAACTCCGTTCATTGTTCCAAAGGACGTTTCGCTGTCTCGCGCGCCAGCAAGAGAGCCACAAGCGTCACGCACAAGGTGCCTACGATATACCACGATATTCCAGTGGTGGTGCGATAAACCTGTAACAGACTCGCCATTGTCAGCGGTGCGAATGCGCCTCCAAGGATGCCGGCCAGCGTATAAGCCAGCGACGAGCCGGCATAACGCACGCGTGTAGGGAACTGTTCGGTCACGAAGGCGGCTTGCGGACCAAACATCAGCGCATGGATCAAGTATCCGATGACAACCGCCATCACGATCGAAACGCCATTTGCACGATCGGCCAGAATAAAAAAACCGAATGCCCAAAGCATTGCCAGTACTGTGCCGGCCGCGTAGACGGGACGGCGTCCGATACGGTCCGAAAGACCTCCGCACAATGGAATCGCCACGGCATTGAAGACGGTCCCGATCATGATCGCCGTCAAGGCCAACGTTCGCGGCAGATTCAGAACAGTGGTGACGTAAGTCAGCGAGAAGACGGCGATCAGGGCATAATGCACATCCGAACCCACTCGCACACCGCCGGCGATCAGGAGCCGTCGCCCAAAAAGCCTCAGCACATCGGCGATCGGCGTTTTTGCTTTGGCACCGCTTTCCTCCAGTTCCTTGAACATAGGCGTTTCATCGACGCTTAGACGGATCCATACGCCGAAACCAACCAATATGAGGCTGGACAGAAGAGGTACGCGCCATCCCCACGCCAGGAAGTCGTCAGGGGAAAGAAGATTCGTAATTAATCCGATACAACCAGTGGCCAACAAAGTACCCAGCGCCGGCCCGAGTTGGGTAAATGAAGCATTTCGTCCACGTCTCTGCTGATCCCCGTGTTCCACCGATATGAGAACCGCGCCGGCCCATTCTCCTCCCAACGCGATACCTTGCGCGAAGCGCAATGTCACAAGCAGGATCGGACTCAGGATGCCGCCGGACAGGTAGGTTGGAAGCAGGCCCATCAAGGCCGTTGTAAGCCCCATGATTGCGACGGTCACGAAAAGAACGAAGCGGCGCCCGAGCTTATCCCCGAGATGTCCGAAGACCAGGCCGCCAATGGGTCTCGAAATATAGCCGACGGCATAAGTCGAGAACGCCAGAATTGTTCCTACCAGCGGATCAAATGATGGGAAGAAAAGACGGTTGAAGATCAATGCGGCGAGTGTGTTGTAGACGGTAAAGTCATACCACTCGAGCGTCGTTCCCACGGCGCTGGCTGCTGCGAGCCTGCTGGTGCTTGTCCTTTTACTCGTACTACTCGTGCTGCTTTTTGTTTCGAGATACAGGTTCATGGTGGTTAACGCGAAGCATATAATTCTTCGACTTCACTTCCAAGCCAAGTATCGGGCCATCCGCATACAACTGTAGATCCATGAAGCTCTGAAGAAATGAACGACGGCCAAACTTGTCAAATGTCGAATGTCTGTTGTTCGACGTGCGATGAACTTGTAAAAACGACCCATTGACGAGATGACCTGATGACTAAATCATTTTCAACTAAGAATTTGGTTGTCTGGTCAGTAGGTCATGTGGCGCTTTGACAACTACACTACACATCGCACAACAGACATTCGACATTTGACAACTTTTGGAACCCGTTCATAGAGCGCCTCTACAGTTACAAACGCACTTGTTATCTTGACAACCTTTTCGGGAGGGGGATAGTTTCTGGGCCCGGAGGTCTCCTTATGCGATTCAAGTGCTTCTTAGCTGCGGCGTTCGGCTTAATAACCATGATCGTCAGTGTTCAGGCTCGGGCCCCTCAAGAGTCCCGCGATCGGGCTTGGCGAGGCGCGGGTCCTCAACCGTGCGTGGGTACGCCTACGGTCGGCTATTACAAATGTCCTTCTGCTCCAGAAGCCGTGGCCCTCCGCGCGGGCCGCTTGTTTGACAGCAAGACCGGCCGGATGTTGACCAAACAGCTCGTCCTCATCCAAGGCGATCGAATCATGGACGTAGGGCCCGAGGGTCAGGTCAAGGTCCCGGGCGGGACGCGCGTGATTGACCTCCGTCAGGCGACGGTTCTGCCCGGCCTGATTGACGCGCATACGCATATGTTCAACAACCGGTCGCAAACAAAGACCGCCGATAACTCCATGCTCATCGCGTTGTCGAATGTGCAGACCAACCTGCTTGCCGGTTTCACTGGCGCCCGCGACATGAGCACGCATGGCAATGGATACGGCGACGTTCTCATTCGCGATGCAATTAATGAAGGCCGCGTGGACGGCCCACGCTATCAGGTGGCGACTCTCGGGATTGTTTGGGGTGCCCGGCCGCCGAATCCAGCATCTCCGGATGATCCTTTAGCCAGCACCGTGGTTCGATCGGTTGAGGATGCGCGCCGAGCGGTGCAGACGCAGATCAAAGGCGGCGCGGATTGGATCAAGCTGTATCCGGCGGGTGCGTACTCGTTCACCCCGGAGGGCGAAGCGAAGTACGTGGTGACTTATCCGATGCCTGTCATGCAAGCGCTGATTGATGAGACGCATCACCTTGGACGCAAGGCAGGCTGCCACGTCTACGGCGGCGAGGGATTACAAAATGCCATCGATGCCGGTTGCGACACCATCGAACATGGTTTTGGTTTGACTCAGGCCCAGCTCAACACGATGCTGCAGAAGGGCCTCTACTATGATCCAACCTTCGTGCGCTACACCATTCCGGCCATGGACGATAACGATGCCAAAAACACCGGAGGCAAATACCGGATCATTCCCATTTTCGAGAAGGCAGTTCGCATGGCGGTCGCTACCAAGGGACTCAAGATACTCGTGGGCAGCGGGGTGGATAGCGATCCCTTTCCGCACGGGATACAGGCCAACGAATTCGAGTGGCTCGTCAAGCGCGCCGGCATGACACCGGCGGCCGCCATCCAGGCAGGAACGATGAATAACGCGGAAATGCTGGGATGGCAGGATCGCATCGGCTCAATCGACAAGGGGAAATTCGCCGACATGATCGCCGTATCCGGCGATCCATTGACCGACATTACCGAACTTCAACGAGTCAAATTTGTGATGAAGGGCGGAAAGGTCGTCAAGAACGAGGTTGCGGCAGGAAATCATTGAGAGGTTGTACTGGCCTGAGATTCGAGGCAAAATCCACGAAGCGAATCGATCAGTCCCGTAATGGATTACGTCGACTCCACGGGACGGCCTCGTGGATTCGACATTATCCGTAGCGGGACTTAAAACGTCTTCCGATAAGGAGGGAATGATGAAACGTTTCCATGTTGCGGCATTAGTTTTTGCCGTGTTGGCGCTTGCGGCCACGGCGTCGGCGCAGAGTTCGACGTCGCAATTCGTCGTTGGCGGCGAGACCGCCAAGAAGATTCACGACTTCGGCACGATCAACCTGGCAACCGCTGAGCGGATTGCCGAAAAATGCGAGGACCTCGCGCGCAAGGAAGGCGTCGCGGTCAGCATTTACATTCTGGATAACGAAGGCAACCACGTCTACATGCATCGCATGGACGGGCAGGGCTATCTCAACATCGTCACCGCGGAAATGAAGGCACGTACGGCGCTTTTGACTCGAGCGCCCAGCAAGGCTCGCATGAATCAGGTGCTCCAGAATCCGGATTCCGAATTGCAGCAGATCCAAATCGGATTCTTCCCCAATTCGGGCGGGCTTCCAATCATTGTCAACGATCAACTGATCGGCGCCATCGGTGTTGGAGGTTCGGCGCCGCGTGTAGCTCAGGGCTGGAGCGACGAAATCTGCGCGCACAAGGCGATGACCGAGGTGCTCGGGCCGCAACCGCCGTTATTGCAGGATCTGCCTCCGCGAGCCGCAGCGAATCGTGGCAATGCGCCGGTTCCGCGTTTCGAACTGCCGCAGGGCGCCGCGCCGAAGTCAACGCTGCCTCCGGAATTCGTCGTGTCGGGAAAGGCCGCAGCGAACATTTTCGACGGCAGTCAGATTTCCGGCGAAGCCGCAAAGAAGATTGCGCGGACCTGTCGTGATTGGGCAGCGGCAAAAGGCGGCACCGCGTCCATCTACATTCTCGATACGCATGGGGAGTTCGTTCATCAGGAGCGCGGCGACGGTCAGATTTATCCCAACATGCACACGGCTATGCTGAAGGCGCAAACGGCGTTGCAGACGCGGCGGCCGACCTCGCTTCCCAACGCTCAACTGCGCAACGATCCGAGCGGAACTCCACGTCAGTTGGTGCAGTTCGGTTTCTTTACCAACTCCGGAGGAATCCCCATCGTTGTTGACGGTGAGATGATCGGCGCAATCGGCGTGGGTGGCGGCGCCGGCGGCGGTGGCGACGAGAATTGCGCCATCGAGGGCCTCAAAGCTGCCTTTGGCAACCGCGTCCTTTTGCCGGTGTATCCGCCAAAGTCGAATAACTAAGCAGCAGCCGTCGGCGTGAGGCGATGGTCTTCAGAAGTGTCTGCCTCGCGCCGACTATGACTTTCTCCAGCTCCTCGATCTGCTGTTTTGTGACCCTTGTGACCTTTGGTGCCGGCCTATTACTTGGTCCCGAACTTAACTGTTGCCAGGTTAGAGCATTCTCCAGTCTCCACTCTGCAAACCTGGTAAACGTACGTGTCATTGTTCCCTTTAGCTCCGATGTTGTCTGTATAGGCACCTGTGTCCGTAGCGGTGGCAATGGTGATTGAGTCACGGATGATATTGACGTTACCGCCTGGGACCGTTGGTGACCAAGAGAGATCGGCAAATTCGGTTCCCTTCACCCTGTAACCGGTTGCCGTCAAGGTAAGCGGCTGCGGCCCATCCGGAACCTTATCGAAGAAAACATCCTGTTGAGAGTTCCCGCTGATGAGGGTTCTGCCGTCGACCCAAGAAATAAAGAAAGCAGTACCATCGGCAAAGCTGCGGTCATAATCTCCGGCATAACACGGCTGCACATTTGGGTCGGGCTGAAGCGGAAGAGGACTGGAGGCATCACTAATCACGTCATCCGCCTGCCATGTTACGCCGTTGTCGTTGGATAGCCTTCCCCAGCGTTCGTAATCATTGCCGGTGGTATTGCGGGCGTCATACCAACTCACGAACACATGACCTGCCGGGGACACCGATAATGCGGGTTGCCATTGCAACCGGATTCCGCTGTCGGTATTGAGTCTGGTGGCCGCACTCCAGGTAAGACCGTCGTCGGTCGAACGTGTATAGTAAATGTCGCCCGTGTCCGTGCCGGCCCCGTGTTGCGCGTACGCGTAGTGGATGACTCCGCTGGGTCCGGCACCGATATCGCCCCAACCCATGTGCCGCCAGTAGGAAGGAAACATCGCCGCAAAATAGCCGCACGTTGATGAGCCCGGAGCCGCAAAGGAGGAACCCATTTGGATCTGCGACCAGGATGTACCACCATTGGTGGAACGAAAGACATAGTTCAAGCGTGAGCTTAAACTACCACTACCTTCATCCATGCCGGCGACAAATACGGTTCCGTTCGGACCGGTCGTCGCCTGGACATTGCGGATGAAAGCAGCATTCGATTCCACTTGTACCGCACCGCTCCACGTCACACCTCCGTCATCAGAAAAGGTGACAAAGATAAATTGACCTAGGGCAAAATCGTTCCATGTCAGGTAAACACGGCCGTAGAACGGACTGGTTGGGGTGTTATCCACCCAGCCCGACTGGCGGTCATCAGAGCTGCCGGTGTGTGCGCATGATCCTGCGGACCAGTTGATACCATCGGCGGAACTCCAGATACCGATTCCTTGACCACCGCAGCCGGTTGCGAGAAAGCCCGCAAGCCAGCGCGTATGTTTCTTGTCGTAGACAAGTACCGGATCACCAAAATTGGTGCCATGGCCGGAGCAGAACGGTCGTGAATTCATATCTGTCCACGTCGCGCCACGATCAGTCGAATACGAAGCGCCTGCGTAACAGGAACCTGCTGTGCGCGAATCATTGTAGGCGACAACGCTCGTGGTTCCCTCAGTCCAGATTTGCGTCTCGGATTGAGTCACATGCGGATACGTTCCTTCTCCACCGAGCACGACATCCTGGTCAACCCCGCCTAGATTGGTCGGGTTAGAAAAACTTACAGCGCTGCTACTTGGTGCGGGTGGCGGCGGTGGCACCCGCCCACAGGCCACGAGGATTTCGTAAGCGTGCGCGTTGAGCTGCTTTGGAATGCCGAGCTGATCAATGAGATCACAGATATTCGGTGGAGTTTGCGCGAAGGCGGCACCCAAAGAACAAACCGTAAAGACCAAAAGCGAAAGGACAAACCGCAGAATTGAAACTGTTCTCGTCATCGAGGTTCCTCCTCAGAACTTTGAAATCTGAAATTTGCAGAAGGCCGCTAGTTAACGATCCAGGAAAACATTCGAAGATGTGCAGCTACGAAGCGAAAGTCTGGCACGTTAGGATCCGCTTTTGTCACAGTGTCGTTCGGCGTATCTCACCACTGTTTTTGGAACTGAGGTGGCACTTGAAGCGCCCGCCTGAGGTACTCGATTTCCACCGCACGCTGTCAGATCAAAGTACTTCGTTAGACGCGCATGAATTTCTTTCCGTTGGA
>WNGL01013888.1_pt1 | contig 11279 bp, 13 predicted proteins | sample 5400591 | NCBI WGS metagenome assembly WNGL01 (sample SAMN13153377, study PRJNA577476) | soil metagenome | isolation source: 80 cm soil or saprolite under Garry oak tree replicate 1 | place: USA:California | collected 2016-06-15
CCGGACCCTGAGACCTCCTGGACGCTTATTAGCCTAGAACCGGAAATAGGGAAAGACAGTTCTGCGTCTCGAGACTAGTCAACATACCCTAATTTTCTAGAGGCTCTTTTCCTGGCCAGATTTTGACATGGACCGCTCAACCCGTCCGTATCACCGATCCTAGATTTCCGCCGACCTTAGCATCGTCATGGACTCTCAGCCGTTTCCAAGGCGATTCCTAGGGAAGATCGGGTCGATGACGAGGATCATCTGCAATCAAGGGACACAGAACGAAAACGTTGCGGCTGCTCTTCACGAGATCCTTCCAAACACACGGTTTGCATCACGAGACCCGACTGCAATTTACAGTTCTCGATTGGTCCCCCGGGTTTGGTAACCGTGAATGATGACAGGGATTGAAGCCGGAAGTATGGAATGGTACGAGTTTCGGCGGGAATCGAAAACAGAAGTAATTCTGACTCCTATTGATGACAAGACCAGGAACCAGCAAAGCACTTGAGCCAATCCAACCATGCCTGCATCAGTTAGGCAAAGGCATTGACTCCAATAATCTATCCGACAGTTGACGAACTCATTGAGACCAATAGAAGAGCACTCATCGAGATACGATCAAAGAAAGCCGACAGTCATCGCGTTCTTTCTAGACCGCTGCTCATTGCTGCTCTCGAAAAAGTGGAGGCGGAATCAGGTGATTTATATGACAAGGCAGCAGTACTTCTGACGGAATTAGTCAGGGCACACGCTTTTGCCAGCGGCGTTCGAAGGACCGCGTATGTTGCGACTATGTCCTTTTTGAGGACAAACGGCCAACATCCTAGCGTAATTCCGGACCCGAAAATCCTTACCGGAGTAAGGGAGGGTTTTTCATGCGCAGGACGAGATTAAAGAGTGGTTGAAAGGGAATGCAATCCGAAAGTTTACCCGTTCTTGACTCTCCATTCCTTGAACAGGTAGACGAGGTCCTCAGAGAAGAGAGGGCATTCCTTTTAGAAATAGGCAGCTTGTAGCTTTCTCGAACCGACAGTCCACGTGACAAAAACCGCCCTAGACTAGAAGTCTCAAGACAGACGTTCAGGTGTAGTTACCCCGAGAACCAATAGGTCATACAAGGACAGTCTCGAATCCAAAACGAAAGTCTGTGATCCTCAAACTAGAAAGTTGCTATTCCCGAGTCCCAAGGCCCCGCTTTCTGCCAACCATGCCAGAAACCCATCCAAACACCGGATCCGATACCGATCAGACCCCGACTTCATCGGCAGAGTCTTAGAGTGTGAGAATTGCGGACAGAGAAAACTCGAACCCCTGGGTCCAGGAACCTGTTGCCAAGACTGCTGACAAGAATCCAAGACATGTGGCTAATGGACCTTCGAGTACAACAGGGAAGCAGGTTGCGGTAGACCCCGCCGGGACCTTCGAAACGAGAGAGGTTCCTCGAAACAGATTATCACTCGCAGACCGTAACCAGTTTATCATGCTCGACGAAGGAGGAAATGGTTAGTTCAATTCAGATAGATCACACTTTGCTACTAGCCTCTTGCTCCCCTGAATTCTTGATCCGCAATCGATACCACTGTTCGGCACGGTACTGATATTTTTCCTGCCATGAGAGTCCCTTGGGCATAGAATAGAACGTTCGTCCTTCCGACAGAATCTCTTTGCCGTTTCGGGCCTCCCATGTTCGGAACCCTACTGCAATTCCAAAGTAGAGTGCCGGAATGCCGACATACAACGAGTAGAACTGTAGTAGAGTATTCAATGACAAGGCCTCGGACAATATCAGATAGAATAGCAATGCTCCAAAAGCTAACCCGAGACCAACAACAAATAGGGTCCGTTTCCGACTCGCACGATATTCGCCGCCGTTCTTCTCTATCCGTCCTGCTGTACCACGACCAGAGACCACTCCCGCTACAAACCCCCCAACACCAGCAACCAATGCGACGCCCACGTTAAACGGGTGAAGCCCAACTTGGATTGTCGCAGTGAACGACCAAGTCATACCGAAGACAAGATCCCACTGATAAGCCCGCAAGACCTGATAACCGGACGATGTCAGCTCGAAAAATAGTTTTCGGGTTAGAGAGCACTACAGGAAACCTGCGGTCGGGATTGAGGACAAAAAAAATTTGTGGGGGTTAATGTTCAGGAAGGTTCTGACATCAGTAGGCTATAGTCCCGGTCGAAGTCCCTGAGGATGTTCCTGTAGTCGCAGTAGGTGAAGCGGTAGCCGCAGACACTTGGGTAGTGAATGAGCCGGAAGCATGCACAAAACGCCCAGTTCCGCCGGTTATCGTGGTTGATGCAGTAATATGGATAATGTTCGGGCTGGAAGTTGGACAGGCTATGTCGATGGCTGTCGCCCGCCGCACTCTGACGCACCCGTAATGGTGACTTTGGCCAAGATCGTTGTCTTTCCAAGATGCTCGTAGGGCCCGGTGGCGTGGCCGGTTATGGTCGTTGACGTGCCTGGAGTGATGGTGAAGGTGCCTGAGAAACTCCCGTTGAATGTGCTTGAACTGGAAGCAAATGTTACTGGAAGGACACCGAGTACCGCTATGACTGCTAAGATAGTTGGAACTATTATCATTGTTTTCATTCTTGTCTCAACACCTCCAGCATGGTTCGTCTCGCTTTCATAACTATCTATCCTCGATAGAGGGTTATATATAACTATCTATCGGGTTTTGAAGGTTAATTAAACCCTCATTGCTTATGATTCGTCATGGAGAACGGACGCGCGACTGCCCCCGAGCCCCGAGCGGCGCCCGGAGAACTCGAGATGGTCCGTCAGCTCATAAACAGCAAAAGCATACAACGAGGCACAGACGAGCTAACCTCCATCGATGCCCTGGCTGCGTGGCTTCACAACCACGACTTCAACGTTGACACGACGAGCCTGACGGATGATAGCCTTCAGCTCTTCTTGAGGATCAGAGAAGGACTGAGGGCCCTCGTCATGGTCAACAGCGGCGAACCGCCTGAAAAAACGGCCCTTAAAGGTATGGAGAGTGTCGCTCAAAGATTGGGTCTAGGGTTTCAAGTAGGGAGCGACGGCAGCCTGAGCGCTGTCCCGAGCGGAAACGGGCTCGAACGCGCAGCCGGAAAGCTACTACTCATTGCCTATCGCTCCATGATTGACGGTACATGGGCTAGGCTGAAGGCGTGTTCAAGCGATACCTGTCGCTACGCCTTCTATGACAATTCGAAGAATCATACGGGGAAGTGGTGCAGCATGGCCGTTTGCGGCAACAGAAATAAGGTGAGAAAGTATCTCAAGGAACATCAAGCCTAGAAGATTGTTCTTGGTCCGGCTCTCGATAACCGCAGCATCCACCGATCTCCCGGACGCTTGTTAGCCTAGAACCGGAAATAGGAAAGGCAGTTCTGCGTCACGAGACTCGCACGCATACCCAAAATTTCCAGAGGGTGTTAGTCAACCCAGATTTTAACGCAGACAGCTCAACCCGTCCGCATAACCGATCAAGAGCCTCCAGCGGACCCTAACATCGTCATGGACCCTCAGCCGTTTCCAAGGCGATTCCTAGGGAATAACAGGTCGATGACGAGAATCATCTGCAATCAAGGACAATGGATCGAAACGTCGTAACTGCTCCCTATGAGATCTCCCCAAACACGAGGTTTACGTCGCGAGACTCAACTGCAATAGACATTTCTTGATTGGTAACGGGTATGGTAACCGTAAATGGTAACAGTAGACGTAGACGAGATCATCAGACCCATTTTGCCTTTGAGATTGACATCCTAGGATGCTTCAGTCGTTCCGGCCTAATGATCTCCCCCTAGATTCTTGATTCAATAGTTACCAGATAGTCTCCAAGTCATCGAGAGCGTCTCTCGCTTCCCTCGCATCATCGAGCGCGTCCTTCGCGTCGTTAACCGCGTCACTGGCATCGTCAATATCACCCCTTGCATCGTTCGCGTCGCTAAGTGCATCATTCATATCAGTCGCACATTCAGCGCAGACTACTCTTGAGGGATCATCAGGACGGGGAACCATTTTGCTAGGATCGACGTCTTCCCTACAGTTCTCACAGATCGTTAGATGTCACCGCTACTTCTGAAGGACGAGTCTCTCTTGAAACAGTTTCTAAGAGGATTCTACCTCTCTTAGATTTGTACTTGGACACAATCCTCCAAGGATCATGCAGAACATAGAACGCCCCGCCTTCTGCCAGCCACGCCAGAAACCCACCCAACACCAGATCCGATACCGATCAGGACCCCGACTTCGTCGGCAGAGTCCTAACCTGCGAGAACTGCGGACAAAGAAAACTCGAACTGCTGGGTCCAGGAACGTGCTGCCAAGACTGTTGACAAGAATCCAAGACATGTGGCTACTGGATCTACGAGAACCACGAAAAGAAAGCCACGATATGCCCATCTCGGACCATCGAAGCAAAAGAGTCCCGTCGAGACAGAATGTCACGCGCAAACCCATGACTAGCCCACCACGCCATTTCCGAGGCACTCTGCAGGAACAATCAGGCTTCAACATATGCCGGTCAGATATTGGAATGAATCATATCAAGAATGAACCTCCTTGTTCCCTTCTCGAATCTTCTTTTTTCGCTGCAAAGTAATCCTAATTACCCCTACGCCGAATTCGGAGCGAATTGAGTTTCTCGACGGTTAGGGTTACCAAAGCGAGAGCTCGACCCCCAGGGAAAAATCGTTCATATTATCCCCCACAACATAATAATTCATGCAAAATGATCCCGAGAGAAACCAATACCTCAATCGCGCAGAAAAGGAAGTAAACGACGCGGCTGCCGCCCGTGACACAGCTTCCAATCTCCAGAGTAAGGGCGAGGTAGAGAAAGCCGCCGCGGCTTACTTTGACGCCGGAGAACAGATGCGTCTGGCTTCTGTTCACTTTGAAGCGGCCAGAATGATGGGGTCCCTCACTAAGCATTCCACCCCAAAACTGCTTGACAAGGAGCTTGAAGCATTGGAGAAATCTGGCGATGACTTCGAAAACGCTGCTCGATTATGGACCTCAAGAAACGACATTGTCGCAGTGGAGATGTGGGGTAGAGCAGTCCACAACTACAATCGGATCTTATCATTGAAACAAGTAACTCGAATGCCAACATCCTCAATATCCAATCTTGGACCGTTTAGGGTTCAGGGCATCCCTGGGAAAGCCATTGATTGCTATGAGAAGGCATCAATATTGCTGCACGATATTGGAATACAGCATCGAAACAAGGGAGACTACACTGAGGCTCGTTTGACCCTAGGAGAAATGGCTGATGCCTACGCAAGTCTTGCCTTGATGTATCAGGAGTTCGCACCGGCAGTATTCGCTGATGAGTTCGCGTCCGAGAATTACATGGCTTCTGCGCAAGGGTACGCCGAATCAGGAGCAATGGCAGAGAAACTCACCCTCTCTTCCGTTGCCACTACTGTAAGACCTGAATGGGACTATGCATTTCCAAGGCTGATGAGCCTTTTCAAGGATCCCCGAGGGTATGCAATTTCAAATGAATCGCAACGGGCGGTTGTTATGTATCGTGCGGCTCAGGAAGCCGCTAAAAGAAGGGGCGATAAGGCCTTGTATGCGAAGGCAGCTCGGAGGCTTATGTCGCTTGCAGCTGTCCTAAATTCACCGGAAGACGCCGTCAAAGCTTGCCAGGACATCTGCGACTCAACCTCGGAAATCATCGTTCTGCCGATCAATCTCGCGGGGAGACAACTCCGTAATTCAGACGTAGTTCTCTTGCGAGAGATTTCGCAAACTTGGCTAACAAATCCCAAAGATGCTGTCTACAAAATTCTTGAAGAGCTGGAACCGCGTCTGCGGGCATTGGTCAAAGATAGACTTTCGAATAGATCGCCCCGACAATGGTTTGCGAGAAGAGTTGTAGCGAAGCTGGAAAAAAATGACATCGAGATCATGATCAGAAACTATCGAAAAGAAACTGGAAATGGGAAAAAGGAGTTCTTCAAAGAGAACAATCCTCTCGACTACGCAAACATAGAACACCTTGAGAAAATAATCCGGAGTCCAGTAAATTGGCCCCTGTTCAGAAAGGATTTCGGAACACAGGAAGATTTCGAGATTCATATCAAACCGATTGTTTGATTCAGGCACCCAATCATGCATATCCGCGGTCATGAGAAAAATTTCGAATTAGTCGCCACCTGCGGGATCTGGTTACTAAGTCATAGCGGACCATAGTCATGGCCCCCACGGTTCGCACCGAATGCGAGCGGAGACGAAGACTTAGTCTCTCTTTGAGACTATTTCATACAGAGCGATTGCGGCAATCAAGACATCGATTGCTATGCCGAGAGGCAGAAGAGAGGAAGATGACTGCCCAGAGAAGTAAGCAAAGGCAATTCCAATAGTCAGAATAATAAAGAATAACACCAACACCAACGAAGCACGCGGGGCTCTTCGAGTCTGGACAAGGAGACCTCTCAAATCGTCGATTGTCTCGCTTACGAATGAATCATTCTCGCTGTTGGTCAGAGGGACAAGGACTTCGATAGCCATAGCTGGATTCCGATCCATTAGAACCTGATGCAAATATGCGGAATTCTTCTTAGTATGTTCCACCGCATATTTCTCCAAGCTTAACGAGTAGCGTGTTCTCAGATAGAACGCGGCCTTCAGAATCGTGAAGCCGTTATTCTCTCGGTCAACGGATAATCCGATCCTCGTTCTGAAATCGAAGAATCTTCCAGTCTTCAAGACATAACCGTCATTCCGGTCACCATCAATCCGTTCCGAGAGGAAGAGATTGTCCAGAACTTCGGTACTCAGTAATTTCGCTTTCACTTCATCAATATCTCCATGAACACTAATCTTCTCAAAATAGATTCCGTCCCGTTCTGCAGTCCGGCCCAAAACCAAGACCGCAAGTCTATCCTGTCCATATGACAGAAAACCAAAGAAAAACAGTCCAAAGAAACCGTAGAAAAATCTGACAAATTCTGCAGTGAAAAGAGGAGAGTTAATCTGATTCGGATTCGGAAAAGGAACTAGAAATACTATTCCATAGGCGGCAGTAGCTAATCCTATTGCAAACGGAGGAACAAGCCTGAGGTTCTGAGGCTCTGCCCCTCTATTCGTAAATATCAGAGAAAGGAAGAAAGGTGAAAGAAGAAAGAGCAGGAAGATTGGAATAGCAAAGTATAGCAGGGGCGGAGATAGAAACATAAACTTCGGAACCACGTTAGTTACGGCAGTGTTAGACACTACTACTCCGTTGACAATCTGGATTGTTTGAGTCGTAGAATTCGAGTATGTCGTGTTGGTATTTACAAACCAAGAGATGAATTGAAGAATCAAGATACTAGACGAGACTCCTATTATGAGTCGAAGAGCCCACTGTAACACAGAGTATTCGTCCGAAACGTGGATCGCTGGAATTAACCGTGTCACAATTTGTCTGAGAACTTGGGGAATCTGCATGCCTTCCATTGGCTACAATAAGTGACCTATTAACCGACCTAGCGTAGCAGGGTATGGGACGCTTGTGAATTGGGAAGATACCAAAGAACTAATGAAAAGTGAACCCCTAGCGTTTCTGGCTGTTTCGGTTATCCTTTCGATTACTGGCTTGGCGAATCTACTAGCACCCGATGTTTCGGTCTGGGATTTTCTCGTTAGTATTCTGATTTCATGGGTCGTGGCTGATTCGATAGTGAGTTTTGTTTTGAGAGGTGGACAGGGCATTTTCCAGATTCGCGGCTTTGGAAACCAAACGCAAGACCATGGATACGCGTACATCGCCTTCGCGGTTATGATAGTGTTAGCGACTTTGCTTAGTTCTGGCATTTCGATAATCATAACCTACCTGGTTACGGTCTCTCCGTGGTTTGTTCTAGTCGATAGTTTTCTGGGGGGCGGTCTTGTTTCGCTAGACCTTCATGCAAGATTTTTGAAACGCGATACGCAAAAACCCAAGCAGTAATCAGGAGGATCTACGGAAAGTAGTTCGCCGATTCGATTACCAAGATTGCGCTGGTACTGCGCCACCTCTCTTCATCTGGTTCATCTGTTAATGTTCGAAGTCCCGGCATATTCTTCGGGCTTGAAATTCCACAAGCCGCTCTATCAATATTCTCAATAAGCAGAGCGACAATATTCCTTTCCTAGGTCGTTTAGAATTTGCTCGTATAGCTGGTCTCTCTTCTTGTCTGAATAGAAATCATAATACAATTCCACGATTCTGTAGCCTCGCTTCCGCAAGAGTGATCGTAGATCTTCATCCTTCGTCATCTGCGCTTTTCCGAGATGGACCCAGCCGTCGACGAATACGATTAAGGGTCTGGATTCCAGCGAGAAATAGAAGTCGGCCGTGGTGACTGGTATCTCGACCTGTGTCTGATAGTGTATTCCATCTTCTTGTAGTTTGATTGCTAGTTCTTGTTCCATTCGTGAGGGGTTGGCGTGTAGTCGTTCGCGCCAGTCGCTCCGCTGACTCGACATTCTTGGGATTTAGCCAATGTTGAGTTATTGCTCAGACACGAGAACGAAACTGCTGTAAGTCTGAGACGACTGGCTCAATATTACTTCTGGGGGGTATCAGTCCGTAATGATTCAGGAGTTTTGCCCAGAGGGCATTGTGACTCGCATCCTACTACAAGCGTGCCTTCCTGCAAGCCTACTCCCGTTGGGATCGACGCACCTGAAGAATCTTGGCCGAGTGCAGGACCCTTTTCAGGAAGCGTCTCCACGTCACCGCAACTACTCCCCAAGCGACCAAAACCGCATAGACCGTCCAATTAGATGGGTCACGTAGGCTTTGAGGACTGGTTAGCACAAATCTCCAGACAGGGGTTGACGCTCCAAAAGGCAACTTTACGAAAGCGGCGATTAACACAAAGGCCGGGTTCCAAAAGCCAAGAACCTCGAGAAAGAGAATTGGCATGTTCTGAGGGTAGCCTACTAGGAAGAGCCAAGATGTTGGCAAGTACGGCCATAGCAACGTTGTGCGATACCGATAGAGGAACCCGATGAATGCCATGTTCAACACGAATAAGGCCTGAGTGAAGCTGACATATCCTCCCAAACCAACTGCGATCATGAACCAGTACCATGCCAGTGAATAGGGTCCGCCAATGTGATTCCAGGACGTGCCAAAACAGCCGGTCATCGCCCCGTTAGATTCATGACACCATGTCGCCCATGGATTGAGAAGGTCTGTATGCAATGACCTGAAACTTGGAAGGTCAGGTTCTTGCGCCTTCGCCCATATTCCTTCGACCGTGAATGCGGTCCAAAACGCGAGCCATAGCACTAGATTGAATGTTAGTTTCCCATACCTGTGGACCCCTTTTGAACCGGTCTCTTTCTTGTAGAGCATTAGCCCGGAACCCCCGTGCGCAACAAATCACAGAAGCCTTGACACGTCTAGCGAGAATGGCTTCGACCGGTTTCGTATTTTCTCCAGTTTTCAAACATATTATCTGGCTCTGTTGAAGATCTTGCCGTCACAAATCCGAACAGACCCTCCAAGTAGTTCTTGTCCATCTTGAACGGCATCTCCTTACGCAATCCCAGGAACGCGATAATTTCGCCGTCCCCCTTATCGTAGTTGAATCTCATTTTTCTCGTTATCTGGATGATTTCCCGTTGGGAATATTTCGATTCCTTGTAGAGGTCAACCACGCCTTGCACAACACACCCCTGGCCAGCGTGCATGATGACATTGCACATCTGACATATCACGCTAAGGTTCTCCATCGAATTATTCTCGGGGTCTTCATCCATGTGATGGGCAATCTGGTACTTCTCAGCTCGATGTCCACAATATTGACAGGTGAAGTCTTCACGTTCCATCACCTTTTGTCTTAGGAGCTTCCACTCTTCACCGATTGGCTTCACTCGTGAGCTAGGAGTTCTCCATTTGGTGGGATCCGCGTAAGTAGGGAAAATCGGTAAGAGGTTCTTCATAGATTCCCAATCATCCATTCGACATAGAGCTTCCTAGTCTCCTCTCTCGATACGTAGGTCGGCGGCTCAAAGACCTGTCTCACTCCACTGTCAGTCAATTCGTAAACAGGCTTTCCCAAAGCCAGAGCGTGCTTCACCTCGACACCTACTCCAGCAGTCACCTTCCCTTGTATTCTAGAAAACGCCAGAGCGTCACACGATTCAACTAGCTTCTTACAATATTCCATGCCGCCGAGTAACTTCTCTTCATTCTCTTCAGCCAACCCAGGGTCGACGATTTCGTACTCGGGGAAACTCTGCCGGATGAGCGCTTGTTCACTTTGTTCAGTAGGTCTTCCGTACGTGCAGATAGCATGAGCATGATAGATACGAGCCTTCAAGCCATCCCCTTGTGTAACTGTGGTTTGAGTTGAGGGATTTCCCACTTCAGACTTTGATAGAGACGAATGAATTGGTAGGCTTCGTGTTCTATGTATGCAACGATTTGTGCATGCCCGGTGTCTCCGGACTCGTACCACGCCCTTATCGGGTTCAGGTCTCGTTTTCCAAAGATGTCTCCGCATCCTTTGAAGCTCCCATTCTCGAGCATGACCAGCGTCGGTTTGATGTCGAGCACAGGCTTGTCGTACAGCCAAGCTAGTCCGTGACTCGTCCCGAAGTGATGGTCGTACCTCGAAAGTAGAGAAGGCAGGTCGAACCCGTAGAGGTTGAAACCGACAGGCACAAAGTCCCACACACTCTCTGTCAAGAAGACCTTAGCGAAAGCCTCCAGCAGAGCTTTCTCCGACCCATAATCCCACTCAGTGAGAATCTGGAGATCTCCGCGAGGGTTCCCCTCAAAGCGCGAAAGCTCCTGATACTGAATGGCGATTATCTTGTCTTCAGCCACATTGGGCTTCCCTCCGAGCGAGCAGGTCTCGATGTCGAAGTAGTATTCGACCATCAGGTTTCCTCCTCGAAATGCGGATAGTGAGCTGGAAGAATGTTTGACAATTTATTATTCCACAACATGGCCACCTGTTTCTTCCACAGGAGGCTCGCTAACGCTCGCCAGGCCGAGCGAGTCTCTTAAGAAGTTTTACGTTAATTCTCTCGACTTGATACTTCAATAGAAAATTTTCTGGTAACATAACACCCGTCTCTGAGAGACGACTTTCTGTTGTTCTTCGACAATATTGCGTTCGGGGATAATCCTGATTGGTCTGACTGTTGCTGTTCGGCGTATGAGAATCCGTTCCGGAGCTAACTAGGGTCCGTTGTAGCAAGAGCGTCCAAGGCGTCCAAGAAAGCTTCCTCACGGCCTATCGGAAAGACCCCTGAGGCGGCGACGGTGTGGCCGTCACCGAATCCA
>WNGL01014197.1_pt1 | contig 11278 bp, 11 predicted proteins | sample 5400591 | NCBI WGS metagenome assembly WNGL01 (sample SAMN13153377, study PRJNA577476) | soil metagenome | isolation source: 80 cm soil or saprolite under Garry oak tree replicate 1 | place: USA:California | collected 2016-06-15
CAGGGTCAGACCCCATGCACGCCGTATCCCCGTCAATCCCGTTGTCCCGTCGTCTTCGTCACAAAACCAAACTTTCTCTGGACTTTGCACTGACCCGGCGTTAATTTCGTCCCCATCCGAGGAGCGCACACAATGGCCAAGAATAGCATGAACCGCCGCCACTTTATCGCCGGGATGGGAGCGACGGGCCTTGGGTTTTTGACTGCCCGCTCCTGGTCCCGGGTTCTCGGAGCCAACGATCGCATCGCGATGGCCCTGATCGGATCCGGAGGGCGAGGACGTGGCGTGATGCGAATTTTTCTCAAGAACCCGGGCGTGGAGTTCTCTACCATCTGCGATGTCTATGAGGCCAACATCGCTGAAGGGATAAAGATCGCGGGCGAACATGCGAAATCAACTTACGAATATAGCGAGGTCCTCGACAACAAGGAAATACAGGCAGTGCTCATAGCCACACCGGACCACTGGCACGGCCCCATGCTGTTTGACGGGATGAAGGCGGGAAAGGACATCTACCTCGAAAAGCCCATGTCGTACTCGATAAAAGAAGGAGTCAAGATGGTCAAGGCCGTGCGGGAGAGCAAGCAGATCGTGCAGATTGGAATGCAACGACGAAGCTCTCCGGCGGTTCAGGCAGCGAAGAAAATCGTGACTGGAACCAGAGACCGCTCCCGAAGACCGTCGACCTTCAGGGGAAGCTGGATTGGGACCGATTCCAGGCGCCCTGCAAGCACAAACGGCCTCCGGACGGGGTCCGGTTCCGCGTCTGGCGAAACTTCTGGGACTATTCCGGCGGGCACTGCACGGACCAGGGGACGCATTTGATGGACGTGATCCAGTGGTTCTTGAATGACGGCAAGCCGCCTGTTTCCGCTCAGTGTCACGGAGCGACATACAACCTGATCGGAGCCGATGTGCCCGATACCTTCCGCGCAGTCTACGAGTACCCCAAATTCCTGGCCACGTGGACTCTGACTTACGGGAACTCCTACCATGACGGCTGGACGATTATTTTTCAGGGACGGAAAGGAACGATGGAGCTCGACGACAGGGGGTACCGAGTCTACGCCGAGCCGTGGCCGAAGGATGGGAGCCGGCCTGATGCCGTAATGGAATACAAAGGGGGCATCCCTACCGAACCTCATGTCGAGAACTTTCTTGAGTGCATTCGCAGCCGGAAAGAGCCCAACGCTCCCGTCGAAGTAGGCCACCATGCAGTTTGCGGTCCGCACCTGGCCAACGTCTCCCTGCTCCGAAAGCGCCGCGCCACGCTAAATCCAGAGGCCACCAAGGTGAAAGCCTGACTTCGATTGTGATGCCTTAATCACGGGACAGGCGAGCCGCAACCAAAAAGAACCTCGCCGTAGACAAATGAGAAATGACCAATGGCTAGTGGCCAATGACAAGTTTCTGCTTCTGCTTACACACGACGATGTGTCATTTCTCATATTTCTCATTTGTCCTTATCTCATTTGTCATTAACCTTACCAAGTGATGAGTTTGAGACCCAGGTGGCGCGCGGCGTTCCTCCTGGCTGTACTGCTCATTGCCGGGGCGGCCGCCTATAAGCCACTAGCCGGCCTTATATTCGCCGGCAGGCTCTTGCTCGCCGTGCGCGCTCTGGCTTCGGGAAGCATCGTTCACAGCCTGCCGGTGCAGGAAAGTAAGATTCGCCGGCGATTGGGAGACCGGGAGCTCACGGCGCTGCTGTACCGGCCCACGGGCTCACTGCCCAAGAGCGCCGTAATGGTGGTCCCCGGCATCAGCGAATTGGGATGTTACCACCCGCGCCTGAGGGCCCTCGCGCGAACTCTGGCTGACGAAGGATTTCTCGTGCTGACCCCGGACATCGAAATGTTTCGCCGTTTCGAAGTTGCGCGCGAGGCCCTTGAAGAATTCAACTTCTGGTTTAGCCAGATGCAAGGGTTGGAAGGAAGCGAGGACGTGCAGCGCAGCGGGATAATCGGGATCTCCTTTTCGGGAACCATGGCTTTGATCGCTGCCGCCAGTCCGGAGCTGCGCGCGGCCTTTGTCATGGCAATCGGACCGTATCAGGATCTGTTTCGTTGCGCCCGGGGCTGGTTTGCAGCGGGGCCGGTAACGGCAGGCGAAGGCCATTATCCCACTCGCTTTTACGGCAAATGGATCCTCATGCGCGCCGCTCTGAGCATGATTGACTCCAAAGAAGAACAACAATTTCTGCGCGACGTTCTTATAAGCTTGCTTCTCCAGCGGCCGGCGCCGGCGCCTTCTGCAGCTTTGAGCCCCCAGGCGCGCCGCTGGTACCAGCTTGCGGTGATGCCTGAAAATCAAACGGACGCAGAATTGTCCGCCGCTATCGAGAAACGCCTCGCCCCACTGTATCGAGAGCTCTCACCAGACGAGGCCGCTGCGCAGATACGCTGTCCCGTGTTCCTGGCCCACGGTGCTCATGACGACCTCATTCCTCCCGTAGAAAGCCTGGAGCTGCACAAACGCATCCGTCACGCAACATCCTATCTGCTGATCAGCCCGTTCCTCACGCACACCCATCCGCTGGAGACGTCTCTTACGTGGAGGGAAAAAAGAATTGCCGTCTGGCAAATGCTTGCGTTTTTCTATCATCTCGCTCGAACCGCTCGTTAAAGCGGCAGAGGTGCGGAGGAACAGAGGCTCGCAACGAAAATTTTTTCACACCTTCTGACACCGGACCCCTCGGGCGCCCCAAGTCAGCCGGCTTTTTCCGATGTCTCGTCGGAAACGGTGTCAATCGTCTGGCGCTCTTCGGCACGAGCCACCCTGCCGATAAACTCGACGGACTGGGACCAGGCCCGTTCGATTTCACCGCTGTCCGGATTTCTATACCAGGCCACATCCCAGAGCCTCTTGTTGTTTAGTTCCCAGGTGACAAGTTGGTCCTTCTCGTAATCCCTGCGTGTCGGCATGCACTCAATCGTTACTTGCTTCTGCCTGGGGTCTTCACATCGAAGGACCACCAGACGTCCATCCTGCACCTCATTCTGGCACTTGGGATCGGAATAAAAAGGAAGATTCGCATGGAGCACACGGTACGGGCGCTCGGGCATTCGATTAATCTCCTCCGGGTTCGGATCAAATGCCGCGGGCGCCTTTTTCCGCTGGGAGAAAGATGCGAGTAGCGACATTTCGCTTACCTCTCAGATTGTCAAAAGACTGCCTCCTGGCCTGGAAGCCTCAACAGCCGCAGGATTTTAAGCTGGGACCCAAATCTTGTCAACCGCGGGAGTTGCTTTGCTGCGGTTGCAATTAGGAGTGGGAGTCAAGCGGCGCGGTCGGAGAGACTGTGAAAAATTGCATTTCAAACCGATGATATCCAAATGACAGTGATCCTTTTCGTGAAATTCGTGTAATTCGTGGCCAATAAAACAGCCACGAATTAGATTGTCCACAGCTTCTGAGGAGTTTTCACGGCAGGGTGAATTGACTCCCATTTCTAATTACACCCGGTCCGGAATGTTCAGTTGTAATCTGGGGCGGGGTCCCTTAAAATGACGCGCTGCGTCACGTGGTAATTGGAATGCTGAGCATCGAGAGCTTGTACGCCGTCATCATGGCCGGCGGGCGCGGGGAGCGCTTCTGGCCCCTGAGCACCGACAAGATCGCCAAGCCGTTCGTCCCGCTGCTTGGGGAGCGCACTCTTCTCCAGAGCACCGTGGATCGTCTGCATTCGCTGGTGCCCCGGGAGAGGATTTTCATTTCCATCGGAGAAAACCATCGCGAAGTTGCAACCCGGCAGTTGCCCGAGATTCCCCCCGAGAACTTCGTTGTGGAGCCGATCGGGCGAGACACCTCGGCTTGCCTGGGATTCTGCGCGCTTCATCTCGAGCGCCGCGATGCCGACGCGCTGATGCTGGCGGTCCCGGCCGATCATTACGTAGACAGTCCCGAGAGATATGGCCGCTCTCTGAAAAAGGCGATCGAGAACCTCGAGGGCGCCACGGCAGTCCTGTTCGGAGTTCCACCCGCGCGGCCCGAGACAGGTTATGGTTACATTCAGGCTGAAAAGCCGGCGGTCCCGGCCGATGCCTGGCCGGTTGTGCGCTTTGTCGAAAAGCCGGACCTGGCGACGGCCGCGAGTTACGTTCGTTCCGGAGAGTATTTCTGGAACAGCGGCATCTTCCTATGGCGAAACCGTACCCTGCTGGAGCTTTTCGAAGAACATATGCCGGCGACTCACCAGGGCCTGAGCAAAATCCGGCCGCTCCTGGGCCGGAAGGACGCCACGTCCGAGATTTTCCCCATCTTTGCATCTCTCGAGCGTATCTCCATCGACTACGGCATCCTGGAGCAGGCTTCGCGACTGAGGATGGTGCCGGTGGAATTTGTCTGGGACGATATCGGAAACTGGGCGGCGCTCGAGCGCGTCCTTCCGGCGGATGCGCTCGGAAACATTTCGCGCGGAGCGCATCTCGCGGTCGAGTCCAGCGCGTGCATCGTTTACTCGGACGCGGGGTTAATCGCTACCTTTGGAGTCTCGAACCTGGCCGTGGTCCAGGCAGCCGGCAAGGTGCTCGTTTGCCCCAAGGATCGAGCTTCGGATTTGAAGCGGCTGGTGAGCGCGCTCGGGCCCGACGCTAACCGGTAATCGCGGCCTATTAGAGCCGCAACCAAAATCTTCTTCGTGATTCTTCGCGTCTTTGCGTCTTAGCGGTGAATGCGGCGTACTCTTTCAGCACAAAGACGCGAAGGCGCAAAGAATCGCAAAGATTTTTGCACCTGAGTAATGCGGAGAGCTGGCAATGAGTGCGAAAGTACGGAAGGTTGTCCTCGCCTACAGCGGAGGTCTGGACACGTCCATCATCATCCCCTGGCTCAAAGAGAATTACGGCGCCGAGGTCATTGCGTTTGCCGCGAACATCGGGCAGGGGGAAGAACTGGCAGGGCTTGAAGAGAAGGCCATCAAGACCGGGGCCTCGAAGTGCGTCATCGAAGATCTGCGCGAAGAGTTCGTCCGCGAGTTCGTCTTCCCCACGTTGCGCGCGGGCGCCGTTTACGAGCGCAAGTACCTGCTTGGAACTTCGTTCGCGCGCCCGTTGATCGCGCGCCGCCAGATCGAAATCGCCGAACAGGAAGGAGCGGATGCGGTGGCCCACGGCTGCACCGGGAAAGGCAACGATCAGGTCCGGTTCGAGCTCACCTACAAGGCTCTCAATCCGAAGTTGAAAATCATTGCCCCCTGGAGGGAATGGAACATCCGATCGCGCGAAGACGAAATCGATTACGCTCACGCCCGCAAGATTCCCATCACCGCCACCCGGGAGAAGATCTACAGCGAAGACCGGAACCTGTGGCACCTCAGCCATGAGGGAGGAATTCTCGAAAACCCGTGGAACGAGCCGGGGGAAGAGATGTTTGTCCTCAGCGTGGCTCCTGAAAGAGCGCCGGACACTCCCCGATACCTGGAGATCGAGCTGGACAGAGGAATTCCTGTTACGGTAGACGGGAAACCCCTGGGGCCTGTGGAGCTGGTCGAGACCTTGAACCGGATCGGAGGGGTCCACGGCGTGGGTCGCGTGGATCTCGTGGAGAATCGGCTCGTGGGCATAAAGTCGCGCGGCGTCTACGAGACTCCCGGGGGAAGCCTCCTTCTTGCGGCGCACCGGGAGCTGGAGAGCCTGACACTGGACCGGGCCACGCTTCACTACAAAGACATTCTGGCCGGGAAGTACGCCGAGCTGGTGTACAACGGCCAGTGGTTCAGTCCGCTGCGCGAGGCGCTCGACGCGTTCGTCGATTCGACGCAGACGTGCGTCAGCGGCACCGTGCGGCTCAAGCTTTACAAAGGAAACATCATTGTGGCCGGCCGGAAGTCTCCCTATTCCCTGTACCGCGAGGACCTCGCGACCTTCAGCGCCGACGAGATCTACAACCAGAAGGACGCTGAAGGATTCATCAATCTCTTCGGGCTTCCGAGCAAGGTGGAAGCGCTCCTGGACCTGGCCGCAGTGCGCAAGACCGGTTATCGTCAGCGGAAACACGCGCGTTGAGGAGAGGCAGGCTAGTGTTCGCCGCAAAGAAGCAAAGGAACGCGAAGAGTGTAAGCTCAAATCGTTGACTGCAGAAATGCTATCTTATAATCTCCTTTGAGCCGGGGGAGAAAGCCAATGCCCAGGGTAAAGTTTCTGCGTGAAAACACGGAGCTCGATGTTCCGGAAGGCGCAAATCTGCGCAGGGAAGCCCTGCGCGCAAAGATCGAGCTGTACCCGGGGTTCTCCAAATACGTGAACTGCAGGGGAAATTCTTTGTGCGGCAAGTGTGCCGTCCTCATCAAAGACGGCAAACAGAACTGCTCGCCGAAAGGCTTCAGGGAGAAACTGCGGCTGATGCTGAGCTACCTTCCAATCGGGCGCGAAGATGAGCTGCGCCTCGCCTGCCAGACCCGCGTCCTGGGCAACATCCAGGTGGAAACCCAGCCGCGCATGAAGCTGTTCCCTTAAATAACACCGTTCGTGAGACAGGATAGGCAGGGATCAGAAATCCCGTCCATCTTGTTATCCCGTCTACGGTTGTCCGTCATCCCGTCTCGGCTGTTATCCTGTCCATCCTGTTACCCCGTCCGTCCATCCTGTTATCCTGTCCATCCGACCAGAACTAACCTTGACAAAATTTAGGTCTTTTTGTATAAGTCTAATAAAATTAGTTCAGGAAGTCTGGACAATGGAAAAGACGATCAAACGTCTCGGAGTGAAGGTGGCAACGGAGACATGGATCGCTACCGCTCTCCTTCACAAGGAGAATCCAGATCGGAGCGATTTCACTGTAAAAGAGATCCTCGAACGGGCGCAAAAGGAAGGAATTCACGGCACGCTCCGGCCCGGGGTTCGTGTTCATGCGGTTCTTCATTGCGTCGCCAATCTTCCCCCGAATCCCGGGAGATACCGGATGCTCTTCGCCACTGGAAAGTCGACTCGCCGCCTGTTTCGAGAAGGCGATCCGTACGACCGAGCTCGCGAAGGGGGGCTGATTGTTCCGGACCGCGCCGATGTACCTCCGGAATACCAGCATCTTCTCGATTGGTACTTCACTCAGTACGCGGTCCGGGACAGAACGATGGACCGGCAGAACTCCATACTCGCGTTGCGCGGTCTCGGACGGGAATTGTGGGCTGACGAGGATGCCGATTCTTATGTTCGACGGCTGCGGGAAGGCTGGGAATGAGCAGAGTCTTTTGGGACACGAACCTCTTCATTTACTTGATCGAGAGTAAAGGAGAACGGGGTGACCGCGTTGCTCACCTTGCCGAGCGGATGCTCCAGCGCGGCGATCAACTCTATACCTCCGTACTTACACTGGGCGAGCTTCTCGTAAAGCCCATAGAAAAACGCGACATCAAGCTTCGGGAGGTGTACGAGGGACTGCTCGCGGCTCACTCGGTTTTGATCCCGTTCGATAAAGCTGCGGCCACGATTTACGCTGAGATACGCCACGATCGCACGATTCGCCCGCCGGATGCGATTCAGCTGAGCTGTGCTGCGTCAACGCGGATCGACCTGTTTATCACGAACGACGACCGGTTGAGCCAGAAAGTGATTTCGGGAATCCAGTTTGTAACCTCATTGGAGAGGGCATTCCTATGATTTTGGCGAGGGAGGCCATTAAGTGGCAGTGCGTAAGAATGAACAGGAAGCGTTGTCTTGAATGCAAAGCCAGGAAGGCTCGATATCGTAGACGGATTTGTAGACGCAGCATCGTCAAACGCGATCGTTACCACACGCTGTGCTTTGGTTGTTTTCGGAGGGAATGCGACAGGTTCACTGCGATTCAGACAGTGACCCTGCAGCGGCAAGACGTCCTGTTTCACCACGGAGACACGGAGGGCACGGAGATTTCACAGAGGCATCAGGGTTCTCCGTGCATCTTCGTGTACTCCGCCCGCGACTGTTGACTACTTGAATCGCGGCGGGATGCAAGTATGATTCTCACTTGTATGCCGTCACTTGCGACCATCCCCTTTCGCCGGATCCCCCACCACTCCGAGATCTTTCTGGATTACCTGGATCTGTCCCCGGCGGCGCTGCGCTTCTATGCGAGGCCGCCTTCGCTCGAAAGCCTGGAATCAGCGGCGCATCAGATCTGCGCGAGGTTCCAGACCCCGCGCCGCCAGATCGCCCGCGTGCTGAAGCGCCAGAACGAAGGCTTTGGGTCTTCCCCTCGAACGATGCAGTATATCCGGGACCTGGAGGACGATCGTTGCGTCGCCGTCGTCACGGGCCAGCAGGTGGGGCTTTTTACGGGGCCACTCTACACTCCGTATAAAGCGCTCACTGCCATTCGCATCGCCGAGGAACTGCGGGCTCGGGGAGTACCGGCGGTTCCTCTCTTCTGGATGGATTCCGAGGACCACGACCTCGCGGAAGTGACGCGCGTTTGGGTGCTCGAGCGCGGCTCGGCCCCACGGATGATCGACTATTGCCCGATACTTTTCGGGGAGAACAGGGATGAGGATGTGTCCCGCCCCGTAGGTTCCATTTCTTTTGGTGAATCCATTGAAAACGCAGTCGAACAGTACGTGGAGTTCCTTCCCGAATCGCCGAGAAACGATTCCATTCGAGCGTTACTGCAACAGGCATATCGTCCCGGCGCGACCTTCACTCAGACTTTCGCGAGCCTCATGGTCCATCTCTTCCGCAATCACGGGCTGATTCTCTTCGACTCCAGCGACCAGGAAGCAAAACCGCTCGTTTCCGGAACATTTCAAAGAGCCCTCCGCGAATGCGCCGGGATTTGCGAGGCGCTCCGTTCGAGGGACATCGCCCTGGAGGAAGCGGGGTACCATACTCAGGTCCACGTTGCCGAAAACTCCACCGTTCTCTTTGTTCACGACCAGGGGCAGCGGCGGGCTCTTGCGCGGGCCGATGAGGGATTTGCGTTGAAGAATTGCTCCAGAAATTTCACCACCGACGAGCTCGCGCGCCTGGCGGCAGAGTCCCCGGAACGCTTCAGTCCCAACGTTCTTCTGCGCCCCATCGTCCAGGACACGCTGTTTCCAACTGTGGCTTATGTAGCCGGCCCGTCCGAGATCGCGTACTTTGCGCAGATTCAAGTGCTCTACGACTTCTTTGACAGGCCGATGCCGGCGATCTGGCCTCGCGCCAGTTTTACCGTCGTCGAGCAAGAGGTGTCGCGGAGCATGCGCGAACATGGAGTGGCGTTCGAAGATTGCCTGATGGGTAAGCACCATATCGTGGAAAAGATCATCGCCGCCAAGGATCAGACCAGCGCGACCGCGATCCTGCGCGGGCTTCAAGAGTATCTGGAGGAGGCGCTCGACGCCCTCCACCCCGGTCTGGTAGCCGCAGAAGCCTCCCTGGGGCCGGCCCTCGATACCGCAAGGCGAAAGATCCTGCACCACGTCGCCGGGCTGCAGACGAAGCTCGTTCACGTTGAAGCGCGCCATCACCACGAGGTTCTGGAGAAGGCCGAGTATTTCCTGAACCATTGCTACCCGAACAGGAATCTTCAGGAGCGGGCTTGGGGCGTCCTTTACCTTCTCGCGAGCCAGGGGGACGCGGTGCTCGACCTGCTATATTCCTTTATCCGGCCCGGCTCCTTCGATCATAAGATCGTGACCTTGGATTGATTGCGGATTGCCGATTGCGGATTGCCGAAATACATTCGTTCTCCTCTTCAGCCTGCTGACTGTCGTCGCGTTGAGGGCAGGAAACCGGAATGCCTACCCTCTGCCTGAAGACCGCGGCACGGCCGGAATTCTGGCCGCGCTGGAAAGATTGCCGGTTTTTGTTCGTGTGATGCACACGACGGCGCACCCGGACGACGAGAGCGCAGCGACATTGACCTGGCTAGCGCGCAGAGCCCATGCGCGAACGGCTCTGCTCTCCCTCACGCGTGGGGACGGAGGGCAGAATGTCCTGGGGGACGAAAAATACGAAGCAATGGGCCTGCTCCGAACAGGCGAATTGCTCGAAGCGTGCAAGATATACGGGGTGGAAACCTACTTCACCACTGTGTTCGAGTTCGGTTTTTCCAAAAGCGCGGAGGAGACCCTGTCCAAGTGGGGACGAGAAGAAACCCTGGAAGAGGTGGTCCGTTTCATCCGCATGTGGAAACCGGCGATCATCATCTCAAAATGGCAGGGAAACTCGAAAGACGGGCATGGGCATCACCAAACAGCCGGTATCCTGACACATGAGGCTTTCCGGGCCGCCGGAGACGCCAATAACTTTCCCGAGCAGCTCAAGCAGGGCCTCCGCCCATGGCAGGCAAAGAAACTGTACCGGAACAACCTTCGCGGCGATTCCGAACAAGGGGAGCCGGATTGGACGGTGCGGTTGAACGTGGGAGAGTCCGATCCGATACTCGGGCGCTCGTTCCGGGAAATCGGAACCGAGGGGTACAGCAAGCACCGCTCTCAGGGAAACGGTGCGAACTACTCTCCGCCCGGACAGTTTTTCGATTACTACAAGTTGGTAGACTCCACCGTCGGAACCAAAAGCCGGGAGGAAGGCTTCTTCGATTCGATCGACACGTCTCTTGGGGCGATCGCGCTGCTTGCAGGTTCCGATGCCGCATCGGTCCCGTTTCTCCAGAAAGACCTGGCCGCGGCGCAGTCGGCAGCCGAAGAAGCCCTCGGAGCCTTCCAGCCGCGCCATCCTGAGGCTAGCGCCTCCGCGTCTGTCAAGGGGCTGGCAATTATCGCGGAGTTGATTCGAAAAGTAGAGAGCTCGGCACTGCCGCAGCCGGTTAAAGAGATTGTTGAGGATGCCCTTGGTGAAAAACGATCGCATTTCCAGGAAGCCGTCAATGCAACGCTGGGAATTTATCTCACTGCCCGGACCGAGGACCCCACCGCCGTTCCCGGAGAGAAGATTCCTGTAACCGTGACACTCTTCAATCGAGGCAGTGAAGCCGTAGATCTGAAGCGCGTGACGTTGTGGACGCCGGAGGAGTGGGTATCCAGCCTTCCAGCCAGCGCTCTTTATGGTGAAATCAGGCCGGGAGCCCAGCTTTCCTGGAAGCACACTGTGGAGATCCCAGCCGGCGCCAGAGTGACGGAGCCCTTCTGGTATCGGCAGCGCAAGGGGGACGCGCGTTACAAAACGCGGGCTACGAAGAACGTATTCGCGGCCTTCGACGAGCCCGAGATAGACACGCAAGCGACCTACCGGTACCACGACACGGAAGTTTCAATAAAGAGCCCGGCAAGAGCGCAGGCAGGTGATCCGATACGCGGCGTCGATTTTCGGGATTTCCAGGTTGTGCCTGCCTTGTCTGTCACTCTGAATCCGGAGCTTGTCGTCGC
>WNGL01013390.1_pt1 | contig 11275 bp, 10 predicted proteins | sample 5400591 | NCBI WGS metagenome assembly WNGL01 (sample SAMN13153377, study PRJNA577476) | soil metagenome | isolation source: 80 cm soil or saprolite under Garry oak tree replicate 1 | place: USA:California | collected 2016-06-15
CGCCCCGATACCGCCTTGACCGCGGCCGAGACCAAGAAGCTGCGCGAGGATCTGATCACGACCCGCGAGCGCGCGGCCAAGGAAGCCGCCGACGCCACGGCGGCGGATGCAGTCGCCGAGAGCAGCACCCCGCCCGCTGCCGCCGCCCGCAACCCGTGATAAAAGGCTCGCGCCGGGGCGCCGCCGGGAACCGGCCGGCCCGCCGGGGAGCTTGAGCCATGGACGAATTTCACCGCATCCGCCGCCTGCCGCCCTATGTGTTCGAGCAGGTCAACCGCGCCAAGGCCGCGGCGCGCAATGCGGGGGCGGACATCATCGATCTCGGCATGGGCAATCCGGATTTGCCAGCCCCCGCCCATGTCGTCGACAAGCTCAAGGATACGGTCGGCAAGCCGCGCACCGACCGCTATTCGTCGTCGCGCGGCATTCCGGGGCTGCGCCGCGCGCAGGCGGCCTATTACCAGCGTCGCTTCGGGGTGAAGCTCAATTCCGAGACCCAAATCGTCACCACGCTCGGCTCGAAGGAAGGCTTTGCCAATGTGGCGCAGGCGATCACGGCGCCCGGCGATGTCGTCCTGGTGCCCAACCCGACCTATCCGATCCACGCCTTCGGCTTCCTGATGGCTGGCGGCGTCATCCGCTCGGTGCCGTCCGAGCCGACCACCTCGTTCTTCCATACCCTTGAGCGCGCCATCATCCATTCGATCCCGCAGCCGATCGCGCTCGTGGTCTGCTATCCGGCGAATCCGACCGCCTATGTGGCGGACCTCGACTTCTACAAGGAGCTGGTCCCGTTCGCGAAGCGCCACTCGATCTTCGTCCTCTCCGACCTTGCCTATGCGGAGGTCTATTTCGACGACAACCCGCCGCCTTCGATCCTGCAGGTTCCGGGCGCGATCGATATCGCGGTCGAGTTCACCTCGATGTCGAAGACCTATTCCATGCCCGGCTGGCGCATCGGCTTTGCAGTCGGCAACGAGCGCATCATCTCCGCGCTCGGGCGGGTGAAGTCCTATCTCGACTACGGCGCCTTCACGCCGATCCAGGTGGCGGCGACCGCGGCCCTCAACGGCCCCGACGACTGCATCCATGAGATGCGCGAGACCTACAAGCGCCGCCGCGATGTCCTGGTGGAATCCTTCGGCCGCGCCGGCTGGGAAATTCCCTCGCCGCGCGCCTCGATGTTCGCCTGGGCGCCGCTGCCCGAGCCCTTCCGCACCCTCGGCAGCGTCGAATTCGCGACCCTCCTGGTCGAGAAGGCCGAGGTCGCGGTCTCGCCCGGTGTCGGCTTCGGCGAATATGGCGAGGGTCACGTCCGCATCGCGCTGGTCGAGAACGAGCAGCGCATCCGCCAGGCCGCCCGCAACGTGCGGCGCTTTCTCGAAACCGGGCCGGAGAAGCTGCACAACGTCGTCCCTCTCGCGACGCGGCGGTAGTTGCGCCGCGATTAGAGCATTTTTCGAGAAGATTGAATCGAGAACTCGTAGGGTGGGCAAAGCCGCATCGCGAGCTGCGCTGTTCCCACGCTCACGCTGCGCGCCTTTGCCCACCATGCGGCGCGGCACCGTGCTTCGAGGCGTGGGCACAAAACCGCGCGGTGGGCAAAGGCGCAGCGGCGATCGTGCGGGTGGAGAGGGAAGAGGACGCCTTTGCCCACCCTACGACTTTTGCCTTTACTTCCGCGGCTGATCGAAATATCGCAGATCCGGCGGCGGCTGGTCCTTTCGGGTGGGCATGAGATAGCCGTCCGAGCTCAGGAAATAGCTCTCCTTGCCGACAAACAGGTAATTGTTGTTCTCGGCGCACACATCCTCGAGCCAGGTCGGATTGCGCTTGCGACGGTAGCTCCTGGTCACCGTCCAGGGACGCGTCAAGGCATGGTCGAAGGTCGTGATTTCGTCGCGCAGAATGTTCGGATCGGCCTTGTCGAGGAAAATCCGCTCATTCACCACGGTCTGATTGTCGCGGTGGAGCGGAATGCCGCTGCCGTCGAAAAGGCGCGGACCCTTCATGCCGCGGCTCTCGACCTCGAGCACGTCGTACTGGCCGTCTCCATCCGTATCGATCCAGCGGCCGATCGAATACCCCGCAAACGACGGCACGATCGTCTTCGGCCAATCGCGTCCATCGGTGTAGATGCGCCGAAGCTCGCGCAAGAACGTAATTGGAATGTAGGTGATCTCGGGCGTGACGATGATCTCCATCGGCTGGTAGACGACCATCATCCGCGGCATGCCGGTCGGGACGCACGCGGCCATAGGGTTGTAGCTCTGTCCGCCGGCGGCCTCTTCCGCCAGGTTGGCCTCCCAGATGGTCTGATATTCTGCGGTCAGCGGCGGCTGCTGCCCCCGGCCCGGCTGCTTGCTCGCGTCGAATGCGCCGCCGCCGATCCGCTCCCATTGGCCCTTCCAATCCGGATAGATCGCGTCGTCCCGGGCCTGCGCGCCGGCACTTGTCGCGCCTAGCGCCGCCGCCACCGCCATGGCCCCGATCAAGCTGCCGTAACGCATTGCTCTCCTCCCTTTGATCCAGATGCACGGCTCGATTCGCATAACGCGACGTGTGGAATATCGGCAGGTGGCCGACCATCGTCACTGCAGCTTGATGTTGGCCGCGCGGATCACCTTGGCCCACTTCTCGGTTTCCTCGACGATGAGTTTCTCGAACTCGGCGGGCGACATCGGCGCCGGCACGCTGCCGAGGTCGGCAAGACGCGCCTTGATCTTGGGGTCGGCGAGGGCGGCGTTGATTTCCTTGTTGAGCCTGTCGACGATTTCGGCAGCCGTAGTCTTGGGCGCGCCGATGCCTTGCCAGGTGCTGGCCTCGAAGCCGGGGACGAAATCGCCCACGGTCGGCACCTCCGGCAGCGCCTCCGAGCGCGCCGCGGTGGTCACCGCCAGCGCGCGCACCTTGCCGGCTTTGATGGTCTCGATCGACTCGGGCAAGGGGCTGAACATCACCTGCACCTGTCCGCCGATGAGGTCGGTGAGCGCCGGCGCGCCTCCGCGATAAGGCACATGGAGCATGTCGACGCCAGTCAACAACTTGAACAGCTCTCCCCCGACATGGGACGCGCTTCCGCTGCCGCCCGACGCCATGCTGATCTTGCCCGGATTGGACTTGGCGTAGGCGATGAACTCGGGAACCGTCCTGGCCGGGACCGATGGATTTACTTCCATGACAAGGGGCAAGTTGCTGATCATTGCGATCGGAGCGATGTCGTGGATGAAATTGAAGTTGAGTTTATCGTACAGTGTCGCGTTCACTGTCACCGACGCGGGGATCAGGAGCAGGGTATAGCCGTCCGCGGGTGCGCGCACGACTGCCTCGATGCCGATATTGGTGCCCGCGCCCGGCCGGTTCTCGATGACGAATGTCTGCCCGAGCCGCTCCGACAGCCATTGGCCGATCAGGCGGGCGAGGATGTCGAGCGCGCCGCCGGGAGCCACAGGCACGACGATGCGCACCGGCCGCGTCGGATAGGTTTGCGCTCTTGCGATGCGCGAGAGTGCGGCAAGCGCGGCAGCTCCCGCGGCCAGATGCAGGAATGCGCGGCGGGCGAATGTCATGATGCCCTCCTGGGCTTCAGTCACTTCGCTGATCGATTGAAATATCGCAAATCGGGAGGCGGCTGGTCCTTCTTGGCCGGCATCAGGTAGCCGTCCGCGCTCAGCATATAGTTCTCGTTGCCGATTTTGAGGTGATTGTTGTACTCGCCACAATTGTTCTCGGCCCAGATCGGCCGCTCCTTGTTCGGTTCGCGGCCATATGTCTTGTTGACCGTCCACGGACGGGTCAATGCATGGTCGATCACCGTGACGTCGTCATGGAGGATGTTGGGATTGGCTTTGTCGAGGTAGATTCGCTCCTTGACGATGGTCTGATTGTCCTTGTGCAGGGGGATACCGCTGCTGTCGAAGGAGCGGGGACCCTTGAAGGGGCCGCGGGTCTCGACTTCGAGCAGATCGTAGCGGCCAACCGCCGCGGTATCGATCCATTTGCCGATGGAATAACCCAAGAAGGTCGGCTCAAGCTCCGTCGGCCAATCGCGCCCATCGGTAAAGATTCGACGATCGTCGTCGATGTGTCGCACCAGAATGTAGGTTGTGTGCGGCGTCACGACGAATTCGTACTCGCCATAGCCGTTCGTGGCTCGCGGCATGCCCGGCGAAAGGCAAGTGAAGGTCGGGGTCGTGCCTTGTCCGCCTGCAGCCTGGTCCTTGAGGTTGGCCTCGAAGATGGCTTGGTACTCCGGCGTCAGCGGAGCTTGTTGTCCCGCAGCGGGAGGCTTGCTGGGGTCGAATCGGGTCCGGTTGAAACCAGAGGGCCCGAACCGAATCAACGGGCCCTTCAAGTCAGGACCAGAAGGCCCGTATCGAACCCACTGGCCCTGCAAGTCAGGATACTTCCCGAAATCGAATACCTGGGCGCCGGCAGTCGGTCCCCACAGCGCCGCTGAGAGCAAGATTGCGCCGAGCAAGCTTCGGTAAAGCATGACTGTTCTCCCTGTGATCGCGACCCAAGGCCCACGAGGCAATGCATAGGGAATTCGGCCCAAAAAAGCATGGCCGCGAGGAGTTGACGCCCGCCGACGGCATCTTCGGCTGCCCTGAAACAGGACTTCGGCTTGTCCCGCTGGCAGCTCTGTCAGCCGAGGTTACATCACGGTCCCGCAGTGCGGAAGCGCCGCATGGGGCATGGGCAGAATCTCGACGGCACCCGCGTCCAGATCGTTTTTCATGCTATATGGGCTCCGCCACGGGGAGGGCGAGCACATGAGCAGGATCTTGGCTGACTTGGCACGATCGTGTCTGGGCCTTGCAGCTGTCATGGCGCTCCTGCTTTGCATTGAGCTTTGCATTGAGCTTCCATTCGCGGCCGCACAGGGACCTGCCTCATCGCGTCCGACAATCACCGTGCTTCCGCTGGCGAACAATTCCGGCGACGCGACGCAGGATTACTTCGCCGACGGGATGACGGACGAGATTGCCTCCGCGCTGACCGGTGTGCGGCGCCTCGATGTCGTGGCGCGCTCGTCTTCGTTCCGGTTCAGGCAACCGGATCGCGACCTCAAGGCCATCGGCCAGGCGCTGAATGCGAGCTACTTCGTGCAAGGCTCGGCGCGCATGGCGGCTGGCCGCGTGCACTTGAATGTCCAGCTGGTCCACGCCAGCGACGGCGTTCTACTCTGGTCGAAGGAATATGACGCCGGGCTTCCCAACATCTTCGACCTTGAGGAGGACATCGGCGCGAAGGTCGCCACCGCCCTGAAGGTGTCCGCAAGCAACGGCGAGGCGCTGGTGCGCAGCCGCACCGCCGATTTCAATGTCTATCTGGATTTTTTGCGCGCCAAGGTCGCGGCGCGCCCGCGCGGGGCGAGCGCGTTGGCCGACGCCGCGGTGATCCTGGAGCGGGTGGTGATGCGCGATCCCGATTTTGCGCCCGCGTCTGCGCTGCTGGCTTATGGTTTTGCGCTGACGCCGCTGTTCGCGCCTTCGCTGCGCGGCGGCATGCCTGAGGAGGAGCGGAAGATCGTAGAGCGGACGATTCCACGCAGCGATGCTCTGGCCCGGCGCGCCACCCAGCTCGATCCGAAAAGCGCGGAGGCATTCGTGGCGCTCGGCTACGCCAACATGGTGCAGAGAAGGATGTTGGCCGCCGAGGACGCCTTCAAGCAGGCGCTCGCGCTCAACCCGAACCAGGCCGACGGGCTGCACGGCCATAGCCAGCTTCTTGCCGCGATGGGACGCATCAAGGAATCGCTCGTGATGCGCGAGCATTTGCAAGCCATCGAGCAGTTCATCACCAATTACACGGCAGACACCGCCGAGATCTATTGGCTCGACGGCGATACCGAGAAGGCCGTCGCCATGCTCCAGCCGTTCCGCCCGGGACGGACGCTCGAACTCGCGCTGGTGCAGGCATCGGCCGGTCGCTATCGCGAAGCCGCAGCGGCGATCCGCGAAATGCCGGCGACGAACTATCCCCCCGGAATGACGGAAGCCGCGGCAAGGATTCTCGAATCCGCCCCTGCGAAAACCGCCGCGCCGGACGCCCTGCCGCGGCTCGGAAATCTGAGCTTCGCTTACATGCATGTGGGTGCGCCGGAGCGGGTGCTGGAATTCTACGAGGACGAGATCAGGGGCGGCTATTTCCAGCCAATCTCGGCTACCTGGTTCTGGCATCCGACCTATGCGGCGGTGCGCAGGACCGAGCGGTTCAAGAACGTCGTGCGCGATCTGGGTCTTGTCGAATATTGGCGCGCGCGCGGCTGGCCGGCGCAGTGTCGTGCGGCGGGCGCGAACGATTTCGCCTGCGAGTGAGCTTGCGCGGCTGGTTTAAATCCCATTGCGGGATACCGTCTCGGCATCGGCAGGACTAGAATGAATCAACGTCCGTCGTAGGCGCGCTGCAGGGCCGGCAGGTCCAGCTTCTTCATCTGCATCATTGCTTTCATGGCGCGCTCGGATTTGGCCGCGACCTTACCGCTTATCATCGCGAAGAACGCCTCCGGCACGACCTGCCAGGAAAGGCCGAATTTGTCTTTCAGCCAGCCGCACATCTGCCATGTCGGATCGCCGCCCTCGCCGAGCTTGCCCCAGAAATGATCGACCTCGGCCTGCGACTCGCAGTGCACGACGAGCGAGATAGCAGGAGATAACGTGAACTTCGGGCCGCCGTTGAGCGCGGTGAAAGTCTGGCCTTCCAGCCGGAAGGTGACGGTCAGCACCGAGCCTTCCGGCTTGCCGGTCTTCTCGAACCCTTCCTTGCCGTACCGCGTGACGGTTTCGATGCCCGAATTCTTGAAGATCAAGACATAGAACTTCGCGGCTTCCTCGGCCTGGTTGTCGAACCACAAGCAGGGCGTGATCTTCTGCACAATCGCCATGTCGCACCATCTCCTGTCGTTGACGAATAGATTGGTATCAACATAATAGCGCATCGAACGAAAGATCGGGCGCCTCCGATCCCGAATGCCTGCGCGCGGACTTGCGTGCCCTCGCGCGACCTGCGCCCCTCGCACTCAGGCCAGCGAACGAGCAGCGCATCCCGCAGGCGGCGCGCACCGTGCGGCGCTTCCTTGAAACCGGCCCGGAAAAGTTGCACAACACCGGCTCTCTCGCCAAGCGGCGCTGGTTGAGCCGCCCTTCACGCAGGTCGACGACGTGCGATGGTTGCGCCGCTGAAACTGGGCATTGCCGGATTGGGCACCGTCGGCTCGGCCGTGGCGGCCATGCTCGCGCGCTCGCGCGCCGCGCTGATCGAGCGGGCCGGCCGGCCGATCGAGTTCGTGGCTTACGCCTCCAAAGACCCCCCGAAGGACCGAACCCTCGACCTCTCCAAGGTGCGCGAGCTGCCTGATCCGCTCTCGCTCGCGCGTGATCCCGGTATCGATGTCTTCGTGGAATTGATGGGCGGGGAGGGCGATCCCGCCAAAAGCTCGGTCGAGGCGGCGCTCGGCCTCGGCCGGCCCGTGGTCACCGCCAACAAGGCGCTGCTTGCGCGCCATGGGGCCGCGCTCGCGCGGCTCGCCGAAAAGAACAACGCGGCGCTCTGTTTCGAGGCCGCGGTCGCGGGCGGCATCCCGATCGTGAAGACGCTGCGCGAGGGCCTTGGCGGCAGCCGCATCGGGCGCATCTACGGCATCCTCAACGGCACCTGCAATTACATCCTCACCCGCATGCATCAAGAGCGCCTGTCGTTCGCCGATTGCCTCAAGGAGGCGCAGAAGCTCGGCTACGCGGAGGCCGATCCGACCTTCGACATCGGCGGCTTCGATACCGCCCACAAGCTTGCGATCCTGACCAGCCTCGCCTTCGGCACCGAGGTCGATGCCGAGGCGGTGCATGTGGAGGGCATCGAGTCGATTGCGCTGGCCGATCTCGAGGCTGCCGATGAATTGGGTTACCGGGTCAAGCTCCTCGGCGTCGCCCAGCGCACCGAAGCCGGGATCGAGCAACGCGTGCACCCGACCATGGTGCCGCAGGGAACCGTGATCGCGGAGGTCGATGGTGTGACCAACGCGGTCGCGATCGATGCCGACACCATGGAGCTCACGCTCATGGGGCCAGGCGCGGGCGGCGCCGCGACATCCTCGGCGGTGGTCGCCGATCTCATGGACCTCGCCGCCGGCCGCAGGGTGCCGTCGTTCGGGCGTCCGGCGTCAGGCCTTGTGAAGCCGCAACGGGCGCCCATGCAGCGCCACGAAGGCGGTTATTATATCCGGCTCGCCGCCGTCGACCGGCCCGGCACCGCGGCGACCATTGCGCGCCGCATGGCGGACGAGACTATTTCGCTCGAATCGATCATGCAGCGCGGCCGCGACCGCCGGCCGCATGGCGGCGACGATCCGCGGAGCGTGGACAAGCCTGCGCCGGTCGCGCTCATCACCTATGCGACCAGCGAGGACGCGGTCCGCCGCGCGCTCGCCGCGATCGAGAAGGACGGCGTTCTGTCCGAGAAGCCGCAAGTGATCCGCATCGAGAAGAGCTAGCCCGCAGCTGGTGCAGGGCTGCGCCGCGGGCAATACCCAAGTCGTCAAGCTCGGCGCTCTGCGACCCAGTGTCCGGAGCATTGTTGGGTCGACGACCAACCATTCCAAAGTCCCGAACCGCGAGCCCTGGACAGCCGCCCGGCGCCGCTCGCGACCTGGTCGCCACCGCGGACGATCACGGCGATGCGCCCATTTGGATCAACCTGTCCCGCAATGTTGATGCTGGGGTCGCCTTGATAAAGCACCCGGCCGTTCGAAATCCGGAGCCCGTAGCGATATTCGCGGTCGCAGGTTCCGGAATCGGTGATGATCACTACGCTCCAGGCGCCGTCGAAACTCGACCGGACGGCGGGCGCGCTCGACCGGACGGCGGCCGCGGGTTCGGCCCAGATCGCCGCGGCCAAGGCGGCAGCGAGCAGGAACGAACCGCGTTCGATCAATCTTGTCATTCTGAACTCCTTCACTCGGTCTGGTAGGATTCTGATGCGGCCCGGCGTCCTTCGCTCGGGCTGTCCTCTGCAAAACTCGGCCACAGCAAGCCGGTTCCAGCTCCTCGCGCGATCGGCAAAGGCGTACCGGCAGCCTGCGGACTTCGAGTGTCGGGTTCCGCACGCACGAGACCTCAAGCCATCCCGTCTAGATGCAGGGCAATGCATTTCGGCTCTAGCCGACCTGCTCGTTTTGAGTTCCAATCTCGGGCCAACCCGATCACCGGGTGGCGTGACAATTCGTTTGCGAGGTCGGGGACATGAAGGATGCGCGCGAGGCCAGTTCGTCGGTCACGGTGCAGCCGCACCAGATGCTCGAGCCGAGCGCGCGGCGGTATCGGCGGCGCGATTGCGCGGGCGCGGCAACGAGAAGGCCGCCGACCAGGCCGCCGTCGACGCCATGCGGCGCGAGCTCAACAAGCTGCCGATCGAGGGCACCGTCGTGATCGGGGAGGGCGAGCTCGACGAGGCCCCGATGCTGTTCATCGGCGAGAAGGTCGGCAACAAGATCGGGCCGAAAGTCGATATCGCCGTCGACCCGCTCGAAGGCACCACGCTCTGCGCCAAGAACATGCCGGGCGCGATCGCCACGGTAGCCATGGCCGACAGCGGCACGCTGCTCCACGCGCCCGACGTCTATATGGAGAAGATCGCGATCGGCCCCGGCTATCCACGGGGTGTGGTCGACCTCGATGCGCCGGCCGAGGAAAATATCCGCAATCTCGCCAAGGCCAAGGGCGTCAAGCCGGCCGAAATCACCGCGCTGATCCTCGACCGCCCGCGCCACGCCGAGCACATCGCGGGCGTGCGCAAAGCGGGCGCCGCCGTGCAGCTCATCACCGACGGCGACGTGGCGGGCGTGATCCATACCGCCGATCCGGACAACACCGGCATCGACATCTATATGGGCATCGGCGGCGCGCCCGAGGGAGTGCTGGCGGCTGCGGCGCTGCGCTGCATCGGCGGCCAGATGCAATGTCGCCTCGTGCTCGACACCGAGGAACGACGCGAGCGCGCCTACAAGATGGGCGTCAAGGACGCGCGCCAGCGATTCGAGATCGCGGACATGGTCAGGGGCGACTGCCTGTTCGCCGCCACCGGCGTCACCACCGGGCTTCTGCTCAAGGGCGTGCGCTTCTGCGGCGACATGATCGAGACCGAAACCGTGGTAATGCGCTCGATCACCGGGACCGTGCGCTGGATCCGCGCCGAGCACCGCCAGCTCGAGAAATTCCATCTCGATTGACGCCGAAACCCCATAGGAGCTCGATCATGCGTCTCTTCGCTCTCCTCATGATGGTCATCGCGCTCCGGTGTTTCCCGGCGCAGGCCCAGGATGCCGGCTCGCAGGAAGCGCTGCAGGCGGCGCAAGAGCTCACGGCCATCCTGTCCCAGGACACGATCGCCCAGATGAGCCGCGCCATGACGGCGCAGGTCTGGCCGAAGATCGAGACCGAATTCCGCAGCAAGGTCGATCAGGCCACTTTGCTGGAATTGCGCAGCGAGTTCGAGCGGGCGCTGGAACGGTTCGTGACCGACTCGATGAAAGGGGCGCCCGCGCTCTACGCGCGCTATTTCAGCGCCCAGGAGCTGCGCGCCATGACCGCCTTCTATCGCACCCCGGCCGGCGCCAAATCGCTGCAACTGATGCCGCAGGTCATGGCCGAGTTCTACGGCGCATTGATCCCACGCATGGAAGCCTTCCAGCGCGAAATCCAGGAGCTCGTGAACGCCGTGTTGAAGAAGCACGGCTTCCAGCAATAGTGCTGCACCCGCTCGCGAAGATGAGCCGGGCGAGCTAGCATCAGTGCGATGAGCTGCCGTCGGCAGCGATTCGCTGACCTGCGATGACCCTCGTTCTGCCCATAGCGCCACCATCGCCCACGCGCCTGTTTTTGGGCGTCGAGCGCTCCGCGACCGGGCGCGCCTGGCGCGACCGGATCGACGAGCGCGGCTCGGCGCGTGCGCTCGCCATCGCCCAGCGCCACGATTTGCCCGAACTGCTGGCGCGCATTCTTGCCGGCCGCGGAGTGGAGGTTGAGGAGGCGGCGGCCTTTCTCGACCCGACAGTGCGGGCGCTGATGCCCGATCCGAACCTGCTCACCGGCATGCAGGTCGCGGCCGCGCGGCTCGCCGACGCGATCGTGGGTGCAGAGAACGTTGCCATTCTGGGCGATTACGATGTCGATGGGGCGACCTCCGCCGCGACGCTCGCGCGCTTCCTGCGCCAGGGCGGGCTCAAGCCGACCATCCATATCCCCGACCGCCTGTTCGAAGGCTATGGGCCAAATGC